>Ga0123357_10001339_pt1:0-22500 | contig 26024 bp, 15 predicted proteins | sample TergutEmb28metaG_FD_89873 | JGI IMG/M metagenome (GOLD analysis project Ga0123357, IMG submission 89873) | Embiratermes neotenicus P4 segment gut microbial communities from Petit-Saut dam, French Guiana - Emb289 P4 | ecosystem: Host-associated > Arthropoda: Insects > Digestive system >...
GTACAGTTACTCTCAAGTGACCCTGGATATGTAATGTGGTCATGATAAATTCTTAATATGGATTACCGGGGTGCTATATCTGAACTTGTTCCTTAAAAGTGATTGATATGTAAGAAAAGGCTCAAACCTATGTTCCATAATGACATGAAATTCTATCTGAAATTGTTTTTGTATTGTATACAGTTGATGCTTGTCTATACATATACTGATGACAAACTATTTATAGCTTATAGTTATATCTGATGACAAATTCCACATCTGTATGATCTATGGAATATAAATAAATGAATGAATGAATGAATTAGGATTAGCTACGAAGGATGCCCACAAAGTTCTGCAGCACTTTCCATACTTCAGTCAAAATCAACAGGAAATTTGTGCAATTTTTTCTGTGGTTAATTCTGAACCTCCTGCTTGCTACTGAAGTGCCACAGAGCAATATGTTTTCTCATGCATGTACAAGGAGTCATCAAAAATGGCATGGTAAGCTGACGTATATTTTAAGCAATGGGCTGTTAATTTCTTTTGGCAGTGAAGGGAACAGGAATGACAATTCGCAAGCAAGTAAAACTGTATATGTCATCACTACTGTTAATAAAAGCACTATTAGTCACTGGGCTTCACAAATTGCAGGTTCTGAGTAAGGCCAAGCAGAGGTGATTGATGTGCGTCACTCTGGCTGGCCAATAACATTAGTCACTCAGGCAATGCTTCAGTGTGCTGATGAACTCATTCAAAATGTTGAACGGATTACAACCACAAAACTTGAGACTGAGCTCTCAGTATCCAAAGGAAGTGTGGACAACACTAATGATGCCTTATGATATTCAGAAGTGTGTGCTTGTTGGGTTCCATGAGGTCTAATCAACTACAGCAGAACTGCATGGAAAGAGGTGTGTTCAGATTTGCTCTCCTCTTATGAGGCTGATAGTGAAAGCTATTTTCATGGATTGTGACTGGGAATGAAACATGGATAAATCACTTTGAACTACAAGGAAATGGCAGCCATTGTGGACTGGCATCATCCAGCTTCTCAGAAGAAGTTTAAGGCTACACTATCTGCAGGAAAAGTCATGGTCACTGTTTTTTGGGATGCAGAAGGGGTGATTTTGGTAGAAAATACTATGTGGTCAAACAATTAATTCAGATGTGTACATTTTTTATGTTATTTATACCGTGCATTTTCTTACACTCAATATATTAAACAGCAAAATGCACTAAGTAAAATACAATAAAACACAAATCATGAAACACGCTTCACGTTAAGTGTCAAATCTTACAAGTTTTGGCACCAAGATGCCATTTTCAGGGATTTTAGTAACAACAAATGTCATAAGTCCAACACATACCATATACTGATCTTTTGCCAAAACATGTAGGAGTTGGCACTTAACATGAAGTGTATGTTCTGATTGGTGGTTTATTGTATTTTATATACTGCACTTCATTGGAATGTAAGAAAATGCACAGTGCGAATAACATAAAATTCACAGATGCCCAAGAGGCAAGAGCTATTTACAACTTTAAGAACACAAAGGAGAACTTTTGTAGGATCAATGCAGCAATACATGGTACAACAAATACTGCATGTTGGACTCATGATCCTTTGTTGTTATTAAATTACACAAGGATGGCAGCTTGGTGGCGAAACATGTAGGAGTTGGTATTTAACATGAAGTGTGTTTTATGATATGTTTTATATTGTATTTTATTTAGTGCATTTTGTTGGTTAATATATTTAATAAAATCAGATCTGTATATTAAAACTCTTAAAACCTTGCAGAAGCAATTCAGGAGAGCAGGACTTCATAAAAATTTTGCTAAAATCCTCCTTCAGCATGAAAACATGACCATATACAAGTTTGAAAACACGAGAAGCAATCACAAAACTCAGATGGACGTTAATTCTTAACCCACCATACAGCTCAGAAATTGCTCCCTCAGATTTCCACATCTTTGGAGTCCTCATGGATGCCATATGTGGGAAAAGGTTTGGGAGTGATGCTGAAGTTATTGAAGATGTGAAGAAGTGGCTGCAAGTGCAAAATTCTAGTATAAGAAGGGACAGATGCTCTTATTTCTTGCTGACACAAGGCTGTTAATTTGGTGGAAATTATGTAAGGAAATGAGGTGTGTAATACATCCATTTAGGTATGGTATGAGTATGTTCAAAGGATTATATAATAAAATACTAGCAATAAAAAAAATGAGTGGCAAAACGTTTGGGAATTCATAGTATTGCCTAATTGAAGACAGATAAAAATATGGACTGCATGGCTTCTCTTGATCAGTTTCATAGTGGTGACTACATGCTCAAGATTTCATGTCTCCAGTTCACAGCAAATGCAATTTTTTCCCTGGTTCCACTAAATAACATTAAATTTACCATCTGAATTTCACCATTGCCTCCTCGAAGAACTGCAATGCCCAGCTGAAGCGTTGTCATGACCATGTCACTAGGAACACCTTTGCAGGCTGAGATGTGTAGTAGTACCATCTCTGCCACGCCCCTATTTGCTAATCTTGCCTGGTGGAACAGCAGCTTTTGTTTCTCCATTTCTTGTTCCTGCAATGCAAGTTGTAGCCACACTGTCAGCATTTGTTTTAGCACCTGTGCCCTTTTCCTGTTCAAATCACATGCAATAACACTTGATAAAAGCTTAGTTTTACAGATGTGCTACTGGTTCTCCTATTCTTCCACTGCCTGCTAGGCTCCTCTCCTCTTTCTAAACTACTACTGTGACCACGTGGAGTTAGGGTAAAACTAGCATGGACAATAAGTAAGATGACTTGCTATTAAATTATTTAGTATATTACCAATCTACAGCAATTATTTGTAGGGTGTATCTGATCTGTGTGGAGAATACGACAACATCTGCTTAAATGACACATTTAGAAAATTCCCATTCATGATTCTTCAGTGTACACTACGTACAGAAAGGTATCTATACAGCTTATTCAGTAAATTCACTGCTTAACTGAACCATCTGGATCGGTCTGGGAGATGACGATGTTCCTGGCAAAGGAGTATAACGTAATAAATTATCAGCATGTGGGGAATTAGTGGAGTTAAACACTTAGTGTGTGAAGTAGCAAGATTCAGCAAACATCATTAGCAACATGATGCTTGACTGCATTGCCTCCACCAATGTGATGTTACATCAATGCCTGAGTGAAACATTATTGTAAAAATCTGGTCACTGTTAATATTTCTGTGGAGTCTGTTGTGACATCATGGGTGGCCAAGAGGAACTCTCCATCATTACATCACGATCTCATCAATAGCCAGTTGAATTTGGGGTAAAAAAAATGCACCTATTTATATGGGGCAAGAGATTAGTATTGTGATAAGGCTGGTAACTATCAAATTGTAAGAACACACAAACTTCGATAAGGAATATATCTAATAAGTGAGGAGTGGGTTTAAACGACTTCTGAACAAGAGAGGTGAATGACGTCATAGTCATTATGCTACAGTATCAGCTCATGTGGCATTACTGTTCTTTGTGAACATTCATGCATGGAGACTAGATCAAAGCTCATGCTATAGCTTATTATTTGTACACTCTATCGACACAAAACAAAGTGCCACTGTAATTTGACAATATAAGAGAGATGATAGTGATGCATGAGAGGTATCCCATATTCAAGATACAGAATGTTAAGAAGTAACAGAAAGTTGTCATAACAACAAAAGCTGCATATTTTTTTGACGATCTATTTTCACTAGTGTCATTTCAGCCTCACTAGTTCGCATGTGTTCCAGGTTGTTACTAACAGCTACAGAAAATTAAAGGTATGAGATTTGGGTGGCCTTTAATACCAAAGTTTGTGGTACCATATTTATCTGACTGCAAGATGACCCTGATCTAAGACGGCCCCAAAAAATAAAAGTCTGCTAAGATTAAATATTTTACTAATAATTTCATTTACTTAACAGACAAGGCATGCCAGATTCTATCTACCTTTAACAATAAGTATCACTGCCTCCATCTTCACAGTAAGTGCCATCATCTTCCTCACACGCACTCCTAACATACCTACCTTCTTCACTGCCATTCCACAACATACGTATCATCATCAGTCCCATCCTCTGCATTGGACAAACAGCACTTTTAAAACCCTGCACAGTTACTTCAGGTGAGATGCACTGCCATGCCATTATGATACACACTGACTAAATACTACATATATATTTCTTGGTTTATAAATTTACTTGAACCCATCAAGATACATCTTTTTCGCCATACATGGCACTAAGAATTTAAATACATATGTTCTTGAATTTTGTGTCATGTCTGTGGTCTGATCAGTCTGAGTTAATGGCTCTTTATATGGTTTTTAAATTGTAGATTGGTCCAGGTTTTATTTTTGAGCCTTTTAATTTTTAATTTTTCAATAGCCATTTTCCTGTCACTACCCTTGGACTAGATCTGTTTTCAGGTACATATCTTAACAATTTTTTTTGTTTCTGTGGTGTCCAGTGATTGAGAATTGCTCAATATAAGGGGTCACCCATGTTATGCTTCTTTGCCTGAAAACAGCCACAGAGCTGAATCCTGAATGTCATGCTTTTACAAAAAAAATTGGATGGACAAGACACAAAAAAGAAGATTGTGTCAGTCATTTTCAGTCATACTGTGTTGTCTCTTTTGAATTTCTTGACTCTCGAAGAAAGGACTGATAGGTTGTCCCAAAATGCCAGTAATCAATTGTCAGTCTATGCTGCATAATATCACAGAACAGTGCAGATCTCACACGTTAATTTGGTGATGCAGGCCTTGGTTTGGCTATGCATGGTCCAACTCAGAGTGATCTGGTCTGATGCAGTCCGGTTCAGCGCTTCACACACAAACTTACGATGACCTCACATACTTAAGCACCAAATTTCAGGCAATAACTTCATCATGTATTCAAGTAAACATGATAACTGGTCAACTGATACAAAAATTGTCAATGAGACACACAGACAGAATTAGGATCTCATAAGCCTACCTGACTTTCTTACCTTATGGGTAAAAAAGTAGGATGAAAAGGAATAATTTTGTTTATTTTTAAATGAAGGATTGTGCTTCACTAGGGGTGCATGGAGAAATTTATTATGTATTATACATACCATTAATTTATCCATTGTTCTCTTTAAAATTTAAAACAATTTCCGTTTAGTATACATGTTTGACATGAGACTACCTTACTAGTTTACAGGTTACAGGGCTACACACCATTTCTGACAATCATAAAAAAGTCACATTAGTCATTACTGGTACACAGGGGGTTAACTATTTAATATCATAATAAATGTGATCATGGGTTTATATATATATATATATATATATATATATATATATATATGAAAAAAAGGAGAAACATAATGTATCAACAAGTCTAAAGGTTTGTCACAAAGATGCATGATTGAGATATGTATATTGGACTCTTCCAATTGTTTGCTTTTAGTTAAAAACAAACAGTGTTTCAGAAACTGGCTCTATTTCTGTCAACAAGTAAAAATAAAAATTTTGAAACATCATCAGCTGGGTCCATTGGAACTGGCTAATCTACATCCCCAAACAAGAACAGTACCTCTAGTCAGGGTACATAAACTGCAAATGTCAGACATCCACTGTGGGAGACAAAGAAGACAAACTAACCCCAGAACACCATAAAATTAGCCACAAAACCCCAAAATAATGGCATTCCATTAAACAAAACAAAAACCAATGGAACAAAACCATACAAGAGGGAAACCTTACCAAGTGACAACTTATGCAACAGCATATATTAACTAAAAACAAGTAGATGAGAGACGTCCAATATGTGCGCCACCTCAGTGTCAGACCAATGTTTACCACAATTTACAAGTAACACCACAAACATGCAATGCTGCAGATTCATGCCACTCAGGCATCAAAGGATGTAAGAAAAATTCAGTTCCGTTTTCAACAATACCTCCAGTCATTGTTTCACTGACCTTCTTGGTGTTTCACTTTGGCATGAAATTCAGAGGCAGGGACAGATTTTATGCAGACTACACTTCATAAAGTACAATGATGAGGAGGATCAAAAGCTTAACATATAATCCAACCAACAATACTCATTGTCATACAAGAGAAATAAAGGGCATGTCAAATGATTTACATTGGATCTAGCTAGTCTTACAATTTCAGACAGCTGAGACACAAGTCTACAAAAACACTTACTTGGAAAACAGATGCCCTTCTTTGTCAGAATACTAAGCATTATGGGTTTCAGTTAAGAGTGTTTAAGATCACCCAATGAGTTTTGTTACCCCATGTTTAACTATTAATTTGTTGATTCTAAAATTAAGTTTGCAAAGGCAATGTGTTTCAACCATACTAAATTCATCTTATGTTTATTGGACCGTGCATCATCTTGATAGTTGAATAAAGAGAGACCAACTTGATGTCACTTGCTTTATTACGTGTTTCATTATTTAATGCTCAACATGTTTCGGGTGTTAATACATCCATCCAAGACATGTTGAGCATTAAATAAAGAAATAGTAAAGCAAGTGACATCAAGTTGGTCTCTCTTTATTCAACTAATACTAAACTCATGTTTGAAATATTTGTTATAATCTGAAATGAGAATCAGATATCAGAATTCCACTGGAAACTTACGTGAATGGAAGCGCCTCCTTCCTCATCACCCTCTTCTTCTCCTTCCTCCTCTTCCTCACCACATGATCTGTGTTCAGACAACATATTACAACAACAGAAGCTGACATGTAAATTCTGTAATGCCCATACTCAAGGGTGTAAAATAATATAATTATTTTTGCAAGACGTTTAAAACAAATTTTCTTCATATGTGTGTGTGTGCGCGCGTGCGTGCGTGAGTGAGTGGGTGTGTGGGTGGGTGCCTGCGTGCGTGCGTGCGTGTGTGTGTGTGTGATTTGTTCAGAGCTGGGATAGCACAGTCACACAAGGATCAGGTTATATGGGCTGGGCGATCCAGGGTTCTAATCCCAGCAGTTGTAAGAGATTTTTCTTTCCTTCAGAATATGCAGACTGGCTATGATGCCCAACCAGCCTCCTATTCAATAGGTAATGGGGCTCTTTTTCAAGGGGTAAAGCAACTTGGGCATAAGGGTAACCACTCACCTCCATTCAGTGCTGAGGTTAAGAATGACTAGCGCTGCCTTCCCTATATGTTTTACAGTGTGTAGAAGGACAACTACCATATTCAATTTATTCGTGTCTCAACAGCACAGAAGGTACCTGAATTTGAAAACTGTAGCTCTCATATGTGAATGTGGCCATTAGTATTCCACAGCACATCCTCAATGCACAAAACTTGAAGACAAATACAAAATTATGATAAGATATTTTTGTACTTACTGCTTTCTAATATTTTGATCTGAGAAGCATAGCTAATGTTGGGTGATGGGACAGATTGATTGTCTTTTAGTAATACTGTTTGCAAAAGTTGACGATACTACTTAGCCACCCAACCCACAACCCCCACTGTGATGAATGAAGCAAGCACAATACAAGTTCATGCATCTAGGTGCAAACTGTTAAGTGAGTAGACCATGGAACACTCAGCAGGGTGACTGTGTTTCTGTGTGTATTCACAAATACTGGAAGGCTCCATTTTTCATGTTGCAACTTTGTGTTAACTGTAAAGTCTTAAGCTGTGGCATTTCAATTTAATAACACTTGTATTGCTTCATACATGATTTTAAGTAATAAGTGTGCTGAGCAACATTAAACAGTGACTAAGAACAGTGCATATATTCAAATACATCATTTTAATATTGATCATTCGTTAATTGAATAACCAGAATAATGGATGATGCTAAATTGTTTGAAATGAAATACCAAAGCAGCTTGTACTTCGTCCGGTTAATCTCAGGTGACATTGTCTCACAGTGTTTTATCAAACAAGTGTTTACTTTACATTCCAAACAACAGAACTATACAGATCTTGTATATAGATTTTTATTCATTGTGTTTTGGCTGTCTATTTCAGCCATCATCAGGTAGGAATACTGGTTCACAAAAAGAGTACAAGGGAGAGGTAGCTCCTTACAAACAATAAGATTAAGGTACTGTAAAATTCATGATTATTATTCTGAAAACAGAATAATAACTGACATTAAAATTAATAACACATCAGTAGTAAGTAAAAGGACTTTTCCATTGTCTTAAAAACACATACACCACACTATCTACACACAACATTTCAAATGCTACTGCTTTCCAAAGCAGAAGCTTTTGAAATGTCATGTGTATATAGTGTGGTGTATGTTTTTTCAAAATAATGGAAAAAGTCCTTTTATTTATAGGTGATGTGTTGCAAGTTGCTCCATTCGCAAGAAATTCAATAATGCAATTAAAATTACTACATGGAGCAAAATACCCAATCTATTAATTTTAATGTTGCTTATTATTCTGCTTTCAGAATAATACATATAAATTTTACAAAACTTTATACCTACTGTTTGAAGGACAGCCCTCGCCCATTTACTCTTTTATGGACCAGCATTTCTACCTGACGATGGTTGAAATAAACAGTCGGAACTTGTAATGGAATTTAATAAAAATCTATACACAAGATCTACACAGTTGTCTTATTTGGAAAGTAAAATGAACACCTGTCTGGTTAATGTTTGACAACAGGTCAGGCATCAGACTGATCATAATTTATGCTGCCATTGCAATCAATCAACTGTGCCTATAGCTAACAAATCTTCTAAATTAATAGCCTTAATATTTATCAGTTACTACAATTACATTTAGATAGAACAACATAATCTGATGACCAATTGCTATAAAATTTCTTCTTGTGCTGCTTTCCAATGCCTAACACACTTGTAAAATGCACTACCAGATTAGTGCTACTGAAACGTACTTTGCAGCGATTTCAGCATATGACATGTAGAGTGGGTCCTCTTGTAAAGCTCCACTTCGCTCTGTCATTGCTCCTCGGCAGAATGTGGTAACAAGCTGATTTAAAGGATCAGGTTTTCCTTCTTCTTTCACCTCATCACATTTCTTCAATTCTGCATCTTCAAATGATTGCTAACACATAAATATTTACCATTCAATACAATGAAATTACTACGATCTTATGCTATTAAGCAAGTAATACATATGCTCCAAAACTCAAGTCTACTTTCTCAGGATATTTCTCATTAAAATCTGCCTTGCAATTTCTTACAATGATTACTATTTGTCTCTGGGGTTTATGTATACCAGTGAGGAAATTGCCTCTGATGCCCTATGCATCTTGTGCAACAAGTGTTACCAAACAGTTCTATGTTACTTGCCAAACTATACAAACATTGTGATACTAATCATCCTGACCACAGGGACAAAAATATTAGTTTTATCATGCATAAGCTTGAGCCATTTCCAGAGCCTTATGGTGAAGAGTTAAAAAACTGACAATGAAAACGCTACTGAGGCTTCCTACAGAGTGAGTTACCATACTGCACTTGCAGGAGAAGTACATGTATTTGCAGAAACCATAATTAACCATGTGTGGAGGTAATGGCAACTTGTGTGCTTGGTGAGCAGTCAAAAATAAAAACTTGAAACAGTTCAGTTATCTACATTGATTACTATTTGTCTCTGGGGTTTGCATATACCTGTGATGACACTGTCCCTGATGCCCTATGTGCCTTGTGCAACAAAGTGTTACAACACAGTTCTGTGTTACCTGCAAAACTTTGTAGATATTGTGATACTACTCACCCTGCATATAGTGACAAAGATATTAGTTTATCAGGCATAAGTCTGAGGCACTACCAAAATATCAGAGCCTTATGGTGAAGAGCTCAAAAACTGACAATGAAAACGCTACTGAGGCCTCTTACAGAGTGAGTTACGGTATTGCACTTGCAGGAGAAGTGCATACAGTTGCAGAAACCATAATTAACCATGTGCGGTGGCAACAGCAACTTGTGTGCTTGGTGAGCAGTTGAAAATAAAAACCTGAAACAGTTCAGTTATCTAACAATACTGCTAGATGTCACACTTGAATTTGTCAGCAGATACAGAAAAACAATTGGTGTTGCAACTTAAACCCAGCTTTGCCTCTTGGTTGCCACTTGACAAATACTAGATACCATGCTGCAGAGTATGAATTGTTGACAAGCTCATTAAATAAACTACCAGAAAATACAGGTAGGTCTCATTGTACAAGATTACTTTTTTGCGTAATTCCAATTTAATGCAACTTGGCATAGATGATGTGCAATAATTTTTTGGTTTAATGCCATCTGGCATTGAGGATCCGTGGCCCATTTGTCTTGCGTTGGTGACTAGCAGAAAGAGATGTCACTGCACGTCATCAGTCAAGGGTATGGGTTGATTACATGGTGATATAACCACACAGCTCTTGTAGTTCCTCCGCCAACAGCATTGACTTTTGTTACCAAAACGAGAAACATAAATCTACATCACCTAGTGCAATCCAATTGCAAAACTAGTGGAAGACAATCAGTATTGAAGAGAGATCAGATATAATAAGTCACCTAGAAAGACGTGAACAACTTGCTGACATATGCCGTAATGTTAGATTCGGTCACAGTAGCGTATGTAAAATTTGTAGCAATGCTGATAGAATTACAGAACATACTAAGTCATGAACTAAAATCTTTGTCTAGCAAGACTACCATTGTCCTATCAGAATGAACGGTACCAAAAGCTATAGATGAGTCTCTTACATTGTTATTGTATAAGAAATATATAAGTATATTGTGTAGAAATGTATGAATACCATACAGAAATTTATATATAATCTATATAAGTACACATGTAATTTATAGGTTTGTATGTCCACTAGTGGTGTAGTCATATACTCCATAGGATAAGGTTGCCAGTCCCTTAACCTCCAGAAAGTACAATGTTTTAAATGGGGGTTTTGTGTTTGATTTGTGTGATGTTTTTCAGGAACATAACCCTGGCTTAAAATTAGACCCATCTGTAAATAAATAAATAAATAAATACACAAACAAATATTAATTATGAGGGTTGTTTGACTGTGCATCTTCCTCATGAAATAATGAGAAATGCCAACTTGATGCAACAAGGTAATTTTATTGATGTATTCTTAGCTCGACCTGTTTTGGGTATATATGCCCATCATCAGGAGCATTAGACGTCGAGTTGCAGCATATGGTTTTCTGCACCGAGTTTTTGGATGGGTCATGGTCTTCAGAGCCGCTGTGTAGGTGGTTTGTACAGTGCAGATGGTGTCGCACGGCACCATCCGCACCATACACATAACCTACGCAGCGGCTCTCAAGACCACCACCCATCCAAAACTCGGTGCAGAAAACCGTATGCTGAAACTCAACATCTAATGCTCCTGATGATGGGCGTATGTACCCTAAACATGTCGAGCTAAGAATACATCAATAAAATTACCTTGTTGCATCAAGTTGGCATTTCACATTATTTCAAATATTAATTATGTCTGCAACCAATAAATTACCAAAATAAACACTGAATAGAAGCTGATTCAATTCCAATTCCTCCTGGTTTTCTTGGAACTTCCTGATCGCAAATTCTAATGCAAAGGTAAAAAGCAACAACAATCAAGCATCCCCTTTCCTTTAGACCAATCTGAGTAAGCCAACATATCAAGCAAATACATACAAAGACTTTATTTTAGGTTCAATTTAACAAAATTTTACTTGTCCTGTCTGGTTTCATGGGTATATTCATTTCAGTTAGAATGTTGTACAACACTCCTCTCTACACTGAATCACAGTACTGTTGAAGTCTACACACAAGTGATGTACTTTACCACTGTACTCCCACACGTGGCTTTTTATTCATGACTCATTCCAGATTCTTTTTGTGCAGACTGGTATCTTTCTGAAAGTCACATATGTTCGAATATGTGCCTGCGCACATGCTAATGCAAGGTGAATATCTATTACTTGGCTTACTGAAACAAACATAATCCAAAAGCTGATTGTAGTAAACAGAAACACAGCTTAAACCAAACAGCATAATTTAAAATCATGGAATAATTACAGCTGGAATTGATGGAGGAGTCACTTGTGAGAAAGAAGATGTATTTACTTACTGTGAGATCCTCAATCATGACTTCCTGGCCCACATTCTCATCTTGCAACCACAGTTCACGGTATGTTCGAATAAAAATGTTGATTGCACGATGCCTAAGAAAAAAGAGACAAAGTAATTTTAAAACCTGACTTTCTAACTATATTGTTTTTCTAACATAATAGTTATTAGCATCCAGCTGTAAAATTACTGCATTAAAATACATATGCAGTGATTTTAGTTCAATTTCTGCTGGGGAAGATATACAATTCGGTATGCCAATTTTACCAAAAGTGCTGGCAAATGCTTGCATATAAGTTAGGACATGTTTTAGTTTTATAGATAATACAGCTGTTTTTCAGTGCATTTTGTAGCTTACAAGTTTCATGATTCCATCAGAATAATATGTTTTTGTTTGGACATCAAACCATCTGTGAACTGGTATTTTTCCAGAACTGATGCTCAATTAAAATGCAGTTTTATTAGTAAGGATTCTTTGGTTATACACACTGCATATGCCAACTCATTTGCTCCCTATCTCAGCATGTCAGTCAATGGCTGCCTGGAAAGTACACCATCAACAATGCCGGTCTCCACTCTTTGAATCTTTCCAGTCACTTGTACTCTCTAGAGCTACTGTGACAATGAAATGTTACTCTTCCATAAATATAGTTGGTTTTCACTCCCTCTGACCACACGCCACCTTTGGTGCCCTACATCAATGTACCACCAACAAAATGTGGGAATTATCATTAATCAAAACACAATACAACCATGTTAGTATGAATAGCATAAGGTACATATTTTTACATCTTTTACATCTTTCAGTGAAGTCTACATTATTTTTGAAGCGAACTAAAACTGTGTTTGTTTCTTACTTTTCTTTATATATTTCATATTTATCTACACATGCATTTAAAAAATGCACAGGCAGTTTAAATGATGAACATAAAGGAGGGTTCAATTTAGAAAGTCTGGATAAGAATGTTACAATTTACCTGTTTTCAACTCAGATATTTAAAATTATGTCACTGTATACCATTATTAATTAAACAATATTATGGTAAGCAGCATATAAGAATAAGAAATTCATGGTCTTGGCATTATAATTACTAAACTAATTTCAACCAACTGTTAGCCAGAACTTATGTACAGCTATAATTTAATTTCAGTGTTCACACAATAGTATACAAATACAAAGCCTTCAAACCCGCTGGGAGCTTAGAGGGAATATACCAATATTGAACACTATAGCTGTGTACTTAGTAGGACTCCAGAAAAATGACTTGGAACTCCTAGCCACTTACTGAAGTCCACTCTGATATTATCTTGCAGTAAGCTTCACACAAACACTTCTATAAGCATTACCACTTTTGGTGAGCATATTTATGAAGCCCTGCTTAATAATGTATGTTACTGTCAATGTGAAACATTTTGTAAAACAATTACTTCTGGACTTAAGCAATCAAATATCACGTGCAAGTAGGATGCTACTAGTTTACCTCCTGAGCATGTAGAGTGGTTCACTGCGAAGACAGGCAATAGCTGCTCTTTTGCGTGCTGCAGACAGTACTCTTTTCCAACATGAACGGTTAGGTGATGATTTGTTTGCTTGCTGTTAGAGAGCATGGACATTACACAGGTACATGTCTATTAGAAGAGGGGACATTCACACAAAACCAAGGGAACAGTTACATTCCATGTGCTCAGTGCAGACTAACTAGTGCATAATTTGTGACAGCAAAGGAAAATGCTGTTTAGTTGGCCTCAAAGGCACAGCATTATTATTATTATTATTATTGCTAGAAAGTTTCATGAGGTACACACAAGCAAAGCTGGTTGTTGGTTAATAAACATGTTAATTTATATCAGACATCTAAAAATATTACCTACATTACAAAGTACTAAGGTATTCAATAAGCCAAGTTACAGAACAAGGGGGTGCTGATAAATCCTTAGCTCAACCAGGAAGGAAACAAGCTACAGTACCAAACTTGGATTTTTTCAACATAACCCACAAAGCTCAATACACTTCTTAGCCCATTGCTCTAACTTCTGCAAGCCACTCAAAAAAAAATTCGGAAGGTTGTCCGTCCAAACAGGTCTCCAAAGCAGAAATGACCTCTGCGTCAGACGAAAAATGGCGACCTTTCAATTGTATTTTAGTCCAGGGAACAGGTGGTAGTCCAACGGGGCCAGATCCGGAGAACAGGGTGGGTGATCAAGACACTGGAAGCCCAGGTGGGCCAGTTTCTTCTGGGTTGCAAGTGCCCGGTGAGCTGGGGCATTATTGTGCAAAAACAAGACCCCCTTGGTGACCTTCCCACGGCGATTTTCCTTCAAAATGTCCTTCAATGACACCAGCAGAGATGAATAATACTCCACGTTGAGTTTGGCCCTTTGATGCCGTCTTGATCCCAAAAAATCGAGGTAAGAAATTTTCCAGCGGATTTTTGCACTCAGAATTTTTTGGAGCAGGGTGAGCCGCTATGCCGCCACTCCACTGATTGTTGGTTTGTCTCTGGGTCATAGTGATATAACCAGGTTTCATCCATGGTCACCAATCGCGACATGAAATCATTTGGATCGCGCTGAAAAAATTCCAAAAGTTGCTCAGATGACTGGCACCATTGACGTTTTTGATCCGCGTTCAGGCATTTTGGGACCCACTTCGCGGAGAGATTCCGCATGTCCAAATCTTACTGAATGATGGACCCAACCCACTCACGTGAGATGCCCAGTTGCTCAGCTATTGATTTAGCCGAAATCCGGCAGCCTTCCAAGATTAGTTCGTGAATCTGATCAATAATCTCCGGGGTTGTCACTGTTTTGGGTCGTCCAGGATGAGGAGCATCACAGGTGGAAAAATCACCACGTTTAAACTAGGTCACCCAGTTTTTGACGGTGGCATACGATGGTGCATGTTCCTCTAATGTTTCTGTCAGAATATCTTGAATCTCCTTCGGTGCTTTGCCTTGCAGGAAAAAAAAAGAAACTTGATGACGGCTCGCGTCTCCATGTTGTTGAAATCGCGCGCATCGCCTGACATGTTTCCTTTCAGTCTCTGTAACAAGAAAAGACTTGCAATTCGGCACATGAACAGACTCCTTTCCAACGACACTATCGATTCCATCCCATGACATCGAGAAGTAGGTCGGGCTAAGGGCTTATCAGCACCCCTTCATATAAAACAATGATATCCAGCATTCCAGGGACTAAATAATTGCCAGGTATCTTATTTTTCCAGATATTAGAACATTACACATAATGTATATCTTGGTGCACCTAGCAACCTCATGGACAGACCTAACCATTTAATTGGTCACATGATATGCTGTCCTGTTGTCTTTGTCACACTGTCTAGCCCCTTTTCATCATTACTTACACAACATGGCATAGAAAAAAATAAATAAATATTTAAATCATCTTTTTCAGAACATTAGTTACACATTTCAATATCACTACCCTAACTGTTCACTTACATAAATTTTCCCCGCACATAATAGTTTCTTGTGATCAACTTAAAAAAGTTTAAGGGGCCTCTTAGTCATTTTCTGGTTTATACAGCTTTCTGGATCAGTCAGTCCTGGATATCACAGGTTTTACTGTACTTATTCACGTTTCAAAGATTTATACATGTGTTTTATTATTGTGATGAATCTGTAGAAATATTTCTTTTTTTTATTTATTTTAATTTATTTCCATACATCCCATTTAGGTACATACCATGGAAATGGAAAAAGTCACGTACATTACTGAAGACAAGACCCACATATGCTGCTCCTAAAGAAGTTCACAGCGTAAAAGGCCCATGTTTTATTATAAGGTTTGCCAGTGTGACTCCATTTCCTGATGGGTTAGTGTTCTTCCTACACTACCGTAGTTCCATCATTAACCATTATGCTAAGTGTGTACTGTATAAGCAACAATAATGGTGACTTTGAGTACATGGCAAAGAGAGGTGGACTCTTGAATAAATATGTCACAGGGGAAAAACAGTAAACCTGTTTCAGATACATCCACACAAGATTTTACATTTCTGTGTTTGTGTGCTGGTAATTCATTGGTTACTTATTGTTTTTTTCATTTTGTGATGTTTTATCGAATGTATAAATTGCACAGCACGATCAAACATGGTTACTGCGAATAAGAAACTGAAAAAGACATGTACCAAAATGTGTAGCTACGCTTTATGTTTGTACTGGTACGAGGTGCTCAGGGTAGTTGTTCTGCACAAACAGCTACGTACATTGCACACAATACAGTAAGTTTATTAAATATTCATAGTAAAAGACCCTAAACTCATAAAGTAGGCATGTCAAGTGTAAAATGATTTCCAAGAAATGAACCTAACTTCTTGAACGAAATAATGATATTTATTACTTTACAATACCTGTTTATAGCCCAGACCAGTGTATTGGCAAACTAAGCCCTGAATATTCCACTACTCTGTGTTACAGAATTTTGTATTGGTAATGAACAGAATACAGAAAATGTATACAGTTTTAAACACATACCTTAAAACCCCCATAAAAAGTGAAGGGAATCTATGATTACAGCTGTGAAAATGAGGTAATACATAAATGGGAATAAGTCTTAACGAATATCTTGAAAGGTGCTATGCTATATATTAACTTCAGAGGTAGTGGGTTAAAATCTGATTGCAGTAGACTTAAAAGTCATTTTCCAGCAGCCTACCGAACTAAAAACATGTTTTACACATTATAAATTATGTGAAGTTACATTATGTCTATCAAGTGCATCAAAATGTATGTGGATGTCTCCATATAACATTTTAAAAGATGAACTATTAAAGCTGGAAACATTAATTTTTATTACCAAGTTTTAGACGATGAAATCTGTGTATAAAAGTATATCTCACATACGTGAGTGTTGCTGCTTAACCGTAACACTTCTATGCATTATATTGCATGCCTCCTTATCAATGAAGTGGGCAACGAAATGGTATAAATAAATTGTACTTGCACACCATTAAACAAAGCCATTATTAGTAAATAGTTCTTGTTCACATTAACTCTAGTAACAGATGTTTTGACTTATTCAGTCCTAATCCAGCCAGTCTATTAAATATAAAAATGAAAAACTGTATAAATAAAAAATATTATGTGTCAGTGCACAAGGAATAAGATCTCATTTCCTGACCATATTCTTTTTACAATATTGACATTATTTTTGTTCGTTGTTGTAGCCTCATAAACCTTTTGTTCATATTAAGTTTCATAGAGTTTACTGACATATTATATAAAAGGTAAAGCTATCCCATTACAAACCTGGCCAGGCCCATAGGGCTGCAGTAGGTTAAGGCTCCCAGAACTTCTAGAAAATTAGCACATGAAGGTGGTAAGATTATCAGCCATATGCACTGGTCACCTTTACCCCCTAGGAGACATCCCTGGTACTCATTTCTGTCAAAGGCTCAGTTGACCCCTGGGCCATAGTGTGGCTGGAAGGACTAAGTCAATGAAAAATCCCAATAACCTCATTGGGAATCGAAGTTGTGACCTTCTGGCTTGTAGCACAGTGCCTCAACTAGCTGCACCATATATGTTGTAGCATTTATACTTTTAAATTTTGATATTTTAACAGATTAGCCTGATCGTGACTGAATAAATCAAAATATATGTCATTAGAGTTAATATGAACAAGAATTATTTACTAATAAAGGTTATGTTTTACTTTGTACAAGTACCATTTGTTAATACACATAACACAACATTTTGCCAAACATCAAGGTTAAAAAAAAAGTCATGCATAAAACATCTCTTTCAATTAATGCATTTCAAGAAAGACACTAATAGTTCAAATTTAAAACTCATGTACAAATACTAAAAAATCAAAATTTCCATCTCTATAACAGCGTGTGAATGTAACAAATTACATATACAGTATATACAGTATATACGGTATATAAGCTCAGTTCAATTAACACATTCAGTGAAAAATATTTGTTATGATTAACTGTAGTACTTTTGCCAGGCTGATAAAACTTCTTGTGTAATTACAGTAAAGAGTGGAGTTCTACATTAAAGGAAGAAACAAATACCTATGTCTGTTGGAAGATATGTGCAGAAATTCATATGTGTCTTCATGTCAAGTGTCCACGATATTTCTCTAATTTTAATAATATTTTAAATGGATTCACAACTGCTCACAAAATTCCCCAATTTCAAATGCCATAAATATTCGTTCGCATGCTGTTACATGTGTACAGATAAACTGATGGACGGACAGAGAGGCTCATTTCCATATTTACTCCATAGGGAAGCAAACATACCTAAAAATGATCCAAAAAGATATAATTTTCAGCAAGTACAGACACTCCCCATTGCACATAAGGTTCTGTTCTACAAACATTTATATATCTAAAATTTTACACATGTTAACATAAATGTGCTCATGACTGTCATCAAGAACAAAGAGAACAAACTAGAAATAAGTATATTTGGGGTAGGCAACTAACATAAATATAAGTGGGATTGGTACTGAAAGCTTTAAGATGATATGAAACTGAAGTGACATATTTCAGTGCTCTTCAGATATTATCTGTTATGTACGTAAAGATAAGGTGTTAATAATGTTAAATGCACACACCAATTTTAGTAATGTTATAATGCTGACACACTTATTATCCTTTTAGTGCCACAAAAGTAATGACAGTTAGCACAAAGACATGTTTCAATGGTCATTAATGTGTAGTGTGGTTTTGTAACTTCACTGCACTTAAGTAACTCTCAGGCTTGCATATAATGTGGGCAAACATTGGGACCAAAGTTATTAGTAAGAATTACTGAAATTCACACAACCTGTGAGAGATGAAGTTCTCAGCAGCAGTCTCTATTTGAGTAACAGCTATAACTGCTGTAAAAAACTAGTAAATATGCCTGTAAAACTAGTATAATGAAAATAAACAAAACAACAACCAAAATAAGCACTAGAAAGCCAGAGGCAATGTACATGAAGTGCAAATTAAAACATATACACAGACAGCAAGTTTTATGATATGGGTAGCTGGATAACAGACAAGGGAAGGAGAAGTTCACAAAATAGGCCCCCTTTTTAGAGTTGTTTTTTCTTGAGGTCATTAAATCCAGTCCAAAGCAATAGTTAGAATGTATATTCACAAGTTATTTCCAAGTCAAAGGGGTTTAAAATGTAATTATCTCAGTAAGTACTTTACATTCAGAACATATCACGTACGCAAGATTTGAGGTTCTCAGAGCAGTGTTTCATAGCATTCAATTCTTCTGGGATGTGATGTTGTGTCTTTGGGTTAGTGGTTTGTGGTGTTGGGAAGGCCTGTAATTCTGTCATCTTCCTCGTGAAGATGGCAGAATTACAGGCCTTCCAAACACCATTAACCATAAACCTAGACACAACAACACATCCAAGAAGACCTGAATCCTCAAATATCATACAGTTTATCAAGTTGAGAAACAGTTTTGCTATGTGTCAAGAAATAATGTAAATACCGGGGTGCTGATAAGTCCTTAGACCGACCTACTTACTAATGTCGTAGGACGGAATCGATAGTGTCATTGGAAGCTAATCTACTGCTCAGATCAAATAATATATGCTTGTTGCAGACTCTCAAGAACCTTTAGAGGGATGAAAGACAACTTATATGTTTAATTTTCATGTAAGAATTATCAATTTGGGCTAAGGACTTATCAGTACCCCTGTAAGTATGAGGCCAATTGAGTTACAGTGGATGGGAAAAGTGCACAGCAATTTGTTGTCAAAGGCTCTGTCACTTCATGGTGCCCTGACTGCAGCAGTACTAGACACCATATTTTTCATCATACAATTGTACATCATTTACACTTTATGGTGTTTCCAGATGTGACTGACTACTTCAACAGTTAAGCTACTTCTTGTATGATGTTCAAAGTTAGGCCACAAAAATGTCAGCTACATTACCAATTATATTCTTCAGTCTCTTTTAGTACAATATTACCCCTTAAACTTGATGGTTCTTCTTTAACAAAGATATGTCAGAGTCAACACATGTTGTTCAGACTTTTGAAATCATTTTAATGATGGGAAAAGGTTATAAAAATGCACATCCCCATTAGTGGAAATTAAATAAAAGGAAAGTTAGTCTTGGTGTCATCCATGCTTTCTACTCCTACCATTTTATTCAAGTAGTAATTGATAAGTCTGATGGCAGAGTAAAAAATAAAACACAGAAGATCAAAGTATACATTTAGTACAAATACATCTCATAGTTTCTAGCTATACCTTGGCAGAGAATGCAGAGAAGTCTGTCGAAAGCAGGCAATGACAGCACGCTTCCTCTGCGTGGAAACAACTGAACGATAGCTGCCCTTACTTTGTTGCTGAGGGTGGTCAATCTACACAAGGAAATAATAAAGTGGGACCATGCTTGTCAATGTGTCCATTTTTAGTTATGGGTAAGGCCTGTCTGTAGAAAACCTGAAGTTCATAAAAGATAGAAACTAGGGAAGGAATATAGCAGAATGAAATATAACACAAGAAGCAAAATAATACAGTAACAAAAGATTTAGGAAACAGAAACTTACCCTATGCCATATCACCCTTATCTCAGAACAATACTTATATTTTGTGAATACACTAGTATAATAGCATTTTAAAGTCATTTTTGGAAATTTTAAATGCAAGTATATTGAAGAAATATGCATTTTCTAACAATTAAAATTATGAGTGAATGTAAGCCAAAACAGAATGAATGTATGACAATTCAGTCTAAAGCTGATGTTGCCCTGTTGTCTGAGAAATAAATTACTGATATCCGACTTACAAGATGTGAGAAATTAAGCTATAAAGGTAACCTTGTAACCACAACAAGCATGCTCAGTAACACTTGAACATCACCTCAGCTGCACATGAGGATATTTAATTTAGATTTTGACATTATACACCTACATTTAGTGTAAAAATGTGAGTATATTTATCCATAGGTCAGTTACCAAAGAAATGCATTTTCATGTGTTAACATATAGCAGGCACTTAAGTAACAAACCAACAAATGCACTTACTTACTTACTTACTTACTTACTTACTTACTCCATGGAGCAGAGTCCTTCCTGAGAAGCTAACCAGCTCTCAGCTAGTCATGAAATTCCTCCCTATTTAATGGAACCTTAAGGTTCATTACTGATTTCAAAAGTGCCAGCCACCTGTCTCTATCCTGAGCCAGACTGGTCCAGTCCCAACAAATGCACACTGATAAAATATGTTTTACCATATACTACGTAACTCATTGACATGTTTTGGTTGCTTCTGCGACCATCATCATGGTGTCATGCAAGAATACACACAATATACAACAACTGCACAAAACACCTAACTAAATCCACCCAATGTTACAGTTAATATTTTAAGTGCTCCCTATGACCATAAAATTTCAAATTATGTTGTCATAAAACAGGTAAAATTACTTTGGCATTAAAAACAGATGAAACTGGGTGTGTTTATGTTGCTTCTTAAGAAATGAGATAGCTTTTGAATCAGCCAGACAGGGCTCCTCACAACCACTAATAGGAAATGAGCCGGCACTTGGTATATCTGCAAATGTTACCAGGAGAGTGATCACGGACTTGACAAGTGGGAAAACAAGAGGAGCCTTGGCACTCCATATGTGGACAAAGGCAAGCTAAGGGGTTTCTTAAAAATCCCTCTGCAAAAAATGTTGGGAAATTGCTCAACCTGAGCAGAAACCAGCTAAGAATATTTAGAGGGTTGGTAACAGGACACAGTCACTTAAAAGGACACCTGGGGATTGTAAACATTCCCAAGTGTGATAGATGCAAGCAGGCATCTGAAACCACCTCAAATGTTCATTTTGATAGTCATACCTTGGCCACATTAAGATCTAGGCACCTGAGTCATTATTTTATGAAACCAGCTGACTTTGAGGACATCTCTGTCAGCAGGATACTGCAATTTGTTCAAGGTGCAGGACTGCTGAATGAGTGAGCTAAAGCTGATTCATTCAGCTACCTAAGGACAAACATGGTCAAAGTGCATAGGTCACTCGGTGCCTGCACTTTTGTATTCTATTCTATTATATTATATTCTATCCTATGCTATTCTATTCTACTCTATTGCTTCTTAGCTGTTTAAAGTTGATATGCGCCCTGTTAGATGAGTAACAATGTGTACCCTAGCACAAATGGCTTAGACTAGTGTGTCTTAAGCAATCTCCACTAGGGTACACTGTTGGTTTGTTACATAAGTGTAAATATTCCTCAGTGCATGGATATGGAAAATATAATGTAGCAGGCACCTTAGCCACTTCATAATAATTCTGTATACTACTACAGAATTATATGCCAGCTTATAATGAGTGAGCAGTCATTTATTTCCATGTATTACTTGTGACTACAAGTATGTATTTTTATGTGGAAAGTAGTATTTACCACAAAATACCAACTAGTTTTTAAAGGCCTGGAAGATG
>Ga0123357_10001339_pt1:25000-26024 | contig 26024 bp, 15 predicted proteins | sample TergutEmb28metaG_FD_89873 | JGI IMG/M metagenome (GOLD analysis project Ga0123357, IMG submission 89873) | Embiratermes neotenicus P4 segment gut microbial communities from Petit-Saut dam, French Guiana - Emb289 P4 | ecosystem: Host-associated > Arthropoda: Insects > Digestive...
TTTTTAAGTATTTTCGATCATAAGTTTTAAAGTTTCCACTTAATATATCTTAAGCTTATTGTTAGCAGTTGACTAGTGGCATGTGGAACAAATTCATTGAACTTGCTAAAGAAAAGACTTGACTTGAAATGTGGTTTTTGTTGTGAACCTACTCATAGCCATCCAGCTTCACACTAATTACCATCACACGTTCCATTCTGAGTTCTACTCTACAGTTGGCATATAAAGCAGCTACTACTACATAAACCATATGACATGCAACCTACAAAATTTTTGGGGGGGAGAAGAAAAAGTGACAAGACAATCTATCCCCGTGGATATTTATTGGCTCTGCATCATGCACTGAATGAAGAATGATATCCTCTGCATAGAACAATCTTTCCTGGTATGCTAAAACCCCCTCAGCAAGTCAGGAAGTTCTCCACTTTTCATGGGTTCTGAATGTTCATTACCATGCTCACAAGAACTTGCACCTAATTCCTCAAGCCCCAATTATTTAGGACAATATCCTACTGCAAGAAAACATTTATATATTGAATTATAATCATAATCATAATCATAATCATGTATTGTATTCCATAAATCCATCATTGTGTACAGACACCATTGGATGTGGAACTTGTCAAGGTAGCACATACAATATGGTTAATATAATCACTATACATGATACATTATTTGACACTTAAGATATGAGTAAGCAAAATAAAATATAGGTTAATAGGTATTCTTTCTATAGACTTAGGCTTTGCAGCTGTCATAATATTCTTCAAGTGTGTAGAAAGATTTTAAGTGGAGGTATTTACCTAGTTCCAATTTGAATCTTTTGACATCACTAAATAAGTTTTTTTATGTTAGGGGGGAGATTATTAAAGACCTTCACGCCGGAATAATAAACCCCTTTTTGGTATAAGGTTAAGTTGGCCTGGGGCTGATAGAGATTGAAATTCTGTCTAGTATTAATACCGCACATTTCTGAGTTTACATGAAAAAGGCTCATATTTTCCACCACAAATGTCATAAGTGA
>Ga0123357_10001340_pt1 | contig 26023 bp, 30 predicted proteins | sample TergutEmb28metaG_FD_89873 | JGI IMG/M metagenome (GOLD analysis project Ga0123357, IMG submission 89873) | Embiratermes neotenicus P4 segment gut microbial communities from Petit-Saut dam, French Guiana - Emb289 P4 | ecosystem: Host-associated > Arthropoda: Insects > Digestive system > Gut ...
ACAAATCGAAAATACCGTTGGAAGCGAAATCAGCGGATATTTGACGCGCATGGAACACGATTATGGATTGATTACGAAGAACATTCCGATTTTTGCCAAATCGGAAACAAAAAATGTGCATTATGCCGTTGAAGATAACTACCTGACATTTTGGTTTCGTTTCATTTACAAGTACAGCCATATCATTGAAATTGCGCAGTTTGATGTGCTCAAACAAATTATTGAGCGCGATTATGCAACTTTCAGCGGGAAGATGTTAGAGCGGTATTTTCGCAAAAAATTGATTGACCAGGGTGGTTTTACCAAAATCGGTGCATTTTGGGACAAAACAGGACAAAACGAAATTGACCTCGTCGCTCTGAATGAATTGAACAAAACGGCATTGATAGCAGAAATCAAACGAAATGAAAATCACATCCGCTACAATGCTTTGAAGGAAAAAGCCGGCAATATGATGGCAAAAACAAAACAAATGGAAGGATACCACATTGAATATAAGGGATTCTCGTTGGATGATATGTAAAAAATACGCCGAGTTCTTTGACATTTTGAAAAAAAAGCAATATATTTGCAGTTGGCGCTTGGTACATTTTTTGCGAATTTCTGAAAGGTATAAAGAGGCTAATAGATTGAAATACAGTTTATGGTTGGTGATGCTCTCCGAGAGCATCTTGCTGCGAGAGCGGCATTGAGACCGATAGCACAGCGAAGATTCCTTTCTTTGGAATAATTCTCCGAGAGCATCTTGCTGCGAGAGCGGCATTGAGACAGTTTGTTTTCATTTTTTGAAGTTCTTCTTCCATTTTTTTCTCCGAGAGCATCTTGCTGCGAGAGCGGCATTGAGACTCCGATTGTAGTTAATCCTTTGTCAGAATAGTCAATCTCCGAGAGCATCTTGCTGCGAGAGCGGCATTGAGACTTCCCTATATCTTGTAAATACGCTTTACTTTTACTGTCTCCGAGAGCATCTTGCTGCGAGAGCGGCATTGAGACTTAGATTCATCGCAATACCATGATTTATTAAATTCTCCGAGAGCATCTTGCTGCGAGAGCGGCATTGAGACAAGAATTAATACATCCATTGCTTCCATTGCAGCACTCCGAGAGCATCTTGCTGCGAGAGCGGCATTGAGACGAATTTACTATCATCCATTGTTTTTAGTTTTTAATGTCTCCGAGAGCATCTTGCTGCGAGAGCGGCATTGAGACACCTGCCCCAGTATAGACAGGAATAATACCACTCTCCGAGAGCATCTTGCTGCGAGAGCGGCATTGAGACTGACACAGTGCCGCACTCGATCTTATAATTTTGCAATATCTCCGAGAGCATCTTGCTGCGAGAGCGGCATTGAGACGTATTGTACCATTTGTTGTTGATCATCTTTGTTGTCTCTCCGAGAGCATCTTGCTGCGAGAGCGGCATTGAGACCCTGTCCATAACCAATATCTTACTTCAGATGAAGACGATAGTGGATTTTTCCCGTGAACTCCGAGAGCATCTTGCTGCGAGAGCGGCATTGAGACAGGGCTTGTTTCGGTGTTTTGTAATTTCCCCCGTTAACTCCGAGAGCATCTTGCTGCGAGAGCGGCATTGAGACTGATAAGACTTGCTTATAGATCCTCTAGTAATGCATATTGCTGCGAGAGCGGCATTGAGACAAAGGCTGACAAGCAGTTACGGTGTTCGAACAGGTTCTCCGAGAGCATATTGCTGCGAGAGCGGCATTGAGACTTCTATTTCATTCTTTTTTGCACACGTCCCACTGTAGACTCCGAGAGCATCTTGCTGCGAGAGCGGCATTGAGACAGTTCAAATTTACTGTTTTCATATTTCAAAAATTTCTCCGAGAGCATCTTGCTGCGAGAGCGGCATTGAGACTTTGCCTTGTATGTTAATAATTTCGAGGCTTGGATCCTCCGAGAGCATCTTGCTGCGAGAGCGGCATTGAGACCTACGTAGCTTTTTAAGACTACTGCATTAATAATAACTCCGAGAGCATCTTGCTGCGAGAGCGGCATTGAGACGGATTTATATTCTTTTCCTGTTTTCTTTGATACACGACTCCGAGAGCATCTTGCTGCGAGAGCGGCATTGAGACCGAAAACGCTTTTAAAATAATAAAGAGCATTAAAATAACTCCGAGAGCATCTTGCTGCGAGAGCGGCATTGAGACCCAAAACGTTGTTTAATCATAGTCCTCGTCTATGACTCCGAGAGCATCTTGCTGCGAGAGCGGCATTGAGACATAAAGTAAAACTTGTATCATCTTCTGCTTCTTCGCTCCGAGAGCATCTTGCTGCGAGAGCGGCATTGAGACCCATATAACTTTTTTATTGGAATATAAATATGACTCCGAGAGCATCTTGCTGCGAGAGCGGCATTGAGACTATATAATATAATATTATAATTTAATTTTATATTTCTCCGAGAGCATCTTGCTGCGAGAGCGGCATTGAGACATAAATCGTTTCATAACTATATATTTATAGATGTTAATCTCCGAGAGCATCTTGCTGCGAGAGCGGCATTGAGACGTAACTTGTTTTTATCATATTGTTTGTTATTTAGTTTGTCTCCGAGAGCATATTGCTGCGAGAGCGGCATTGAGACAAATTTAATGTTACCCTTGCTGCAAAGTAGGTATTTCCTCCGAGAGCATATTGCTGCGAGAGCGGCATTGAGACGCCAATTTTTTTAAATATTCCTTGTCATCGCTCAAGCTCCGAGAGCATATTGCTGCGAGAGCGGCATTGAGACCTCCAACAATCGCCCAAACGATGATATAACCCCAAACTCCGAGAGCATCTTGCTGCGAGAGCGGCATTGAGACAAACTGATGTTTTCCCAGTCTATCCAAATGGGTTTTTTCTCCGAGAGCATCTTGCTGCGAGAGCGGCATTGAGACGATATCGTAAGCGGCGGTTACTGTAAATGCCTCACTGCTCCGAGAGCATCTTGCTGCGAGAGCGGCATTGAGACCATAGGAAGCGTCGACGCTTCCTAACAACTCACCGCAATAACTCCGAGAGCATCTTGCTGCGAGAGCGGCATTGAGACAGTTCAAATTTACTGTTTTCATATTTCAAAAATTTCTCCGAGAGCATCTTGCTGCGAGAGCGGCATTGAGACCCATTTCTTTAACATTTATCCCTTTGTAAGAAAACACTCCGAGAGCATATTGCTGCGAGAGCGGCATTGAGACCTTCAAGGATAGTAAAAAATCTTTCATATGCTTTATTTTCTCCGAGAGCATATTGCTGCGAGAGCGGCATTGAGACCTTTATAATCTGTTTATCAGCCGGAACAAAACTTCTCCGAGAGCATATTGCTGCGAGAGCGGCATTGAGACCTTTATAATCTGTTTATCAGCCGGAACAAACCTTCTCCGAGAGCATCTTGCTGCGAGAGCGGCATTGAGACTTTCAAAACCAAATTGATTACCAAGTCCGATATAATCCTCCGAGAGCATCTTGCTGCGAGAGCGGCATTGAGACTCGATTGCTTTTTTGATTATTGCTTTGAAATTATGCTCACTCCGAGAGCATCTTGCTGCGAGAGCGGCATTGAGACGCTTTGACGGTTGCGCTTCCCCGGGCTTTGACGGTCTCCGAGAGCATCTTGCTGCGAGAGCGGCATTGAGACCGAGAGTATAAACGCGGTGAACCAATCCTAATATGCTCCGAGAGCATCTCGCTGCGAGAGCGGCATTGAGACAAGTTTATGAGCAACTAATAATCTCATATACATTTCACTCTCCGAGAGCATCTCGCTGCGAGAGCGGCATTGAGACTTTTTCTGAAGTTTGCTCTTAATTTTGTCAAATTCTCCGAGAGCATCTTGCTGCGAGAGCGGCATTGAGACCTTTATAGCTTCAAACAACATATCGGAAAACGTTTTTCTCCGAGAGCATCTCGCTGCGAGAGCGGCATTGAGACTCAGCCTGTGTTTTGTAAATTTCATGTTCTTCAGCTCTCCGAGAGCATCTCGCTGCGAGAGCGGCATTGAGACTACAAATTTTCTATGAAATTTTGGTAAAATTCTGATACTCCGAGAGCATCTCGCTGCGAGAGCGGCATTGAGACCTGGTTCGCCATCAGTATCATTCGCTTCAAGTTCCTCCGAGAGCATCTCGCTGCGAGAGCGGCATTGAGACAGTTTATGAACGGTGCAAATATTCTCTACGTTGCACCCTCCAAATCTGAGTTCGGAATAAGAAGTTTTTTAATGTATTGATATTCATTCTGCAATTTCGCCGTAGGCGATTCATATCAATAGAAAATGGATACGATACAATCTTCCATTGCCCGTAGGGCATTCACGGTGTATGTCCTATACCCTTAGATTTGCACGATGAAACTGTTTTAATATTTCAAGATAAACATTCGGGCTATCTTTTATCCCATACGCAGGTTCTAAAGATACTCCTATCCTGCGAATAGCGGTATCAATACATATTTTGTCATTTTTCGCCTCATCCGGAATCTACATAAATTGGATTTATTAAATAGATATCTTTTCGACCTTAAAAACTCTATTTTGCTATTTTTTGGCTTTTTTTACTCCATTTTTGTTTTTCGACCAAGGCTATACCAAGGCTATACCAAAGCTATACCAAGCTCGTATCCGGGACTTTTTTCGCCAAATATCATTTTGATAGTCTCAAAGTATAGACGTCCTGCTCCTGCCATTGAAAATGAATACGCATACCAATTCCGTTCGGAGATCTTGGGGGATAGTGACCGGAATGGCTAAAACCATCCTGTATTTTGTTTTCTACAATTTAATACTTACCTTTGCAAAATATCACTAACAATAAAACATCCGAAAAGACATGAAACACAATTCCTTTTTATTTAATTCAGGTTTATGTTTAGGAATAATCCTGATAATTAGCGCTTGTACTGCTAATAAGCCATCTGTAAGGCAAATTAATGATTTTACGGAAGATTGGAAATTTTCCCTTGGCGACAATCTTTCCGCAAGTAAAGGCGACTTTGACGATTCGCAATGGCGAACACTTAACCTTCCCCACGATTGGAGCATTGAGGCCGATTTCTCTGCCGATAACCCGGCTTCGCCCGGCGGAGGGGCTTTACCTGGAGGAATAGGCTGGTACAGAAAAACATTTATCGCCGACAAGTCCTTTCAAAACAAAAATTCATTCATCGATTTCGACGGAGTCTACCGTAAAAGTCAAGTGTGGATCAATGGCCAACTGCTGGGCGAACGTCCCTACGGATATAGCTCATTCCGCTATGAGCTTACACCTTATATCAAAATCGGAGAGAAAAATGTAATTGCCGTGCGGGTCGACAATTCGGAACAGCCGAACTCCCGCTGGTATTCGGGTTCGGGAATATTCCGCAATGTGTGGCTAGTCATACTCAATCCCGTACATGTAGATCATTGGGGCACTTATGTTACGACCACCGATGTCTCAGCCCAATCCGCAAACATAAAAATAGCTACCCGGCTGAAAAATGCAACGAAAGAAAAGGCGGATGTGGAACTGTATTCTGCGTTGATCGACGCTTCAGGCAAAGAAATTAAGACTGCCAAAGATATGCTCTCAATAGCATCCGACAGTGATGCCGATATAGCGCAAAATTTTTCGGTCGCTCAACCGCAACTGTGGTCGATCGACCATCCATATTTATACACTATCCGTACACAGGTCAAACAGAATGGAACGGTACTCGACGATTATGAAACGCCCCTCGGTATCCGTTCGTTTGCTTTTGATGCCGATAAAGGATTTATTCTAAATGGCGAACCTGTTAAAATAAAAGGCGTTTGCGATCATCACGATTTAGGTTGTCTGGGCGCTGCCGTAAACTACCGGGCTACCGAACGCCAGCTGGAAATCTTGAAAACGATGGGATGTAATGCCATCCGCACTTCACACAATCCTCCGTCGCCCGAATTACTTGATTTGTGCGACAAAATGGGATTTATCGTTATGGATGAAGCTTTCGATATGTGGCGCAGGAAGAAAACAACTTACGACTATAGCCGGGATTTCCCCGAATGGCATGAAAGAGATTTGACCGACCTCGTCTTGAGAGACCGCAACCATCCTTCCATATTTATGTGGAGCATCGGAAATGAAATCATGGAACAGTGGCCGGATGCGAAAGCCGATACGTTAGATATGCAGCAGGCAAACCTGCTTCTGAATTTTACCAATCTGCTCAATCAAAAAGATACAACCATCCAGGGGATGCACGTTAATTCGCTGCTGGCACTGAAGCTTGCCGATATTGTAAAAAAATTAGACCCTACGCGTCCCATCACTTCGGCCAACAACGGAACGGATACGACCAATTACATTTTCAGGTCAGGCGCTATGGATGTTATCGGATTCAATTACCATGAGCAGGATTGGCCGAAAGAGGTTTTTCAACAAAAGTTTCCCAATCATAATTTCATTATCACCGAATCTACTTCCGCATTAATGTCGCGCGGATATTACATGATGCCATCGGATAGTATTTATGTATGGCCGCAACGATGGGATATCCGGTTTGATCAAAAGGAGCATCAATGTTCCGCCTACGACAACTGCCATGTACCCTGGGGCTCTACGCATGAAAAATCGTGGGATGCGGTTAAAAAAGACGATCATATTGCAGGCATGTATATCTGGACCGGATTTGATTACTTGGGCGAACCGACTCCTTTTTGGTGGCCTTCGCGCAGTTCGTATTTTGGAATCATTGATTTAGCGGGATTTCCTAAGGATGTTTACTATATGTATCAGAGCGAATGGAACGACAAAGAAACCGTCCTGCATATTTTTCCTCACTGGAATTGGAACGCCGGCGATACCATCGACGTTTGGGCTTATTACAATCATGCGGATGCTGTGGAACTTTTCCTGAACGGCCAGTCGCTGGGGCGGCAATCCAAACCGGAAGATACCTTCCATGTTTGCTGGCGGGTACCTTTCCAAAAAGGAACATTGAAAGCCGTATCGTATAAAGATGGCGCTCAGGTGATGACCACCGAAATAAAGACCGCCGGCGACCCGGTGTCTATCCGGCTTACGGCCGACCGGCAAACGATTAAAGCCGACGGTAAAGATTTATCTTTTGTTACGGTGGAAGTCCTGGATAAAGACGGAAACGTGGTTCCGATAGCAAACAACCTCGTTCGATTCTCCATTATCGGGAACGGAAGCATTGCCGGAACGGATAACGGAGACTCTACCGATCACAATTCGTTGAAAAAGCCGGAAAGAAAGCTATTCAACGGCAAAGCGCTGGCGGTAGTTCAATCGGGTAAAGCATCCGGCATTGTAAAATTGAAAGCCGAATCGGAAAATCTGCCAAGCGCCGAGCTGGATATACGTACAGCAAACTAAGTAGTGAAACATGCTATTGTAATTTAGCTTTTCCCTGCCTATATTTCCGTCAAATTTCATGATTAAGATTAAATGTTTTATCTTTGCAACTTGTACGAATAAAAGACTAATAAAGCAATATGCTAAAAATAAAAGATTTACACGCTTCAATCAATGGAAAGGAAATATTGAAGGGCTTGAATTTGCAAATTCAGGCGGGTGAAGTACATGCCGTCATGGGGCCCAACGGATCGGGCAAAAGCACCCTGTCGGCGGTGTTGGTTGGAAATCCGGCTTTCGAAGTGACGAAAGGCGAAATCCTGTTCAAAGGTCAGAATTTGTTGGAATTATCTCCCGAAGAACGTTCCTGTCTGGGAATATTCCTGAGTTTTCAGTATCCCGTCGAAATTCCGGGAGTAAGCATGGTCAATTTTATGCGCACGGCAGTCAACGAGCATCGCAAACGCAAAGGGGAAGCGCCGTTGACTGCCGGCGAATTTCTAAAGATGATGCGCGAAAAGCAATCCATTGTCGAATTGGATAAGAATTTGGTCAACCGTTCCGTGAACGAAGGTTTTTCAGGAGGGGAAAAGAAACGCAACGAAATTTTTCAGATGGCGATGCTCGATCCGGATTTGGCTATCCTCGACGAAACCGACAGCGGTTTGGATATCGACGCGCTACGCATCGTAGCGAATGGCGTCAACCAATTGAAACGGAAAGATAATGCAACCATTGTCATTACGCATTATCAGCGATTGTTGGATTATATCAAGCCCGACTTCGTGCATGTTTTGTATAACGGACAGATTATCAAAACAGGCGCCCCGGAGCTGGCGCTTGAACTGGAAGAAAAAGGATACGACTGGCTAAAATGAAACAGTACATAGATTTTTTCGTTTCCGAGCGGCAAAAGATCAACGAATCTTGCTCCCCGCTATTAAATTCTTTCCGTGAGAAAGCGTTTGAAACGTTCCGGAGAACAGGTTTTCCGGTCTATAAATCGGCCGATTATCCATATACCGATGTTGCCGGTTTATTGAAAGACGATTTGGGTTTTTACCTGAATCTTTGGAATCCCGGCATCAACCCGCATAAGGTATTTTTTTGCAATGTACCGAATCTGAATGCCTATAAATACTTCGTCGTCAACGGTCATTTCTTTCAGGAACCGGAAAAAGACTTGCCGTCCGGCGTCTATTTGGGTAGCCTTTCTGTTTTTGCCGAACGCTATCCCGATTTATTTTCCCGTTACTACCATCAACAAGCCTCACAGGCAGACGACGGATTGACGGCTTTCAACACCCTGTTCGTTCAGGACGGGTTCGTATTGTATGTTCCTGAAAACGAAACGCTTGAAAAGGCAGTTCAATTAACGGATATTTCCGAAGGTAACGTCGATTCGTTGATTAACCGGCGCATTCTCGTCATCTTGGAACGAAACGCCCATGCCAAGCTAATGATTTGCGACCATACCGATGAAGACAAAGCCATGTCGGCTGCAACACAGGTTATTGAAATCTATGTCGGCGAAAATGCCTCTTTCGATTGTTACGAATTGGAAGAAAGTACCAATAATACGGTTCGGTTAGCCAATTGCTTTGTCCGCCAGGCGGCTTCCTCTTCGGTCATTGTCAACAACATCACGTTGAGCAACGGTTTTACCCGCAATAATTATCGAATCGATTTAGTTGGGCAGGGGGCGGAAACCTGCCTTCAAGGCCTGGCGATTGCCGATGCGCAACAAACCGTTGATAATTTCACGCTAATCAATCATCACGCCGGCGGTTGCCGGAGCAACGAACTGTTTAAATACCTGTTGGACGACGAAGCAACCGGTGTATTCAACGGGAAGATTGTGGTGTCGCCCGATGCACAAAAAACAGAAGCTTACCAGAGTAACCGCAATTTGCTGGGTAATCGCCGTTGCCGGATGTATTCCCAGCCAAAGTTGGAAATTAATGCCGACGATGTGAAATGTTCGCACGGAATGACTACCGGGCAGTTGGACGAAGCGGCTCTGTTTTATATGCGCTCGCGGGGAATCTCTTACGACGAAGCGGTGCTAATGCTTAAATTTGCATTCACCGGCGATGTACTGAAAGGGATTCGCCTGGAAGGATTGAGGGATAGATTAAAATTATTGATAGAAAAACGATTAAGAGGGGAATTAGTAAAATGTCAGGAATGTATTTAAATAGTGAAACGATTCGGGCCGACTTTCCGATTCTTTCACAGAAAATTTATGGAAAACCGTTAGTGTATTTTGATAATGCGGCTACGACACAGAAACCGTTGTGTGTGATCCGGAAAATTGAAGAAGTGTATACCACCATCAATGCCAACATTCACAGGGGCGTTCATCGCTTGAGCCAGTTGGCGACCGAATCGCACGAAGAAGCTCGTAAAACGGTTCAACGCTATATCCATGCCTCTTCTTCCAACGAAATTACGTTTACCCGGGGTACTACGGAATCCATTAATTTGATCGCAAGCAGTTTTTGCCGGTCGCAGTGCCGGCCGGGCGACGAAATCCTCATTACCGCTATGGAACATCATGCCAATATTGTTCCCTGGCAAATACAGGGGGATATAACGGGGGTGGTATTGAAAGTCGTTCCGATTACCGAAAACGGAGAAATCCGGATGGAAGATGTCGAAAAGTTAATCTCGCCCCGAACGAAGCTCATTTCGTTCACGTATGCTTCCAACGTATTAGGCACAATCAATCCGGTGGAAGACGTTATTCGTCTGGCGCATTCGTTTGACATTCCGGTATTGATCGATGCCGCCCAGGCGGTGCAACACCTTCCGATTGACGTCCGGACGTTGAACTGCGACTTTTTAGTTTTTTCCTCGCATAAGATGTACGGGCCTACGGGCATCGGCGTGTTGTACGGCAAAGAACGCTGGCTGGAACAACTGCCTCCTTACCAGGGCGGCGGGGAAATGATTGCCAATGTGACGTTTGAAAAAACAACGTTCAACGATTTACCTTTCAAGTTCGAAGCAGGGACGCCCGATTATGTAGGTTCGACTGCTCTGGGCGAAGCCATCCGGTATATCGAGAGAACAGGATTGGAAAACATCCGCCTCCGCGAAGATGAACTCCTCCGGTATGCCACGGAAAAGTTGCAACAAATCGAAGGCCTGCGAATTTATGGGAACGCAAAGCATAAAAGTCCGGTCATTTCTTTCTTGGTAAACGAGATTCATCCGTATGACATGGGGCTGTTGCTCGATCGTCTGGGGATTGCTGTTCGCACCGGACAACATTGCGCACAGCCGTTGATGGATGAATTGGGAATCGAAGGCACCTTACGCGCTTCGTTCGCGTTTTACAATACGGAAGCAGAAATCGACGCTCTGGTTGCTGGAATCGAGAAGGTCAAAGGAATGTTTTGAGACGAGCTGAGAAATAAAAATGGATAAAGACTCTAAAATAAAAGATGTTGAAAAGGTTTATCAATATTGGTTATCTTCTTCCGACAATGATTACGAGGTGCTGTTGACCTTACGATTCATATAAAGAGGATTTTCAAAAAAGATGTACTCCTGAATTTGCAAACGAATGGATAAACAACATAAAAACATTACGGCAATGGATAAAAGAGAGGCTATAAAGGTAGCGCAGAATTATATCAATAACGTAAGTAAAAAGTATGAACTTGCGCAGGCTTTTGTTTTTGGCTCGTATGCAAAAGGCAATTATCGATCCGGTAGCGATATTGATGTAGCCGTAATACTAAAAAAAGTATCGAATCTTTTCGATGCGCAGATCGATTTGTTGCAGTTACGTAAAGACGAAGATTTGCAAATAGAACCACACCCATTTAGAGATACAGACTTTAACACAGACGACCCATTTGCGAATGAAATTTTGCAGACCGGTCTCAAACTTGAAGTTGCTGTATAACACGACAAAATCATCGCTGGCCTGCACAAAATTGCCCATGATTTGCTTGCCGTTTCTTGACTACAGCTTCCTCAAATTTTCCAAACTTCGATTATATTCGGCAATCAACGCTTTCATAATGGCTTCCACCGGTTCAACGGTTTGAATAAGCGAAGCGATTTGGCCGATTTCAAGTTCTCCGTTAGTCAAATCCCCTTCAAAAATCCCGGTGCGGGTACGTCCGCGACCCAGCAGATTCAGGAGTTCACCGACATCGGCACCCCGGTCTTCCGCCGCTTGTATCCGGTTGAACAAGTCGTTCTTTATTAAACGGGTGGGTGAAAGCTTTTTCAACGAAAGCAAGGTATCGCCTTCTTTCAGCGTCGTACATAATTGCTTGAAATTGCTATGAGCGGAACTTTCTTCCGACAGAGCGAAACGCGTCCCTATCTGTACGCCGTCGGCTCCTAAACTTAGGGCCGCCAACATGCCTGCTCCGGTAGCGATTCCTCCGGCGGCAATAAGCGGCAGACCGACCGCTTGCCTCACTTGCGGAATCAGCGCCATCGTCGTTGTTTCTTCACGTCCATTATGACCTCCGGCTTCAAAACCTTCGGCGACCACCGCATCCACTCCTGCTTCTTCCGCTTTTTGGGCGAACTTGGAACTCGATACCACATGGACTACCGTAATGCCGTTTTCTTTCAATTGTTTCGTCCATGTCTTCGGATTTCCCGCCGAACTGAAAACTACGCTTACACCTTCTTCCATGATGACATTCATGATGGCTTCCACCTCCGGATACATCAGGGGAATATTTACGCCAAAAGGGTTGGGGGTAGCAGCTTTGCATTTTCGTATCTGTTCGCGCAATACATCGGCAGTCATCGACCCGGCGCCAAGCAAGCCTAATCCGCCGTTATTACTCACTGCCGACGCTAACCGCCAGCCGCAGCACCACACCATCCCACCTTGAATGACAGGGTATTGTATTTTCAAAAGTTTTGTTACTTTATTTTCCATATTTCTTTTTATTATGACAGTCAATTCTCAACTCTCAATTGTATTAAACGCCAGCGGAAGCAAATCCCCGATCCCCTCGATAATGTAAGTCCCGGTTTTCCCGTAGAGATAGATCCTGACCGGACTTTGAAAACGCAGTTCCGTTTCAAGAACGACTTGCCGGCAAGCGCCACAGGGCGAAATCGGTCGATCGATAAAATCGCCTTGCGTATAAGCAGCGACAGCCAACGATTTCACAGCCTGTTCAGGATATTGCGAATTGGCATAAAACAACGCCGTTCGTTCCGCACACAATCCGGAAGGAAAGGCTACATTTTCCTGGTTACTTCCGGTGACTATTTCTCCGTTGGCCAACAAGACGGCAGCGCCTACCCTGAATTGCGAATAAGGGGCGTATGCTCTGGAACAAGCGTCTTTTGCACAATCAATCAGTTTTTTTTCGTCCGGTTGCAACTCATTATAGTTATTAATTCGTATCTTTGTCGTAATATTTAAATTTTTCATTCAAGTAAGACTTATTTTCATCCATTTTTACCTATTATTTTACAAATATACTCTAAAATTTTTAATAAATGAAAGCATTCCGATATTTATTTTTTATTTGCTGTTTTTTGCTGGAATTCACCCTTACTTTGTCTGCTCAAAAAAAGAGCCCTGCATTTGTAAGTTACATTGACAAATATAGCGATTTAGCCGTCATGCACAAAGATAAATACAAGATCCCGGCAAGTGTTACGCTGGCGCAAGCAATTCTGGAATCCAACGCAGGGCGGAGCGAGTTGGCACTGGCAACCAATAATCATTTCAGCATCAAATGTCATAACGATTGGAAAGGAGAGTTTGTTTACCGCAAGGATGATACAGATAGCGATTGTTTTCGGAAATACAAATCGGTGGAAGATTCCTACGAAGACCACTCCAAATTTTTACTTCAGAATCCGCGCTATAATGTATTATTTACCTACGATATACGGGATTATACGTCATGGGCTAAAGGGTTGCAATCTTGCGGGTATGCGACCGCAAAAGGCTATGCCAACAGTTTGATACAGTTAATTGAAGATTACGACCTGTATCGCTACGATACGAAAAAAGCGATTGCATCGGTTTTGGATAAGGAGAAAAAGAAACAGCCGAAAGGAAAACCGGTATTGCTCAGGGAGGTCTATATATGCTACAACTTGCTTTATGTCATAGCCCAAGAAAACGACAGCTTCGACCGGATAGCCGGCGACACCGGATTCAAAGTGAAAGATTTAATTAAATACAATGAAGTGCCGGAAGATTTTCCGCTCAAAAAAGGCGATATCGTCTATCTTGAAAAAAAGAAAAAGAAAGCGGATAAACCATATTTCGAACATGTGGTAAAAGTGGGAGAATCCATGCACCGGATTTCTCAACTCTATGGCATCCAATGGAAGCAATTGTACAAAATGAATAAAAAAGATTCGGATTACGCACCTACCGAAGGCGATGTGTTGCGATTGAGATAATCGGATAATTCATAATTTATAATCCAGCATCCGCCGTATCGGCTTCGCCGCTTTTCGTATCACCTCTTCATCGATAAAAATCTCGGGCATTTCGTATTTCAAACAATTATACAATTTTTCCATTGTATTTAATTTCATAAAACTGCATTCGTTACAGGCGCAGGTACTGTCATTCGGAGGAGCCGGAATAAATACTTTATCCCCGTTCTTTTCTTTCATCTCATGCAGAATTCCAGGCTCGGTAGCTACTATAAACGCTTGTGCCGGCGATTGTATGGAATAATTCAACAAAGCAGAGGTAGACCCTACAAAATCGGCCATTTTCAATAGCGCACTCTTACACTCCGGATGAGCCAAAATCAGAGCATGGGGATATTCCTTTTTCAATTCGATGATCTTTTCAACCGAAAATCGTTCATGAACGTGACAGGAGCCCTTCCATAAGACCATATTTCGCCCCGTGAGACTGTTTATATAATTTCCAAGGTTCTCATCCGGCCCGAAGACGATCTTCGCGTCTGGAGGAAAACTTTCAACGATAGAGCGGGCATTCGACGATGTCACCACTACATCGGTCATCGTTTTCACCGCTGCCGTCGTATTGACGTACGAAATCACCGTATAACCGGGATACCGTCCTATAAATCTCTCAAATTCTTCAGCGGGGCAACTGTCGGCTAACGAACATCCGGCATTCAAATCGGGAACAAACACCCGTTTTTCAGGTGATAAAATTTTTGCCGTCTCTCCCATAAAATGAACGCCACACAACACAATAATAGAAGCATCTGTTTGAGCCGCCTGTTGTGCCAATGCCAAACTGTCGCCTACATAATCCGCTATACTTTGAATAGCCGCCTCTTGATAGTAATGAGCCATGACGATAGCATTCTTTTCTTTTTTCAACTCGTTGATAGCTGTTACTAAATCTATATTTTCAGGCACGGGAACATTCAAATATCCTGAAGGTTTAGAAACATTGTTCATCATATTATTTATTTTTTTTAATTTTAAATTTAATTTCTTCTTTTAATAATACCCTGTTGAAAAGTCTGATAAATTTACCTGAAAAAACTTGTTTTTTTACTTATCAAACATAGACATTTTTTTCTCATTTATTTTCAACAGCGATTTTCGTTGCTAAATTTTTATTGCAAAGATACTTTATTTTTTTCTTAAACGATAGTTGATAAAAAAGGACGTGGAAAAATATCTTGGAATTGATTCAAAAAACCTGTTAAAATCATACTCGAAGTATTTTTATAAAAAGCAAGTATCTACGACCAATTATTCAAGAATAGTTTTATGAGATTAATTATAAAAAAAATTTTTATATAAAAAAATTAACCTTTATTTACAAGTTTTCAACACTTAGATAGAGTTAATTGTGAATAAACTATCTAAAATACTTTGCAGAAACATGATTGTTTGTAATATGTCTGATTAAATAAATATCCTCCTTTTGCTGAAAAAATATGTACCAGCTTGTAGTTGAATTTGCTTTGTAAATAAAATATAACATATTTTTTCCATATTTTATAAAATAATCGGGCGCTTTACGTTTGTGAACTGTAGCAATAGAATTTTCTATATAGTGTCGTAGCTTGAAAACATAGTTAATTGCTTGATCGGGAAAAGAAAAATAGCCGTTGTGATATAGTCGTTTAATAAGTTCAAAGAGATATATTTCAACTTCTGGCAGATAATGTACTTTCATTTTCAAACATTTTATGTATCCTGATTGACAAACGATTTATCAATTCATCGCCAGTAATAGCTCTTTTCAAATCACGATCAAATTCATCTTCCCGTTTTTTGAGACGTAAAACACCAGAAGAAAGCAAATCATTAATAAGTTGCTTGACCTCCAAATTTTGAGCATCGTATTCTATTGTTAATGTTTCCATAAATGAAATTAATTAAATTAGTCAGTGCAAAGTTAAGAAATTTTTTTAATCTTTATATTGTATTTCTTTTAATGCCGCTTTCCTATCGGAGAGAGCCAACCTATCTGGACAATGTCCTTAATACCTTCTAAAAACCAAAACTTTCCCTTGATCAAAGCGAATGGTAAATTGATTGCTCTCAGCTTCATTCAACGTACCTTGCCACCACGACGTAAATTTTCTGCTCTCAACCGGGTAACGTAAATTATGGAATGTAAACCTTGTCTCAGGAGTTAAACTGAAAATGGAGATTTGTTCTCCCGGATAACTTTCCAAGGTTGCTGTTTTCAATAAAGGCGTAAATACACCTTCATCGGTAAGCAATTGAACGTTTGCTTTTTCAGCATATTCTGTCAAAAGCGAAAGATTTCCCAGCGTATGATCTTCCCTTTTTCCGGTTGCCCCCAAAATAGTTATTTCAGTTTGTTTATTTTCTACACAAAAATGAAAAGCTTTTGTTAAATCGTTCGTTTCCTGTTCGGCAATATGAAAAACAATGGAAGAATACCGGTTGGTGATTTCTTCGGAAACACTGTCTAAGTCGCCAACAATAACATAAGGCTTTAATCCGGTAGCAAGAAGATTTTCCGTAGCCCCATCGCAGCAAACGATTTTTTCCGCTTGCAATAAATGTTCAAGTGGAATCGCGTGCATGGGAAAAGCGCCATTCGCTAAAATCACTGTTTTAAAATTTTGTATAAGCGGTATCATTTTGTAATAGATTTTTTCCATTCATTTAATCCGGCAAAAGAAAGGATACTGTAAATGCTAAAAAGAATCGCCGTTGGATATAAATGCTGATGAATATACAAACACGTGGCGAAAATATTTACAAAAATCCAAACATACCAGCATTCAACTATTTTTTTCGCCGACATGAAGGTTGCAATAACACTTAATATAGCAATCAAAGCATCAGGTACTGCTACTTGAGAATTAGTAAATAAATAAAGCATAAGAAGAACAAATGTAAGCAAATAAATAAATAGAAAAAGATAACGATAAAATATTCTTTTATCTATATGTCGAAACCCTCCATTTTCATCGATTTTGCTCGTAGTAAATTTCCAACAGTAAATTCCATAAATACTCATCAAAATATAGAAAACATTTAACCCCATTTCTGCGAATAAGCCTTTTCGGAGAAAGATGTATACATAAAACGCTGAACTAACGATACCAACAATCCAGAAAATCCAGTTTCTTTTGATTTCCAAAAGTAAATAAACAAAAGAAAAAATGGCTCCTGTTAGTTCAATCCAATTTTTATTTATCCATTCAATCATAATCTTTCGCAAAATTATAGTATTTTTGTCGATTATTTAGTGTTTCATGGTTTTAAATTATATTTGGATCGGTTTTTTTGTAGTTGCATTCCTTGTTGGAATCTGCAGAATCATTTTTACAGGCGACTATACCATATTCACCGAAATGATGAATGCTGTTTTTGCAGCCTCTAAAAGTGGCTTTGAAATCTCTCTCGGCTTAACCGGAATCTTATCCTTATGGATGGGTTTTATGAAAATAGGGGAGAGGGGTGGAGTTGTCAACGCTTTAGCTCGTTGGGGTACACCTGTTTTTTCTCGTTTATTTCCTGAAATTCCAAAAGGCCATCCTGCCATCGGTTCCATGTTTATGAATATTGTCGCCAACATGTTGAATCTCGATAATGCAGCTACCCCAATGGGGTTAAAAGCGATGCAGGAACTCCATGAATTGAATGAAAGGAAAGATACAGCAACAAACTCTATGATAATGTTTTTGGTTATCAATGCTTCAGGATTTACGATCATTCCGATTACGATAATGGTTTACAGAGCGCAAATGGGGGCAGCCAATCCAGCCGATATTTCTATTCCTTTAATGATTTCAACCATGGTGGCCACTATAAGCGGTATGGTCTTTGTGTGTATAAAGCAAAAAATACATCTGTTGGATAAAGTTTTACTTGGTTTCATTGGTGCTGCGGTTTTGTTAATTGCAGCAATTGTATTTTGGGTAAGAACGTTGCCTCAAGAAAAGATTTCTTTATATTCGGCTTTAGTGGGAAATTCTTTATTGTTTAGCATATTGATAATTTTTCTTATTTCCGGATTTAGAAAAAAAATAAACGTCTATGAAGTTTTCATTGATGGTGCAAAAGAAGGGTTCAAAACGGCCGTAATGATTATTCCTTACTTGATTGCTATTTTAGTAGGTGTTGCATTATTTCGTACTTCCGGTGCTATGGATTTCTTAACGAATGGCCTGTCTACTATTGCTTCTGCTTGCGGCCTGCCTACCGATTGGATTAATGCCTTTCCGACAGCCCTTATGAAACCTTTAAGCGGAAGCGGTTCTCGTGGAATGATGATCGATGCAATGCAAACGTATGGCGCCGACTCTTTCATTGGTCGGTTAGCTTGTGTTTTTCAGGGCACAACCGATACAACATTTTATGTTGTTGCAGTATATTACGGAGTGGTGAATATTAAAAATACTCGTTATACGGTTCCTGCCGCTTTATTTGCCGATCTGATGGGCTTGCTAACTGCTTTTGCTGTGGGATATTTGTTCTTTAAATAATCTGAAAAAGATGGCTATTAAATATGATGCGATAGAAATTCAATTTCCAAAAATAAAACGAAGGGAAACATCCGCTTGGATTAAGCAAGTCATTAATCGCTTCAATAAAAAAGTAGGAACGATAACGTATATTTTCTGTTCCGATGAAGAAATTCTACGAATCAATAAGTCCTATTTAAAACACGATTATTATACCGACATCATTACCTTCGATTATTCCGAAGACGATCAATTGGCAGGCGATTTGTTCATTTCTTTAGAAACGGTGAAATCGAATGCTGAAAAATTCAAAACCCCATTTGCTCAAGAACTGCATCGGGTCATGATTCATGGGATCTTACACCTTTGCGGGCAAAATGATAAAACCCCTGCGGATAAAAAACAAATGCGTAAATATGAAGATGTTGCTTTGTCTTTGCTCGATTATTCTCTATAGTTTATAACTTGTTGAATACTATTTTTTGGTCTTTTTACTGAAAATCCGTACCTTTGACGTCGATACAATTCTTTTAGAAGATAATGACATTTGAGTATGACATAATAGTGGTGGGTGGAGGACATGCCGGTTGCGATGCGGCTGTGGCTGCAGCTAACCTGGGATCTAAAACATTGTTGATAACGATGGATATGAATCGATTTGCTCAGATGAGTTGCAATCCTGCTGTTGGCGGAATTGCGAAAGGGCAAATAGTCCGGGAAATCGATGCCTTGGGTGGCCAAATGGGCATTGTTGCCGATCGATCTGCCATTCAGTTTCGAATGTTAAACCGTTCCAAAGGCCCTGCCATGTGGAGCCCGAGAGCGCAAAGCGATCGAATGCAATTCATGAACGAATGGCGGAAAATATTGGATGAAACTCCGAATTTATTCCTTTGGCAAGATGTTGTTTCCCAATTATCTTTTGACAAGGGTAGGGTAGTAGGGGTTAAAACTTTGTTGAACGTCGAATTTCGTTCTTCCGCCGTAATTTTAACAGTCGGAACCTTTTTAAACGGTCTTATTCATGTTGGAAAAGCGCAAATCCCCGGTGGCCGAATTTCCGAACCGGCATCGTTGGGTATCACAGAACAATTAGTTCAATTGGGATTCACCAAAGATCGAATGAAAACCGGAACTCCGGTACGTATCGACGGTCGATGCATCGATTTTTCTTTAACTGATGAACAAAAAGGTGAAAATGATTTTCATAAATTTTCTTATTTGGATTTTTCTCCTCGACCGCTTAAACAAATTAGTTGTTGGACTCTGTTTACAAACGAAGAGGTACATGCCGTGTTAAGGGCAGGTTTATCGGATTCTCCTTTATACAATGGACAGATTAAAAGTATCGGCCCTCGCTATTGTCCAAGTATCGAAACAAAAATAGTTACATTTGCCGACAAAACAAAACATCAATTGTTTTTAGAACCCGAAGGCGAAACCGGCAATGAATATTACCTGAATGGGTTTTCATCGTCTCTGCCAATTGAAATTCAACTGAACGCACTGAAACAAATTCCTGCGCTAAAGAATATTCAAATCTATCGCCCGGGATACGCTATTGAATACGATTTTTTCCCTCCGACCCAGTTGAATCCGACATTAGAAACAAAACGGATTAAAAATTTGTTTTTTGCCGGACAAATCAACGGCACTACCGGTTATGAAGAAGCCGCCGCCCAAGGATTGCTCGCGGGAATAAATGCACACATCAAGGTACACGGTGGTGGCGATTGTGTCTTAGCTCGCAACGAAGCTTACATCGGCGTCTTAATCGACGACTTGGTAACAAAAGGTGTCGACGAGCCCTACCGAATGTTTACTTCTCGTGCCGAATACAGGATACTCCTTCGGCAAGACGATGCCGACAGGAGGCTTACTGAAAAAGCGTATCACTTAGGATTAGCCGATGCGAGCCGATTCGAATTATTGAACCAGAAAAAAAATGAAATCGAACGACTCCTGTCTTTCATTCGCAACTACGCTGTTAAGCCCCGCTTCATTAATGAAGGATTGGAATTTTATAATACAACACCACTTAAACAAAAGACAAAACTATTCGATTTAATTCTTCGCCCTCAATTAGACATTCTCAAGTTATCAGAATTGCTCCCGGAGTTTAAAATTCAGTTGGATATGACATCTACTCGAAAAGAAGAAATAATGGAAGCAACTGAAATTCAAATCAAGTACGAAGGGTATATCGCTCGTGAAAGAATTATCGCCGAGAAATTAAATCGATTGGAAAATATAAAAATCAAAGGGAAATTCGAATACGATAAACTCCAATCATTATCAACAGAGGCCAAACAGAAACTGAATGCAATCAACCCCGAAACGATAGCTCAAGCATCTCGTATCCCTGGAGTTTCTCCAAACGATATAAACGTATTATTAGTCTTATTGGGAAGATGAAAATGTTCCACGTGGAACAAAATATAAACAGATAAAAAACAATATGAATATTGAAAAATTAACAAAATCGGTTCGGAACGTCCCCGATTTCCCTATCCCGGGAATCCAATTCAAAGACGTCACAACTTTATTCAAAGATGCAAGTATCCTGCACGAAATAGTGGATGGCTTGTGTGAAATTTATAAAAATAAAAAAATCACAAAGGTGGTTGGAATAGAATCCAGAGGATTCATTTTAGGCCCGCTGTTAGCCGACCGCCTAAATGCGGGGTTTATTCCAATTCGAAAACCCGGAAAACTTCCGGCTGCCGTTTTTGAGGAATCCTATGAAAAAGAATATGGCTCCGATGCAATCCAAATTCATCAGGATGCGATAGATTCCAACGATGTCGTCCTGTTGCACGACGATTTGTTGGCTACGGGGGGAACTATGCAAGCCGCTGTTCGTTTAATTGAGAAATTCAAACCTCAACATATTTATGTGAATGCGCTGATAGAACTGGAAGATCTCAAGGGTAGGGTAGGGTTCCCTCCTTATATCCAAATTGATTCAATTATCAAATATGCTATCTGAATCAAATTTAACAACGATTTTAGCTTCCATCCCTGAAAACCCGGGGTGCTATATGTATTTTGACGAGTCAAATACCATCATTTACGTCGGTAAAGCCAAAAACCTCAAAAAACGCGTTTCTTCCTATTTTAACCGCACAATCGAAAACCCCAAAACCCGTATCATGGTCCGCAAAATTAACATTATCCGTTACTTGGTCGTTGAATCGGAAGAAGACGCATTCCTCTTGGAAAATAACTTGATAAAAAAACATAAACCTCGATATAATATTATGCTCAAAGACGACAAAACCTATCCTTGGATTGTTGTCCGAAATGAACCTTTCCCGCGAATCTATCTTACAAGAAAAAAAACCGACGATAAATCACATTATTATGGTCCTTATACTTCTGTCGGCAATATTAAATTCCTCTTGAAACTCTTAACCACAATTTATCCAATTCGTAATTGTTCCTATGCCCTCTCTAATGAAAATATCGCAAAAAAAAAGTTCCGCGTCTGCTTGCAGTACCATATTAAAAAATGTTTAGCTCCTTGTGTAAACCATCAAAGCGAGGAGGAATATAATAATGCCATCCATTCCATTGAGGAAATTTTGAAGGGAAATGTCTCCTCGGTTCGTAAGCAGATATATAAAGAAATGATGATTTTGGCCGAAAATAGACAATTCGAGGTGGCGGAATTCCTAAAAGAAAAATACCAGGCACTGGAAAACTATTCTGCAAAATCAACGGTTGTAAGTCCGGAACTTCATAATATCGATGCCTTTTCTTACGATGAATACGAAACCTCGGTTTATATCAATTACCTCCATATTTCTTCCGGCGCAGTAGTACAAGGGTATACGATTGAATACAAAGTGCAGTTGGACGAATCCAAAGAACAAATTCTGGGAATGGGAATTGTTGAGCTGCGAACGCGTTTCGGAAGCCGGGCTAAAGAAATCATTGTCCCGTTTATCCCGGATATTAAATTGCGTGGCGTGGAATTTGTTGTCCCGCTTCGCGGCGATAAGAAAAAACTCTTAGACCTTTCTGAAAAAAATGCGCAACAGTACAAATTAGATCAATTGAAACAAACAGAAAAATTAAATCCGGCTCAACGCCATATACGTGTACTTAAAACACTCCAAAATGACTTGCATTTGAAAGAATTGCCCGTTCATATCGAATGCTTTGACAATTCCAACATCCAAGGTTCCGATCCGGTTTCAGCTTGCGTCGTCTTTAAGATGGCAAAACCCGCTAAAAGCGATTACCGCCATTTCAATATAAAAACGGTAACCGGCCCCGATGACTTTCAATCAATGTATGAAACAGTCTCTCGACGCTATGCTCGTTTGTTGGAAGAATCCCAATCATTACCTCAACTAATCGTGATTGATGGCGGAAAAGGACAATTGCATGCCGCTGCCGACGCTTTGAAAGAGCTGTCTTTGTATGGAAAAATCTCCATTATTGGCATTGCTAAACGCTTGGAAGAAATTTATTTCCCGGATGACCCCATCCCTCTGTATTTAGACAAGAATTCGGAAAGCTTGAAATTGATTCAACAATTGCGAGACGAAGCCCATCGTTTCGGAATCTCGTTCCACCGCGACAAACGAAGCCGGCGGCAAGTCGTCTCTGAATTGGATTCTGTCAAAGGAATAGGACAAGGACTAAAAGAAAAACTTTTACAAAAATACAAAAGTGTAAAACGAATCAAAGAAATCCCCGAAGCGGAAATAGCTGAATTAATCGGCGAAAAAAAAGCGGCTTTAATTAAAGCCGCACTTATCTAATTGGGAGCTTAGTCATTTCATACTCTACCAACAGTTGAATCAGAAATTTTGGACTTAAGTTCATAACGTCGCCAAATTCAACGAATATTCAAGCGTATTACTGTCGTCTGGAATGGCTTCTCCTCGTTCCTGCAAAGCCTCAATATACAATTCTATAGCCTTCTTTGCCATGTATATCGATTCATCAATATCTTCTCCGTATGTAATACACCCGGGAAGGATGGGTACCGTTACTGTAAATCCACCTTCTGGCTCCTTATGCAATAGAATCTTATATGTGTACATCTTTTTATTTTTTCTGCAAATATATATGCTTTTTTCGAATGTAGCAATAGAATGCTATTATTTTTTATTTATTGCAGGGATCATTTGCATATTTCATCAATTCATAGTATATTTGACGCTTAAAAGACAGCTGTAATGATAAACAAAATAATAGAGTCTTATTTATGCGTGCAGTCATTCAACGTGTATCCAAAGCTTCCGTTTCGATTAACGGGAAGCTAAAAGCCTCGATAAAACAAGGCCTTTTAGTCTTGATCGGCATTGAAAATGCCGATACGCACGAAGATATTGATTTTTTAACAAAGAAAATCACAAATCTTCGTATCTTTGACGATGAAAGCGGAGTAATGAATTGCTCTGTCTTGGATGTGAAAGGCGAGATTTTATGCATAAGCCAATTCACATTATTCGCATCAACAAAGAAAGGGAATCGTCCCTCATACATTCGGGCGGCCAAACCTGAGCTTGCCATTCCAATCTACGACCTGTTTTGTTCCGAATTATCCAACGCCATGGGAAATCCCATTCAGACAGGTATATTTGGTGCGGATATGCAAGTAGAACTAATCAATGACGGCCCGGTTACCATTAGTATTGATTCAAAAAACAAGGACTAAGTCCCCTCTATGGGTTTAGGAATAAAAAGAATAATTATGACGATTGAAGAAGCTCAACTGAAAGTAGATGAATGGATTAAAACATACGGAGTCCGTTATTTTTCCGAATTGACCAACACGGTCGTCTTGATGGAAGAGGTGGGTGAATTAGCTCGGGTGATTGCCCGTGCCTATGGCGACCAATCATTCAAAAAGTCGGATTTAGACGTTAATTTAGCAGATGAAATGGCCGATGTCCTTTGGGTGCTTTGCTGCTTAGCCAATCAAACCGGCGTAAATTTAACGGAAGCTTTCCAAAATAATATCCGAAAAAAAACGTTAAGAGATAAGAAACGACATAAACAAAATATAAAATTGCAAAAGAAATGAACAAATACGAAGAAGCTTTTGATAAATTTGATTTGAACTTGCAGGAAGCAGAAGTTCATAAACAAACAAATAAAACTCTCGATAAATACGAGAAAAATAATACGCAGAAGGTATTGAAATTGATACATTCCTGCATCGACCTCACTTCCTTAAATACCGACGACAATAAAGAGAGCATCTGGCGCCTCACGCAGTCGGTCAACGATTTCGAAAACTCCAATTTGGATGTCCCGAACGTAGCCGCGATTTGTGTATATCCCAATTTTATATCCGTCGTTAAAGAAGCTCTAACGACGGATGTACTAATAGCTGCTGTTGCCGGCGGATTCCCCTCCTCGCAGACATTTCCTGAAATTAAGGCAGTGGAAGCTGCTTTTGCCGTTGCCGGAGACGCCGACGAAATAGATATCGTCTTAAATATAGGCGCTTTCTTCGAAGAAAATTGGGAACAGCTTTGTCTGGAAATTGAAGAAATCAAAGCAATATGCAGCTCGAAGTATGTTTGCTTAAAGGTCATTCTCGAAACAGGGCTATTAAAAACCCCTTCAAATATTCGAAAAGCGGCTATTTTAGCTATGTATTCCGGTGCCGATTTTATTAAAACCTCAACGGGCAAAGTATATCCCGGTGCTACGCCCGATGCTGTATATGTTATTTGTCAGACAATTAAAGAATATTACCGGATGTATCAAAAACAGATTGGCATAAAAGTCTCCGGCGCCGTTCGCTCGGTCGACGATGCCGTTAAATATTATACTATTGTAAAAGAAGTTTTAGGTGAAGAATGGCTATGCCCTGACTTGTTTAGAATTGGGGCAAGTAGTCTGGCCGAAAAAATAATGGATGAAATATGCTGAGTTTATTAAAAAAATATGGCTTTAGCCTGTTGGTTATAACGATTATCTTCATCCTTTGTTTCATGAACACGAAATCTTTACCTTCCGTTCCTGTTCAAAATTTTGATAAAACAGTTCATGCTATCATGTTTTTAGGCTTAGCCTGTGTCATTTTTTTCGATAATACCCGCTATTTACGATACCCAATATCAACGATCCGAATTCTTTTAGGAACCTTCCTGTTCCCAGTTGCATTGGGTGGGCTTATCGAAATAATGCAAACCTTCTTAACAACAACCCGTACGGGCGATTGGTTCGATTTTCTTTTCGATGGAATCGGCGCTTTTGTTGGATGCATCATTGCTTTGTTGACCAATTATTTATTTTTACAGAGAGAACCTCAGGACGCCTGACCCTGTTCTTGAAAATCAGTCGCTTCGTTCCATATTCCTCAACGGCATTTCTTATATTATCTCCGCATCCAAATGAAGCTTTGTTTGCTGATGCATTTGCCTTATACAAGGCGATGTCTTTGCCTTGTGCAACTCAATGCGTTTGCCTTATACAAGGCAATGCGTTTGCCTTGTACAAGGCAACCCCCTCGCCTTACCTAAGGCAAAGAGGTTGCCTTACCTAAGGCATTGGGGGTCAGTTGCGCAAGGCGCCAAGCCTTTGATTGACAGGTTTTTTGGAGAGTATATTTTAGTACATTTTACTTGAAAGCGAAAGCAATAAGAAGGATGCCGACGACAAGTTCAATCGGGTGGATATGCTTGCGGAAATCGGCGATTTATATCCGGAATACTACATATTGCGCGTAGATGAATTCGACGGCCAAGCGCTGACGCCCTTGGATGAATGGATCTCATTCCTGAAGACGAGCGAAATACCGGCGGATGC
>Ga0123357_10001341_pt1 | contig 26019 bp, 21 predicted proteins | sample TergutEmb28metaG_FD_89873 | JGI IMG/M metagenome (GOLD analysis project Ga0123357, IMG submission 89873) | Embiratermes neotenicus P4 segment gut microbial communities from Petit-Saut dam, French Guiana - Emb289 P4 | ecosystem: Host-associated > Arthropoda: Insects > Digestive system > Gut ...
ACCACCAAACTGCCTGTGGCTTACGAACAAATACCGCAATACGCCGAACGTCCTACCGCTATCGGCAAACGGCTGGCGGAAACAATGAAATATTTAGCCATCATGCTGGCTTATATGGGCGTGATGTTTTTTGCGGCAAAGATGCGGTTTGACAGGTATGATGTGAGGCCGTAGTAACTACTTTACCCACACGATGGCCTGTGTCAATAGCTTCACGAAACTGGGATTTGTCCATGCCTGATTATCATGCCCAAGCAGAATGGTTACCACTCGCGATTTTCCATACCGATGGGTCCAGGCTACGGCCGGTGTACTGGACGGCTCGCCGGTCGTTAGCAAGACATGCACGCCGGGATCGACACTGCCGTTGCCATAAACCTCGTCCGTAATATCGAAATCCTGAATGCCTTTGGTAACCGGATGGCTGGTATCGGCAACCTTCAGCCGGAATGGGACTCCGTGTTGGTAGGTGGAAGCCGGATGCGAACCCCCTTTTTTATCCGTCCAGATATTCTGGTGGTAACGGCCGCCCACAATCGTCTCGTATTCGGGCCAATCCTGGTACGAACAATAGGCATGGTGCCATACTACTAATCCCTTTCCGGCTTTCAGGCAATCCATGAAATCTTTCTTTCCCTGTTCGCTGATCGTATCGGGCATATCGTAAAGCAACACCACATCATATAATGCCCGATTTTCGGGACGGAACATCGCTGTGGCATAGGGATGCTTCACTTCTTTCACCGTAATGTCGGGCAACGATTGCATCAATGCGTAGAACGGCGCCTGATCGAAATCGTGCCCGCCGGTGATCAACAGCACGCGCACCGGATCGGTCTTCTTCTGACAAAAAATGCTTGAAAACGGTAGTATAGAAATAAGTATAACTCCCGCTATTTTAATAAGTGTTCTCATATACTATGATGTTTTTTTAGTTTAGACAGCCTTTTTCGGAAACAAAGGTAATACAATATGGAAATAAATAAAAATAAGTCCGTATATTTGCGTAAAAAATAGACTTGAATGGCACGTATCAGATTCTTTAACACCACAGGACCGTGTAATCCCGGGTACCATTACATGTTACCGCCGGAAGAACGGTTGGTGGGCGCTCAGTTGCACCGTTATATCCGCGACGAACTGTATTGGGTGCTTCATGCTCCGCGTCAAACGGGGAAAACGACATTTTTGCTGAGCTGGATGCGCGAAATCAATGCCACCGGCACGCATGCGGCTTGTTATGTCACCGTAGAAACTTGTCAACGGGTGACGGATACCAATGAAGCCATGAAGACGATAAGCGCCAGTATTCTATGGTCTGCTAAACAATTTGGCTTTCCGGAACCGGAACCACAAAACAAGGATTCTGAATGGGTATTGACAAATACGCTGTCGAGATTTTCGGAATTGGTAGCGCCCAAGCCGCTGGTGATTCTTTTCGACGAAGTGGATGTAATGGAAGGCGATGTGATGATCCGGTTTTTACGAACGCTACGCGGTGGTTTTATGACACGGGGTGCCGGAATATTTCCGGTTTCAATCGTATTGGTTGGAATGCGCGATTTGAAAGATTACATCACTGCTTCGAAAGACGGAGTAACGCCCAATCCCGGATCGCCGTTTAACATCAAAGAAGATTCAGCCATATTGAAAAATTTTTCTAAAGAAAATATCGTTCAATTGTTTGCACAACGCACTGCAGAAACCGGACAACAGATAACTTCCGAAGCGCTCGATTATGTGTATGAGCAGTCGAAAGGACAGCCATGGATAGTCAATTCATTATATAAACGAGCTACGATGCGCATTTTAGATGAAGAAAGTAGGGAAACGGTAACCGTTGAGCATATCAGGGAAGCCCGCGAACAAATGATCCAAGCGCGGGAAACGCACTTGGATGCCTTGGCTTACCGCTTGGATAATCCCGATGTTCGTAATGTGATGCAGTCTTTGATTAGCGGTGTACCCGACCTTCGGCTGGCAGAGAGTGAAGGATTTCGTTTGTGCCAGGATTTAGGACTTGTAAGCATTGAACGCGGAACGCTACAGGTTGCCAATCCGATTTATCGCGAAGTGCTGGCGCGTCAGATGACTTACGGCCCTCAATTGGCCATTTTTTATCCCGAATGGCAATGGCAACTGCCCGACGGCAATCTGGATATGGACAGACTGCTGAAAGAGTTTCAAAAATTCTGGCGTCGCAATGCCGATGTCTGGGAACAGAAATCGGATTATACCGAAGCGTTTCCGCATTTACTGCTGATGGCGTTTCTGCAACGGATTCTCAACGGTGGCGGACATATCGAAAGAGAATATGCCGCCGGCCGCGGACGAATGGATTTAGCCGTAGAGTATAACGGGAAATGGTTCATCATCGAAATCAAACTAATCCATGATTATGAGACTCCTCAGTCTGTGGAAGAAGAAGGTTTGGAACAAATAAAAAGCTATCGCGATACCATCGACGCAAAGGCTCCTTCGTATTTAGTCGTCTTCGACCGGCGTTCAAAATCGTTGCAGCTTCCGTGGGAAGAACGAATCCAATGGAAGGCGGCCGGTGATATTTCCGTGTTAGGTTGTTGATCTGTTTTTCGATAATTGATTACCTTTGTAGCAAAATACCAAATATTATAACACCATGAGCATTTTTCAAAGAAAACCCTTAGAGTCGCTTATTTCCGAATCGAAAGAAGAAGGCGAACGTACATTAAAGAAGACCTTAGGCCCTTACCGGCTTATTGCGTTGGGATTAGGCGCTATCATCGGCGCCGGGCTGTTTTCCATAACCGGCATAGCAGCAGGTAGCTATGCAGGCCCGTCGATTACGATATCGTTTTTAATAGCCGCCTCCGGTTGTTGTTTTGCGGGTTTATGCTATGCCGAATTTGCTTCGATGATTCCCGTAGCCGGAAGCGCTTATACCTATTCGTATGCCACGCTGGGCGAATTTATCGCCTGGGTAATCGGTTGGGATTTAGTGCTGGAATATGCGGTTTCTTCTGCAACCGTCAGCATTAGCTGGAGCCATTATTTCACCAAATTATTAGAAGGTTTTCAGATTCATTTACCGGTCGGGCTGACAGCCGGCCCCTGGGAAGGAGGAATCGTCAATCTTCCGGCGGCGTTCATTGTCATCCTGATGAGTTTGCTGTTGATTCGCGGAACCGAAGGCTCATCGACCGTTAATTCAGTCATCGTTTTTTTGAAGGTGGTGGTGGTCATCACATTTATTGTTCTGGGATGGAAATACATCCGTTCCGAAAATTACGTTCCTTACATTCCTGAGAATACGGGAAATTGGGGCGAATTCGGATTTAGCGGGATTGTTCGTGCAGCGGCATTGGTATTTTTTGCCTTTCTCGGATTCGATGCGGTGAGTACCGCAGCGCAAGAGACTAAGAATCCGAAAAAAAACATGCCGATAGGTATATTGGGCTCTCTCCTTATATGTACTATTTTATACATTCTTTTCGCCCACGTACTGACCGGAGTGGCTAACTATTCGATTTTTCGCGGAAGAGATGGGATTGCCCCCGTTGCCCTTGCCGTCGACCAGATGGGCGCCGTTCTGCCCGATGGCAGCATACAGCCGGCATTTCCCTGGCTGAATAAAGCGATTATTGTAGCTATTCTGGCCGGATTCTCTTCGGTAATTTTAGTCATGCTGCTTGGACAAAGCCGGATTTTTTATTCAATGAGCCGCGACGGATTATTGCCGAATGTGTTTTCGGAAGTTCATCCCAAATACAGAAGCACGTATAAGAGTAATTTGTTATTCCTTTTATTAGTCAGCGCCTTCGCTCTTTTTGTTCCGGCGCGTGTTGCCGGCGAATTAACCAGTATAGGCACGCTGTTTGCTTTTATCATAGTTTCGATCAGTGTCTTGGTCATGCGAAAAAATCAACCGGATGTACCCCGGGCATTCAAAACGCCGGGAGTACCGGTAATCCCGATTTTAGGCATTGGCATCTGTTTAATGATGATGGTGTTTTTGCCGTTCGACACTTGGATTCGTTTGGTGCTCTGGATGCTTCTCGGACATAATATTTACGTTTTTTATGGTTCCCGCCGAAGCAAATTGGGGTCTAAAAAAGGCGTGCGGTTATTATCCGTCATCGGTTTTGGAGTTGGCGTCTTCCTTCTCACACTCACCGTTCTCCATCAATCGAATCTGGGTTGGGCAAAGGATTCGTATTTTTCATTCACCTTGCTGTTCGTTGCTCTTTTTCACATCGTGTTGTACGGAATAAGGTTTGTTAAGGCAAAATAGATGGTCGAATTACTATCACCCGATCATTGGACGGATTATCGACTGATCGATACCGGCGATTACGAAAAGCTTGAACGATTTGGGCAGTATGTCCTGCGCCGCCCCGAGCCGCAAGCGGTTTGGCGAAAAGCATTACCGGAGAGCGATTGGGAGAAGCAGACCGATGCCTGGTTCAGGAAAGAAAAAGGGAAATCGGGAGAGGATGGAAGTGAAAAAGGGGAATGGATTCTCCGTCCTTCCATGCCGCAACAATGGTTTATTACGTATGCTTACCGGACGATGCAACTCCGGTTCCGTTTGGGACTGACCGCATTCAAACACGTAGGTATTTTCCCTGAGCAAGCCGGAAACTGGAACTACCTCTTCGATAAGGTACGGCAATTCTCTACCCCACCCTCTGTACTCAATTTATTTGCCTATACCGGAGGCGCCTCCCTGTCCGCCAAAGCCGGAGGCGCCGATGTTGTCCATGTCGATTCGGTACGGCAAGTATTGAGTTGGTCGCGTGAAAACATGGAGGCTTCGCAATTCGACAACATCCGTTGGGTTTGCGAAGACGCCTTGAAATTTGCCAGGCGGGAAGTCAAGCGAGGAAAGCGCTACCAGGGAATCGTATTGGATCCTCCAGCTTACGGACGAGGCCCCGAAGGTGAAAAATGGATTCTGGACGATCATATCGCCGCATTGATGGAGGCTTGCAGTCAAATCGTTGATAAAACCCATTTTTTCTGTGTTCTAAACTTATATTCCATGGGATTTTCTTCCTTAGTCGCCGACAATTTAATGAACGATTATTTTCCTGAGGCGACACAAATCAGTTCCGGTGAATTGTTTTTACCCGACCAGGCCGGAAGGAAATTGCCTTTGAGTGTATTTAGCCGGGCAAGTAAGACGGCGGATTAGAGAAGCGATAATTTGAATATACTCCGGCAAGCGGCATCCAGCCAAACTTAAATCGCCCGCTTTCTAAGCTCGAAGTCGCGGCCCAAGTATTTTTCCCTGACGATGGGATTTTCGGCCAATTCTTCGGCTGTTCCCTGATACAAGACTTTGCCTTCGAACAAAAGGTAAGCGCGGTCGGTAATACTGAGGGTTTCGTGTACGTTGTGGTCGGTAATCAGAATACCGATATTCTTGAGTTTCAGTTTTCCTACAATTTGTTGAATATCCTGAACGGCGATGGGGTCGATGCCGGCAAAGGGTTCGTCGAGCATAATGAATTTCGGGTCAATAGCCAGGCATCGGGCAATTTCCACCCTCCGGCGTTCTCCCCCCGACAATTGATCGCCAAGGTTTTTTCTGACTTTTTGAAGTCCGAACTCAGCAATCAGGCTTTCTAATTTCTCTTTTTGATAGGCATCCGTCTCTTTAGTCATTTCGAGGACAGCACGAATATTGTCTTCTACCGATAATTTACGAAAGACAGAAGCTTCCTGCGCCAAATATCCAATGCCGTTTCGCGCCCGTTTATAAACCGGATATTGGGTAATATCCATGTCTTCCAAGAAAATTTTTCCTTGATTGGGAGCGACCAATCCTACCGTCATATAGAAAGTGGTGGTTTTTCCCGCACCGTTGGGACCAAGCAAACCAACAATCTCACCTTGTGTTACTTGAATCGAAACATGATTAACCACCGTGCGATTGCGGTATCTTTTTACCAAGTCTTCCGTACGAAGAATCATTTGTTCCATACTACTTCATTCATTTTTTTATCGCAAAAGTAGTAAAAAATCATTACATTTGCAGCGATAAATTCATATAAAGGAAGAATAGAAGAGATAAAAGACATGCATAAATTCGGTCAATATGTTATTCTAATGTTTCGGACATTGACTGTCCCGGAACGATGGAGCGTATTTTTCAAACAGGTAATCAAAGAGATATCCAAATTAGGCGTCGATTCGCTATGGATCGTTATTTTTATTTCTACTTTTATTGGCGCAGTAATCACCATTCAGGTTTCATTGAATATTAAATCGCCGCTTATTCCGGATTTTACCATCGGTTATGTCACGCGGGAGACGATTTTACTGGAGTTTTCATCGACGATTATGTGTCTTATTTTAGCAGGGAAAGTAGGTTCGAACATTGCATCGGAATTAGGGACGATGCGGGTTACCGAACAAATCGACGCTTTGGAAATCATGGGCGTGAACTCGGCCAATTATTTGATTCTTCCTAAATTGGTGGCTTTTGTCGTATTTATTCCTGTATTGGTTATTTTCAGTATGTTTTTCGGAATACTGGGAGGATATATTATCGCCAATTTCACCAATATTGTAACCATCGCCAAATATGAATACGGTCTGCGATACTGGTTTGAGCCTTTTTACATAGGCTATTCCATTTTCAAAACGATGGTTTTCGCCTTTATCATATCGTCCACAGCGTCGTATTACGGCTACAATGTGAAAGGCGGGGCTTTGCAGGTAGGGAAGGCGAGTACGGATTCGGTTGTGATGAGTAGTGTTGTCATTTTAACTTTCGACTTGTTAATCACCCAATTAATGCTTGGCAAATGATAGAGGTAAAAAATATTTATAAATCGTTCGATAATAAAGAGGTATTAAAAGATATCTCGACGGTTTTCGATAAAGGGAAAACGAATCTGATTATCGGCCGCAGCGGTTCGGGAAAAACGGTTTTGATGAAAACATTGATCGGATTGATCCGTCCGGAATCGGGTGAGATTCTGTATGACCAGCGCAATCTGATTTCGATGAACAAAAATGAGCTGAAGAATCTACGCCGCGAAATGGGTATGCTGTTTCAAGGTTCGGCACTGTTTGATTCGATGACGGTATTGGAAAATGTGATGTTCCCGTTGACCATGTTTACCCACGACAGTAAAAAAGACCGGGAGAAGCGGGCGAAATTTTGTTTGGAAAGAGTGAATCTGATGGATGCCGATACGATGTTTCCGGGGGAAATCAGCGGAGGAATGATGAAAAGGGTAGCCATTGCGCGGGCTATTGCTCTAAATCCGGATTATCTTTTCTGTGATGAACCCAATTCGGGTCTGGACCCGAAAACAGCGCTGCTGATTGATGATTTAATTCATGATATTACGAAAGAATATCATATTACTACGGTAATCAATACCCACGATATGAATTCGGTAATGAATATCGGAGAAAAAATCATGTTTATTTCCGAAGGAGAAAAAGCCTGGGAAGGAACCAAAGATGAAATCATGACGTCGACCAATAAAAAGTTGAACGATTTTATTTTTGCTTCCGAATTATTTAAAAAAGTAAAAGAAGTAGAAAGTTTATTCAATGAAGAAGGTTAATTTCCTATTATTAATTTGGGTTGTATTGTTTTTGCTCAGTTCCTGCGCAAGGAAACAATACGCCATGGAAAGCGCTAACGGCTACTTAGTGGAGATGAATAATCGCTACGACAGTATTGCCGACCCAACCATGGTTTCGTTTGTAGAAGCCTATAAAAATCAGTTGGATGCAAAAATGAATGAAGTGATCGGTAAAGCGGATCAGGCATTAACAAAAACCGGGTTACAAAATGCATTGGCGAATTTTACAGCCGACGCTATGCGGGAATACGCCACCGGCTTATGGGGAACGGTCGATTTTGCGGTGATCAACAATGGAGGTCTTCGAACGACCCTCAATCAAGGCTCTATTACCGTTGGTAACATGTATGAGATTTATCCGTTTGAAAATCATTTGGTGCTGCTTGAACTTCCGGGAAAAGCCGTCAACCGGTTGTTTGAACGGTTTGCCAAGTATAAAATGGAAGGCTTTTCGAAAGGCGTTCGATTAGTTATTAAAAACAAGGCGATAGAATCGTTAACCATCGGCGGTAAGCCGGTAAACGATACGGCAACGTACCGCGTAGTGACGGTCGATTTTCTGGCGGAAGGCAACGATGGAATGGATGCGTTCACCCAGGCAACGCACTACACCGATTCGAACATCATCTTGCATGATGTGATGATAGAATATATTAAAAAACTAACTTCTGAAAATAAAATAATCCATGCTACACCGGATGATCGAATGGAAATTACGGAATAAACTGTTCCTGTTTTTACTTATTATTCCTTTTTTACTTAGCGCGCAGGAAAAATCGCTCGTGATACTGCATTTCAACGATACGCACAGTCGCATTGAGCCAATGCCTCTCAACGATCCCCATTATGCCGATAAAGGCGGCGTCGTTCGCCAGGATGCTTATATACGGGAGGTACGAAAAAGTACCAAAAATCTGTTTGTCTTCCACAGTGGGGATATGGTGCAAGGAACCCCTTATTTTACGCTGTTTGGAGGAGAAGTCGAGATAGCGGCTGCCAACCGGATGAAGCTGGATGCTTCCTGCTTAGGGAATCATGAATTCGATAATGGATTGGTTTTCCTGGCGAAAATGATACACAGGGCTAAGTATCCCTACATCACTACCAATTTTGATTTTACCGGTACGCCGATCGAAGGGTTAACCAAAAAATACCTGATTTTGAAACGCGGAGGATTGAAAATCGGAGTTATCGGGCTTACGGTTAATCCCGAAGGTTTAGTTGCCAAGAAAAATTACGAAGGGGTGAAATACCTCGATCCCATCGAGTCGGCCAATCGGATGGCCGCTTTTCTAAAGGAGGAGAAAAAATGCGATCTGGTAGTCTGTTTGTCGCACTTGGGTTATTTTTCCAATGAAGAGGCTATGGGCGACATCACATTAGCAAAGCAAAGCCGCAACATCGATATTATCTTAGGCGGTCACAGCCATACTTTTTTACAACAATCCGACCGGCGGAAAAACCTCGACGGGAAAGAAGTGGTGATTCAGCAAACAGGGGCTTATGGAATTAATGTCGGACGGGTGGATGTGATGATGGAGAAGAAAGAAAAATAGATTATCGGTATGTGAGAGAAAAGTGTAAAAAACAAATACTTTTTCCAAGAAAAAAGTGTATTTTTGCAGTGATTTTATATAAGAAAAAATGGTGTTAATTGCTATATTAAAGTCATAAAAAATGCACAGACTAAAGATTAAAGAACTAATAAAGTGGAAATTAAATAAAAACAAAAAACCACTTGTGTTTTTTGGGGCGAGACAGGTCGGAAAAACTTGGCTTATTCAAGAGTTTGGAAAAACGGAATACCGGCAAATGGTTTATGTTAATTTTGAAGACAAAGATGCTCCAAAAAATATTTTTAAAGAAGACTTCAATATAGATAGGATCATAACGTTGTTGAACGCTTATGCAGGATTGAAAATCACGGCAGAAGATACTTTGCTCGTTTTCGACGAAATTCAAGCTGCAGCGATGGGAATTACATCGTTGAAATATTTTTACGAAAAAGCACCTGAATATCAAATAATCGCTGCGGGTTCGCTTTTAGGTATAAATTTACATCCAGGCGAATCATTTCCTGTTGGAAAAGTAGAATTTTTAACACTCTATCCACTCAATTTTACTGAATTCTTATTGGCAATTGGAGAATCAGGGATTGTAGAATTGATGGAAAATCGGGATTGGAAATTGGTTAATTCGTTTAACTCCAAACTTATCAATTATCTGCGATATTATTTCTATACGGGTGGAATGCCCGAAGCTGTGTTGAGTTTTTCGCAGAACAGGGATTGGAACGAAGTGCGCAAAATTCAAAGAGATATTTTACGATCCTACGAAAGCGATTTTTCAAAGCACGCGCCTAAAGATATTTTACCCCGTATCCACATGGTTTGGGATAGTCTTCCTGCACAATTGGCTAAGGAAAATAAAAAATTTATTTATGGCGTCATCAAGGAAGGCGCTCGAGCAAAGGACTTTGAACTGGCAATTCAATGGCTTGTTGATTCAGGATTACTGCATAAGGTTTACAGCGTTTCAAAGTTGGGACTGCCGCTTGTCGCATATCAGGAACTGTCGGCTTTCAAGTTATATCACAACGACATAGGTTTGCTTGGGGCCATGTCGAGACTCAACGCTAAAACCATTCTCAATGAGAACGCTGTTTTTACCGAATTTAAGGGCGCTTTAACAGAACAATATGTGTTTCAACAACTCAAATTGAACGATGATTTATCCATTCACTATTTTCCTTTTGACAATAGCAAATACGAAGTTGATTTTGTTGTTCAAAACGAAGAAGATGAGATAATACCCATTGAAGTAAAATCCGGAGAAAATTTGCGAGCCAAAAGTTTTAAACTCTTTTGCGAAAAATTTCACCCAGAAACAGCCGTTCGTACTTCTTTGTCGAACTATCGCAAAGAAAGTTGGATGACAAATGTTCCGTTATATATTGTGGGAGGGTATTTGTGAAAGAATAAGTAAATTAGAAAAGAGTAATGCTTTATGATTATTGATATTGAACATAAAATAGAGAACTGGAAAAACAAATTGCTTGATTTGAGTAAAAAGAATCGCTTGTTAAATTACAGGGAAACGAAGCGTTCAAGTTTGCAAATTTTATCTCCGGACTGTATTTCGCTTTGGAATTCATTTGTCAATGATGAAAAGCCTTTAGAATTTCCATATTATGATGAGGATTCCATAAAATCAGAATCGCCTTCTACTGAAATAGAAACCAATCAGAATACCAAAGATACGCAGAAAACTTTGAGAAATTTAAGGGATAAGTCAAAAACGGCAAAGGAGGAACAGGGAGTAAATATCCTATATTTATCATTTGGTTTTTTGAAATGGACTGAATCTACGGATTCGGATTACACTTTCAATTCGCCTATTATTCTTGTTCCTGTAACTTTGACTGTGAAATCTATTTCTTCACCGTACATTCTCTCGCTTCATGAAGATGAAATAGTCATTAATCCAACTCTTTCCTACAAACTTGAAAATGATTTCGGCATTACACTACCTGACTTCGATGATGATGTTGATATTAAGCATTATCTTGAAAACATAATAAAACTTGTTACAAACAATAAATGGGAAGTAAATTTTAGCGTCGGTTTAAGTTTATTTTCGTTTCTTAACATCAATATGTACAATGATTTAATTCGACATAAAGAAATAATTATACAAAATTCTGTTATTAGAACCATTAGCGGCGACATAACAGCTTGTGACAAGATACCTGAAGAAATTATTAATTTTGATCATGATACGCAGTTAAAGCCTGCACAGATGTTTCAAGTTGTTGATGCCGATTCGAGCCAACAAGACGCAATATTATGTGCCAAGAAAGGCATTAGTTTTGTTTTGCAAGGTCCCCCCGGTACGGGTAAAAGCCAAACCATTACAAATATTATTTCCGAATGTCTTGCAGCCGGGAAAAAAGTATTGTTCGTCTCCGAGAAGATGGCTGCTCTTGAAGTTGTTCATAAACGATTAAGTAATGTCAAACTTGATGATTTTTGTTTGATTTTACACAGCCACAAAGCCAACAAACGAGCTGTTCTTGACCAATTAAATACAGTGATCAAAATGGCATCAAATAAAATTCAATTGATCGACGAAGCGTTTCAAAAACTTGACATACTACAAGAAGACAAAGAAAAACTGAATGATTATGCCAAGCAACTTGATATAAAAATTTCACCGTTAAAAAAGTCAATATTTGAAGCAAATGGTATTCTTGCATATTTGGATGTTTATAAGGATGTTATTTTTTCTATCGAAAACATTGGAACAATTACAAATGAACAATATAATAGAAAGTTATACATATTGAAACAATTTTCAGACACTTTAGGAAAAATGAGCGAGGATTATTTCAATAATCCATGGAATGGTGCAATTGTTCCCGCTGTTACAAATGAATTGCGCCATAACATAGGGGCAAATATTTCAACGCTTCTCCCAAAAGTTATTCAAGCAAGCAAAAGAATTCAGGAGATTTATGATGATTTATCTCTGCAATGGGGAAAATCATACACTGCATTGCAAAAATTAGTTTCTATTCTTGATATTGCCAAACAGTCGCCTGTTGTTCCATTGTCATGGATTATAGATAATGATGTAACACCGTTGTTTGACGAAATTTCTCTTTGCGAACAATGGAAAACTCAATTTCTTCAAAAACAAGATGATATAGAAAAACAGTATAAAATCATCTTATCCAACGATAATGCCATAAACGAGTTAAAGGCAAGAATTCTTATTGATACGGATAGCATACAAAGTGCCATTATAAGCATAGAATCAATCATTTCCCAAACGCCTTATTCTAAATGGAATTTAGCGGATACTCGCTTGTTTTCTCTTTTTAATGAGGCAAAAGAAAAATCTACTAAAATAAATGAATTACGATCCAATATAATGTCAACGTTTGAAAATGAAATATTTGACATTGATTTTAATGGAATATACAATCGTTACAAAACAGACTATACATCATTTTGGAAAATTTTCAGCAAAGATTATAAAAATGATAAAAAAACAATTCAAGCTCATTACAAAACTATTGTCAAAAAAGTTACAGATGAAATGGCGCTTGATACGTTGACAAAACTCCGTAAAATTTTTGAACTTAATAATTGGTTCTCAATTAACCAATCAAAACTAATAGATTGTTTTGGTAATTTTTACAAAGCAGAAAAAACAAATTTTGATTTGATTGAATCGTATTTCACGGCCTTCAAAGCGTTGAATAATTCATATTCTTTACTTTTTGATATGCAGAAAATAGCAGAAATAGTAGACCAAAAAGAATACGATTTGACAAGACATTATCAATTTCTATACAAAGGGCTAAATACAGAATGGGAAAATATTAGAAAAGCGTTAATTTGGGCTGTTGATTTCAGACAGCAAGTTCAAACCAATAATTTGAATGATCGTTTCGTTGAAGGTGTTTGTTCAAAGTTTGAAATTGCAAAAAAATGTGATATTTTTTCAGAAGAGATTCAAGAGATTATTAAAGATATTGATATTGAGTTTCAATGGTTTTTGTCTTTATTTGATAAAAACGAAATTATTAGATCTCTTGAAATGCCTGCACTTCAGAACCAACTTGAAAGATGTAAAAACAACTTATCTTTGCTTGAAGAATGGATTGATTTCAGGAAAGCAAGCGAAAAGTGTCGAGAAGTTGGCTTAGCTGATTTTATTTCGAAAATTAATGACCTTCATATTGATAAGAGCCACATTATTCCAATTTTTCAAAAGCGATTTTTCCGATTGTGGCTCGATGCAGTTTTACCGAAATACCCAGCTGTATTGAATTTCAGACGTCGCATTCACGAAAGTACAATCAATGACTTCTCGGAGCTTGATAAACTTCAATTTGTTATTACCAGAGACATTATACGAAGCAAATTGATTAACAATTTACCACAAATGGACAATTTTACAAGCGGATTTGATGAGATTGGTATACTTAAACGTGAAATAAACAAGCAACGGCGTATAATGCCTGTCAGAAAATTATTTCGAGAAATTCCCAATTTATTGCTAACGCTTAAGCCCTGTCTAATGATGTCGCCCCTTTCAGTCAGTCTGTTTCTTGAAGGAGATACCTATTTGTTTGATACCGTAATATTCGATGAAGCTTCACAGATATGTACCGAAAATGCAATCGGTGCGATTTTTAGAGGGAAACAAGTTATTATAGCCGGCGATAGCAAACAACTTCCTCCTACAAATTTCTTTACGGCTTCTACTTCTGATGTGGAATATGATACTGATGATGATGATGATAGTAACGCATACGAATCAATCCTTGATGAAGCCAATTTGCTCCCTGAAAGGACATTGCGTTGGCATTATCGTAGTCGTCACGAATATCTTATTGCTTTTTCCAATGCAAAGATATATGGAAACAACCTTATAACATTCCCTTCCAATATCAACATGGCTCCGGATAATGGCGTAGAATATATTTTTGTACGAGAAGGATTTTATGATCGTGGAGGCAGGCGGGGTAATGTTATTGAAGCAAAAAAAGTTACTGAATTAGTTTTTAATCATTTTGGTAAATATCCTAATCGCAGTTTAGGAGTTGTCGCTTTTGGCGAGGTACAACAGCAAGCAATAGAAACAGAAATTCGCTCAAGGAGAATGCAAAATCAACAATACGAGCATTTTTTCAATGAAGAAACCAATGAACCGTTTTTTATAAAAAATCTCGAAAATGTACAGGGAGACGAAAGAGATACAATAATTTTCAGTATTGGATATGCAAAAGACGCTGCGGGTATTTTTCACATGAATTTTGGACCGTTGAGTAAATCAGGAGGAGAACGTCGGCTTAATGTTGCAATAACTCGCGCCAAATTTAATGTTAAACTCGTAGGCTCTATTCGACCTACCGATATTAATATTGATAAAATTTCTTCCGACGGACCTAAATTATTACGAGATTACATAGATTTTGCTATCAACGGTGAAGAATCGCTTGTAAGAACAACAACAGAAAGCGATTTTACTCAGCATGACTCTAAATTTGAAAAAGCTGTTTATAACTTTCTTGACCGCAAAGGATATAAACTCGGCACACAAGTTGGGTGCTCGGGTTATCGTATTGATATGGCAGTAAAACACCCCACATTGAATGGAATTTATATTTTGGGTATTGAATGTGATGGCGCAACATATCATTCTGCTCGAACAGCCAGAGAAAGAGACAGACTTCGACAAGATGTCCTTGAAGATATGGGCTGGAAAATTTATCGTATTTGGTCAACCGATTGGATTAAAGATCCGATAACAGAGGGCGAAAAATTGATAAATGCAATTGATTATGCCATTTCTACTTATGATAATCCTGAAATATCAAAAATAGAAAAAATAAATGTTAGCACTAACGGTTTTGTAATAGAGAATAATCGTACAGTTGACTTGGAACAGCAGAATAACCCATATCAGTTTGGGAAATATGAAGAAACAAATTTTGAAAATTTACCTCGCAATGCTTCCGGAAATTTAGAGCTAACCGATTGTATAATTGCAGCTGTTAATAATGAATATCCATTGCATTATGACCTTCTCTGCAAAAAAATGGCACAACTTTTCGGTTATTCGAAAGTTAATAACGAAATTTCAAAAAAAATTGATAATGCATTGAAAAAATTGGGTAATAACCTCTATCAAAAAGATAGTTTTCTATATCCTTCAAAAGATTCAAGAATTATTGTACGAATGCCCAATACTCGAAATATTATTAATTATATTTCCATTGAAGAAATTGCCGAAGCAATGGCAAAAATTCTTCTTCATCATGTTGGCATAAGCAAAGAGAAATTATATACGATAACAACAAGAGAATACGGTTTTAGTAGAATGGGGGCAAACATTACAGAAGCAATGAACGAGGCTTGCGAGTTACTTATAAAGCAAAATCGAGTAAAAACAATGGAAGAAAAAATTGTACTTTGCAAAACTATGACAGATCAAGAATTGTAGTATCAAAGTATCCAAATAATTACGAAATGCAGACTCATACTTATAAAAAATCAAAAAATGGCGGTGACGTCCTCACATTCAAGAGGTCAGCCACAAAGCGCTACACTAATTGGCAATTATTTTTTTATCTTTCTTGTTTTTCCATTCGGTTTGGCACGGAATTTGCATTAATATTTAGTGAATAGACATTACCTCCTCCTTATGATTAGGTATTGAGGCGGTCAAATTAAAAGAATATCTCTTCTTGCTATTGCTTGTGAAAGTTGTATCGAGATTTTCAATATTAGTTACAGAGTGTGTGAATGAACTTTGTCGATACGGTTATAAGGAGGAAAAATGTCTGTTTGTTCTTTTGAGTTTGAATATTCCCCAACAGTCATCAAACAGTCAACACAAAAAATCCACAGTTTTTTTTAGAAAAGTGTCTCCTCAACCGGACAGCTACACAATTTTGCCTGCAAAGAATGTATTATTTACGAAAAAATAGTCCAATGAATCCAATATTTTCTTATTTTTGCTGAAAATTTACGATCACACATGAAGCGCTTGGTGCTATTTCTTTATCAATTATTTGTCTGGGCTCCTTTGCTTTTAGCCGCCACATTGATTACGGCTATTACCACCTTTATCGGATCAATCTGCGGGGGCGAACGCATTTTCAGTTATTACCCCGGCGCAATATGGTCGCGGTTAGTCTGTATCTTCACATTATGTCCGGTGAAAGTCACCGGAAAAGAAAAATTAAATAAAAAGCAATCGTACATTTTCGTATCCAATCATCAGGGCGCCTACGATATTTTCCTCATTTACGGTTATATCGGTCAACCGATAAAATGGGTTATGAAACAGAGTTTGAGGAAAATACCTTTTGTTGGCATTGCCTGCGAAGCAGCAGGCTTCATTTTTGTGGACAGTTCCTCTCCACAGGCTGCCGCAAAAACCATCCGTTTCGCAGAAGCTAAACTGAAGAATGGCGCATCCATCGCTATTTTTCCGGAAGGATCGCGGACACGTACGGGAAAGATGGGGACATTTAAGAAAGGAGCTTATCAGATGGCATTGGATTTGAAATTGCCGATTGTTCCGATCACCATCAACGGCTCGTATGAGGTGATGCCGATCGATTCCTACCTGATTCATCCACACAAAATGGAAATGATAATCCACGATCCGATTCAACTCGACGGAATCGCTCCTGAAAATCTGCGGGAAGTAGCGGTACAAGTTCGGGAATTGGTTGATCGTTCGAAAGCGATCGTGGGGGCTTCGCTTTGGGAAAAATACAGATAATAATTGAGAGGGATTATTTTACAATGACCTTTTCCGTTACCGGTTTTTCATTTCCCGCTTTTACCGAAACCAAATAGAAGCCGCTAACAGGTATTTCCAGCGCAATCGATTGATTTGTCATCGTTTGCTCTGCGACTTTGATACCATCGATTCCGTACACAGTGACTATGGCGCTTTTACCGTTTGGGCTGTTCACATGAATGGTTTTCCCTGCGCTGTATATTTGTACGGGTAAAATAGCTTTTACTTCCTCTTTGGCGGTAACGTCGCCACTCACTTTTAAATACGATGCGGTTATTTTATCACAACCCCTCCCCTCCACAGCGCTTTGCCTGTGATTATAGTATAAAACGATGGTTACAAAGCTATATATACTGTTATCCGATGGTTGCCAGCTTCCATTTCTCCATATCTGCGATTCTGCCGAAAGGCCGTTCCCGTTTTCATCATACGCCCATTGGTATAGGGTTGAATTTATCCATGAATCATTATCCCATCGTTGCACCCGTTCGGTTAGTAAGTTATTGCTGGAATCGTAAGTGTAAGTAGCTGAGGAATCATTTACCCAAGAATCATTTTCCCATTCCTGGCCTGTTGCTGTCAGCAAATTATCGTTCGAATCGTAAGTATAAGTAACCAAGAAGTCCGTCAATGAATAATAACCCCACAGTTGGCATCGTGAGGTTAGTAAATGATGGTTAGAATCGTAGGTGTAAGTATCCGATTCACCATTGACCCATGAATTGGATTCGCTATCCCAGGTTTGGTATAAATAGGTTAGCACATTGTTGCTGGAATCGTAGGTGTAAGTAACCAGCGAGAAATTGTTCCAACTATTATTCTCCCAACTTTGATGTAATTTGATTAGTAGATGATTGTTGGAATCGTAAATATATGTCAATGAATCGAGACTGACCCATGAATTCGTCCAACTTTGCTGAATTTTGGACAGTACATTATTATTGGAATCGTAAGTATACGAGGATTGGCTATGATAGGAACCATCTACCCATGAATCATTTTCCCATTTTTGATCTATCTCGGTAAGCACATTATTGTTGAAATCGTAAGTATAAGTAACGGTTGCAGCATTTTCCCATGAACTGTTTTTCCAATTTTGGGACAGCGTTGTCAGCAAATGATCGTTAGAATCGTAAGTATAAGTATCTGTTGACGTATTTTCCCATGAATTTGTTCCCTGAATTTGGTTGGTATTTGCCGTCAATAATCCTTGTGAGTTGTATCTTCGAATGGATCTGCTGCATGGAAAAGAGGTAAAATAGAAATACACGGTATCCGGTTCCCACCCATCCTGCTTTGATTGTATTTTCTTTATTGCCGGTAATTTGGGTTGCTCAAAACCAGGATAATCAAAGCTTGCGTTTTTTCGCTCATCGTTTTCCTGCAGAGAAATCCTGTTTTGCGCAGGGACGGATAAAAATCCGGCAAGTAACGCGATGCTTGCTATCATAATCTTTCTTTTCATGATGAATTATTATAAAGTTGTAAAGATAACAAAATAGAGCGAATAAAGGAAAGAAAATGGGTTAAATCTTTTTTTGAGGTGCTATAAACCTGAATTCAGGATAAGAAATTGACATTCAATTTGCGAATTCGCCATAGGCGATTCATATCAATAGAAAACAGGTACAATACATACTTCCATTGCCCGTAGGGCATTCACGGTGCATGCCCTACGGACAAAATGAGCAATACAATTGCATATTTTGAACGCAGATGACACTGATAAAACGGATCAGCAAATTATTCGTACAAAATAAGGTCTTCGTACAATTGCCTCATGCGCTTACGCAAATGCAGCACGGCGTAATGTTTTCGCGAGAGTAAGGTATTGACCGGCACACCGGTGGTTTGCGCAATTTCCTTCACCGGAATGCCGTCGAGTTCGGTCAGTTCATATATTTCCCGCTGTTCGGCAGGTAGTTCGGCCAGCGCATCCTCTAATTCCGTCCAGACCAATGAATGCAAGTATTCCGTTTCGGGCGAAGGAGATAGTTCGTTGTTGAACAGAATTTCCGATATGTCTTCCAGCATTACGGTGTCTTCTTCATCGCCGGTATAGACAGGCAGTTCTTCTTCCCGTTTTTTTGTCCAATAGTTGATGATCCGATTTCGAGCTACGCGGTATAGCCAGGCTTCTACCTGTTCGATGGGATTCAAGACATTCGCAATAGCTTTTGTCCATTGATAAAAAACATCTTGCAAAATATCTTCCGCATCTTCCCTGTTTGGAATCCGTTTTCGGATAAACGCTTTCAGACGCGGTTGATATTCCGCCATCAGTTTTCCGGTGTCTGGCTGTTGTGCAGGATTATTCATTTCCTTTTTCGGAAAAAGAAGTTGAATCGGGACCTTCAAAAAAATCATTCCACTCCCTGAAACGACTGTGCCTGCTCCAATCTTCCCCCATCGATTCTCTTCGATTTCTAAACTTTTGAATAAATTCTTTCCTGTCTTCAGGCGACATTTTCATCCATTTTTCACGAACCGGGTTTTCACATCCGTGTCGACGAAAAGCATGCCGTTTATGCCAACCTCTTCCTCCCCATAAGATACGACTCAGCGCTAACAATCCGATTGCCTGCCAGTAGTTGATGGAAGCCCAGCCAAAAATACCCGGAATCAATGCATTCCATAACCACATCACAATAAGACCCAAAGCGGCAATAATAACAAGCCCTGCGAGTAAATGCTTAAAAAAGTGTACTGTCTTCATACGTTTTTGTTTTTAATAATCTTCTTTATTTATGCAGACAGCTAAGCAGTGATTATATTTTATGTTAGTTTGCAACAAATTTACAGCTTATTTTTGAAATAAAAAAGCATCTTTCCTTCCAGCGAGAGAGTTTATGAAATTATCAAAATGCCAGCCGGTCGTGTAAGAAATCGGGTACGGACTTGGTTCGGCGATGAGCGAAAACGGCTCTTTATCCTTGCGTAGAATCAATCGGGTATTTTTCGCATATTTTGTGTAGAATAACTTGAATATTCTCCGCATATTTTGCGTAGAATAACTTGTCTATTCTCCGCAAAATTTGTAACTTTGTAAAAAATTTGGAAGTATGGCTAAATACATTTATCAAAACGAGAATTGGACTGATTTTATTTGGAATGAAAAGCAAATATCCGTTTTATTGGCGCAAGTGCGAAATTTACAAGGACGGCTTTTGGGTAAAATGAATGAGTTAGGCTTTGGTTTCCAGGCTGAAGCAACACTCGAAACTATCACGCTCGACATTCTGAAATCTTCCGAAATTGAAGGAGAAAAACTGAATCAAGCGCAAGTACGCTCGTCTATTGCCCGCCGTTTGGGAATTAACGCAGCCGGATTAGTTACTTCTGCGCGAAATATTGACGGTATTGTTGAAATGATGCTTGACGCCACACAAAGATATGAGCTGCCACTTACCGAAGAACGTTTGTTTGGATGGCATGCCGCGCTTTTTCCAACAGGCTATAGTAGTGGTTACAAAGTTGATGTCGCCTGCTATCGAAAGGGTAAAATGCGAGTAGTTTCGGGTGCTATGGGGAAAGAAAAAGTACATTACGAAGCCGTTGTTCAGGAAAATGTCAAGCCTGAAATGGATACATTTTTGAAATGGTTAAATACAGAAAGTAACCAAATAGACAGCGTTATTAAGACTGCAATAGCTCATTTGTGGTTTGTAACCATTCACCCGTTTGATGACGGCAACGGGCGTATAGCAAGGGCAATCAGTGATATGCTACTCTCTCGCAGCGATGAAAGTAAACAGCGTTTTTACAGTATGTCGGCACAAATTCTTAAAGAACGTAAAAAATATTACGAAGCGCTTGAAAAAACTCAACATAGCATGGATAGCGATATAACGGGTTGGCTTGACTGGTTTTTGAATTGTCTGAGAAATGCGCTGATTGCTTCTGAAAAAATATTACAAAGCGTGTTGCATAAAGCAGACTTTTGGAATGAAAACGCTAAAACAACATTCAATGATAGACAAATAGAAATACTAAACCGATTGCTTGACGGCGAATTTCGAGGCAAACTGCAATCGTCAAAATGGGCAAAAATCTGTAAATGTTCGCAGGACACAGCCATCCGCGACATTAAAGATTTAATGGAAAAAGGCATTTTACGGCAAGAGCAACAAGGCGGGAGGAGTACAAATTACGAATTACAAATAACAGATAGGAATGGAAAGTGACCTTACTAACCTGCCACCATGCTGCATTATTGTATTTTTTGCTACTATTCATAATCCAAAAACTAATCTATCGAAACGCTTTTTTTCAGCAGGAGTAATAACATCGAGATTTGCAAGACTAATTTTAATACTCTATCTTTGCAGGCATTTATGAACGTTAGACAAAGACAAAAACAATGGCCCGGCCATTAGCAGGATTAGCCAAAGACACCGCTATTTACGGTGTGAGCAGCATTATAGGGAAATTTCTAAACTGGCTGTTGGTGCCGCTTTATACCCATGTGCTTGCCAGTCCCGCCGACTATGGACAGGTGACTAACCTTTACGCATGGACTGCCTTGCTGCTTGTGATTCTAACCTACGGCATGGAAACGGGTTTTTTCCGTTTTATTAATAAGGAAGACGAACCCAATCCCCCTCGCGTGTACAGCACTTCGATGATTGCGGTGGGCAGCACTTCGCTGTTGTTCGCCGTAAGCGTGTGGCTCTTCTCGCCGGCCATAGCCAACCGGCTCGGCTATGCGCCGCATCCTGAATATATCTGGCTACTCGGTTTCTTTGTGGCGATGGATGCTTTTGCGTCCATCCCGTTTGCCTATTTGCGTTACAAAAAAATGCCGATCCGGTTTGCCGCATATAAAATGCTGTATGTAGGGCTGAATATTTTGCTGAATCTATGGTTTTTTATTGCCTGTCCTTATTTAATGCGGGTGGCTCCGGCAACGGTTTCGTGGTTTTACCATCCGGATTACGGTGTGGGGTATATATTTGTCGCTAATCTTTTTTCTACGGTTATCCAAACGCTGTTCCTGTTGCCCTATATCGTTTCCGTAAAATGGACATTTAATAAAGTTTTGTTAATTAATATATTAAAATATTCTTTGCCTTTGCTGCTGCTGGGTATTGCCGGAATTATGAATCAGATCTTAGACAAAATTTTGTTTCCGTTCCTGCTCAAGGGAAACTATGGCGGCACGCAACTCGGCATTTATGGAGCTACATCGAAAATGGCGCTTGTAATGCTGATGTTTACCCAGGCATTCCGGTATGCTTACGAACCGTTTGTGTTCTCGCAGAAGCGAGGAAAGGACAGCCTCGAATCCTATTCGCGTGCGATGACGTATTTTGTAATTTTTTCATGGCTGATATTTCTGGGAATGGTGTTTTACATTGATATTTTCAAAGTTATCTTTGCCCGTGAATATTGGGTGGGACTGAAAACCGTCCCTGTGATATTGATTTCGTTTATTTTTCAAGGCGTCTATTTTAATCTGTCCATCTGGTACAAACTGACCGACCGCACGATATGGGGAGCCTGGTTTGCCCTGCTGGGCACGGTGATCATTGTGGCTGGAAACATTCTGCTTGTGCCGCAATTCAGTTACTGGGGCAGTGTGTGGTCGGCGTTTGCCTGTTATTTTATCATTATGCTGCTGTCGTATTTCGTGGGATTGAAATACTTGAACATACCTTACAACCTGCGGGCATTAGGGCTCTATTCAGCATTGGCATTGCTGCTTTACGCTCTGTCGGCCATCATTACAACGCCTTCCTTTTGGTTGAACGTCTGTATTCGTTCCGTTTTGTTTGCTTTGTACCTGGCTGTTATCATCAGATACGATTTTCCACTGGCTACGATTCCGGTTATCAATAAATATATCAAGAAGCCTTCGTAATAACGAAACGAAATCTATAAAGTCTCCTTTATGATTTCACCTACTGTGGGATGCGGAAAGATGACCGCTTTCAACTCGTCGGCTTTCATACCCCGTTCCAAAGCGATTCCGGCAATCACAATCAGTTCGGAAGCCGGATTTCCTGCGATATGAACACCCAGCAAGGCTCCATCCATAGCTTCCAGAATTTTACAAATCCCGTTCTTCTGTTCGTTTTCGGCGACGAAGCGACCGGAATAGGTCAGGGGCAGTTGTTTTATCCGATAAGGAATGCCATTCGCCAGCAGGGTTTCTTCCGTCTGCCCGACCCCTGCAATTTCGGGATTGGTATAAACGATTCCGGGAATGGCTTTGTACGACATTTTTTCTTTTTTCCCAACAATATGCGCTACCGCCACTTCCGCTTCACGAACAGCCGTGTGCGCTAAAAGGGAAAAGCCGGTACAGTCGCCGCAAGCATAAACATCGGGTTGTGAGGTCTGCATGTATTCATTGACTTTCAAACCGCCGTTGTGGATTTCCAAGCTAAGGTTTTCCAATCCAAAGCTGCTTAACACCGGTTTACGGCCGACACTTACCAAAATTTTCGACGCCTCCAGCTGTTGTTTTTCGCCGTTCTGTTCGATTTCAATCCAATGATTATTTAAGTCCCCTTCAGGGGATTTAGGGGTGGTCGATATTACTTTCGCTCCGGTATGAAACATAATTCCTTTTTTCGAGTACTCGTTCCGTAAAAATCCGGACAGGGTTTTATCCATTCCGGGCAAAATTTCATCGACCATTTCAACAACGGTCACTTTACATCCTAACGAATGAAAAAAAGAAGCAAATTCTATGCCGATGACGCCACCGCCGATAATCAGCAGCGATTCGGGAATTTCTTTGTTGTCTAAGGCTTCGCGGTGAGTCCAGAAACCGGATTCTTTCAAACCGGGAATCGGAGGTATAACGGTTTCCGAACCGGTACACAACAGTAATTTTTCCGCCGTATAAAGCTGTCCATTGCATTCGATCGAGATTTTGTTTTCGTTGTTTCGCGGTTGAATAACCGCGTTGCCGATTACCACTTCCACTCCGGCTTCGGTCATTTTCGCCCGAACGCCGGCTACTAACTTCCGCACCGTTTTGTTCTTTCTTGCGATCATTTTGGATAGATCGAAGGTAACATTTTCGCAGGAGATACCGTATGGAGCGGAATCTTTCGCCGACTGATAGACTTTGGCCGAATAAAGCAGTGTCTTTGTCGGAATGCATCCTTCGTTCAGGCAAACGCCACCCAGATTGTTTTTCTCAAAAAGAACGGTTCGTAAACCGCTTTTTCCGGCCCATTCGGCCGCCGTATAGCCGGCAGGTCCTCCGCCGATAATTGCTAAATCGCAAGTCATATTTTTTAAGTTTTAATTTTACCCCTAAGGCCGTCTCAAAAGCCTTTACGACGATTATGTCATTGCGGGCTTGACACGCAATCCCCTGATAATGAATAATATCTTTTCAGGAGATCCCGCGTCAAGCGCGGGATGACAGGCTTTTGAGACAGCCTTTACCGTAGTAAATTATTCGAAATTTCCACTCAAACTCCCCCTTTAGGGGGTTAGGGGGTCACTAATTTTGTTAATCCAATAAACTCTTCCACCGATAACTGTTCCGGACGCCGGTCGAAAACCGGCAGAGCGGAAATCGAACGATCCTTTTCCAATAAAGTTTTCAGTGAGTTACGTAACGTCTTCCGCCGTTGATTGAAAGCTGTTTTCACCACCGTTTTAAATAATCTTTCGTCGCAACCCAAATCGGTTCGCGTATTTCGCGTAATCCGTATCACTGCCGATTTCACTTTGGGCGGCGGGTCGAAAGCTTCCGGCTCGACCGTAAAAAGGTATTCGATATCGTACCAGGCTTGCAAAAGGACAGAAATGATTCCGTATGCCTTTTTCCCCGGAGGAGATGCCATTCGTTCGGCCATTTCCCGTTGCAGCATTCCTGCGCAACAAGGAATTTTATCTTTATAGTCCAAGACTTTAAAGAATATCTGGCTGGAAATATTGTAAGGGTAATTACCGATAACACAAAAACGGCAAGGAAATAAACCGTTCAAATCCAATTTCAGAAAGTCGGCTTCGATGATGCGCCCTTCCAACACCGGATAATGTTCATTCAAATACGCTACGGAATCTTTATCCAATTCCACAACGGTCAAATCCCGTTCGTTTTTCAAAAGAAATTGTGTTAAAACGCCTGTTCCTGGGCCTACTTCCAGTACCGGCAAATCGGGGAAAGGCGACAGGGTACCGGCAATTCGTTCCGCAATGAAAAAATCTTTCAGGAAATGCTGTCCCAGCGATTTTTTCGGCTGGACTTTTCTGTGATATTGGGACTTACTCTTAAGTAACATATAATTACCTTATTAACTATTTTGAAACGATACAATATGAATTTTATTGCATAAAACTCATTTCAAATTGGGTTAAATCTTATTTTGAGTGCTGAAAAAGTTTTATTCAGCAAGTCCAGTTTGCCCATAAACAATTGTGAATTGTTTCTATATAAGAAGGCTCTAAAGTTCCTCCTATCCTGCAAATAGCAGTATCAATACATATTTTGTCATTTTTCGCCTCATCCGAAATCTACATAAATTGAATTTGTTAAAAAGACATCATTTCGACCTTAAAAACTCTATTTTGCTATTCTTTTGGCTTTTTTACTCTATTTTTGTTTTTCGACCAAAGCTATACCAAGGCTATACCAAAGCTATACCAAGCTCGTATCCGGGATATTTTTCGCCAAATATCATTTTGATAGTCTCAAATTCCAGACGTCCTGCTCCTGCCATTGAAAATTGAAAATGAATACGCATACTAATATTTATAGATATACAATTCCCTGTACTTAAGGACGGCATAACAAGGGTTTATGCAATAGCAAGGGCTTAAATTTCCATTTCATAACGACAGCCTTCTGTACTAAAAAGTGCAAAGGGAAATCCACAGGATTTTTTTCTTATCTTATTAAAAGCATTAGTTTCTTATTTTATAACCTGAGTTCTGGATAAAAAGTTTTTTAATGTATTAATATTCAATCTGCAATTTCGATAGAAAATGGATGCAATACAATCTTCCATTGCCCGTAGGGTGGAATGTAAAAAATGTGATCATTGATTTTTGAAGAATACGTTCTAAAAAATGTTGTTTCCTTAGCCCCGTTAGGGATGCTATATGGGTAGAAATGTGTTATCCATCCTCCACAAGTCCC
>Ga0123357_10001342_pt1 | contig 26008 bp, 25 predicted proteins | sample TergutEmb28metaG_FD_89873 | JGI IMG/M metagenome (GOLD analysis project Ga0123357, IMG submission 89873) | Embiratermes neotenicus P4 segment gut microbial communities from Petit-Saut dam, French Guiana - Emb289 P4 | ecosystem: Host-associated > Arthropoda: Insects > Digestive system > Gut ...
AATTTGAAAATCCAAGGCGATGCGCACACGTCGCGCTCCGTTGAGCCCGAAGGCCGTGGCTCTCGAATAGAAGCGGAGCGTGAGCCACGGATTTCGGGCTCAACGCAAGTGAGCGCCGCCATAAGCCCTGCTACGAGGCCGGTTTTCAAGGAAGACAGGCTCTACAGCATTGCTTGAAAAATAAAGAGCCTGCTCGGCGAATTTGCGAAACTTTCTGCAAGAATGGTCGATAGGAAAACTATGGGTACACATAGACGAATTTTACATCGACACCGGAATTGTCTGGAATCAGGATTGCGTAAAAATTTCAATAAGAGCGGCAATGTGCGGTTTTTCAACATTGCTTTGGGGTGTCTTGCAATGGCCTTCCTTGCTCCTGCTTGTTCTAGTTCCACTAGCGGGAAGGGGTCGACGCATTCCTCGACGAATTCCGCGAGTGCAACCAAGTGTACCAGCAAGGCTGATTGCAGCGCTGGCAAGCTATGTGTTCAACAGCAATGCGTAGCCGCTAGCTGTACAAACGGCATCCAAGATGGAACCGAGACAGACATCGATTGCGGAGGCTCTCAGTGTCTACCTTGCGCCGACGACCAAGCATGCATTGAATCGACCGATTGTACGAGCAAACACTGCGGCGATGATGGCGTGTGCATCGCCCCGACCCCTGACGACGGCATTCAAAACGGTGATGAAACCGATGTCGACTGCGGAGGTTCCATTGCGCCAAGGTGCGACGAGGGTCAAGGCTGTTTGGAGGATGCAGACTGCAGCAGTGGTATATGCGACGAGACGCAAGAAACGTGCAGCCCGTCCTCGCACACCAACGGGATTAAAGACGATGGCGAAACCGGCGTCGATTGCGGTGGCACCGCACCGAAAAAGTGCCCAACAGGTGAAGGCTGCATTACCTCATCGGACTGCGACAACCTTCTTTGCACCGCCGAGATGGTGTGTGATTCGCCGAGAAACAACGACCATCTCAAGAATGGCAACGAAACCGATGTCGACTGCGGTAGCAGCGGCAATGGCACGCCAACCAACGCACCTCAATGCGCCATCGGGAAAACATGTGGCGGCGACAGCGACTGCACTTCAAGCGCATGCAATTACAACCACAAGTGCGTTGAGTCAATATCGTGCAAAGGCCATCATGGCGGCGACACCTGCGGCCCCAATGGCAACGAAAGCTGTTGCATTAGCTTGCCTACAGGTGGCAACAATTCAGCAAATCTCGACAAGTACAACATTACGGCTGGGCGTTTCCGTCAGTTCGTCGAGTCGCTCACAGGCGGCGACATGCGCACATGGCTCACGGCGCACAAGCCCGCAGATTGGCCTTCGAGTTGGACGGCCATGCTTCCGACAACGCTTGACAATGGTGGTGCGAATCCAGATTACACGGGCATTTACCAAGAACTTGGGCCGTACGTTCATGCCCCGGAAGGTGACGCAAACAGGGGCTGTAACATCAACGGCAACGGCGCGCGTACGTATCGGCTGCCCGATGCAGTCAATACGCGCATTGGCGATCCGCAATATTATACTCAAGACTTTCTCGACGACCGATCCCTCAATTGCGTGACAGCTCCCATGCTCGCGGCGTTCTGCGTGTGGGATGGCGGAAAGCTTGCGACGAAGGCGCAGCTTGACACGGCGTGGGGCACGAAGACCTACCCGTGGGGCACGGCCGCACCGGCGGGCTATTCGCGGGCGAACGGCGAAGATCCAATGGGCCAATGGGGTGTCGAAGCCTTCGGCGACATGCAAGGAGAACCGTATGTGAATGCGCCATTCCCATTGACTGCATTCTATGCAAACTACAATTACAATTACTGGGGCGGTGCAGACGTAATCGCCACAGATTACTCGATTTATATCTCGCCGCCCGGGCGCTTCCCAACCGGCAACTCGCTGACGGGGCACGCCGATCTTGCTGGCAACGTGTTCAATGCGATGTCCCCACCGAACCAAGACGGCACAGTAAATTGGTTCAAAAACGGATCGTGGCAAGGGCACGCCATTGGCGAGGCTTTCGGGTATGAGCCAAGCTCAAACAAATATTGGGCGATGGGCGGGCGCTGCACACATTAGTGCGGTGGTACCCACCGGCTAACCCGCTGTCGATGACCTCGCGTTACAGCGCAACCCAGTTGCGCTGATATAAAAAAGTTCAATGGCGATGCGCACACGTCGCGCTTCGTTGAGCCCGAAGGCCGTGGCTCTCGAAAGAAGCAGAGCGTGAGCCACGGAATTTCGGGCTCAACGCAAGTGGGCGCCGCCATAGCTTGAAAGCAGTTGAGGCAGGGGTGGATCTTTCGGTCCCCCTTATTGGCTCTCGCCAAGCTCACAATATTCAGAAAAAGCGCATATTGATCGATTCCGCCGTTGCACAAAAATTGCACCTAGAACGGACATACACGGAGCTAATATATGCGCTCTACCATTATTATTTTGGGTTGTTTTTCGCTTGCTTTTCTCGCCCCTGCTTGTTCGAGCAGCGGGGGGAGCCATGGTTCAACTCATTCTTCGACGAGTTCCACGAATGCAACCAAGTGTACGAGCAACGCGGACTGTGCCTTGGGTATGCGATGCTCCGGCCAACAATGCGTAGCTGCCAGCTGCACGGACGGCGTCAAAAATGGAGCCGAGACAGACATCGACTGCGGAGGCTCGCTTTGCCCAGCTTGCGCCGACGACCAAGCGTGCATTGAATCGACCGATTGCACGAGCAAGCACTGCGGCGATGATGGCGTGTGCATCGCCCCGGCTCCTGACGACGGCATTCAAAATGGTGATGAAACCGATATCGATTGCGGAGGTTCCATTGCGCCAAAGTGCGAAGAGGGCCAGGGCTGTTTGAGCAACGACGATTGCGATGCCCTTGCTTGCGGTGTTGGCAACACGGATGTGGACAATACAGATGATGTTGACACTACGACCGTATGCTTGCCGGCTTCCCACGACGACGGCGTGAAGAACCTCAATGAAACCGACATCGACTGTGGCGGGCCCAAAGCGCCGCCGTGCACCGATGGATTGATCTGCGTTGCCGGTTCCGATTGCGCGAGCAAGGTCTGCACGGCTGGCATTTGCCAAAAAGCAACAAGCACGGACAAGGTGAAAAACGGCACGGAAACGGATATTGACTGTGGTGGTGGTGCGCCAACGAATGCACCCAGGTGCGATGTGGGGTTCGGGTGTGCTGTGGATTCGGACTGCACATCGAACGGGTGCAGCCTAACGATGAAGAAGTGCGTGGAAGCGGCAAGCTGCAAAGTCCAATACGGCGGCCAAACTTGCGGTCCCAACGGCACGGAGGATTGTTGCCGCTCTTTGCCAGTGACGGGCTACGCTCCTCCCGTCGGCGATCCCCTTTATCCCCTCAACGGAAAAACGGTTTACCTCGACAAATATGAAATTACGGCAGGGCGCATGCGCGCCTTCGTCGATGCCGTGACCGCCAACCGAGGTGGGGTGCCTGACATCAAGAGTTATATGGCTGCGAATCGCCCTGCACGTTGGAATCTGGCATGGGAAGCCGTTCTTCCTTCCGCATATTCTGGCACGCAACCCGGCGTTACTTATGAAATTAGGAATCCAACGCCGAGCCAGGCGAACTCGGGTGCTTTGTTCGGCAATCTCTATCCGGGGGCGGACGTCGTACCCAGTCAATATGGCGTTTGGAATACGCCATCAACCGGGGCTTATGCCGTCATGAACGGCCCGCAAACAATCTATCCTAGCATCGTCAACACCTTCGGAGAACAGACCTTCTTTCCTGAATATCCACTTAATTACACAATACAACCATACCCGCCTGACTACGCAGTATCCCATAACCTGAATTGTGCCAACAATCCGGGGTCGTACGGCTTCGGCACGTACTGGCTGGCTCAGAGCGGAAAGCAGTTCCCTCAATCTGAGATGGATATGCGTGCCTTGAATTGTACGACGAACGCGATGTTCACGGCGTTTTGCGCTTGGGATGGTGGTCAGCTCGTCACGGAAGACGTGATGACGTATGTCGTGAATGGGACCACGTGGCCGAGTGGGAGCTGTGCGGGTATTAATGGAAAAGCGTGTCGAATTGGTTCCGCGGGTGGGGATTGTGTAGGTCTTAATCTAAAATCGGACAGCATTGGAGCTTGCCTCAATCTCGACCCATACTATTCACCAAACACCAACAATGATATGGATGACTCAGGGCGTATCTTCCCGCCTGGAAGGCTTGCAGATAGTAAAAATCCTGTCATCGACATTGTTCAAATCAACGCAGGGGACGAAGGCTGGTACGATCTCAAAGGGAATTTGATGGAACTCGTCGTCTCCAAGGACGACAGGTTTGCGTACAACGGCTATGGGATTGGATATTCAAGCATTACCAATCACCGTGGCCAAATTATAACGGCTCGTTTTAAAGAGGGCTCGATGGGCGCGCGGTGCATGCGCCTCAAGTGACAGCGAAGCTCGCGTAAGCCGGTCGTGCTTTTTTCTTCGCGGGTATAGTGGAAGGGTGGATCTTTCGATCCACCCCCTTTGATCTCGCGAGGCTCAAAATATTCAAAAAAAAGCGCATATTGACCGATTCCGCTGTTGCACGAAAGTTGCATCGAAGGCGGACATATACGGAGCGGACATATGCGCTTTTCCAGTTTAATTTTGGGTTGTTTTTCGCTTGCTTTTCTCGTCCCTGCTTGTTCCAGCAGCGGGGGGAGCCATGGCTCAACTCATTCGTCGACGAGTTCCACGAATGCAACCAAGTGTACGAGCAACGCGGACTGTGCCTTGGGTATGCGATGCTCCGGCCAACAATGCGTAGCTGCTAGCTGCACGGACGGCAAAAAAAATGGCTCCGAGACAGACATCGATTGCGGAGGCTCTCAGTGTCTGCCTTGCGCCGACGACCTAGCATGCGTTGAATCGACCGATTGTACGAGCAAGCACTGCGAAGAAGGCGCGTGCATCGCCCCGGCCCCTGACGACGGCATTCAAAACGGTGATGAAACCGATGTCGATTGCGGAGGTTCCATTGCGCCAAGGTGCGAAGAGGGCCAGGGCTGTTTGAGCAACGACGATTGCGATGCCCTTGCTTGCGGTGTTGGCAACACAGATGTTGACAACCCAGATGATGCTGACCCCACGACCGTGTGCTTGCCGGCTTCCCACGACGATGGCGTGAAGAACCTCGATGAAACCGACGTCGATTGCGGCGGGCCCAAAGCGCCGGCGTGCGCCGATGGATTGATCTGCGTTGCCGGTTCCGATTGCGCGAGCAAGGTCTGCACGGCTGGCATTTGCCAAACAGCAACAAGCACTGACAAAGTGAAAAACGGTACGGAAACGGATGTCGACTGCGGTGGTGGTGCGCCAACCAATGCGCCGAGGTGCGATGTGGGGCTCCACTGCGTTGCAGATTCGGATTGCGCATCGAATGGGTGCAGCCCAGCGACGACGAAGTGCGTGGAAGCGGCAAGCTGCAAAGTCCAAAACGGCGGCCAAACTTGCGGTCCCAACGGCACGGAAGATTGTTGCCGCTCTTTGCCAGTGACAGGCTACCCTTCCGTCAACGGCAAAACGGTTTACCTCGATAAATATGAAATTACGGCAGGGCGCATGCGCGCCTTCGTGGATGCCGTGACGGCGAACCGCGGTGGGGTGCCCGACATCAAGGGTTACATGGCTGCGCATCCCCCTGCACGTTGGAATTCGGCATGGGAAGCGGTTCTTCCTTCCGCGTATTTCGATACGCAACCCGGCGTTACCTATGAAATTAGGAGGCCAACACCGACAACACCGAACGGGGCGGACTCGGGTGCGTTGTTCGGGTATCTTTATCCAGGGCCGGATCTCATACCCGGCACATTTTACATTTATGGTTCTATGTCGCCAACGGTCGGTCAGTACACCATCTTCCCTAGCATCTACGATACCTTCGGCGAAGGTTCCTTTTTCCCTGAATACTCAGATCAAAACGCAGTGTACCATAATCTGAATTGTGATAACAAGTCGAATTCGTACGGATTCGGCACATACTGGCTTGCTCCGAGTGGGGATATCAATCGGCAGTTTCCTCAATCGACGATGGATAAGCAAGCCTTGAATTGTACGACGAATGCGATGTTCGCGGCGTTTTGTGCTTGGGATGGTGGTCAGCTCGTCACGGAAGACGTAATGAAGTATGTTGTGGACGGGACAACATGGTCGCCCAAATCATCGCACGGTGGTAGCTGTACCGCTAATAAAGGCAAAGTGTGTCGAATTGATGTCGCTTTCCCTGACTGCCCCAGCAACGCGGATTGTACATGTATTAATAAGAGATCAGACAGCGGTACACCTGGGCCTTGTTCAAATCTTTCACCACCATACCAGGCAAGCGGCAATACAGCGGATGACTCAGGGCGTATCTTCCCACCTGGAAGGATTGCCGCCGACGTTGTTCGCGTCGGCGACGCGGTAGACGAGGGTTGGTACGATCTGAAAGGGAATTTGCTTGAACTTGTCGTTTCCAATGACGACAGATTCGCATACAATGGTTATGGTATTGGATATTCAAGCATCACCCATCACGCTGGCCAGATAATAACGGCTCGCTTCAAAGAGGGCTCGATGGGTGCGCGGTGCATGCGCCTCAAGTGATCGTGTGAAGAAATCGGCTCGGTGCGTTCGTTGCAGGCACCGAGCCGATCTCGTGTTGCTCGCGTCGGACGGTCGTGAGTTTTTTTGTTCGCGGTGCAAAGGCAAACCTGAGTTATACAGATCGTCCGCCCAATGCTGGGCGGAGGCAGGGCAACCGTTGCGCGCGTAACAGCATCAAAACCACGAATGGCGACCGTCGTGATTCCTCAAAACCAAGACGAAAAGCCGCTCTCGTCGTACGACGAGCTCTTGTCGGTGTTCCACCAAGCCTGCAAGCCAGCATCGTCGTTCCGGTGTGGCGCCGAGATTGAAAAGTTCGGCGTTTTGTCCGATGGCTCGCCCATCGGTTACCAGGGTGAAAGCGGCGTTCGCGCACTGATGAACGAGCTCGCTCAAACCAAGGGCTGGGCCGAACAGGTCGAGTCCGACGGCGGACCGGTCATCGCGCTCGTGCGCGACGGCGCGAGCATCACGCTCGAGCCGGGGAGTCAGTTCGAGCTCTCTGGTTCCCCGTTCGAAAACTGCCATCAAGTTTGCGCCGAGCTTTCCGAACACATGGGCGAGCTTGCGCCTTTTTCGGAGCGCCATGGCATCAGGTGGCTTGGCGTTGGCTTTCATCCATTCGCGCAGCGCGAGCCGTTCGTCATGGTTCCCAAGCAGCGCTACGCGATCATGCGCGAGTATTTGCCCAGGCGTGGCACTCTCGCGCTCGACATGATGCTGCGCACAGCCACGGTGCAGGCCAATTACGACTACTCGTCCGAACACGACGCAATGACGAAAATGCGCGTTGCTTTGCGCCTCGCGCCGCTCACAACGGCCATATTTGCAAATTCCCCGTTTTACGAAGGCGCGCCGTTTGGAGGGAAAAGCTACCGCGCGAAGGTGTGGCTCGACACCGATCCCGACAGATCAGGTCTGGTGCCAGGCCTATGGAAGAATGGCGCTACGTTTGTCGATTACGTCGAGTGGGCACTCGATGTGCCAATGTTCATGTTCAAGCGCAATGACCAAAAGGTGACAAACACCGGTCAAACCTTCCGCTCCTTCTGGAAAGGCGGTTTTCAAGGCCATCGCCCCACTTTGACCGACTGGCAAATGCACCTCAACACGCTTTTTCCAGAAGTCCGGCTAAAAAAAACAATCGAGGTGCGCGGTGCCGACTCGCAAAGTGGTGCACTCGCGTGTGCGCTGCCAGCCCTATATACTGGAATTTTTTACGACTCGAAGGCGCTTGCTGCGGCCGACGCGTTCACGCACGACTGGACTTTCAGCGAAGTCATGGCCTGCCGTGAGGAAGTCTGGAACGAGGGGCTCGACGTGCGCTTCCGCTCTGGCACGCTCGTTCCGCTCGCCGAAAGGCTCATTGAAATCGCCGAGGGCGGCCTCGAGCGCCGTGCAATTCTCTCGAGCGCGGGCAACGATGAACGTGTGCATCTTGCACGATTGAAGGACCTTATCAGCCATGGTCAGTCGCCGGCCGATCTCCTTATCGACGGCATTCATCACGCGGCTGATATGAAATCCGAGATTCTCGCGCGCACCGATGTCGCTCGCAGGCGCTAAATCGCGGCGTACGCGCTTTTGGCCGCCAAAATAAACCTTTTCACTTTCCTGAAATCGATGTCACCTGGGCTGCGCTCCACGCCGCTCGTCACATCAACGCAGAACGGGCGCACGGCAGAAACGGCATCTCGCACATTGCCGGGGTGCAGCCCGCCGGCAAGTGTGAGCTTGCGCCCTTGGGAGAGTGCGCGCAAAAGCATCCAATCGAGACCGCTTTCGATTGGACGCGATTTCATCGTTGGCGGCTGCGGTGCGGGTAGAGGCGCAGCATGCTGCGCCCCTACGAATATGCGTGGTTGTAGGGGCGTATGGCGATACGCCCCTACGTCGACAAGCAAGTAGTCGCCTGGGAAGGCTTCACCAGAAAGCAAATCGGCGTTACTTGCAACATACACGGCTTTGTACGCACGCGGCAAGAGCGCTGAAACCATGTCGGGTGACTCGTCGCCGGCAAGCTCCAAGCAATCGAGTTCGGCGTCCTTTGCAAGCGCCCGCATCGCGTCGAGAGGCATGTTTGCGACGATGCCAACAATGTCGACGTGCACTTGCTTCTCGCGTGCAATAGCGCGTGCGGCGCGTGCGATCTCGAGGGCCGATCCCACGGTGACTTGGCGTGGGTCGTTCGCGCAGAAAATCACGCCAATGGCCGTGGCACCAAGCTCCACGCAGCATGCAGCTTGGGTGGCGGCGGTCAGCCCTGAAATTTTAACGTGCACCATGCCGCTTTCGATTTGACGCGATTTCCGCGTTAGCGGCTCCGGTGCGGTCCTCAAAGCCAGAAGAGGCTGTTCCGGTCCGCTCCTCGCCGCCGCCTTGAACTCGCGTCAACTTGAAAGCGGTCTTAGCGTGCTAACCCGCAAGCTTCAGCAGTTTTCTGACTACCCCGACGAGCATTGGAGCTTGAATTGGTTTCGTGATGTACGCGTTCGCCCCGAGCGAAAGAGCGCGCTGGCGATCTTCGTTGGCGCGTTCGGTTGTAATGACGAGGATAGGGACGTTCTTGTGCGTGGCATCCGCACGGACGTGGTGAACAAGTTTCAGACCATCCATGATCGGCATGTTGATGTCCGTCACGATGATGTCAAACTTTGCTGTTTTAAGCTTGCGAAGGCCATCAACGCCATCGTTGGCTTCGGTGATGCTCAGATTCGGAACGCGCGACAGCGCGAAGACGATAAGCTTTCGCATCATCGTCGAGTCCTCGACAACGAGGCTGTGAAGCGTCTCAGACGAGTTGGAATGTCTCGAGGTCGACACGGCGTATCTGAAGAAAGCTACACCGGCTTTTGCGAAACGCTCGCAACATTCTCCGTGCTGTTCAATGCCGAGATCCCCCCACATTTACGGTGCCTTCCTCCACCGAAGGAAGTTCGCCCTCATCGGGTACGCTGCTCGGCATATTGATCTTCAGCCCTGCTCTATCCACGCACGGAGCTCGCTGCCGAGTACGCGCGGTGCTTGGCGTAGAGCCTCGATGTTCGCGCTTCCGGTAAGAAGCATGGCGGCGCGGAGCTCGGTTTCTACACACTCGAAAAGTGCGCGCACTTGTGCTGGCCCGCCAGTAGACAAGGCGTGGAGGGCAGGGCGAGCAATGCCGACAGCATTGGCACCGAGTGCGATGGCGCGAGCAACGTCGAGGCCCGTGGCAATGCCGCCTGTGGCGATGATTGTTCGAAAACCAAGCGGCGCGAGCATGCCAACGCTTGCGCCCGTGGGAATGCCCCAATCCCAAAGGGCTTGCCCAATGGCCGCGGCTTGTGTGTTGGCCTCGGCCTCGGCGCGCTTCGTCTCGACAGCGACCCAGGACGTGCCACCCGCGCCTGACACGTCGACGTGAGTGACGCCAACACTGCGAAGGCGCGCTCCCACACTACGCGACAGCCCGCACCCGGTTTCTTTGACGACGATGGGGACGCCAAGCTCACGAACGAGCCGGCCAATCGTTTCGAGCCCGCCGGTGAAGTCGCGATCGCCATTGGGTTGCACGAGCTCCATCGCTGGATTGAGGTGTATGCAGAGTGCATCGGCTTCGATGCTCGTAACGAGCGACGCGATCTGCTCTGTGGTCATTTGCTTGGCCTGCACGACTCCGAGGTTGCCAAGAACGAGGGTGCTCTTGGCAACCTGACGCACAGCATACGTGCTGGCCGTGTCGTCGTGCACGTGCATGGCGCGTTGGCTTCCGAGACCAAAGCCGTAGCCTCGCTCTTCGGCGATCTCGGCCAGCTCTCGGTTGATGCGTGTCGCTTCATGCGTGCCGCCTGTCATGGCAGCGATGACGATGGGCGCACGAAGATGTTTCCCGAGGATGGTCACATCCGTGTCAATCGCACTTGCGTCGATATCTGGCAGAGCGTTGTGCACGAGCCGTACATCTTCGAGCAATGTCGTTTTGCTGCGGAACGCGATCTCGCCCGCTTCGCACAACTTGAGATGATCGAATTTGCGCTGTGCAATGCGGTTCATCCGGCAGTTCCAGTCCAAACGAAGATTGACGGAGGCCTGAGCCGCCCGTAAGACTAGCGCGAAGATTGGCAGAATTCAGCGGACCTTTTTCGGCAGAGTCGGTCGAGGACCGAGGGGCATTTTTTGTACTGCTCAGTGCAGTACAACGCGACGTCGACCGCGCGCTTGCAACATGGCTGAAGCCGCGCGTGGCAGCCGCAGCGCAGATCGGTGACGATGTTCTCGCAGCGGCCGAGGCCGTTGAACACCTCGCGCTTCGGGGCGGCAAGCGAATGCGCGCGGCGCTCATTGCAGCAGCCTATGCCTCATGTCAAAAAGGCGCTTCGAGCCATGTCGATGATGACAACACGCGTTGGGCTGGAGCGCTTCTTGCCATGGTCGCCATCGAGCTATTGCAAGTCTACCTCTTGATTCACGACGACTGGATGGACGACGACGAGGTTCGGCGCGGCGGGCCAGCGGTCCATGTCGTCCTGCGCAATCGACTTGGCACGAAGCGCCTCGGCGATGTGGCCGCCATCTTGGCTGGCGATCTCGCGTGCGGCTACGCGCAAGCCGCCTTGCTCGAAACCACGCTGCCTGCCGAACATGTCCTTCGTGCGGCACGCGCGTTTGCACAAATTCAGCAAGATGTGGTCAAAGGGCAAATCGCCGAAATGCACTCTGCACGGAGATCTTGCACGCCATCCACCTCGCCCTGCACCTCGGTCGATGCCACGGCTTTGCCGAGCGTCGAGACAATCCACTCGCTAAAAACCGCGAGCTACACCGTTACGGGACCTCTTGTCGTGGGGGCACTGCTTGCGGGTGCCAACGACGCGCGCGTCGCCGAGCTCGAGCGCTTCGGGCGGCCGCTCGGCATTGCCTTCCAGCTTCGCGATGATCTGCTTGGAGTGTTTGGCAATCCTGCTTTGACCGGTAAGCCAATTTGGAATGATCTTCGCCAAGGCAAGCGCACGGCTCTTGTCGACGAGCTTCGCGACGACGCGGCGGCGCAAATCGAGCTTGCACGTGTGCTAGGCAACGCCAATGCACAGCACGGCGAGATCGAGGCACTCGTTCACACCATGGAAGCGAGCGGTGCTCGTGCCCGCGTCGAGGCGCGCCTGCAAGAGCTGCTTGGTGAAGCGCGTCGTGCGCTCGGGGCCATGAGTTTCTCGTGGGGCACGGGGGACATGGCGCGCGCCTGGCTTTCGGGGGCAACTTTTGCGCTTGGGGAGCGATCGACATGAGGCGTGCGATGGCCTGCGGCAAGGTGATTCTTTTCGGCGAGCATGCCGTCGTTTACGGCGTGCCCGCGCTTGCCGTAGGCATCGACCGGGGGGCGTGGGCTGACGCCACTTGGGCCTCGCCAGGCACGCCGGGCGCAAGTTCGCTTCATGTTCATGGTTGGGACATCACGGTGACCGACGACGTCGATGACGAGGGGCTCCCGCTCGCTCGTGCATTGCGCGACATCCTTCGTGTAACGCGAGCAGCAGCAGCTGTTGCTGCTGCGCAAGAACAGCCAACAGGTCCGGTAATGGTGCAGGCGGGTGCCGACTTGCCTCCGGGCGGTGGTCTTGGATGTTCCGCGGCGATCGGCGTAGCCGTTGCGCGCGCGCTCGATCCGATCGCTGAAGACGGAGCCATTGCCGAGCGTGTCAACGCCTGGGAGCGCGTGTTTCACGGCAACCCGTCGGGCATTGACGCAGCGGTATCTGCCATGGGCGGATGCGTTCACTTCGAGCGCTCGAAAAAAGCGCGAGAGGCGCGAGAATCGAAGCCGACCATCCGTCGCGTGCATCTTGCACGGACATTGCTTTTGTGCATCGGTCATAGCGGCATCGCTTCGAGCACCAAGACAATGGTGCAAGCCGTTGCACGACTTCGCGATCGCCACCCAAAAACGACGCACAAGGCGTTTGAAGCGATTTCTGCGCTCGTCAAAAGCGCGCGCCTCGCGCTCGAAGCCGGCGATGTTCGCGCAATCGGTCAGCTGCTCGATCTCAACCAGGTGCTCTTGTCTGGCCTCTTTGTCTCCACGCCGGAGATTGAGCAGATGTGCACACTGGCGCGCGCGGCCGGGGCCGAAGGCGCGAAGCTCACCGGTGCAGGCGGCGGTGGTTGTGTGGTGGCGATTGTCGAAGACACAGCGCGCGGTGAAGCCGTTCTCGAGGCGTGGAAGCGCGAAGGCTACGACGGCTTTCTGACGCGCGTTGCGCCGGTTGCGGCAAGCGTCGGCAGAGACGCGGCGCTGCCACGGGCAGTGCAGGGTTCGGTATGAGGTCGGCGACGGCTTCGGCCCATCCGAACATCGCGCTCGCAAAGTACTGGGGCAAGTGCCCGGGCAGCGCCAATGTGCCCGCTGTACCGAGCCTGTCGGTAACGCTTTCCGGCATGTCGACGACGACCACGGTATCGTTCGACGATACCCTTTTGCACGACGAGCTCGTGATCAACGACGCACGAATGGGGGGCCGCTCGCTCGCCCGCGCATCCGCGCTGCTCGACGTGGTCCGCGCCGAGGCGAACATGACCGCGCGCTCTGCGCGCATCGTGTCGAAGAACGATTTTCCAACGGCCAGTGGGCTGGCGTCGAGTGCATCAGGGTTTGCGGCGCTGGCGCTCGCAGCGGTTCGCGCGGCGGGCCTTGATTGGTCGCTGTCCCAAGTCAGCGATTTGGCGCGCCGAAGCTCGGCGAGCGCGGCGCGTAGCTTGTTCGGGGGTTTCGTGGAACTCGATGGGGGCGAGGGTGGTGAGGGTGGCGTGGCGTGCGCTCGCCCCATCGCGAGCCCTGATTCGATCGATCTGCGTGTGCTTGTTTGCGTGACGGCAGAAGGTGCGAAGTCCATCTCGTCGACATGCGGCATGCGCATGACCCAAGAAACAAGCCCGTACTACGACGCATGGCTTGTGCACGCTCGGCGCCTCTTCGTGCAAATCCGCAGCGATCTACTCGCAGGTGATTTTCATGCCGTTGGCGAGGGCGCCGAAAAAAGCGCGCTTGGCATGCATGCATGCGCCATGGCTGCCGGAATCGTGTACGTAACCGGCGCCACCCTTGCCGCACTCGCCGAAGTTCGGGCCATGCGTGCCGAAGGCATCGACGCATACGCCACGATCGACGCTGGCCCTCATCTCAAGTGCCTTACAACTTCGCGATCGATGCATGATGCAAAAGAAAGACTTTTGCGCGTGCCGGGTGTTCTGCGCATCGTGGAAACCTTGCCGGGCGAGGGCGCTTGCATCACCCAAGAAAGCCTTGGCCAAGAAAGCCCTGCCCAAGGAAAACCTGGAAGATGAAGGCATTTGCGCCGGGCAAGCTCGTTCTCACGGGTGCCTACGCCGTGCTAGAAGGCGCGCCCGCAATCGTCGTTGCAACGAGTCGTGGCGTAGTGGCCGATGCTACTTGTCACGCGGCTTGTCCCACGCCCGAAGTCCGCGCTGCCCTTGGCAACACGCCTGCGCCTTTGGTCAACGCCTCGGCTCTCTTCGATGGCGATCGCAAACTCGGGCTCGGCGCGAGTGCCGCCATTCTCGTGGCGTCGCTTGGGGCGGTTGCCATCCGTAACGGCATACGCGATTTGACGAGCGAGCGGTTTCGGAGCGCGCTTTTTTTTCGAGCGCAGAAGGCCCACGCCGAAGCGCAACGCGGGGGAAGCGGCGTCGACGTTGCCGCAAGCGTGTTCGGTGGCGTGCTTTGCTACACGATGGGTGCGCTTCCCGTGCGCGTGGCGCTTCCCCCCGGCATTGAGCTAACGACGTTCGCGTGCCAGAACAGCGCGCGCACAACCGACCTTCGCGCGCGCGTCGATGCGCTTCGGGTGTCGAATCGGGCTATGCATGTTGCCCATCTCGGAGATCTTGCACGCATCGCCGAGGGCGCTGCCGCCGCTATTTCTGCGGGCGATCGCCGTGCGTTCATCGCGAGTGTGGCAGATGCCGCGAGAAGCCTTGGGCGTCTCGGTGCGGCTTGCGGGGCACCGATCGTTCCGCCGGGGCTCGAAGGTCTCTCCGAGCTTGCGGCGCGCGAAGGCGGTGCATTTTGCGTGTCGGGCGCTGGTGGAGGGGATGTTGCTTTCTTCGTGGGCGCGCGCCCGCCCCGCGCGGTGCTCGAGCGCGCAGCAGCGCTAGGTCTAACTGCCATGGACATGACGTTCGACGAGAAAGGATTGAGGGCTTTGCCACCCTACGCAGCACAAGCCGCGACGGACTTGGCGGCTCGAACATGATGAAGATGCGCACTTCGCAACTTCCAGGTTTGTACAAAGTGACGGTCGACGAACGGCAACGCCTGGTGGGCGAGGCCACGGGCATCGCTGCCACGCAAATCGCCACGGCGCTCGCCTCCGGCGGGCTCGACGCCGCGACAGCCGACAAATTCGTCGAAAATGTGCTCGGCGTTTACGCGCTTCCTTACGGCGTCGCACTCAACGTGTGCATCAACGACCAAGAACGGGTCGTGCCCATGGTTGTCGAGGAGCCAAGCGTGGTTGCTGCTGCCTCGAGCGCCGCGAAGATGGTGCGCGCAGGCGGCGGTTTCCATGCCGAAATCGACGATCCGCTCATGATTAGCCAAGTGCAGATTACACACGTCAAGAATGCTTCTCTCGCGACCTCGCGCATTCTGAGCGAAAAGGCGGAGATCCTCACGAGGGCCAATCGCGCAGCGCCGGGTCTTGTTTCCCGCGGCGGTGGCGCGCGCGATCTCGAAGTGCGCATGCTGGGCGAGCCGAAAGACGAGATGATCGTCGTGCACATCATCGTCGACTGCCGCGACGCGATGGGTGCCAATCTCGTCAACACGATTGCCGAAGCCGTTGCCGACCGGCTCGCCGAGCTCGCCGTTGGCAAGGTAGGCTTGCGCATTTTGTCGAACCTTTGCGACAAGCGTTGCGTGCGCGTGTGCTGCCGCGTTCCGGCCAAAGTGCTTGCGACCGAGCATATGGACGGCCAAGCCGTCATCGACGGCATTGTCAATGCGTCGCGCTTTGCCGAGCTCGATCCGTATCGCGCAGCAACGCACAACAAAGGCATCATGAACGGCATCGATGCTGTCGTCATCGCTACGGGCAACGACTGGCGTGCGGTCGAGGCAGGCGCGCACGCATTCGCCGCGCGGTCGGGGCGTTACTCTCCGCTGTCTATCTGGCGCCGCGATGGCGATTCGCTCATTGGCACAATCGAGCTACCACTTGCTCTTGGCACGGTGGGTGGAACCCTGCGTGTCCACCCGAGCGCGCGCCTTTCGCTCAAGATGATGGGTGTCACCGACGCCGGCGATCTTGCAAAAGCTGCTGCGTCGGTGGGGCTTGCGTCAAACCTTGCGGCGGTGCGTGCGCTGGCAACCGACGGGATTCAGCGAGGGCATATGGCGCTGCATGCACGTGCGGTTGCCGTTGCGGCTGGCGCTGCTGGGCGCGATGTCGAGCGCGTTGCCGCGATGATCGTCGAAGCGCGCAACATCACGGTCGAGGCGGCTTGTCAGGCTCTCGCCGTACTTCACGTTGACGGGCCCGACGACCATCGAGATGAAGCCATCGCCGAAGCGTGACGCACCCATGCGCCCTGTTCTAGAGACCTCTTTCAAGTTGACGCGAGTTCAAGGCGGCGGGGTGGCGCACGTCTCTCGTGACGTTCTAACGGAGTTGGCGTAGCGTGCCGCGCGTGACAGATTCTGGGGATCCCCACCGTGATCTCGCGGGTGTTCTGCACGATGTCTCGAATGCGCTCACCGTTTTGCTCGGATGGGTGGGAGAGGCTCGCACGCCAGGCGCTTCCGAAGAAATGGTCGCGTATGCGCTAACGGTCATCGAAGAGCGCGCGCGCGTTGCCAGGGATCTCGCGCGGCGTGCGATTGGCGAGGTACGCCTTGACGAGCAGCGGCAGATCGGCGCTGTTATCAGAGAAGTCACCGGCGCTTTGCGGGTCGAAGCCGCGCGCAAAGGAACGCGCCTCGTCGTTTCCGGATGCGAAGCTACGGCTATGATTTCTGGTTCGCTCGATCTCGCGCAGATCCTCACGAACCTTGTGTTGAACGCAATCGCGCACGCACCAAGCGGCACGCCTGTCGAAGTCACCGTTGGGGTGGGGGCTGAGTACTGCACCCTTGTCGTTTCCGACGAAGGCCCCGGCATTCCTGCTTCGCGGCAGCAGTCGATCTTCCACGGCGACTCGCTCCGACCTGGTGGCACCGGTGTTGGGCTTCGCCACTCGCGTGCACTCGCGCGGGCTGCGGGCGGCGAAGTCGACTTTGTGAAATCGACGGGCGATGGGCAAAAGGGCGCAAGCTTCCGCGTTCTTTGGCCGCGCGCCGACGCGGTTGCCGAGCCGCCCTCACCAACACCACGTGCGTCCGATCTCGAAGGATGGAGCATTCTGCTCGTCGAGGACGACGATGCGGTCATCCAGCTGCTCAACGCAACTCTGCAAGCGCGCGGAGCCTCGGTCACCGTCGCATTGAATGCCAATCAACTTTCGGCGGCTCTTGCCGAACAAGCTTATCGCGCGGTGCTCATCGATTTGTCGCCTATTGCGGAAAATCCTGACCGTGCGCTCGCCGACATTCGCTCAAGATTACCGCAGGCGAAAATTCTCCTTATCACCGGAAACGTTGATGCCTTGCCAGCTACGTTTTCGGATCACAACATTGAACTTGTTCGTAAGCCGTTTGACATGGGCGAAGTCATTCGCGTTCTTCGATCACCGCTTTCGATTTGACGCGATCTCTTCGTTGGCGGCTCCGGTCCGGTCCTCAAAGCCGAAGCAGGCTGTTCCGGTCCGCTCCTCGCCGCCGTCTCGACCTCGCGTCAACTTGAAAGCGGTCTACTCAATTCGATTTGACGCGTCCTTCTTGACGAAGGGATGGGCGCATACTATTCGGCGCTTTCAATTCGCGAAGGTGGCGGAATTGGCAGACGCACTAGCTTGAGGTGCTAGCGGGTAACACCGTGCGGGTTCAAGTCCCGCCCTTCGCACTGTAAACTCTTGAAATTGTTGAGGGAGCCAGGCCAAAAAGCCAAAACTCCGCCAGAATCGGGAGCGGCTTCGAGAAGGTCGTCTGGCAGGGCAGGGAAGGGAAGGGCTTGCCGTGAAGTTTCAGGGCATCCGGTCCTTCCTTTGCGTAGTGGCTCCACGTTGTCTCCGGCGACTTGTGCCCGGCCCACTTGGCAAGAAGCCATGAGTCGGTGCCGAGCATCGCGTGCCACGAGCATCCGGTTGTCCTCCAATTGCGAAAGTCGAATGGCATGTGATCGTCGTCGCCTTCGAGCAGCACGGGATCCGTGATGCCTGCGGCGAGAAGAAAGCGCCGTGACATTGCAGCGTTTTTCTCTACGTCGCGCGTGCTCGTTGCGAGCGGGACGAGCGCCGTCTCCGGTGCCTTCCCGTGGCACATAATCTTCAGCAGCGGGACGAGGTTTGGATGGATTGGCACATCTCGAACCGCCGTCTTGGTCTTCGGTCGCTTCGTCACGCCTGTCCGCACTTGCAATGCGCGCCGGACGCGGAGCCTCATCGTTTCCCAATCGACGTCACCGCAACGCAGCCCATACAGCTCCTCGGGTCGCACGAACGTGTAGGCGGCAATGACGAAGAGGCGGACCCAATCAATGACGTCGGCCACTGGCAGGCCGTCGACGTGGCGCACGGCAAGAACTTTGCGGAAGTGCGACGGCATGAGCGGCTGACGCCCGCGGCTATCCTCAGCCTTTTCCGCGGTCGTAACGGGTGGCTTGATGCCAAGCGCCGGACTCGCACTCGCAGGGCCGACGCGCACGCTCGAGTAACGCGGATCGTCGTCGGTGAAGGCTCGCGACAAGGGGGCTTTGACCAAGTCGCTCCAAAGGTTCGCGCGCGTTTCGCGCTGATCTTCGTCGCGGCTGCTTGGGTGAGCCCGTTGCGTAACGCGATGATCCGCTCAGGCTTCACCTTCGTTAGCGGCGCTGTACCAATGTATGTCATCCTGACCGTGCAACCTGACAATGCACGAGGTACTCTCGACTCGGTGCGATCATGTTGAGCAACGACCTAACCGCGCAGATCAACGGGGTGCTTGGTGGCAGCGATCCGTATTTCGCCGCTGCAGACTTCGCCGTGACGTCGTCGCGATCCAAAACTAGGAACGGCACCCCGGGCGGCGAAGTGCAGATCGTGTATCGGCATCTTTCCGACTGCAACTTCACAGCGCTCATTCCCGGTGAGAAAACCAAGAACGAACAGCAGTATGACCCCGACTACGACATCACCGTGCGCACTCGACCGGGCCGCGCTCTGCGAGAGGAAATGTTGCGGGTGCGTGGAACGTCTTATCTGCTCCGCGAAATCGCGGAGTGGCTGACGATCGTAAAAACCGAGGCGAGCGCAATCCCTATCAATCGTGAAATGGAGCGTCAGCGTGCGCGCATCGACGAAGTTGCGGCGCGGTTCGATACCATAGAAGACGAATACCTTACTCGCGAAGAAGCCGAAGCGTTGAGCGAACGTCTTACGACACTCGAAGGGCAGTTTGAGGCGAAGATCGTCGAGATGACGCGCGACGAACAGGAACGCGAGAAGCAGTTAAAGCACCTGCATGCCGAATTGGAGACACTCCGCGGCCAGCTTCAGACGTTCACCAAGTCTGGTATCGTACGACGGATGATGGCGACGATCTTCAAGATCGGGCGGAACCCCGCGGTGCAAAAACTCGCGCTCGAAGCTGCAGAGAAGGGCATTGACAAGTTGCTACCGCCGCACAGTGGGTGAGCCGTTTGGCGTCGAGCCACACGATGTTGCTCGCACTCAGCGCGTTGCCAAGTGCGGAGTGTTTCCGCGAGCTGTACGCAGCTGCCGAGTGTCGAGATCACGATTGAGACGCTCGCCGTGGAGCTAGTTTGGCCAGGAGCTGCGCTGCCTTCGAGAGACTCCCTCCATACGCAGCGAGCCACGCAGGCTCGGCGCCAAGGACGACGCTCAACCACGCGGTGTCCGTTCCCTCTCGCCCGCCATGTTGAGACTGGATTCCGTCGCCCGCACGCCACCGCCGGATGATCTCGGTCTTCGGAATCACCCAGCAGTGCGCATCGAACGGACTGACGCCGAGGCAGATAGCAAATTCGTAATTCTGATCGCGGAGTTGCTGAAACTTATAGCCTCCGCTCTTCCACAGTGTGGAGAACTTAATCTCTGCCCGGTGATCGTTCACGAGACGATCTGCGTCGCTGTCGGGGGACCGTGTTACGTCAAAGTCCTTCGCCGCCAACCAGCCAGCGATCAGCCGTTCGCCAATCGTGCCCACCTGTCTCGAGGGACGGGTTTTTATCCATGCAAAGGGACTGGCTCGCCATGCAACATCTTCTCCTGCATAGTCGACTTGCAGTGTGGCGGAGATCATCGCCAGGGCTTGGATCTCAGGATCGGTGATGGTTCCCGACACGGTGCTCCATCAAAACAGGCTCGCTTGGCCGTTCTTCAATATGTCCCGAGACACTGTGTGCATACACCGAGCATGAGCACTGCTGTTGCTGTCGGTTGCAGTTGCTGTCGACCCGACCTGCTTGCTCATGTGCTTCGAGATTGGCTCTTCGCTCTCCACCAAAGTGGGGGCGAATCGTTCGAGACGCCGAGTCATGACGGCGATGGCTTCGGGGTTGTTGTCGATGAGGATGACGTCGCGGCCCAAGGTTGCGCCCGCTTCGCCCAAAGTTCCGCTGCCCGCGAAGAAGTCTAAGAGCGTGTCGCCGGGGCGAGAATGCACCTTCACGATTCGGTTGATCACACCGAGCGGTTTTTGCGTCGGATAGCCTGTTTTCTCACGCCCGTTCGGACTCACGATCGTGTGCCACCACGTGTCGGTCGGTGTTTTTCCGCGCGCTGCCTTCTCTTCTCCGACGAGATCTGGAGCCATGTAAGGGATGCGATCCATCTCATCGAAGTTCCAGCAGTAGCGGCTGGGATCTTTCGCGTACCAAAGGATGTTGTCATGCTTGGCTGACCATTTGCTCGTCGAGCGCGCGCCGTAGTCGTACGCCCAGATAATCTCGTTGATGAAGCACTCGCGCCCGAAGATCTCGTCGAGCAAAACCTTCGCGTAGTGCACCTCCCGATAGTCGAGATGGAGAAAGAGGCTCCCATCGCCCGCTAACACGCGGTGCGCTTCGACCAACCTGGGTTCAAGGAATTCGATGTAGTCATCGAAGCGGTCCGCGAACGCTCTCGTTCCGATCTTGGTCGTTCGGTATCGCTTCCCTTGAAAGCCGGTTCTGTCACCGCGGTCGTCTCGCTCCGTTCGGATCTGCGTGCGAGCCTGCGATTTGCCAGTGTTGAAAGGCGGGTCGACGTAGATCAGGTTGATGGCTCCACCCTTTAGCCCACGAAGCACAGGGAGGTTGTCGCCCGCGTGAATTTGGATTGCTCCGGACCGCTCGATGGACACCGGACTAAGCGTGGAGGCCGCTGGTCTCGACGGCCTGGGAAGGCGCCGTATGGGCTCCTCGTTGCTCTGCACCTCTCCAACGCCGAATACGTACCGCATTCCTCGGCGTACACCCGTTGTCTTGACCGTGACGTCGCCGACTCGCCCTCCCGCCAATACGATTTGTTGTATCTCAGAGAAATCGCTCTCGGCCGTATCGCTCCTCGTGCGCCCAAGAACCTCTAGAAGTTCGCCTTTTGCATACGGCTTACCGGGAATCAGAACCAATTCGCGAAGCAAGCGCTCAAGTTCTTCGACCAGCCCGGACATTGGATACCTCAGAATAGACATTAGTTCAGGTCCTACCTCGACGACACGGACATTTTGCGCGTAGCCTGAACAGGGTTGGGCGTTCTGCGGATGAAGACTTCGCTACGACAACTTCCGTATCGGCTCCCAGTCGAGGATGGACGCGAGCAGGGTCGCGAGATGGTCTCGAGCTAATCTGCAAGCGCCCGCTGCTCAGGACGGCAGGTCTTCGCCGTTTCAGCCTGGTCGATCAGCTGGCCGAGCTTCCAATTCTCAGGGGAACTCTTGAGGAAGTCCCTTTTCCACTCCCCAGCGTCTTTGGCCGGCATTGAGATGGCGACAAGGGCTGCCTCGAGTAGCGCACCGCAAAGCACGCAGATGGCGCTCGGATGCCGCTCATCAGAAAGGGAGTTCATCTCGCACAGCGTCGACGTCCACCATCCTGCGAAACCTGTCCATCCTTGCTTCGTCAAGAAGCGCCCAAACCTGGCAGTAGGGGGCTCGGACGCAACGTGAGTATTCGCTCGCAAAGCAAAAACATCACGCACCGCGGGTAGTAGCTCTGCGGCAAGCGTCCCTATTGGGAGTTGGTCGCGAGCGACGGTTAGTGTGTCGGTGTTGTATTTGGGCCACGATCGGCCGTGCCTGCAGTAGCTGTCGTCTTTCCTTTCCACCCGTCCCCATCGGACGACGAAACCGAGCGCATGATCGATCTTCTCCGCTTGAATCGTTGCGCAGCGTGCGTGGATCACGTGGAGCTCGACACAGGCGTCACGCCCCTCCTCGTTCTCTAGCTCGTCGAACATCGTCCCGAGCGTATTGAGAGCCGCCGCCGGACGTACCTCGTTGGGCAGGTTCATTTGCGGTAACGTCGCGGCCGTCCCCATCATCGAATATGAGTCGAGACGCATGCGCTCATCCAAGCCCTGACAAGTATGGAAGAAGTGAAGCACGTCTCGAAACGTCCCAACGCCGATACCTTCCCGGCCAACGACAACCTGCTGTAGCTCGACGACACTCAGCCCAGGATCGAATGGCTGGGCAGCAATCGCAGCAAGCAGAGCAGCTTCAATAGTTTCGCGCGCTCTCATGATCAGGTCCATGTTCATGTTGTGACCCACGCTCATCGGGAGCTTGCAGTTCGTCAAGGGATGGTTTTGGGGACGAACTGGTCCAGTCTCACTCTGGGCGCACTATTCAGAAGAAGATGTTCGAGATCCTGCGCAAGCTGCTCGATGTCGCGCGTCCCAACGCCAGTCCACCACAGTGCTCGGCTCATGAGCGCCTTCGGTTTGCGAGATCGAATACCCCGAGGCCGGCTTTGGCGTACTCTTCAGCACCTTGAGTGGTGCTGGTACACTCGCCAGTCGCCGCGCCTCGAGCTCTTTGGCGAGCTGCGCGACGACATCCCATCGCTGAGTGACAGCGGCGCCTTCAAACGCTCTACACGAGAACTGCTTCGACGTCGACCGGTTCCCGTTTTGCTGGTTGAGATTTGGGTTTATGTGGAGCCCGTTCCTCCGCGGCAAGAACAACGCGACGAACAGCACGAAATGGAACCGCGGATTCCAAATCGTGCGCGGTCGTGCTCGTCGAATTGCACAAAAGGGAACCATAGGTTACGTTTTGTGAGTGCTCCGCTCCGACACCAGCGGACCGGATTGGAACCGGCTGTTCGAAATCGCCTCTGGCCAGGCCGGCTATTTCACGACCAAACAGGCTGCAGAAGCAGGTTACTCGACACATCTCCTACGAAAGCACATTCATGCGGGCCGTGTCACCCGTTCTAGGCGCGGCATCTACCGGCTCGTTCACTTCCCACCGAGCGAGCACGAAGAGCTGGTCACCGCATGGCTTTGGTCTGAGCAGGTTGGTGTCATCTCGCACCAAACCGCGCTCGCCCTTCACGAGCTCTCCGACGTACTGCCTGCGCATGTTCACCTCACGCTCCCCGCCGCGTGGGGCAAGCGTCGCTTCCGTGTACCGCCCGACGTGGTGCTGCATCACGCGGACGTTCTGCCCGAAGACCGCACGTGGTTTGGCGCGGTTCCGACCACGAACCCGCGCCGCACACTCTGCGACTGCGCGAACAATGGGCTCTCCCCCGAGCTGCTTCGGCAAGCCGCACAGCAGGCTCTTCGTCGAGGACTCGTTGCGCGAAACGAGCTTGGCGACGTCGACCGCGCGCTCGCGTCCTTCGGAGGACTGGGAACATGAAGCCGGCTCGCACGTACAGCTCGCCTGAGACCTTCAAGCAAGCGCTGGAGCAACGGCTCAAGACCTCGTCAAAGAGCGGTGCGGACTTCGCGCGACGAAGGCAACTTCTCGTCTTCGATCGCTTCCTCGCACGCATCGTCGCGACCGTCGGCGATGCAGCAACGCTCAAAGGCGGGCTCGTCCTCGAGCTACGTCTCGACCGCGCGCGCACGACCAAAGACGTCGACCTGCGCATGGTCGGCTCGCCTGACGAGCTGCTCGCGAAGTTGCAACAGGCCGGGCGCCTCGCCCTCGGCGACTTCATGACCTTCGAAGTCGTACCGGCCGCCGACGAAATACTGAATGATGCAGTCCAGTACGACGGGCTCCGTTTCCGAGCGGAGTGCAGGCTTGCGGGCAAACTTTATGGCCAACCTTTCGGCGTTGATGTCGTGTTCGGCGATCCAATCTTCGGTCCGCCCGATGTGGTCGTAGCGAAGGACGTCCTCGCGTTTGCGGGCATCGCACCGCCCACTCTGCGGCTCTACCCGATTGAGACGCACATCGCCGAGAAGCTCCACGCGTACACGATGCCGCGCACGCGCCCGAACTCGCGCGTGAAGGATTTGCCAGATCTCGCGCTTCTCGCGTCGGCACAGGAGCTCGACGCCAAGCGACTTCGCACAGCGCTCGAACAAACCTTCAAGTTCCGTAAAACCCACGTACTGCCCGGCGAGGTGCCTGTGCCGGCTGCGTCTTGGACCACGCCTTACGCCGCGTTGGCGCGTGAAGATGGTCTCCGTTGGGCGACGCTCGACGATGTGACGATGGCGACCAAGGCGTTTCTCGACCCACTGCTCGCCGGCGCTCTTGACGCCACATGGCTTCCTTCGGAGTGGCACTGGCGTTGAGTCGTCCATCTGCGTTGTGCCCCCCGTGCCCCCCAATCGACGACTTTGGGCGCCCTTCGGCAGCTTCTTCGACCCAACAATTTCAGCTATTTGCCGATGTAGAAGAAAGCCCTTGTCATCTTGAGGTGCTAGCGGGTAACACCGTGCGGGTTCAAGTCCCGCCCTTCGCACTGTAAACTCTTGAAATTGTTGAGGGATCCAGGCCAAAAAGCCAAAACTCCGCCAGAATCGGGAGCGGCTTCGAGAAGGTCTTGTGGCAGGGCAGGGAAGGGCTTGCCGTGAAGTTTCAGGGCATCCGGCCCTTCCTTCGCGTAGTGGCTCCACGTTGTCTCCGGCGACTTGTGCCCGGCCCACTTGGCAAGAAGCCATGAGTCGGTGCCGAGCATCGCGTGCCATGAGCATCCGGTCGTTCTCCAACTGCGGAAGTCGAATGGCATCAGATCCTCACTTCCTACCACGAGCTCGACGCGGTCGATGCCGGCGAGCTTCACGTGCCGGCGCGTCTGATCCGCGAGCCGCTCGAAGAGGCGTGCGCTTCCGATGAGCGAGATGATGCGTTCGTCGTCGCTCGCACGCTCTTCGTACATCGCCTTAAGCAGTGGCATCAGATTTTCGTGAATGGGGACTTCGCGCACGCCGGCGTCGCTCTTCGTGCCTGACTTCTCTTCGCCGCTGCGCACGTCGAGTTTGCGACGGATGCGAACCTCGCGCGCCTCCCAGTCCACATCGGTCCAGCGGAGCGCGTAAAGCTCCTGCGGCCACAGGTAAAGGTAGGTGGCGAGCGCGTAGAGTCGGCGCGCGTCGATCGAGATCGCGTCACACGCCATGAGCCGGGCGAATTCGTGCGGGTACATGGGCTGCCGCTCGCGGCGGTCTTCGCCGAGTTGATCTTTCGTCACTGGCGGCTTCACGCTCGTCACAGGATTCGCGCTCGATGGCCCGACGCGCACCGAAGAATAGCGGGGATCATCGTCGGTGAACGCACGAGAGAACGGCGCCACGATGATGTCACTCCACATGTTCATGGCTCGCTTGCTCGAGATCGATCCGGCCAAAACGGCGTTTGTCATCGCATCACTCTTGCCTCGCGTGGACATAGAGTTCGGCGCGCTCGCGTGCCGTCTTTCCACCCGCGGGCGTGCTGTACTGGTCGGGCACGTCGATCCATTTGCGTGAGCCGTCGCCGAGGCGGATGCGACCGCGGAAGTAGATCGTTCCGTTTTTGCGCTTGAACGGCTCGCCGCTGCCGGTGCGAGGTGGGCCGCTCATCTTGACCCGTGTTTCAGCGTCGCAGGCGGCGGCGCATCGAGGCCAAACCGCATGCCGTATTTAATCCGCACGAGGGCTCGCACGAAGAAGGAGATCGACACATCGCTGTCGTCGCATATCCGATGCAGCATGTTCATCTCCTCGTCGGAGCACTTCGCGACGAGGTTTCGTTTCCGCTTCACCATGAGTGTTACATGCACCCTACTTCAATAGACCACTAGTCCGTTGGGAGTCCCCCGGCTTTGCCGGCGAGGCATTCGAAGTTTGACGTATCCGGGGG
>Ga0123357_10001343_pt1 | contig 25997 bp, 21 predicted proteins | sample TergutEmb28metaG_FD_89873 | JGI IMG/M metagenome (GOLD analysis project Ga0123357, IMG submission 89873) | Embiratermes neotenicus P4 segment gut microbial communities from Petit-Saut dam, French Guiana - Emb289 P4 | ecosystem: Host-associated > Arthropoda: Insects > Digestive system > Gut ...
GTCGATAATCAGGCATATCATTGAAAATAAACAGTAATTCCGCCACCTCATCAATAACGCACGCCACCTTTGCATCCTGGGTCATGGTTGTTCCTCGATCAGCCGAATCAGTGGGCCAATCGACTCAGAGGATTCCCCCCCCTGTCACGCGTCTTTTGATGTCTCCTTCACCCGATCACCCTGCAACCCGCAGCAGCAACAGATTGCGAATCAGGAGGTTTTCCCTATCGGGAGGGGCTGCGTGCGGCCGCTTTCGGTGCATGCCGACAAAGCGGGTTTGCCCGCCAGAACGCCAAAGCGCGTGCGGCTCACATGGTGTGTGGCGGGATGGAAGCGAGGTCCGGCTGCAGAAATAACAGCAGCCGGGATGAAAGATCACCCGGGGTTGCCGGGCTTTGGATGACACAGCAAAACGGCCGTGCGGTGTGCCGCACGGCCGTTCTCTGGAGGCAGAAAGAAAGATCAGCGCACGCAGGCGCCGCCATGCCAGTGGTGGCGGGGCGGGCAGCGGTGGGGAGCGACCACGACGACCGGGCGCGCCGGGACGACGACGACAGCGGGACCACCGGCACGGACGCAGCGACCATGCGGAGCGGGGCGCATGCCGGGGCCACATCCGCCGGCGGCGTTGGCGACATCGCTGAAACCGATGAAGGCGCTCGCAAGCAAGGCGGCGGCAAAGAGATATTTCATTTGGACTTCCTTCCTGAACCGAGAGGCGCAGCACCCGCTGCTCACGCGAAATGATCGCAGCTGGGCCCTGAACACCAAATGAATATGTGCATGGCATTCTGTCTGCATCGGATGCGAAATTCCACGGGCAGGGCTGCCATCTGTGTAAAATTGTGCCGGTTGCGGCAGGCGATTGCCAACCTTCCCGGGTTGCCGCGCGGCCTGGGCGCCGCTTTGCGCGATGGGTCTCATTGGAGGATGCTTGGGCTCCCTGGTGCGGCCCATGGCTGCAGGGCGATGCCAATCCGCTCACCGTGATTGCTGTCATTGACCGTCAGCCTCTCCCCAAAGGAATCATCGCTGGCACGAAAGGGGCCGGGAGAATCATCGCCTGGGGGAGGGGGTGGATGGTGTCGCGCAAGGCCGCCTGGGGGTGGCAAGGGGTGGTTTCGGGAGATGGATCCGGCCTCGATTTATGTCATTGAGAGGCAGATAGCGCGGATGGTCAACTCAAAGGAAGTGGCGGGATATGTCGGCGAGATACCGGGAGCTGAAAGAGCTCAGGAACCTGGGCCAGAAATTCAGCTACAGTGATCGCGAGGTCATGCTCTATGCCTGTGGCATTGGTTTCGGCCGCGATCCCCTCAATGAGGAGGAGCTTGCCTTTGTCAACGAGGCGAGCGCTGCGCTGCGACCGCTCAAGGTTGTGCCGAGCTTTGCCTCCGTGGCGGCCTGGGGTTCCGGGGCCGGTGATATGAAGCTCAACTGGCTCCTGGTGGTGGATGGGGAGCGCGATATCACCTTTCATCGGCCGATGCCGGTTGCCGCCCATATCACCGCCGATTCGTCGGTGCTTGAGGTTTACGACAAGGGCAGGGACAAGGGCGTGGTCATCCGCCACCAGACGGTGCTCAGGAATGAAGCCGGCGAAAAACTGGCAACGCTTGTCGGCTCGCGTTTTGCCCGCGGCGACGGGGGTTTCGGGGGGCCCGATCTGCCACAGCCGGAACCGCACAGGATGCCCGCGCGCGCGCCTGACACCATCCTGGAGATCGCCACGCGCCCTGACCAGGCCTTGATCTACCGCCTCTGCGGCGACCGCAACCCTCTGCATTCAGACCCGGAATTTGCCAGAAGGGCGGGTTTTCCGCAGCCCATCCTGCACGGTATGTGCACCTACGGCATCACCTGCCGGGCCGTGCTCGGGACCTATGCAGGCTATGATCCTCTCGCTTTGACCCGGCATGTGGCGCGCTTTTCGGCGCCGGTCTTTCCTGGAGAGATCATCACCATGGAAATGTGGAAGGACGGCAACGTCATTTCGTTTGAAGCCAGGGTGAAGGCCCGCAAGGTGACGGTGATCAGGAACGGCATGACGCTGCTGCGCTAGTTCGCGGTCGTGAGCGCGAGACCGGGAGAGAAGGCAGGTCGCGGCCGCTGGTCGGTGCCGCCTTCCTGGATCTTCTGCAGAAAAATGACGTTGCCACAAAACGCACGCACGGGTGGCCTGCGCGCGGCGCAGGCGCCAGAGGCCGGATCAACAAGGGGCATCAAAGGGGCTGGCCGCATGTCATCGAAGCCGGTTATGCTCTGACCCGATCGGTCCGGCGCATGCGTGGCCGGCATCGTCTTTGAGATTTCCCTGAGCTTTCCCTGAACTCTCCCTGGCCCTGAACGCCTGCCCAAGGTGCCACGAAAGGCTCCACAGAGGCTCGACATGACCCCTGTCATACCTCGTTTCGCCTCCACGATTCTGCTGCTGCGCGACGGCGCAGACGGTATCGAGGTGTTTATGATGGAGCGCCATCACCAGATCGAGTTCAATTCCGGTGCGCTGGTCTTTCCCGGCGGCAGTGTCGATGCACAGGACAGCGAGATCATCGCTCACCCCGAACTCTACTCAAGTACCGCTGAGGGGGATGCCGGTGATCTCGGGTTTCGCATCGCGGCAATCCGGGAAACCTTTGAGGAGAGTGGCATTCTGCTGGCGCGGCGGCGCGGCATGACGTCGATTGTCGATGGCACTGCCGCCGGCTCAATTGAGGCGGCTCACCGTGTCGCCCTGTGCGCACACAAGACCAGCTTTTTCAGCGTCGTGCGCGACAACGAACTGGAACTGGCGACGGACCTGCTGGTTCCCTGCGCCCGCTGGATCACCCCGGAAAACATGCCCAAGCGCTTCGACACCTGGTTCTTTCTCGCGCAGGCGCCCAGGGATCAGCCTGGCGCCCATGATGGAGCTGAGTCGACCGGCTCGCTGTGGCTGTCGCCCCGGGAGGCACTGGAGGGTGGCGAAAGCGGGCGGTTCAAGCTGCCCTTCGCGACCACCCGCAACCTGATCCGACTCGCAGGCCAGCCCGATGTCAGCGCGGCGCTGGAACATGCAAGAGGTCTGTCGATTGTGACCGTGATGCCGGTGATGACGAAAACCGACCGCGGTATTCATTTCCGCATACCGGCCGAGGCAGGTTATGACGGTGTGGATTTCGACGTGGCGGGGCCGGGCTGAGCGCAGCCCGGCGAACCCCTCGCATCCCGGCGTGGTTTTGAAAACCGTTCACCCGTTTTGATCTTTGTTCGGGCAACTGCCCGCTTTGGTGTGATTCCTGCGCAGCTGCAATTGTTTATTTCCGCAGGCGGAGGGTTGTTCCACGCTTCTGCGCCGGATCGCTCCAGGCACAGGAATACCGTTCGTGAGCCGGTTCAGGCCGGCCATGACTATTGGTGTATTTGTCGAAACATTGCTTGTTCGACTGGCGCCGAAGCGTTACTGTCGCCTCGATCAAATTGCCAATAAACCTCGCATTCCTTTTGACCGAGGGCTTGCACCTTAAGTCAAGAGGAAAATGCTGATTATCCTGGACCCTACATTGTAGCGTACGGGGGGGTAACCGATGCCCGTCTTTCGTTACTATTTTTTCGTGGGCGGCGCGTTGCTCACGTTGCTGTTTGGCATCAACGTGGTTGTGGCGGAACGGGACAGGCTGTCCAGTGACGCCAGGACGGACCGCACCCTGCCCATTCGCATCCTTTCAGAGCACAGATTGCCGGACCGTGTGGTGATCGATACCAGCCTGCCGACCATCCAGCCGGTGGAGGCAAAAGTGGCGGCCGACGCTCCATTGCCGCCTGTGATCGAGGTCGAGCAGCCACAACTGGTCTTCGATCTGTCGGCGCAGGCCAACATCCGGGAGACCTTTGCGCAATTCGTTTCGACCGAATCAAAGCAGCGGGTGAAGAAGGTCAAGGTGAAACGCAGGAGCGTCAGGGTCCACCACCACCACCACCACCACCACCGGCGCTGGGGATCGTCGCACCGCTATCGTTCGCATTACGGCTACTATCGTTCCCGTTATTACATGGGATACGATTATTGACGCCGGGCGGGACCAGAGGGACGAAGGGACAGAGAGGGACAGAGATTTGAGGCTTTCGCTTCATTGGCCGCTCTGCTAACGCCGCCTCTGCTGTCCGCCTCCCGTCAGGAAGCTGTCCTTGCGGCATGCGCTCGTAGCTCAGCTGGATAGAGCATCGGATTTCGATTCCGAGGGTCGGGAGTTCGAATCTCTCCGAGCGCGCCATTTATAAATAAAACGCAAAATCAATGTGTTGTGGCTGGAAGTGGTCCTGGCTCCGGTGGCTGGGACCATGGCACCCGATCACTTTTTCGCCTTTATGCGCTTGTGTGCGTGCTTGCCTTGCTGCGCCCCGGGCGTTCCCCCCGGCGCAGCTGAACCTGTCTGCCGACAGGCTGGTTGCCGCGCAGATGAAGGAACGAATCCCAGCCATCCGGGATCCGTCCGTCTGGCGCCGGAGGGGCTGGTCCCCATCGGTGTCATGCACAGGGGGCGGTGATTGCCGATGTGGAACTTTTTATTCCAGAGCCAGCAGGTGGCCTGCCGTGCGGCAGCGTCCCCCTGGTGTCGAAGGCGGGCTGCGATCGCCGTGGCCGACAGCGGGATCGGCGGAACCGTGCGCACAAGTCTTTCTCCCCTGAACAAAGCGATGATTTGCGTTGGTCTGGCGCAAGGCTTGCGAGACCGGGTCCATTTCCTCACCACGTGGAGACGGCCCAGGGATCGGCCAGCGCAGATGGGCGCTGGTCGGGCAAAACGGCACGTGTCTGGCTGTGACGCGTTGCGTGGCACCCGTCATGGCTGGCTGGCGGATTGGTGGTCACGGTGGTGGCTGCCGCGATGACAGCAAATCGCAGCCTGCGGTTCGAAATGGCAGGTGCAGGCGGCAGTGCCGTGCGCAGCACTCGATGGCGCGCGGCAGAAAGCCGGTGAGCGGACTGCCTGGGCAGATTTTGCCCCATTTGACACGGCAATAAATGATCGCATAACATTAATACCTGGCGACTTTCGCTGTGGCCCGGAAGGTGAAAATCACCACCTCCCATTTTTGCCGGGAGATTTCTGTTGCTCTCTCTGGTGCCCGCTGTTTGCGCTGCGGATCTGTCGTGCTCAGAGGCGGTGTGGCTGCGATCCAGCCCCGCCTTGTGCTGCCGGGCGCGAACAGATTGCCGGGCCGCAGTATGTTTCATTGTGCATGGCAGCCGGAGATTGCGGACGTGCGCCCTGGTGGCAACGCCACGGCGTGGCCAGGTTCTGAATGGAGACGCGTGATGTGGAAGCGACTGAGTGTTGCTGGGGTGGTCGCGGTTGCGCTGGCCGCCGTGGTCCCTGTGCAGGTGCCTGCGGTCTGTGCGACAAGGATCGAAACGCCGCAGCAGGGCGGCGCCGCGAGCGACCCGACGGCCACGATTTCCGCCATCCTCGGCGAGATCAACGACCGCTGGGACGAAATTTTCAGGGCCAGCGGCACGACCTGGACCAGGCTGAACCTCGTGCTGTTCAAAGATTTGACCAATGGAGGTGCCTGTGGCGTGGTGCGGTCGGCGATGGCCCCGTTCTGTTGCGCATCGAACCGCGCAATCTTCGTTGATGCCAGCAGTTTTCACAGCGCTTCCAGGTTCGCTGCGGCCTATCTCATCGCCTATGAAGCGGGCCACCACGTCCAGAATTTGCTCGGCGTCCTGCCGCGCGTGGCTGCGCTGGAGCAGCGCTATGGGCGCTATGGCGGTGCCGGAGCCGAGGTGCTGCAGCTTAAAATGAGCCTGCAGGCGGATTGCCTGTCGGGCCTCTGGGTCAATCGTGAGGAGAACAGGGCACCCGGCTTCCTGGGGGGAACCGACATGGATGCCGCACTCGCTGCGGCGGCACCTGCGATCGGCACAGATTTCCGCCGTGCGCTGCCGGCTGTCGATGGGCGGGGGACGGCGGAACAGCGCACACGCTGCTTCATGACGGGCTATCAGCAGGGCACAGTGAAGGCCTGTAACACTTTCGCTGCCGGGGCGTTGTGACGATCGCACGCAAGCGGCGAAAGCGGCAATCCCTTCCGCGACGTCCCGGTCATCACGGGACGGCGATGGCCGGTGAAAGCGGGCGCCAGCAGCCCCGTGCGGTGGCGATGCGCATGCGCTCTGCGTGATTGTCACAGGCTGAGGCTGCCGCAAAAGGCCTGTTTTCGCAAATGCGGATCTGACCGACAATTTGCGCCTGCAGACATCGTCACATCGCCAGTTGGCGACAGCGGAGATAGCGTTGCCACATTTCTGGTCGTCGATGTCCGTTGCGGGCCTCAGGCAGGCGCCTCGCATCTGAATCGGACAGTGCGGGCGGGCCTTGCGGTGGTTCAGAAAATGACCTCGACATACATGTCGCCGGTCTGGATGGAGTTGGGTATTGGCATACCTTTCTCGGGAATGCGCAATCGCTGGCCGGATTTGAAATCCGGCGGGATCGTCACCGTGACCCTGCCGCTGTCTATTGCCGCGACCTCGAACTGGCGACCTGGAGTAGCGAATTCCTTCAAAATCCGTACGCGGCAATACAGGTCGGCTCCGCTGCGCTGGAACACGTGGTGCGGAGCAAGTTTTACAAGAAGAAGGAAATCGCCGGCAGGGGCGCCACGGATGCCGCTTTCGCCCTCACCACCAATCCTGATCTTCGCGCCGTCGTCGATCCCCCGTGGGATTTCGACCGAAAAACTCCGCAGACCGGTGACCCGCCCCTGTCCGGAACAGGACGGGCAGCGAACGCGGGGGTCGCCGGCCGCGTTGCCGGTCGCCGAACAGGTTGGGCAGGCAACCAGCGCCGGAATTTCGATCTGCACGGTCTTGCCGGTGAAAGCGTCATGGAGCGTGAAATTGATGGCGTATTGCACGTCGGCACCGCGCAGGCTGCCCTCTGGTCCGGGCGCGAAGCGGCGCTCGTTGTGGTCTGCTCCCATCCTTGTGAGTTCCTTGCGGGAAATAGTGCAGGGGGCTGTCGGGTCCAACAGGAAGTCGGATCCGGAGATTAGAGGAGGTGAGGTGGTCGCTGTCAAGACGCTGCCCCTCGAACTGTTTCGTGATTCGTTTTTCGAGGTAGTCCAGCCGGAAAGAGCGCGACAAAGAACAGCGTCAACCAGCCCCGCGCCGTCCGCTGTGCGCAATTGCCTCTCGCGGGCGACAGCGATGAAGGTGTCTTCGTTGATGGTCCGCGACCGCATCCGGAAAGCCCGGCTGCGTCCTCAGACCCGGTGCGGGAGATTCCGCGGGCGGGGGAACGGCCCCTGTCCGGAACAGGACGGAGAGGACTGCCCGCCGCGCCAGCCGGTGCCGACAGCAGGTCCGGCAACAGACCACAGAGGGAATTTCGGCCTCTTCTCGCAACGTGCGGTGAGAGCTGCTTCAAAGCGTGATCTGCTGCGATTGCAGCACCAGTCGGCGCCACGCCGGCGGCCATCCGGCGCGGGCGTGGCGGAGGCTGCAATGCGCTCATTCTGCGCTGCCTTGTGTTTTCGGACAGTGCAGAACGTTAAAACGTCGAACCCCTTCCCACCTCACCGGAACTTTCCCCTGATCGGGTCTCGTTCCCGGGGGGCCGGAAACCTGCGCTGGCGGTGGAGCAACTCCAGTGGGGATGTCAAAAGGCCTGATTCTTCGGTGCCATAGTTCATGTTGCAACCGTCGCAGCTGTTGCTTGCGCCCGCCTTTTTCCAGTCGGAAACGGTGGGACAAAATACAGGCGCCAACCACACAAGTTCTGTCCTGTGTGCGGCATTGCCTCTCGCGTGCGACAATGCGGACAGGTGAAGGCGTCTTTGCTGATTGTCCGCGATCACACCCGTGTTCCGAAGAGGATGGGGATCCTTGTCTGTTCCCCGCCACGGCGCGCAGTACAGGATGAAGTTGCGAAAGGAAGCGCTGTCGGGTCAAACAGGAATTCCGTGCCGCAGGAAGTCCGTGGAAAATCGCGCACCGGGGCCTGTGATTCATGCAGCAGGATTGATCTGCGAGGATGCCGTCATCGCGGACGGTCAGCGCCAGCTGATCATGGATTTGCGTTCATGGCACCTTTTGTGAGCTGCTCCGGCGTCCCATTCAAGTCATGAGACAGGTTGGGCAGGGCGGCACGCGGCGTGCCATCGGGAGCATTGCGCGCCGGAGGGGGGGCATATAAGCGCTCCGTATGTGCAGTGGCGCGTATAAAGTCGACAGTCCCGGACGTTCCCTGGAAACCAGTCGCTGTCTGTCGGATGACCCGATATCGGGTTTTACGTTACGTCAAACCCGGGAGTGTTCCAGGACGCATTCGTGACTGCCGACCATCCTGCCAGGGCCGGGGGCAATATGCCGGTGAACGTGGAGCAGAATGTCCCCCCGCGCAAAACCGTGGTATCGGAGCTGCTTTTTCGGCGGGGATCGCGTGGAGAGAGAGCAGGTGCCATGGGAACGGTGTTTCCAGCCTGGCGCGCGCTGCGAGCCCTGAGCGTCAGAGCCCCTACAACAGGCCGAAGGACTTGGCGGTCTCGCTGCGTTGTTGCTTTGCAAAATCGGCGGCGCGCCCCAGCATGTCATTGCGCAGCATCTCAAAACGCACCAGCGCATCGCTGGCGCGATCGTCGACGAATTTGATCGCCGCCTGGGCGGTCATCGGGCCGTCAAGAAAGGACCTGGTACATTCACCAATGGTTTCCTGGACGTAATACTGGGAATCCTCACCGCGCTTGACCGTCCACTTGAAACGGATGGCATCCAGGGGGCCCGGACCTTCGCGGGTGTAGCCGTCGGCATTGTCGGCTGGCGGCTCCGCGGCGGGTTTTTCGGTGGCAGCGGAGGAGCCGCCCGTTGCCCATCTGGTCCATTTGCTGTTCGACAAGGCCACTCTCCACGACAAACCAGTAACGAAAACCGTAACCTTTGGCCGATCGATCTGAAGGATTTAATCGCTTCGGATCATGGCCGGGTCTGACATGCAGAGTCAGGAGAAAGGCTCTAATCCGTCAAGTGATCTGCAGGGGTGATATCACGTTTCCGGGATTAAATACGAATTAATTATTAAAATGGATCGGCGCCGTTTCAGGTTTCAGCGTTCCGGGAGGCGGGTTGGGTCTTGGGGGCTTTGGGGGGCCTGCAGGCGTGAACCGGTGAGATCTCACGTTCCGCCTTTCCGGGCCGCTGTCAGGGTGGCGAAACGCGCCTTTAGTCCGATGAAGGTGGCGTTGGACTTCATGATGAGCCGGGTTGGTATGTCACGAAGATAAGACTGAAAGCGTCCCTTGGACTCGAAGCGCTGGCGGAAGGCGGATGCGGCGAGGAAATCGGGAAATCGGGGTACGATGCCGCCGCCGATAAAGACCCCGCCACGGGCGCAGAAAGTGACCGCCAGATTGCCGGCAACGGATCCAAGCAGGGCACAAAACATCTCAAGGGCAAGGCGGCTGACCTCGCAGCTGCCGTCAAGGGCGGCCCGGGTGATGGCTGCCGCATCGCGTTGAGGTATGTGGATGCCGTCAATGTCGGCCAATGCCTGATAGAGATGCTGGAGCCCGGGGCCGGAGAGGGCGCCCTGCTCAATCGAGACATGGGGGAAAGAGGAGGCGTGGCCGAAACGCTGGCGCAGGCGCGCCACCACCGCCGCCTCGCGCCCGGTCTCGGCTGGCAGGCTGGCGTGACCGGCCTCGGTGGTGATGGCAACCGGACCGCCATTGCCTTCAATCAGACAGGACACACCAAAGCCGGTGCCAGGACCGAGAACCAGCATCGGCCCGACGCCGGCGGTCTGCCCTGCTGTGCCAATCGGGAACAGTTCGGCGTCCTGCAATTGCGGCAGCGACCAGGCCAGTACCTCAAAATCGTTGAGGAGGTGAACCGCGTTAAATCCAAAGGCCTGGCTCAGTTCCGCGCCATCGATGACCCAGGGGCTGTTGGTCATCTCACAACGGTTGTTCAATACGGGTCCGGCAACCCCGAGGACGGCGGCGTTGACGCGCTGGCCGCTGTCATGGCGTTTGAGGAAATCACCCAGGGCATCGCGCACCGAGCCGAAGTCGCTGACGCGGGCGTGCTCGACCGCGCTGTCGCCGTTGTCGGTGGTGAGCATGAAACGTGCGTTGGTGCCGCCGATATCGGCGAGCACAGCCCCCCGGAGCTGTTGTGCCATCGATGCTGCCCGTTGATTCTGGGACCTGACCCGTGCCGTGCCGGTCCTGGTTTTCCTTGCGTGAGCTTTGTCTGCCCTGGTCTGTCAGTGTCGCTGTCCCTGACAACCCCGGCGCCAGTTCCATGGCGCCGGCCGTTCCAGCCTCAGGGGGGAGAACGCCGATGACCCCCGGACGGTTGCGTCCTGTGGTCAAAAAAGTCAACAATGGCTGAGGAAACGGGCACTCCAGGAGGTTTGCGGATGAAGATTTCGGATCGGGACGTTCTTCTGGTCATCGATGTGCAGAATGATTTCTGTAGCGGTGGCGCGCTCGCCGTTCCCGACGGGGAGGGGGTGGTGGGTGCCATCAACCGCGTCGCGTCGCGCTTTGCCAACAGGGTGCTGACGCAGGATTGGCATCCCGCGGACCATATCTCGTTTGCCTCAAACCATCCCGGCAAACAGCCGTTTGACACCATCACCTGCGATTATGGCAGTCAGGTGTTGTGGCCGGCGCATTGCGTCGAGGGCACGAAGGGGGCTGAGTTCCACCGCGATCTTGACACCACGCGGGCCAGCCTGGTGCTGCGCAAGGGATTTCGCCGCAGCATCGATTCCTATTCCGCCCTGTTCGAAAACGACCACCGAACGCCGACGGGGCTGCTCGGATATCTGCGGGAGCGGGAGCTGGGCCGGGTTTTCATGACCGGGCTCGCACTTGATTTCTGCGTTCGCTATTCCGCCGAAGACGCCCGCAGGAACGGTTTCGAGGTCATCGTGATCGGGGATGCATGCCGGGCCATTGATCTCGGCGGCTCGCTGGCGGCAACCCATCAGAGTTTTGATGCGGCGGGAATTCCACTCATCCACATGGAGACAGTGATGGAATAGGGTGCCACGCCTTTGGCGGAGGCGCTGGTGCCAGCTCGCTCCTGGCGAGCGGCCATGGCCCGGATTGCGCTGTTGCCTCGCGACTGGGGTGTTTTCTGCGCACGGCCGGGATTTGAGGCTTTCCCGGCAGACTGGGGTCTGCGTTGGTCCTGAGCCTGTCTTTGAGCCCTTGGGGGCGCGCCGCGCATCGGAGCTTACGCGTAATTGCCACAGATGTGGCCGATCACCCCCGCTTTGGCACCCGACAGGAGCTTTTGATCGGGATTCGGCTTTTCGGGCGTGTCGCAAGGCTGGCGGTTGCCTCTCTCAAAGTCACGTCAAAATATCGGTGTTCGCGGACCTCGGAAACAACCCTACGGAGGTTTACGGAGTTTTGCGGTGAGCGGAGCGGGCGCCTGCAGCCGATCCTGTCGGCTTCTTTGCATATCCGGACCGGGGGCAGGTTGTACTCGGCTCGAAGTCCGGGAAAAACTGCGCCTCTCCAGGGGGGATGATCACCCATCTGCCACGAATCGCCTCCCTTGCGAAAGGCGGCTCGGCCTCGACAACGTCAGAAAGGGGCACAGTTCGTCGTTTCCCGGAAATGGAACGTGGGCAGAAACAAATCCGTCTTGACAAACATCAATGCCGCAGCTCGCAGCCCATGCAATATAGAACCATTAAACATCCTCCCGATGTTGAAGCCTGGCCGTCGCAACCTCGTGGTCGACGGCCTTTTTTTATCTGGTTATTAACTGTTGCCAGGACCCTTGGCTCTCCATTCACCCCGTTTTCAATTTCCCAGGGTTTCCATACCCGGCTGGTTTGCGCGCCAGCCTTTGTGACGGCACCCGAGACGAAAGCAGAGCGATGAATTTCAACTCGATCTACGCCCAGGGATTCGTGCGTGTGGCGGCCTGCGTGCCCGTCAGCCACGTGGCCGATCCCGCGGCCAACGCACAGGCGATCCTGGAGGCGGCGGAAAGCTGTGCCGCGCAGGGCGTCGCGGTCGCGGTATTTCCGGAACTCTGCCTGTCCGGATATGCGATCGAGGATCTGGTGATGCAGGACGTGCTGGGTGACGCGCTTGAGCGCAGTCTGCAGGCGATTGTGGAGGCATCGACGACGCGGATGAGCGTTCTCATTGTCGGGGTGCCGCTGCGTCATGGTGCGCGGATTTATAACTGTGCGGTCGTTGTCCACCGCGGACAGGTCCTTGGTGTGGTGCCCAAGAGTTATCTGCCGAACTATCGTGAGTTCTATGAAAGCCGTCATTTTGCTTCCGGAGCGGCCATTGCCGGAGCGCATATCCGGCTTGGCGGGCGCGACGTGCCCTTCGGCACCGATCTGGTGTTCGAGGCGGAAGATGTCGCAGGGCTCTCCATCGGCGTTGAGATCTGCGAGGATATGTGGATGCCGGTGTCGCCGGCCTCGGAGCTGGCGCTCGCCGGCTGCACGCTGCTGGTCAATCTGTCCGGCAGCCCGATCACCATCGGCCGGGCGCGGCAACGGGAACTGTTGTGCCGTGCCACATCGGCGCGCTGTCTGGCGGCCTATGTCTATGCGGCGGCCGGGGCTGGTGAATCAACTACGGATCTGGCCTGGGATGGCCAGACCTCGATCCACGAGAATGGTGTGATGCTGGTCGAGGGGACGCGCTTTAACGATGACGGGCAAGTGACGGTCGCCGACATTGATCTCGATCTGTTGCGTCAGGAACGGGCCATGATGGGAACGTTCGACGACAACCGCCGCCATCAGCAGGGCCATGGAGCGACCGTGCCGCGCCGCGTGAGCTTCGCGCTCAGGCCGCCGCCGGGCGATATCGGCTTGCAGCGGCGTGTGGCGCGCTTCCCCTTTGTGCCAAGTGACGCAGATCGGCTGGCCCAGGATTGTTATGAGGCCTATAATATACAGGTCGCCGGGCTGGTGCAGCGGCTGCGTGCCACCGGTGTCGATCGCGTGGTGATCGGCGTGTCCGGCGGACTGGATTCCTCGCACGCACTGATCGTCGCCGCGCGCGCCCTCGATCGGCTCGGTCTGCCGCGAAGCAATCTTCTGGCTTTCTCCATGCCCGGCTTTGCCACCGGAGCCGAAAGCCGGGGCAACGCCACCGCGCTGATGCGGTCGCTGCAGACGAACTCCAGGGAAATCGACATCCGGCCGGCGGCCACCCAGCTGCTGCGCGATATCGGCCACCCCTTCGGTGCTGGCGAACGCGTTTATGACATCACCTTTGAGAATGTGCAGGCGGGCCTGCGCACCGATTATCTGTTCCGGCTTGCCAATCGCTATCGTGGCATTGTCATCGGCACCGGCGATCTGTCGGAGCTGGCGCTGGGATGGTGTACTTATGGGGTCGGCGACCACATGGCGCATTACAACGTCAATGCGGGGGTGCCGAAAACCCTGATCCAGCATCTGATCCGCTGGGTCATCGCCTCCGGACAGTTCAGTGCCGATGTCAACACAACACTGGAATCGATCCTCGCCGCGGAGATTTCGCCGGAACTGGTGCCGGTGGCAGAGGGCGAGAGACCGCAGAGTACCGAGGCGGTCGTCGGCCCCTATGCGCTGCAGGACTTCAACCTGTTCTACACCCTGCGTTATGGCCTGCGGCCGTCGAAGATCGCCTTCCTTGCCGGCCACGCCTGGCGGGACGTGAATTGCGGCGACTGGCCGCCGGGTTTCCCGCCGGATCGGCGCCGGGCCTATGGGCCGGCCGAGATCCGGCACTGGCTGGAGGTGTTCCTGCGCCGGTTTTTCGCCTTCAGCCAGTTCAAGCGTTCGGCAATGCCGAACGGCCCGAAAGTGTCGTCCGGCGGCGCGCTGTCGCCCCGCGGCGACTGGCGGGCGCCGTCCGACGGCAATGCGGCGGTCTGGCTTGCGGAACTGGAGCGCAACGTGCCGCGCTGAAATCTCGAAGGATCGGCCTCGTCACCGGAAAAGTCGCGTTTTGCGAAATCGTTGCGTTTCGGGTAACAGTTGCCTTTCGGTTGCAAAGTCACGTTGCGGGAACCTGTGTGCTGGCGCAAAGGATGTGCAGCGCGCTTCCATCGGCCGCCCTGAAAGAGCACAGGGCGAAGCGGCATCACGCGCGCCTGACCAGCAGCCCCTTCAATCGACAAGGATGTAAGGAACCCCCATGCCAGCCTATCGATCCCGGACCTCCACCCATGGCCGCAACATGGCGGGCGCGCGCGGTCTCTGGCGCGCGACAGGCATGAAGGACGGCGATTTCGGCAAGCCGATCATCGCGGTGGTCAATTCCTTCACCCAGTTCGTACCCGGCCATGTCCATCTCCACGATCTCGGTCAAATGGTGGCCCGGGAGATCGAGAGCGCGGGAGGGGTCGCCAGGGAATTCAACACCATTGCCATCGATGACGGCATCGCGATGGGGCATGACGGGATGCTCTACAGCCTGCCGTCGCGGGACCTGATCGCCGACAGCGTCGAGTATATGGTCAACGCCCATTGTGCCGATGCCATGGTCTGCATCTCCAATTGCGACAAGATCACACCGGGCATGCTGATGGCCGCGCTGCGGCTCAACATCCCCACCATCTTCGTGTCGGGCGGCCCGATGGAGGCGGGCAAGGTCACGCTCAATGGCAGGACCCAGGCGATTGATCTGATCGACGCCATGATTGCGGCGGCGGACAGTGCCGTCAGCGACGACGATGTCGCACGGATCGAGCGCTCGGCGTGCCCGGGCTGCGGCTCCTGCTCGGGAATGTTCACCGCCAATTCGATGAACTGTCTGGTCGAGGCCCTTGGGCTGGCCTTGCCCGGCAACGGCACGCTGGTCGCCACCCATGCCGATCGCCGGCGTCTGTTCGTCGAGGCCGGCCGCAGCATTGTCGATCTGGCCCGGCGCTACTACGAGCAGGACGATGCCACCGCGCTGCCCCGCCATATTGCGAGCTTCGAGGCGTTCGAAAACGCCATGACCGTGGATATCGCCATGGGGGGATCGACCAATACCGTGCTGCATCTGCTGGCGGCGGCCTTTGAGGCCGAGGTCGACTTCACCATGGCGGACATTGATCGGCTGTCACGCCGTGTTCCGGTCCTGTGCAAGGTGGCACCCTCGCGCCCCGATGTGCATGTCGAGGATGTACATCATGCCGGTGGCATCATGGCCATTCTCGGCGAACTGGATCGTGCCGGACTGATCACCAGCTCGGTTGCTACCGTGCACGCGCCGACCCTGGCGGCGGCGCTGGAGCGCTGGGACGTGAAGCGCAGGCCGGATGTGGAGGTGGAGACATTCTACCGTGCCAGCCCGGGCGGGGTGCCGAGCACGGTCGCCTTCAGCCAGGAGCGGCGTTTTGACCAGGTCGATGGCGATCGCACGGGCGGCGCCGTGCGGGATCTCGCCCATGCCTTCAGCACCGATGGCGGGCTGGCGGTGCTCTATGGCAATCTGGCCGAGGACGGCTGCATCGTGAAGACGGCGGGCGTCGACGACTCGATCCTGCGTTTTGCCGGGCCGGCCCGGGTGTTTGAAAGCCAGGATGAAGCCGTCGAGGGTATTCTGGGCGGCAGGGTGGCGGCCGGCGATGTGGTGGTGGTGCGCTATGAGGGGCCGCGCGGCGGACCCGGGATGCAGGAGATGCTCTATCCGACCAGCTATCTGAAATCGATGGGTCTTGGAAAGCTGTGTGCACTGATCACGGACGGGCGCTTTTCGGGGGGGTCTTCGGGTTTGTCGATCGGCCATGTGTCACCGGAGGCGGCGGAAGGCGGCACGATCGGCCTGGTGCAGGACGGCGACCGCATCGCCATCGATATTCCCAGTCGCAGCATCCGGCTTGAGGTTGCCGGGGAGGAACTGGCACGCCGGCTGAGCGCCGAACTCGGCCGCGGGGATCAGGCGTGGCAGCCGAAGGCGCGCAGCCGCAAAGTGTCGGCGGCGCTTGAGGCCTATGCCATGATGACCACCAGCGCATCGCGGGGCGCGGTGCGTGAGGTCCGGAGCCGCAAGCGCTGAGGGATAACGGCGGGAAGCAGGCCTGATGCGGGCGTCGGTCCGGGGATTGCCGAAGACCGCGCGGGGGCGGGGCGGGCAGGTGTTTTCCTCCTTTCCGGTGGCACACCTGGCGCTGCCGCCGGGCCCGGCCCATCGAAAACGCGTCCGAAATCGCGAGGTGAACATTCGCACCAAATGTTCCGTCCGCCAGAGGATCAAACGTGACGTAGTCGCTGTGCAACACAGCCCCCTGCGCCCCATTCCCGTGTCCCCAGCGAGAGAGTTCGTCATCGGACTCCCTTGAGCGGATTCCAATCGGATGATGCGAAATCAGCAGATCGTCGGCATGAGGCGCAGCTGAGCTTTGAAAATTCGGGGTTTGTCGTCCTGCGGCGATCGCCGCAACCTCGATGAGCTGCGCCTGGCGTGGCGCGATACAAAGGGAGCGCTGGGTGGCTCTGATGCGTTGGGGAGGTGGCCTGGCAGGGAGTCGGGCGGCGTCGTTTCGCCATGAATGCCGGAATGCAGGATGAGCGGCAGGATCCTGTCGGCCTTCTCGTCTTGTCGGGGCGCCTGCAGCACCCTGCCGATACCGCCACCGGACACGGCAATTTCCATCTCCTGCCCAATGGCGTGTTCCGGGCCGAAGCCGATGGCAGTGTCCATGTGGATGAGACAGGCGTTTTCGGAAGCCGTGCGGTGTCGCCAATGTGGGCGACCCAGTCCGGCCCGCTTCTGCTCCGCGAGGGCAGGTTGCATCCTGCCCTCGCCGATAACGGTGCATCGCTTTTTGGCCGCAACGGGGTCGGGGTGTGTGACCGCGATCATGCCTTTTCGTCATCAGCAGCAGGAAGGTGTCGTTCGGCCGCCTGGCATGGCTGTTCCGGGACCATCTGCATTGTCCGGATGCGCTCTGTCTTGATGGTGCGGTCTTGATGGTGCGGTCTTGATGGTGCGGTCTTGCAGCCTGTGGGCGCCGGATCTCGGGCGACACGATGCACGATCCGGCCTCGGGCCCCTGATCGTGCTGCTGTCAAAACCATGAGCCTTCAGACTGCGGAGCACGAGGCAGGCGCCGATCGGGAAGTCCGCAAGCGCAACATCTGTCAGCCTGGAAGCGGCTCCACCCGATTCGTTATGCGGCTTCGATGGATCGGCCTCCCCCTGACTGTGGTCCAGGAATTCATCGCGCCAACTCCTGGAAGGGCTGAAGCTGTTCGCTATCCCAAAACCCGCAAGACCTGCAGGGGCTCTACATCCAATTGAGTCTATTCGTGTTTTTGGATTCCCCGGTTTTGGGATGGAGGTTTACACTCCAGGGCGGATCCGTTATGACCACTCGCGTTGAGGCCACGTGGCGGAGTGGTTACGCAGCGGTCTGCAAATGCTCTCAGCACGTGCTGGCTCGTAGCGGGGAATCCACAAGTGTCCCGTTTTGTTGGCGTTTTCCGCGCATTCCGTCGCCTTGGCCTGCCCCCCTACCGCCTAGCACTTCTGTGTTGGGTGCCAATTTGGGTGCCAACTTACTCACAAGACGCCCGTGCCGCTGGCCGACGCCATGCCGGCTGTGGCGTCGACCAGGCCCCCCCCAGCGCCGCCAGGGGCAAAGATTCATCTCGGATCCGGACACAAAAAAAGCCCCCGCCCGGCCGGAGGGGCCAGTTGGCTGAAAACCACGCCATCGCGCTCTCAAACGATTTCCCGGCGGCTGGGGCACGCCAAGCCGGACATCACCTTGCGCATCTATGCCCACTTGTTTAAGGAGAGCGACAGCAAGGCCGCCGCCGCCATAAACGCGGCCCTGTCATAGCGCCCAAAAAAAATGGGTGCCAATTGGGTGCCAATTTCACGGTTCGTTCCTTGCAGGTTGCGCCCTAAGTATATGAAATGTCTATCTTGAGGCCACGTGGCGGAGTGGTTACGCAGCGGTCTGCAAAACCGTTTACTCCGGTTCAATTCCGGACGTGGCCTCCACTGTCAACCTGCTGGATTTTCAGGATATTTGTGTCACGACCGAGCTGGCGGCAGCTCCGGGCGGAAGGGCAGGGCGTGGAACTGTCCACCCTTTGCGACCACAGCCGCTCCCTGTGCAGTGAAAACAGGACAAAGGTCATAATCGGCCATAATCCCGCCAAAGGGCATGGATAAACCGTCGGGAAGCCACCTCCCTCCTGGAAGAGATGCCGGCAGATGATTTTCGCAAAAATCACGAGGTCGATCTGCCCCTGCCAATACCCCGGAGATTATCAGGGGCACGAATCCGCAAATAGCAGCACAAGGCCGCTCAGGTCTGTCGACATCAGGGGGCGCTGACCGAAATGATTGACGCCCATGGCAAGGTAGCTGGCAAGGTAGCTGGCAGGGCAGCGAATCGGAGCAAAGTCGATGGATAGGGGATATCCCATTGTAATTATTCTTCGCCCGGACGAGGAGGGGGGCGGGTTTTCAGGTTATGCGCCTGATCTCGGCTGCACGGCCGGTGGCAACACTCGGGAGGAGGCTGTTTCCAATGCCCAGAAGGCCATTGTTGAATGGTGCGACGCGGCGCGGGAGCGGGGTCTGAATATTCCTGAACCGAACAGTGCGGAACGTTGCCAAAAGGAGAAGCAGATTTCTCTGCTGCAGGAGTACCAGCGGCTTGACGAACGTCTGGTTGCGATGGAGAACCGCCTTCTGGATATCGAAAGGCTCGCCACAGAACTGGAGGAGCGACTTGATCATCTCGACGCATCGGATCGAGCCGCAAGCCTTGCTGGCGGGGCGCCACTCGCCTGGCAGCGGAAAAGACTGCTGAGCTGAGCTGAAATATTTCCCGGTTCCGCCATGACTTAAGGGACGCCAGCGCTTCGACCTGCTCGAAGCTGCCGCTGTCGAGCGACCTCGCCAGTCCGGCCGCCGCATTTTTTTGTTCTGCAAAGCAGAAAATCAAAAAGCGGCGGGGAGGCAGCTGGCCGACTTTCGCAACCATGGCGGGACGCCAGCGGCGCGGACGAGCCTGGGGGTTGTGCGTGGGCGCGACCGGAGTGGCAGCTGAGGCACGGGCCTCAGGGGGCAGCCCTGTTCGCCAACCCGAAAATGCCAGCGAACCAGCAGATTTGGGGATCGGGCGGTGACAAGCGGGCATTTTCTGGACCGCCGCGTCTGTCCATTCCGTCCACGAGGATACGATTGCCGCAATTCGATTTCGCGAACTGAAGTCGATGGTTGCCGGCGGGAATCCGCATTGCCCGCAGCGCACCGAAGTTGAGAGCGCGGAAATGTCGGCTGTTTGTCGCAGTTGATGGGTGGTTTGATACGTTGACCGCCCTTGTGCTGCGTGACATATCTCGCATTTCCTTACGGGGGCAGTGCCGTGAAAACCCTTATTCTCATTCTCTGGTTATGGATCGCATTCTGGCTGATCAGTGTGCTTGCCGCCGGTGGTTTCAGACTCTGGCTTGCCCAGGCCAGAAGCGGGATTCTTCACCAGGTGGTGTGGGTGGTTTGTCTGCTCGGTTTTCTGGTCTCTCTGGGGATGTTTGCCCAGAGCCTGTCCGATCTCAAGGGAGGCGACACCGGCCCGAAGTCGGCGTCTTCGGCATCTTCTGCGCCATCGCCATCGTCATCGTCGTCTCTGGTCTGGATCCAGATCTTCGACGGCACTCCAATCGGCTCTTTCAAGACCAGGGAAGGCTGCATCGCCGCCCATAAGCAGGTGGTCTCGGTATCCAAGGACGATGTCAAACTGGCGAGCGAGCAGGGCCGATTCACGGTTCTGTGCTATCCCGTTGAGACGCCGCTGACGCACTGACCCTGAGCCGGGGCACGGCGTCTTTCAGGATGCGAACCAGTCGTCCGGGAAGGGTAACAGCGGCCATTCCAGGCCGTTGTCGTTGGCGGCGGTCGGCACCGCCATCCTGAAGCAATGATGAGGCGGGAATTCCGTGCCGGGGTCCCCCAGAGCATCCTGGACGATATCCAGCAGCAACTCGAACTCGGTCTCGTTCATGGTGCTCTCCCGGGATGCGGGACAGCGTCGCAGTGCCAGCCTGCTTCCCGGTTGAGCGAATAGACTCAATCGTATTGATCCCCTCCATCGGGGGCGGTTTGGTGAGCAGCTCCCTAACTCGATCTTTTGAGACATTCCCTCAACAATATCCGTGAGGTAGTTCTGATTGGCCGGGGTTTGAGACGGCGGATCGGGAATACGAGCCTGCGGACAGGGGGGCGATGGCGGGGGGGAAGGACTGTGGGTCATGCTGTGGATAGCTGTGGACAGGTGGGTAGTTCATGCCGCGACTTGAGGGGTGCCGACGTCGGTCTGGTCTGCAGTTCGGTGCCTTTCTGCTTTGAGAGGTTCTGCTTTTCTGCTTTAAGCTGCCTCGGTGCATTATTATTCGCGGGGCTGGCGCGATTTGAAAGTCGAGCACGGCAGCAACCTGAAAAGGACGCACACGTCCAGTAAATTAAAAATGAATGGACCGGATTTTTAATGGCACGATACTGTTGCCCGATTGCCGCGCTGAAAAAATCTGCCCTGAGCAATTTCTGCATTGGATCGCAGTGGTCCGGCCCGATGCGGCCCATGGATGGCGCTGGCGCAAAGGATGGCCTGGGTTTGCAGGAATGGGCACGTTGCGGGAGGCGGAAGTACGCCGTGTCGGAGCTGGTTGCGGCTGCTGTCTTTTTTGGGGCCCCGTGAGGATCCCGTCTTGAGGATACCCCTTGGCTGGAGAGTCTTTCGATCACCCATGTTCCGCCCGGCCGCGTTCTTTGTCGCCATGCCCCTGGTTGGCCATGCCCTGGTCCCCGGCTTTTGCGGTGCTTCGCGGATCCGGCGGCGATTCGTCCTTTGCAAGGGCGAAAGGCTTTGTTATAGGCAGGGCCGCTAAGGAACGCGCCGCGTTACCCTTTTCCTCGGTAGCTCAGTGGTAGAGCATCCGACTGTTAATCGGATGGCCGCTGGTTCGAATCCAGCCCGGGGAGCCATTTCTAAAAATTCGCATTGGAAAACAACGCGGTGGCGGGCAGACAAAGGCTTGCCGGGTTGAGGTTGTGACCCCGGGAAGCGGTTCCTCCTGCCTGGGTTTTTCCCGCATCAGGTTCGGCTCGGACATCCCTCTCGATCAGTCACGCCTTGATCACTCACGCTTTGCACAGCAGACCGCAGGCAGTGATGGCGTGGTCCGGCGCAGGACAGCGATGGGGTCCGGGGGCGCAATCGGGGCGCTGTCCTGAGACGGTCTTTTGCCGAAATTGCCGAAAATTGCCCGACCCGGGCTTTATCTTCGGTCACAGCCGGGTCGCCAGCCGGGTCTGCACCCTGTGGTCAGGGGCGTCGCCACGACAGTCGATTCGTGAAGCTCTGCTGGGGATTGGCGCAAATTACCGAGGCGCTGCGCCGCACCGACCCTGGCGGTCCTGGTCCGCCCGGCCGGGGTACTGGTCTGCCCAGGGGCCGGATCTGCCCGGTTCTGTGCGGACCGGTTCTGTGCCGTCCAGGTCTGTCGGTGAATCCGGGTAACGAGTGTGTTGCGTTTTGGCGGGGCTTGTACCAAAGATGCACGCAGATATCGTCCGCACGGTGCCGGTCTGTTTGAGGCGCCGCTTGCCTATTTCAGGATCCGCGAAATGTCAGGTTTTTCGGCTGCGCGCAAACATATGGTCGATGGCCAGGTGCGCACCAACGATGTCACTGACCACAAGGTGATCGAAGCCATGCTCACGGTTCCCCGCGAGGCTTTCGTGCCGGAGGATCGCAAGGCAATGGCCTATCTTGATCGCGATCTTGATGTCAGCGAATCGGGAGCGCCGCGCTTTCTCATCAAGCCGCTGCTGACCGGAAAATTGTTGCAGGCGGCCGGGATTGGCGCAAGCGACCGCGTTCTGGTGGTGGGCTGCGCCAGCGGCTATCTGGCAGCGCTGGCGGCAAAACTGGCACGTCAGGTGGTTGCCACCGAAAGTGATGCCGCCCTGGCCCGGACAGCGACGGCGAATCTTGAGGCCCTGGGTCTGCCCAATGTGACATGCAGGGCTGCGGCCAGTCCTGATGGCGATCCTGAGGGCGCCCCCTTCAATGTGATCCTTCTCAATGGTGCCACTGAGATCACCCCCAGGGTTCTGTTTGGCCAGCTGCGTGGCGGTGGGCGGCTGGTCGGGGTCTTTGCCGGCACCAGGCCGGCGCGGGCTGTGGTCGTGACCCATGCCCATGGCGAATTCGGGCAACGCGTATTGTTCGATGCCACGGCGCCAATCCTTCCCGACATGGAAAAGGCGGCCGCCTTCGTTTTCGGGTAACTGCCCAGGTCGAACAAGGGCGGTTCCCACCCGGCTCGAAATCCGGAAAGATTGCGCCTCTCCAGTCGGGATGGTCATCCATTCGCCACGAATCACCTCCATCAGGGAACGCGGCTGGGCCTCGACAGTGTCAAAAAGGGGCTAAGTCAGTCGCTCCAGAAATGGAACGTGGGCTGAAACTGACGGCGGTATCATTTTCTCACAGCGTGCGTGCACAGCGAACGGCTGGGACCTGGCTTGCTGGGATTCTGGCTTGCTGGGACCTGGCTTGGCGGGGACCTGGCTTGTGGGGGGATCCGGCGGGGCGGTGGGCTGAGACTTGAGGCCCATGATGCCTGCCCAGGCGGGTCTTCAGCGTCTGCGCCAAATTGCGTCTGCGCCAATATGACACAGGTCCGAAGACCCCGACCGGATCCGGGGATTTGCTGCAGGAACTGATTCGGTAAAGCCGGAGGGCAATTTTTTTTTGCTGTAAAGCCTCTTGTTTTGGGCTTTTATTCGGAAAAACTTCTGGAGAATCAGTACTGTGGCAGGGATGCTGCACATCTGGAGTTTTAATTGAAATTACTTGTCGATGTCGTTTCACTTCCGCCTGTGGATGCCTTATGCTGCGTTAAGGTTTACGACTCGGGGGAGTCGGAACCGGGTCAACAAAAGTCTGATCCAAACTCAGGTTAACACTGGGTTTTTGAGGCACAGGCGAGTGATCAGAAAACGGAATTCTGGGATGTATGATCTGAAGCGCTTCATGGGCAGTGCGACTCTGGTCGCGGGTGCGGCGCTGGCGGTTTCCGCCCCCGCTCTTGCAGAAACAATGGAAGGCGCACTGGTTCACGCCTACCTCAACAATCCTCAGCTCAACGCTCAGCGTGCGCAGGTTCGGGTCACGGATGAAGGCGTACCGCAGGCGCTGTCGGGCTATCGTCCCAATGTCAATGTCTCCGTCAGCGGTGGCTATCAGTATACCAATACCGTGGTCGCTGGCGTTCCTATCAGTCAGGCCCAGACGCCGCGTGCAGTGGCCCTGACGGTCGGCCAGACGCTCTATAATGGCGGGCGGACCGGCAACAGCGTCCGTGCTGCGGAAAGCCAGGTCTCCGGTTCCCGCGAGGCGCTGCGCTCGCTTGATCAGACCGTGCTGCTGCAGGGGGCGACGGCCTATATGGACTATCTGCGCGATGCGGCGATCGTCGAGGTGCAGAAGAACAACGTTCGGGTGCTCGAACAGACGCTGAAGCAGACCCAGGATCGCTTTGATGTCGGTGAGGTGACACGGACCGACGTGGCCCAGTCCGAGGCCAGTCTTGCTGCCGGAAAGACCCAGGAGCTGACTGCCGAGGCCAATCTTACCGCCACAAGGGCCAATTACCGTCGCATCATCGGCAAGGAACCGCAGAATCTTCAGCCGGGCTCCCCGGTTGACCGTGTGCTGCCGCCCAAGCTGGGCAGCGCCATTGAACTCAGCCTGATGGAAAACCCCAATGTCACCGCGTCGATGCATGGCATTGACGTGAGCTATCTGCAGGTCAAGGTAGCCGAGGGGGCATTGCTGCCGACAATCTCCCTCCAGGGCATCGTGCAGCAGAATGATCAGCAGTCGCCCACCGTGGGCAAGACGTTCAATGCGGCGGGTCTGCTGCAGATGAATGTGCCGCTCTATCAGGGCGGCCAGGAATATTCGCTGATTCGTCAGTCCAAAGAGACCCTGGCGCAACAGCGTCTTGCGCTTGAAATGACCCGCGACCAGACCCGCGCCAATGTGGTGCAGGCCTGGGGCCAGCTTGACGCCGGCAAGGCCCAGGTGACCTCTGCCAACGCCCAGGTCAAGGCATCCGAAATTGCCCTCAATGGTGTGCGCGAGGAAGCCAAAGCCGGGCAGCGCACCACGCTTGACGTGCTCAATGCGCAGCAGGCGCTGGTGACGGCACGGGTGGCGCTGGTGACTGCGCAGCATGACCGGGTGGTGGCCTCCTATGCCGTGCTCAACGCCGTCGGCCGGCTGTCACCGCAGGTGTTGCGTCTGCCGGTCACGACCTATGATCCAAGCGTGCATTATCACCAGGTCCGGGATTCATGGGCTGGCGTGCGCACCCCTGACGGTCGCTGATCCTCTTTTTGAACTTTCCGCCTTTTGCACAGCAGGCACCGGGAATTTTGCCCGGCTGCTTGCTTTTGTGCTGAGCGATGACGTATTTTTTAACATTGTTGCAAGCGAGTCGTGTTTCCTGTGATCTGACTTGCGTGCTGCCTGCCGGACAGGGGTGGCCGGTCGGGTTGCTGCGGCCGTGAGGGGGTTCCAGGTCAAGCTGAACAGGTCAGGGTCAGGCTGCTGCAACAGGGGGGCGCGCTCTGCGGGGCGCGGGTGCCTTTCTGTGTGTCTGCGTGCGACGTCGAGCGATCTCTTGCACAAGCATTCCATGACGGTGGAGTCGGATAATGACGCAACCAGCAAAGGCCCAAGAGCCCTCCATGGAGGAGATACTGGCCTCGATCCGCCGCATGATTGCCGACGATGATCCCAAACCGAGTTCGGTCAGAAAGGTGATGGAACGGGAACTGGCGCGGACACTGGATGCGGAGACCCGGCCTGCCAGCGAGACGGTGCGGATGCCGACCCGCTCTCCGGTTGAGAGGCATCTGGCGCCGCAGAAACCGACGCTGGCGACAGCAAATCTCAGGGATAACAATATCGTGCCGCTGTCGGGGGGCGAGGTGCTCGACCTCAACGAGAGCATGGAGAGCATGCCCGATCCGGCTGTGCTGCCACCGGTGTTCCGTCGCCCGATGCCGGAATCGAGAGCCGAGTCACGCGAAACCAGGGCTGAATCGAAAGCGGCGCGGCAGAATGGTGCGGATACGCTGGCACGGCAGCCCTTTCTTGCCCAATCCACGGTTTCGGCGGTCGAATCCGCATTTGGTGCCCTGACCAGCACCGTCATCAACAGCAACAGCGCACGCACGCTGGATGATCTGGTTAAGGAAATGCTGCGACCGATGCTGAAATCCTGGCTCGACGACAATCTGCCGAGGCTGGTGGAACGCCTGGTCAAGGCGGAAATCGAACGGGTTTCGCGCGGAATGTGAGCGCACAGGCGGCAGCGGTGTCGGCCGCGCCATTTTCAGGGATCGTCAGGGAGGGACGCGGCAAGCCCCCGGCGTCTCGTTTCCCGGTGTCTGGCCGGTTGACTTGAGCCTCCGGCGGGGCTCTTTAACAGCGCCATGATTGAGAAAAATTACCAGCCTGCAGATATCGAAACCCGCATGTCCCGGATCTGGGAAGACAGCCTTGCCTTCAGGGCAGGTCGTCCCGATCGGCAGGACGCCCGTCCTTACACCATGGTGATCCCGCCACCCAATGTGACGGGTTCGCTCCATCTTGGACACGCCCTTAACAATACGCTCCAGGATATCCTGGCCCGCTTTGAACGGATGCGGGGGAGGGACGTGTTGTGGCAGCCCGGCACCGACCATGCCGGGATCGCCACGCAGATGGTGGTTGAGCGCAAACTGGACGAGGCCCACCAGCCCGATCGCCGCACCCTGGGGCGCGAAAAATTTCTCAGGCGGGTGTGGCAGTGGAAGGCCGAAAGCGGCAACACCATCATCTCGCAGCTCAAGCGGCTGGGGGCCTCCTGCGACTGGTCGCGCGAACGCTTCACCATGGACGAGGGCCTGTCGCGTGCGGTGGTCAAGGTCTTCGTTCAACTCTATCGCGAGGGCCTGATCTACAA
>Ga0123357_10001345_pt1 | contig 25991 bp, 22 predicted proteins | sample TergutEmb28metaG_FD_89873 | JGI IMG/M metagenome (GOLD analysis project Ga0123357, IMG submission 89873) | Embiratermes neotenicus P4 segment gut microbial communities from Petit-Saut dam, French Guiana - Emb289 P4 | ecosystem: Host-associated > Arthropoda: Insects > Digestive system > Gut ...
GCGGCCCTGGCATTTGCCCCGTTCGGGAAAGAAGTAAAGTACGGCGGCGGCGCGCCGTCGCTTATCGCGAATATCCTCTGGATACTCATAGGCGGGATCCCATTGGCGGCGTGCGCCGCCGTGAACGGCCTGATACTGTGCTGCACGATCATAGGGATCCCGTTCGGTATGCAATGTTTCAAAATAGCGAAACTGGCCCTCATGCCGTTTGGCGCGAAGGTTGGATAAAACGCTGAAATATAGCAGACGATATAGCATTTCAGCATCTAATAATTCGAGTGTTTCGGAAATCATTGTAAAAATAGGTATCAACCGAAAATAATACTGATTATAAAATGCTGAAACACACTCGTAAACATGGTGTTTCAGCATTTAATATTTAGGCTATATCATTATCGGTCAAAAAGACTTAGTTCAAACCGATCGCTCATAAGGGTGCGTATAGTGATATGCCTTGACCGGGTCGATACATTGGGACAGATGGCTGTATGTAACACACTGCCCGCCTTCGCGGTAAATAGTTTCAACTATATCCGGGAAAAAGCTGCGGAACAGGTCCAGTTGGACATACCGCTTATTTTCCAATACCTTTTTACGCAGATCGTAGGCAGTCTTTGCCCTTGCAAATTGCTCAAGCATCATACCGGCTCCTAACATTTAGATATTTTTAATAATGTCGCCCCGATTCATGACAAAAGGCACATTTTTCAGGCTGCTGAAGCGGTCGTCCAGCTTTCCCCGCACCGCGACAAGATTCGCGTATTTGCCCGCCTGTATGCTCCCCTCATCCCGCTCTATGCGGGAAATCCGCGCGGCGTTATAGGTCGCGCAGGCGATTGCCTCTTGCAGCGACAAGCCAATGGAGCTCAGATGTATCAGTTCATGGACGGGGATAGACGCGTCCCGCGCATAATCGTCACTGTGCATCAAGTCGGTGCCGACCGCTATAACGCCGCCCGCCTGATGTATCCTTTTCAGATTTTCCAGCACAACTGAACGGTCTTTTTCCCGCCTGGAGCGAAACGCCGGCAGCAGCTCGACCGGGATAAGCGGCGGCATCCTATCCGGATCGCCGACAGTGGTGGCAAACATGACGTTTCTCGCCACGGCGTCTGCTATCACAGCGTCAGGTATGGGGTCGATTGGTATATGCGCTGCGTCGTCGATCCCGCATGCGATCAATTCCTCCAGCGTCGCGCTGGTTTTTAAATGGGCCGATACCCACATGCCATGTTCATGCGCCATATCGCAGATGGCGCGGATCTGTTCGTTTGAAAGGCGCGGGCGAGGGCCGGGAGGCGTCCCTGGCGGCCCTTCTGTATCGGAAATGCCGATTTTTATGCCCGCGCTGTGATGATGAAACTGAAAGGTCACGGCGTCGGCAGCCTGCTCCGGCGTTTTGGCTATCAGCCCAAAGGTAACGGAAGGGTCGGGGCCGCAGCCATAACCGCCGTCCACGTCGATGTATTTCCCAGCCTTGACGACGCGCGCCCATGTAGGGCCCGAATGCCCGCTGAGCCATGCCTCAAAACTCTCGGCGCTGAGTGCGCACAGCATCCCCAGTTCTCGGACGGCCGTCACCCCGTTTTGCGCCCAGGCGCGCAAAGCTTCGTCGGAAAAATGGTCCCTGTCTACGGCCACATGGACATGGGCGTCAATAAATCCCGGCATCAGGGTATAGCCGCTCAAATCAAGCACTGTTTCAGGGGGTGGTAAACCGCGGCCGACCTGAATGATACGCTCTCCGCCGATCAGTATATCCTGCTGTTCATAGTTGAGAAACGCGTCAAGAAGCAGGGCGTTCTTGATCAATATTTCCATATTGCATCTCCTAACATTAAAAAGTGAAAGCCGGGCCGCCGCCATCGCTTGAAAGGTAAGCTCTGGCGTGTTATGGAGCTTACCTTTCAGACATTGCTCTTAGAAAATCAGCCTGCAACCGGGCGCCATGTCTGAAACACCGCGTTACCCTGGGCGTCGTTCGTCATCCCCGTTATATCAGACCGATGCCCCGCCGAAAGCATAACGTCACGCAAGCCGATAACGATCGAGGTATCCATGATGATTTTTTGTATCTCCACCATTGCATTATACCGTGCGTTAAAATCCGTAGAGGAGTTGACCGTGTCTATCAGCGAGTTCAGATGTTCGTCATTGTACTGGCAACCGCCGGATGCGCTTGCAAGCGTTTCACGCCCGTCGATCCGGAGCAGCAGGCGGGCAACATCAAAACCGAATATCTCGGTCATATATATCTGGTAATCACCATTTTTCAAATTGGAGTTTATGGCGCTGAATTCCATAAGCTGAATATTTATCGTAATGCCTACGTCGGCGAGCATCGCCTTTATCATAGTCAGTTCCGGTTCGTACTCGCTGATCCCTAAAACATTGAAAGTGAGCTGATCGGGGGTATAGCCCGCCAGAAGCCCTTTAGCCTTTCCGGGGTCGAAGGGTACGGTCTGGTCCCCATAAAACCACTGGCTGTTTGAAGAAATAAATGTGTCCACAGGGCCTACCAGCCCGCCGGCCACTGTTTTTGCGACCGTAGCCTTATCTATCGCGAAAGAAATCGCGTTCCTGACATTTTGGTCGGCCAGGGCGCCATACTTTGTATTCAGATAGAGGGCGAAAGTGCTGTTATAACCGACCGCGGAATATGTGAGGTCGCTGCTGCTGTCAAGCATCTGTTTCTGGGTGAAATTCAGATTATAAACTACGTCATACTGACCGGATTGAAGCGCGAGAAAACGCGCCGAAAAATCTGTGTTCCACTCCACCCTTATAAACTCATAATACGGCATATTGGCCGTGTCATAATAGTGTTCGTTTCTTTGCAGTATGATATGGTCGCCCTCGGCCCATTCTTTAAGCGTATACATCCCGAAACCGCAGTTAGGATTTTTGAGAAGAGCCGAGTAATCGCCGCCCCCGCCGCAAATTTTATCCGCCAGGGATCTGCTCATGATGCCATAGACGCTCATGGTCAGCATCAGCGGCAGGTCCCCGTATACTTTTTTGAGCCCGATCACCACAGTATGCTCATCTTCCGCTTTACATTGACTTGGGTCGAAGATTGTCTGGTAGTTGTTCTGCGTACCTTGCGCGCCATATTCGATCGTAAAGACGACGTCGTCGGCGGTAAGCTTTGTGATCCCGTCATAGGCAGTCACATCATCGCGAAGATGGAAGCGGCAATGGGTATCGTCGACCCATTCCCAGGACGTAGCCAGCCCGGGATCAGCCTGCCGGGTTTCCGGATTATATGTGGTCAAGGTTGCAAATAATGCTGTGCCAATATTTGTCGCTCCGTTGGACGCGGCCTGGATCATAAGGCCGGTGGGTTCTGTGCGGTCATACAAAATGGAGAGGGTCGTGCCGGTGGAAGGGGCGGTGGCGCCGGCCGACGGAGACCCGGTATCCACAGGAGGCGCGCTTGTGGTCGCCGGCGCCGGACTCGGTGAACCTGTATTTTGCGGGACTGTGTTTGGGGGGCTTTGTGTACTTCCCGGGGCGCCGCCGCACGCGGCGAGTGAAAACATCATTGCCAATACAAGAAACAGTGCGAATACTCTTGCCTTTTTCATTTTTTTCCTCCTAATATTTATCTTTTTTATACTTGACCGAACTTATGGCACGCGACGAAATGATCGCCTCCTATATCCATCAGGTCCGGCTCGGAAGCAAAACACTCTTCGGACGCAAATTCGCAACGCGGCGCAAACCGGCACTGCGGCTTTGGATCGACCGGGGAAGCGAGTTCCCCCATCAGGATCTTTCGTTCCCGCCTGTTATGAAGGCTTGGCACAGGCACGGCGGAAAGCAGCGCCCTTGTGTAAGGATGGATGGTGTTCCGGAACAGTTCCTTTGAGGCGCACTTCTCGACGACCCGCCCGAGGTACATCACGCAGATATCATCGGAGATATGACGTACGACCGAAAGATCGTGCGTGATGAACATATACGTCAGGTTCTTATCCTTTTGGAGCTGCTTCAACAAATTCAATATCTGCGCCTGTATCGAAACGTCAAGAGCGGAAACAGGCTCGTCGCATACAATGAATTCCGGCTCCAGCGAAAGCGCCCGCGCGATCCCGATCCTCTGGCGCCGCCCGCCGTCCAGCTCATGCGGATAACTGTGGGCATAGCGCGCATTGAGACCGACGACCTCCATCAGGTCATATACCCTCCGCTGAGTCTCATCCTTTGTCTTCGTAAGCTTATACGTATCCAACGGTTCGGAAAGCAGCTTCATGATGCTCATGCGGGGGTCAAGGGAGGCGTATGGATCCTGGAAGATCATCTGCAGGCGGGTACGGTAGGGCTTGTATTTCTTTTTTGACAAACGGGATATTTCCCCACCGTCAAACCATATCTCGCCGGCGGTGGCGCGTTCGAGCTGAAGGATGGTTTTCCCGAGGGTGGATTTGCCGCAGCCGGATTCACCGACGACCCCCAGCGTCTTGCCGCGGCTTATGGAAAGCGTGACGTCGTCAACGGCATGCAGCATCCCTTTAGGCGTGGGGAAATATTTTTTGAGTTGTTTTATCTCGAGGAATTCCATCAGGATCTGGCACCTCCCTCAAGGTATTTCAGGCACTTGACGAAATGTCCTTCCCCGACTTCGATGAGAATGGAATCACTCTCTTTGCATTTTTCCATACAGCATTCGCAGCGGTCGGCAAATGTACAGTAGCCCGGCAGATCCATAGGGTCGGCGACCCGGCCTTTGATAGGCTTGAGGAATTCCTGATCGTCGTCCCCCTCAATGGATGGCAATGAGGCAAAAAGGCCGACCGTATAGGGGTGCAGGGGATCGTCAAAAATATGCTCAACTGTGCCCATCTCGACGATTTCCCCGGCGTAAATGACTGCGCATTTTGTACATATTTCGGCGACAACTCCAAAATCGTGAGTGATGAGCAATAGGGACGTGTTGTGTTCCCTTTGGAGCTTTTTGATCAGATCGAGCACCTGAGCCTGAATCGTGACGTCCAGGGCTGTGGTGGGTTCGTCCGCGATGATCAATTCGGGATCCAGCAGGAGGGACATTGCGATAACGACCCGCTGTTTCATCCCGCCGGATAATTGGTGCGGGTAATCGTCAAAACGCTCCGGGCGGATGCCGACGGTTTCAAGCATCCCTATCGCTTTTTTGCGGGCTTCATGTTTTGAAAGCATGGTATGGATCTTCAGGATTTCGATCAACTGAACGCCCACCGTCTGTACAGGATTCAAGGCGGTCATGGGGTCCTGAAAAATCATGCTCAGCCGCCGACCGCGATACGTCCTCATGATCTTGTTGGTTTTGCTGATCAATTCCTCGCCGTCCAGCTTGATCGAGCCGCCATAAATGTGGCTCGGGGGAAAGGGGAGGAGGCCCATTATACTCAGCGCGATAGAGGTTTTGCCCGCCCCTGTCTCCCCCACAAGGCCGAACGCCTCGCCTTTGCCGACCGAGAAAGATACATTGTTGATAGCCTCGACAACGCCATCCGTTGTTTCGTAATGGACGACCAGATTCTTGACATCCAGCACGGCGGGGGCTATTTCTTCGGCGGGTCCAACTCCCGTGTTGTCTTTATTTTCATACTCATATCCCATATTGGCTCCCCCTTATTTCAGACGCGGGTCCAAAGCGTCCCTGAGTCCGTTGCCAAACAGGTTAAACGCCAGGACGGTGAAGAATATCATAAGCCCCGGGAAAAGCACAAGATAAGGATAGCTTTGAAGATAAGCGCGATTTGCGTTAAGGAGCGCGCCCCATTCGGGAGTTGGAGGCATGATACCAAGCCCCAGATAGCTGAGCGAGGATACGACCATGATTGCAAGGGGGATACTGCTTACGGATTGGATGATGATATACCCTACGCTGTTTGGCAGCATGTGACGCAGCATGAGCTTGAAATTACTAAGCCCGATCAGGCGGCCCGCGTCTATATACTCATTGTTTTTGACGGTGAAGATCGCCGCGCGGACCGTTTTCGCGCCGCCGGGCAGAAAAGATATGGTCACCGCCAGTATAAGCTGCGGCAAGCCGGTACCTAGAACAGCCACGACCAGGATCGCCAGAAGCGTCCCGGGGATCGCCTGGATGATATCTATGAGGCGCATGAACAGCATATCGAATTTGCCGGCAAAATATGCGGAGATCATCCCGAGCAGGCCGCCGGTCAAAAGTTCGGTACACATGCAGATCAGGCCGATGGGCAGGGAATAGCGGGCACCGTAGATACAGCGGCTGAACATATCCCGCCCGTACATATCGGTGCCAAAGAGACGCTGAAGGCTGGGCCGTTGAAAAGCAGCCACGGGATCCAAAGCGTTGACGTCATAAGGTATTATGAATTTCGCGAAAACTGCCGCTAAAATAAGGATGACGATCACCGCGACGCCAACGACGGCTGTTTTGTTCCGCTTGAAACGCCGCCAGGCGTCCCGCGTAAGCGAATATCCGCGTTTTTCCCCTGATTTCAGCGTGATTTTTTTGTTGATCCTGGCCATCTCAGCCGTTAATAACTTAGCCATTCCAAAGCTTCCCCCTCACGCGTTTCTCCCCTCAAGTGACCGCCGACCTGCTTTTTTCCGCTTTTTTCAGCGAGTGCTAAACCAATCGGCGGATGGCTCTGCGCGTCGTTGTGAAGTTTGTCTTCATTCTGGAGTCAACCAATACATAACATACGTCGACGAGAAGATTGACCACGGAAAACGCCATCGCGAGCAGGATGACGCTGCCGCAAACTGCGTTGAAGTCGCGGGTATTCACGGCAGTGACCGCGTACCTGCCGACCCCGGGGATCGCGAAAATGGTTTCGGCGATGAGCGCGCCTCCGAGCTGTACGCCAAAGGAGTTCCCGATAGTCGAAATGATCGGCATAATTGAATTCCGCAAGGCGTGCTTGATGACGATCAAATACTCTTTTTGCCCTTTTGCGCGCGCAGTACGGACGAAATCCTGTCGTATAGATTCAAGCATGCTCGCCCGTGTAATACGCGCCAACATACTCATGCTCGGGATCATGACCGTGATCATGGGGAGTATCCAGCCTTTGACATTCGAGACGCCGGATACCGGGACCCAGCCCAGTATCACAGCGAACAGCCATAGCAGCAAGAGCGCCAGCCAAAAATTCGGGATGGACGATCCAACGACCGTACCCGTAAGTATCGTGCTGTCAAGCCATGAGTATTGTTTCACTGCGGCCAGGATACCGAGTGGTATCCCAAGCAGCATCCCGACGCCGACCCCGCCGAAAGCCAGGATCAAAGTGTAGCTGAACCTTGAGAGCAGCTCCTGACTGACGGAATTTCCGGTACGGAACGACTGCCCCATATCAAATTTCGTGACCAGGTTCCATATATACCTGCCGCATTGCACGACGATGGGGTCGTTGAGTCCGTACGCCGCCCTAAGTTCCGCTTGCCTCTCCGGGGTCGCGTCGGCATACATGGCGTCCACCAGGTCACCCGGCGCGAGGCTTTGAAACAGAAATACGAATATTATGACGCCCAATATAACAGGGATCATCAGCAACAGTCTTTTCCCGCAATATAAAAGCATACATCATCTTCCCCTTCATTAATTTGCAATGCGGCGGGAATGCGCAGGCTATATGCGCTCCGGATAGTTGTCGTTGTATAGTTTGGCGTAATCGGGGATAACGACGCCGTACTTTTTATGCATCGCCTCATCGCCATACTGCCAATCATTGAAGTTGCCGTCATAATCAAAATATGGCTTGGGGTCGACCGGGAACGGATGGGTATCCTCCGTGACGCTGAGCGGGCGGTGGAATACCGTGGGATACGCCGTGTAATCGCCCTCCTGCGGCCTCTGCGGCGGAGGGTTGTCGTGCTCGAACTGCGCAAATTCAGTGAAGCTTTTATCGTATGCGTTCCTGGACAGGCGGTAATAGTGCATATGCCAGATCTTCCATTCGCCTGTCTCCGGATTTTTAATAAAATCCAGGGCATACTTGCCATAGCACCAGCAGTCGAACGCGGGCCTGTCTTTTTGAAGCTCAATCCCGCATTCAAAACCGGGGGTCATCCATGTGGCCTTGGCTGTTTTGCAATTGCCCGCGACCTCAACGATCGGTGTCGCGAGCGAGTGGTAGAACGCGGTTCCTTTGATGCTGTAGGCTTTCATTGCAGTCCAATATTCCTTGATATCTCCGGGACCCCGAATAAGGCCCTGAAGCGAAACTTCGACAGTGCAGTCCGGCCGCCAGAGGGCGAAAACTTCCGGCGTTTTCCATATCTCCTCGGGCGTTATATGAACGACTTCATAGCGGCCCATACAGTTTTTGATTTTCTGGATCGCTTTTAGCCGTTCTATCTCCATATCATATTCGGTGATTTTGGCCTCGAGTTTCTTTTCCAATGATTCGATCGACATAAAATTTCCCCCTAATGTTGATGTCTGCTGTATAAATTACTTAAGTTGATCTGGTGAATAAACCGGTTTTGTACATGAATCGTAACATGGCATGATCGGATATGTAAAATGCATAAACCAGATAGCTTTTCTCTCGAAAATTGCATGCATTTTGATTTGGGGGTCAAAATAAAACGAAATACCGGGCAATTTAACTATATTTTTAAAAAATAATATACAAAATAATCAATAAGGCGTATAGTTCAGATTGAACTATGCATTTTGGTTATATGAGCAATGGGATAATCGCCTATTGCCCTGTTCCGTGGATTATTTTCAAAAGGGGCTTATTTGATGAATTTTGACCATGTCAATAATTTTCTTACAGTTGCCCAGGAAAACAATATTACAAGAGCCGCGGCGAGACTGTATATTTCTCAATCCTCGCTTAGCAGAAGCATAACCGCATTGGAGGGCGAACTGGGCTGCAAGCTCTTCGACCGGACAAGCAAACAGATATCCCTGAATGAAAATGGGGAAACTGCCCGGGACTACTTTTTGAAAATCAACGGCAGCGTAGAAAATATGCGTAAGGAAATTTCTTCGCTTCAACGCGGGCAAACAGGCAATGTCCATGTCGGGATGTCGTTTTTGCCCAGCAGCCCGTTATGGCTGGAGGAAGTCATAAGCAGTTTTGTTGCAACACATACCGATGTGAACCTCAGCATGCCAAAGATGCACTATAATAAACTCACTTCAATGCTGCTTGATCTTGAGATCGATTTCGGCGTGTCGACCTATATGATATCTAGCCCGAATATAAGATGGATCGACCTGTATTCCGAAAATTTCGGTGTTCTTATTTCACAGGATCATGAGCTGGCGCAGAAGGAGTCTATATCGATCCAGGACCTGAAAGACGAGAGCTGTTTGATCGGCAATACTAACTCCGGCCTTAAACATATTGCCGACGACTTTTTTGGCAGGGTGGGGATCAAGCATAAGGTGTCTTTTGAAATCGACTCGCCTGGAATGGTAGGCGAGATGGTCGGGAAAGGGAAAGGATTCGCGCTGATCACCGAAAACAGGCATCTGCATCTGAGCAAGTCCACCAAAAACGACCCCAAGTTAAACAACGTGACGTTCCGCCCGCTAAGCAACGATTTCTGCAAATGCAGATATGGCGTGTGTTACCGTTATAACCGCTATATCCCCAAAGCGGCGCTTGATCTGCTGAATTCGATATTGGAAACGTTTCGGATAGACTCGGTGTCGGAACAGTCGTATACGACGCCCCGGTTAAAAGCAATTCACCCGGAAAACATAAGTTTGTGAGGGCGTGACTTATGAACATTGAGGCGCTTGAATACTTTGCGACTGTTGCCAAAACGGGGTCGATAACGAAAGCGGCGTATTTCCTTGGGATATCTCAGCCTGCGGTGAGCCGCGCGATATTAAGCCTTGAAGATGAATTTGGATTTATGTTATTTGACAGGATCGGCAAATATCTCCATTTAAACATTCAGGGAGAAATCGTATATAAGCATATATCCGATGTCCTGGAAAATTACAACGAGCTGCGCGCGCGGCTGTCCGATATGAACGACGTGCCAAAAGGCGAGATGAAAGCTGGTTTGTCATATTCCGGGAATTCTCCGCCCTGGCTGGTCGAAATAATGTTATGGTTCATTGAGAATTATCCCGATGTCAAGCTCAGGTTTCAGCAGATGGATCCCTCCCAGCTTGTCGACAGCCTTATATCCCACGAAATAGACTTCGGCATATCATCATTGAAAATTGAAAGACCTAATGTAAAATGGGTAGACTTGTTCTCGGAAGAAATGGGGATCATGCTTTCGGTGAGCCACCCGCTTGTCCGGAAGGATATCGTATCCCTTGCGGACATGAAAGATGAGCAATTTTTATTGTATTCCCATAATTCTGATTTGAAAGACTTTACAGTTGATATGTGTAAAAGCGCGGGCTTTTATCCCCAAATAAAAGTCGACATCGATACTCCGGAACTCATTGGCGAGATTGTCAGCAAAACGCAAGGCGTTTCGTTTATCTCTCGCGATCAGTACGATTACTTAAAAGAGCAGAGCCAGTATTTCTTTGAACGGGGGCTCACTTTTCGCCGGATCAGCGAGGGATATTGCATGAGAACATGCAGCCTGTGCGTTTTGGATAACCACTACATAAGGAAGCTGACCTGGGTGTATATAAACTATATATTTGAGAAATTTGGGCTTGCGGGGTAGTTTAGCCGTTTAATGCCAGCGCTAAAAACCTGAACTGTAAAAATAAATCCATTTAAGACATGGTCATAGATCTAAAAATTTTTATTATCCTTGTGAAAATGCTGCGGACAGAGTATGAACCTCCGTCCGCAGCGATATTTTTTTTATTAACTATATATAATATAGAACGTGTTTTACTTAAAACAAACTGATTAAGGTGGAACTGCACAAATCTATTCGCATAATTATAGCGATATATCACAATTCGCTAAAAAATACGCGATATTTCGTTGACACACGTTCTAATAAAAACTATAATTTGTTTTACAAAATTAAAACAAAATTTCGTTGGTGAATAATGAATCAAATAAACATAATTTAGTAATGATGGGTGATGTATATGAAAATTGAAAGCTTGGTAAAAGCAAAGCAAGACTATGACTTTAGAAAAACTGAATTAGACAAAAAACGGTATGTGAATCTGGATTTATTTAGGAGGCACTTCCCGGAATTGCATATACGTGACGGCCAATTTGTCAGGACTACGCTCACAGACGAGATGTTGGCTGCGTTAAGCGACATTTTAGATGGGGGAAAACTTGGCGATGAAATGATGATGCGGTTGTTTGGATTTACAAATACAGCGCTTGAAAATGCACTGAAAAACGCCGACCCGATTATAAAACCACTACCCAATAAGCTTGTGCTAATGACTTTTGATGATTCCACGATCGACCATTACACTATTGCGTGTCCTGTGCTGGAACGATATGGAGGCAAGGCGAACCTCTTTACAACCGAAATGCAAGAATCACCGCGCGAGTCTGGATTTTCCGATAAGGATAAGTATATGTCGTGGGAACAAATAAAGGAATTGCATGACCGTGGTCATGAGATCGTCAACCATTCGATGCATCATAACTGCTTGTTCACAGATGTAAACGAACAAACAGTCATTGACGAAATCCTTGGCTTGGAGCAAAAATGCGCCGAATATGGGATTCCAAAACCAACTGTTGTAGGCTATCCCCGTGGAAGTTGCAACCCTCGTATCGAACGGTTGATGCGTGAACTCGGCTATCAATGGGGACGCGGCGATATGAAAGAGTCGAGTCCGATTCTCATGGGCAAAGTACATTATGACCCATATTATGATACACCTCTGGTCATGCCAAGCGTATGGCCGCGATCAATACAAGCGTTGGCTGACGCAGTGAACGCTACAGTTGATAATAAGGTAATGCTATTGGTCTTACACAAGGTAACAGATGATGTCATGGTAAAAATGGAAAACATGACCTTTAATGAGATGGTAACAACAATTTATGATGAGGGCGGGGAATGTATAACATTCGGGCAGTTGAGCGAATTTATCGACCCATCTAAAGCTTACATCTGCACACATCCGGCGGAATTAATAAACGTATAGCAGCAAATTTGCAAATTAATAAAAAAACTGGAGGATGAGATATTTTATGAGCAAGAAGTACGGAAACCTTTTATCACCGATAAAGATAGGCGGTCAGGCGCTCAAGAGCAGACTAATTTATCCACAAGCGATTAACCATACTTTACAAGGTTCAGAGGATTTCCCAGCGTCACCCATGATTTCATTTCTTTCCGGGGTGGCAAAAAACGGTGCAGCCATTGTAACCGTCAGCCCGGGGAACTCTATTAACGCGAAGGATCGCTTTGTACGTTATAATTTAGACGATAAGCGCGTTCTCAACTATGTTTCTCAAATGTTTGACGAAATACATTTTTTTGGGGCAAAAGCCACTATGACATATAACCCAAGGCATTTTCATGGATCGCTGGAGTTTTCGCCACGGCCGGATCCGAATGAAGAGCTTGGAGATCTTCCCCCCGTGCCCGGGGGTGACGGCCAAATGTTTTCAAGGGAAAAGCCGTATGATGGTCCTGTTATGTCAGAGGCGCAAATGGATGAACTGATTCATGAGATGGTCAACAGGTTAAAAGTGTGGAAGTATTGCGGCGCAGATATGGTATCGTTGAGGCTTGAAACATATTTATCTCCACTTGTAAACCTGAGAACGGACGAATATGGTGGCAGCCTTGAAAACAGAGCAAGATTTCCGTTGCGGATTTTTGAGGGGATTAAGGAGGCTGTTGGTAGAGATTTTCTTATTGAAGTCATTATTTTCGCGGATAAGGACGCCCACATGACAAAAGGCCTCTCCGTTGATGAGGCTGTGGCTTTTGCAAAGCTGGTGGAAAGCACAGGCAACGTCGATCTGCTCACTCTACGACAGGTGAACGGCGGGGCAACATTTTACGTAAATCGGCCTGAGAGCGTTCAAAAAGTGCTGTCGGTTGCGGAGGCAATCAAAGCAGCCGGGGTGAAGCTGCCAATCGCCGTAACTGGTGGATTTCAGAACCCGAATGTTATGGAGCAGGCGATTGCTTCCGGTAAAACGGATATGGTCGTTATGGGAAGGGGATTCGTGTGTGATTACGAGTTCGGGAAAAAAGTCAAAGAGGGCCGGGGAGAAGACGTTGTCCCTTGCGTGATGTGTAATAAATGCCATAACTACAGTGAAGCCGGCCCTTCAATACACTACTGCACAGTGAATCCGGTTTCCGGACTTCAACATAAAATCGACAGGTTGGTAAAACCCCAGGTAGATACCAAAAAGGTCGCCATTATCGGAGGAGGGCCAGCGGGTATGGAAGCCGCTCAAGTCCTGGTTGCGCGAGGTCACAGGGTCGATCTCTTTGAAAAGGCGAATGCGCTGGGAGGGCAGCTGATTCATGCGGATCATGTGGATTTTAAGTGGACCTATAAGCGGTTCAAGGATTACATGATTGATCAGTTGGCAAAAACCAGCGTAAATTTGCATTTAGGCGTCAATGCAACTCCGGAAATGATCGCTCAGGGCGACTATGACGTCGTGATAGCCGCGTTAGGCGCGGAACCTAATATCCCGGATATCGAAGGACTGGATGAGGTCAAATTCTGGACGGCAGCGGGCGTATACGGGAAGTCCGCTGAACTTGGCGAAAAAGTCATTGTGATTGGTGGATCCCTGACAGGCACTGAAACAGGGATATATCTTGCTAAAGAAGGGCATAAAGTAACAGTACTGACCCGACAGAAAAAGCTATGCGCCGATGCTAATTTTATCCACAGTATCCAGGATACATATACAAGAGTCCTTAAAGGCGGCTATGAAATTACGACACCCTACTGGGATAAGATTGAGGGATTCAACGGAATCACAGGAGCAACAACCGTTTGCGTCAAAGATAGGGAACTTACATACCAGGACTCGCAAGGTCAAAATCATGTATTGGATATGGATAGCCTGGTAGTTTCCGGCGGCATGAACGGACTGTTGGATGAAGCTCTTGCGTTCAGCGACGCTGCTGATTGTTTTTATATGATCGGGGACTGCAAAAAGGTTGAGAATGTTGCTATGGCAGTCCGCACAGCTTTTGAAGCAGCTTCGGCGATATAGTCTGGCAATAGGGAATCATTGCGGATAAGTTTCAGCGCTGCGATTTAACTTAGACCGTAAGAAGGAATGCCGTATATCTCACATAACTACTCGCTCACAGGCGAAAGGAGCAGGGTAATGGCAAGGTATATTATGAAGCGGATTTTGATGCTGATCCCGGTTTTGTTGGGCGTAATGCTGGTCATTTTTATTTTTCAGGAGATATCGCCTGACGACCCTGTCCGTTCGTTGTTAGGTGAAGACGCGCCGCCAGCGCAAGTGGAAGCGCTACGGAAGCAGTTGGGTCTTGACCAGCCGATACTGATTCAATTCGTAAGATATGTATGGAATTTCGTAAGATATGGGGATCTGGGTACATCATATGTAACAGGCCAGCCTGTGTTAAGAGAACTTATGCAACGGTGGCCTGTCACTATTAAACTTGCGTTTATGTCTGTGGGAATAGGGGTGTTGATGGGCCTGCCGCTTGGGATACTTTCCGCTGTCAAGCAGAACACCTGGATTGATAGCGCGATACTTGGGTTTACGGTTTTCATCACATCCTTCCCGAACTTCTGGTTCGCACTATTACTAATCGTATTATTTGCGGTGAAGCTCGGGTGGCTCCCGTCCATGGGCATAATGGCTTGGCAGGGGTGGATTATGCCAGTCGCAGTTATGTCGATCGGGATGATGGCTATGTTAGCCAGAAACACACGAGCGAGTGTTCTTGAGGGGATCAGGCAAGATTATGTACGTACCGCGCGTGCAAAGGGGCAGCGTGAGCGCAAGATAATATGTGGACATGTGTTGCGCAACTCTATGATCCCAATCACAAATGTCATTGGTAATGGACTCGCCGGTCAACTCGGGGGCGCGGTGATCATCGAGACGGTGTTCGGATTGCCCGGGATAGGTCTATATGCCGTTAATGCTGTAGGTCAACGGAATTATCCCTCCGTTTTGGGAAGCGTTGTATTACTTGCTTTCGTGTTTGCGGGTGTAAACCTTCTTATAGATATCTGCTATGTGATCATTGATCCAAAACTTAGGTACACTTTTACCGACTCCGCGAGGGCAAATACGCCAAAACGCTTAGCGAAAAGGCATGTTGGGACCTAACACGCGGCAACCAGTTGATAAAATTTCAACTTATTAGGAGATGCATCTATGGCTAGGTATGTTACCCCTCAGATGGAAAAGATTTCTGACAAGAATAGACGGAGCAAAGACAAAGATTACTCTTTCTGGCGTGAGGCGTGGAGGAGAATAAGACGGAATAGGACAGGGGTACTCGGAATGGTCATCATTATTATACTGCTTCTCATTGCTCTATTCGCGCAGATTATCACTCCTTACAACCCAACGACCATTGATTTGATGCACGCTAACCAAACGCCAAATTGGTCACATCTCTTCGGCACTGACGAACTCGGGCGTGATATCCTGAGCCGATGTCTGGCAGGAACGCAGGTATCCTTGCCGATGGGTATTGCTGGCGCGATTTCGTCAGTTATACTGGGCGGGATACTCGGTCTTATCGCCGCTTTCTTCATGGGGCGGATAGACCATCTGATTATGCGCGTTATGGACGTACTTCAGGCAATTCCCGGGATACTGATGGCAATAGCAGTCGTTGCAACGATTGGGATAGGCATCTTCCAACTCCTGTTGGCTATGGCGATCAGTTCGCTTCCGATGTTTGCCAGAGCTGTGCGCGCGGCGGTCCTCACCGTACGTGACAGTGAATACGTAGAGGCAAGCCGGACTATTGGCGCGCGCACCGTGCGACTGATGCTTCGGCATATTATGCCCAATTGCGTGGGGCATCTGATCATCTTTGCGGTTGGGTCTATATCAGGCAGTATCTTGATCATATCGACGTTGAGTTTTTTGGGTCTTGGCGTTGCGCCTCCCACGCCCGAATGGGGCGCAATGCTCTCAGCAGGAAAGACGTATATCCAGAGTTATCCGCACATGGTAATATTCCCGGGATTGATGATCATGATTACAGTTTTTGCGTTCAACCTATTTGGCGACGGCGTTCGGGACGCGCTAGATCCAAAGATGCGGTAGGAGAGGAGGACGATTGAATGTCGGGGGAAATCGTCATTGATGCAGCAGAGGGGGCAACGCGCAACGACATGTACAAAGAAATCCCTCTTATCGAGATCAGAAACCTCCGTGTCCACTATGAGATGAACGAGGGCGTCGTCGAGGCTGTCAATGGATTGGACCTTACGATATATAAGGGCGAGACTTTCGGGTTGATCGGTGAGACAGGCGCGGGCAAGACGACGACAGCGCTTAGTATTCTTGGACTTCTGCCGGAACCTCGCGCGCATGTGATACATGGCGCGATTCTTCTTGATGGAGAGAACCTGTTTGAAAAGAGTAGAAAGGAAATGTTGGAGATACGCGGCAACAAGATCAGCATGATCTTTCAAGATCCGATGACCGCGCTCAACCCGGTTCATAAGATAGGCAAGCAAGTGACAGAGGTCATAGCGTTGCACCAGAATACAAAAGACAGAAAGCGCGCTGAACTTGACGCGGTCGACATGCTGCGGGTCGTAGGGATACAGGAAGATCGGTTTGAGAATTACCCCTTTGAATTCTCTGGCGGCATGAAGCAGCGCGTAGTCATCGCCATGGCATTGGCCTGCAGGCCGGAATTGATCATAGCTGACGAACCGACGACGGCACTAGATGTGACGATTCAGGCTCAAGTGCTGGCCATGATGAAAGAGCGCAGGGAGACATATAACACATCCGTATTGATGATCACCCACGATTTCGGCGTCGTTGCTGAGACGTGTGATCGTTGCGCGGTGATGTATGCCGGAGAGGTCGTGGAACAGGGCACGATCGAACATATATTCGACGATCCAAGACATCCTTATACAATTGGACTGTTCAACGCCCTACCGAGCCTGGATAAAAACAAGCAGCTCAAGCCAATCAAAGGGCTCATGCCCGATCCAATGAATCTTCCTTCGCATTGTACTTTCGCCGACCGGTGCGACCGATGCGCAGATATGTGCAGCCGGGATGACCCCCAATTAACAGAGGTTTCTCCCGGACATTTGGTCAAATGCTTCCTTGCGGTGGGACTGGAGGCGGAGTGATGGGAATACTTGAACTCAAGAACCTTAAAAAGTATTTTCACAATCCGCGTGGCATGCTGCATGCGGTAGATGATGTAACACTTGGTGTAGAGAAGAACAAAACGCTGGGTGTTGTCGGTGAATCTGGCTGTGGTAAAACGTCACTGGGGAGGGTCGTCTTACGGATGATTGAGCCGACCAGCGGCGAAATATGGTACGACGGGCAGGAAATCACCGCGATGAACATGAAGCAGGTACGCCAAATGCGCACAAAAATGCAAATGATCTACCAGGATCCTTATTCATCAATTGATCCGCGTATGAGTATTACACAGACCCTCGAGGAACCTTTTAAGATATTCAAGTTGACAAAATCAAAAGAAGAATTGCAACGCCGAGTTGGGGAACTAATGGATATTGTCGGAATAGCGAAGCGTTTTGCAAACGTCTATCCGCACGAACTTGATGGTGGCAGGCGCCAGCGCGTTGGTATCGCTAGAGCGCTGGCGCTGGATCCAAAGTTCATCGTCTGCGACGAGCCAGTGTCGGCGCTGGACGTGTCGATACAGGCGCAGGTCCTGAATCTCTTGCTTGAACTGCAGAAGTCGAAGGGTCTGACATATATGTTTATCACCCACGACCTGTCCGTTGTACGTTATATATCCGATGACATCTGCGTCATGTATCTGGGGCGCGTCGTTGAAAAATGCCCGTCGGATGAGCTGTTTAGTAACCCGTTGCATCCTTATACCCAAGCTCTTCTATCCGCTATCCTCATACCCAATATACATAATAAGACTGAACGTATCATCTTGAAAGGTGAACTTTCTTCCCCAATCAATCCCTTGCCTCAGTGCCGTTTCGCTCCCCGTTGCCCTTATGCGGCCGATGAGTGTCTTGCCTCCGAGCCGAAACTGCTCAAAGTTGGCGAGGGACATGTATGCGCCTGCCACCGGGTCGCTGACCTGGCAGAGAATAGGTAATAAGAAAGGAAAAGACAATGAAAAAGAAAATGAGACGAATCTTTGCGATCTTCTTGACAACCGTTATGATACTCTCACTAACTGCCGCATGCAGTAAAGGAACCACTGATCAAAGCACCCCGGACGTCACATCCTCTTCTCCCGAGGGAGTGCAGTCACCCACTCAACCCGTCCAGCCGACGTCGTCCGAGCCGAGCGTGCCCCCCGAGCAGGACGCATATGTCGGGAAGACACTGACGGTCGCGATGGGCGCAGAACCCACGGTGCTCCTGCCACAGGCGGGTATAATGAATAACGGCGCGTCCACCGTTGTTATGGCTATGGCTGACTACCTGTTTTTTTATAATGAAAATGGAGAAATAGTTCCTTCCATCGCAACCGGCTCCGAGTGGGTAGACGATTTGCACCTCCGCATCTTCCTCCGTAACGATGTCTACTCCTCCCAAGGCTATCATATAACGGCTGAAGACGTCCTGTTTTCTTGGCAACTTGGGAAAAATCTGGGTTTGAATGCCCGCTCATACACGGCAGATTATGATGTTGACGGATGGACTGTTGAGGACGACTACACCCTGGTCATGAAATTGAACGTGCCTTGTGCGACTATTCTGGATGGAATTGTGAATTCTGCTTTTGTAATAGTCAGCAAACAAGCCTACGAGGAATTTAGCAGTCTTGACGACGTGTTGGTCAACCCGCAGGTTTATACGGGCCGTTATAAATTTGTAGAATGGGTACCCGGACAGTACGTCCTCCTGGAGTACAACAAAAACTATTGGGACCACACATATGTTCCATCTTTTCTATACATCCGCTTTACATGGGTCGCCGATAGCGCCGCGCGCACCATGGCCGTGCAAAGTGGCGCCGCAGACATAGCGGAGGAATTATCCAGAGCTGACGTGTCGAGCGTAGAGGGAAATCCCGGCCTGAACACGTATACAATACCGGCAAATACTGTGGTGGGAATGTATTTCAACTGTTCACGCGCGCCTCTCGACGACGCTAGAGTACGCCGGGCAATTCGTATGCTTATCGATCCGGCTGCTGTACAGTCCTTGTTTGGTGGTGATATAGTTGAATCGGTGGTTTCTTCGAATCTATACCTCTACTGGAAAGAGGGGGCCGCGTACATTGGGGATCGCTCACGCAATATAGCTGGCGCAAAAGCCCTCTTGGCTGAGGCAGGATATCCCGACGGATTCGAACTGGATGCGTTGATTTCGACCGCAGCAAATTATCCTTTACTGGCACAGCTTATCCAGGCAAATCTCGCAGACGCCGGTATCAAGGTAAATATCGTGCAGACACAGCAATCTGAGTTCTTTTCCAGGCTTGATACTGCCGATTATGATCTACTCCTGAGAAATGCCGGATCAGCAACGCTGCAGATTCAAGAGTGGCGCAGATTTGACCGGAACACTGAAGTTATAGCAGCGCGCGGCCATACATTGTATGCGAATCCGGCGCTCGACGATCTCATCAACACCTGGAACACCAATTTTGACGCTGATATACGACTTCAGGCGGCCTACGATATACAGAAGATCCTGATTGATGATGCTCCTGCTATCGGTTTTACCAACGCCTACAATTACGCCGTATCCACAAACAACCTCACCAACGCGTTTGGAGATTCCACTTCAAACTTATTCGTTATCTGGATAAGACCCGTGAACTAATTCCAATGACTGACAGCACGGAATCACGTTTCGCGTGTCCCGTGCTGTTGGTGTTTCTGCATAAAAGACAGAATAAAGGCCGAAAACGGCAGATAAGGAAAGGATCCTATGGATATTGAATTAAAACTGGAAATTGATAGACTGAAGGCTGTACAAGAAATAAAGAATTGCATGGCTCATTATGAGACCGTACACATTCAGCCAGGCGAGATTTGGAAGACACCGGAGTGTTTTGCGTTGTGGCGTCCGGATGTGTCCTGTGAAGTGTCAGATTGGGGGTGCTTTTTTGGGCCGGAAGCTGTTGAAAAGTTTTGGAAGGCTCAAAAAGCCGACGAGCTTAGAGGTGGAATATTTTTCCACTCTCTATGCACTCCCGCGATTCAAGTAGCAGGTAACTGTAAGACGGCTAAGGCGACGTGGCACACTGTTGGTTTTGAAACGATGCCGCCTTTTGATTTTGAGGAAGTAAAAGAATACAGTTGCTTTTGGTGTTTCGGAAAATATGGAATCGATTTTATAAGAAATCCTGATACAGGAGAATGGAAAATCTGGCACTTTAAATATTTCCGAATTATTCGCAATCGATATGAGACAAATTGGTATGACGACGCCAAAAACACGCTGATTGGTGTACCTAGTAAAGACGAGGATTTTGAGGTCACCGGACGTAAGCCCTCCGTATTCCATAGACCTTACAGGGGCGATATCGTTCAGCATCCGTTTCCAATCGATCCGAAGCCGTACTATGATTATGATGGTGATTTCAGATGGATTTTCGGCGGCGAGGAGTATGAGAAAAAATACGATGTATCCTATCCGTTATATGAGAAGTTCTATAATGCTAATTATCCAGAGCGAGTTTAAAGAATTAAGATGGTTTAAGCCAAATAATAAGTCTAAAACATATTCTATAACATGTTCTGGAGCTATGATTGACGAACCGTGGCGCAATTGATATAATTCTTATATGATAATTGGAAGGGTATGGCTATGAAGGCTGAAAAACCCGCAAACGCCACTTATACAAAAATATTGGACGCCGCCAAGCGGCTTACCCAATTGGTAAACTATAATGATATGACAGTGCGCGGCATATGCGCGGAGGCCGGGGTCTCCGTGGGGTCTTTTTACCATTTCTTCGAGAGCAAGGGACAGATGCTGGCGACAAAAGCGCTGGTCAACGAAGAGGAAACTGCCGATGAGATCAGAAAAAGTCTGGATGGCTATCCTACATACGAAAAACTGATGCTGTTCACCGAGCGGTATGCCGGCATGAATCTGGAGGCCGGCATCGAGGAGGTGAAGTCCCTGTTCGATATGTCCGGGATGTGGTACCGGCGGCGGCAGCCCGTGGTCCATGTGCTGGAGGATATCATAGAGGAGGGGCGGAGCGGCGGCGCGCTGCTTGCGACGATCTCCTCCGATGAGATGACTGATTATTTCATCGACTGCCTTCGGGGGGTCACATACAATTGGTGTATGCAAAACGGCGGCTTCGACCTGACGGCGCGCATGAGAGCATACGTCAATATCCTTTTCCATGCGTTTAAAAAGGTCGTGTAGCGCCGCGTTATTCAAGATGGAGTTGTGGGGCTCCGCCACACGTTATGTTCTGATATCGTCGCGGAGACCATCGAATCCGTGCTGCTTCCGCTGCGCAGGGCAACTTGATACGATCCCCGGTGGGTCTGCCGACTCATCCAATATACAATCGGGAGGATTTTCCTGGTCAGGCAAGAAATCAAAACAGTGAACGTCGAAAAATTTAAACCGTATGAGGTATATGCGCGTGCGGAAGCGGCCCCCACTTGTCGGGGTTAGGACCCTCATCGGGATTAAATGAAGTTACCCTGGCCGGTTCGTCCGGCGGCCAATAAGGGGTAGGAGTCCTGCGGCAGTCGGCAACTTCCAGCCAACTTTTATTATAGGGCGTCCTCAGCCAGCATATGGGGCGCAGCTTTTTGAACTTCCATTCGCCGTTCTCCATGACGAACTCATTGTCATATTTGCCGGCGATCCAAAAAGCTGTGTCCTTTTTTGTGCTTGTCTCAGGGTTGAAAACCCTGTTTGAATGCGGGCCGAATAGGTGCCACTGACCCCATGCGCACGTCCTGTCTTCCGCTACTTCAATAAGCGGCGTCGAGATGGTAAGCATCAGCAGAAGAAATGCCCTGTCGGTGTTTGTATTTGACATTCCCCCGGACTGCTTTGGCGCGGGATTACCGTCCTTATCCACGAGTCCCGCCATTGTGTACCACGCCCGTTTTACGTGCTCCTGCCCGATATACGCGCCGGAATCCATGATCTCCATACGCACGTCCGGCTCCTCATGGGCGAACAGATCGTCATATACCTCGCGGATCTTGCCATTTTCAAGGTAAAAGACATATCGGCTCATCAGGTTTTGAATTTCGACCGCGTCGGCGGCATACGCCTGACGCTTGATTTCCTTTTCCAACGCCTCAATTTTCTTCAGTAGCCCGTCGTTTTCCATATTTTTCAAGTCCTTTCAATAAAATTCAATGTATCTGTTCGGGGGGGTATCCCCAGAAAATTCAATATTGTATATATTTCGGGGAGATATCGGCGTACTTTTCTACCAGCGCGTCCCAGTTTGAGGGTAGCTCAATTCTTGTGCAGGATGGCCCCCCGTGGTCGCCACCGCCCGAAAAGGCGGCCATCGAATAGCCGTAATCGCTGCCTCCGACCACGATAAACAGGTGCTCCTTGGACCAAAAACGCCTCGTCCAATGCGACGGGGATTCAGGCAGGTCGACCGTGCCGGTGGGGTGGTTATTCCCGACGAGCCAGCGGATCAGCACTTTTGATCCCGGTTGGCGGTTGTATTCCACCATATAATCGAGGATGCGCTGTTTGTCCCATCCAGCCGCATTCATCATGCGGGCTGTTTTCGGGGACATGACTATCATCGCGCCAGGCGCCCAGCCCTGCGCGTCGAGGGCGCATAGGCTCTCCAGCACCAGTCTGGGATTTGACCCCGCGAGGCTGTTGTGCTGGTGCGGCCAGAACATGGTTATTGCGGATTCGCCCAGGTCAAACCCATATTCAGTATGCAGAGTGGGCCAAGGGCTCATTTCGTCGTTTTCTGTTATGACAACGCCGAAACGCGAGGGATGCCCCAGCTCCGACATATCCTCCAGAGTCGGGCGCACACCGGCTATATTCATCGTGATATACGCGACCGCCCTTGAAATCGCGGCTGACGGCTTGAAATACGGGCTCATGATAGCGCCTTTGCCATTGAGCCCGATATCCTTTGCGGCCGGGCCGGTGACGGTCATGAACGGGGCCCAACTGGAAACGCTGCATGTCCAGCCTTCAAGGTGGATGCTGGGGTCTAGCATCCCCCGCACGGCGGCGATCAGTACAGGCATATACGTAGGCAGGCAGCCTGCCATCACGGCGTTTATGGCAATCTTTTCGACCGTCGCGTTACCCAGCATCGGAGGGATCTGCCCAACAACGAAATCGCGGGGCAGCTCCGTCCCGGTGAGCATCTCCTCGACCGCTTCGGCGGTCGGCGGGATGATGGGAGAACCGTTTGTCCAGCCACACTGATAAAACCGGTCGTTTATCTCCATATAGTTGCCGGAGACAGTGAGGTTGGCGAAGTCTGCGTCCTGCGCGGGCGGGGCTTTCTCATCTTCAGTGAGCGGCCTCGTGAGCGCGTCGATAAGGCCTTCCGCCACGGAGGGGAGGAACGGATCTATAAATTCTTTGATTTCAGCTTCGCCAAGCACCGTGAGCATGGACAGGTCCAGCATTTCACAGGGGACAAAGCGCAGCGCCGGCACGTGCCTCGCGGAAGCGCCCCGGGATGCGGGCTTGATGAGGTCGGTTTTACACAGCATGACGCAGGGCACGCCCAATTTCTCTACAAAGGCTGTGTTATAGGCATGGAACATGGCGCAGGAGCCGGCGTCGCCATAGGCGGCGATGACCGCGTCGACGCCTTTCAGCCATGCCTGAAGCTTTGGCCTAAACTCGTCGTCGTTCACGATCTCCCTTGTATCGCGGGGGTATTGGAAATGGGTGAAATTTGTCTTGGGTAGCTTTTCCGAGAGCAGCTTTTCCAGCCTCCGCAGCATTATAGGCGAGTGCTCCTTGAAATGGGCGAACATCCCGATCGTTTTGCCATCCAGTGTATCCGGGCGGGGAAAGATGCCCCGGGCGTCAGATATGTCGACGTCCGCCCAAGGGCTAAGCGCGGTCAATACTTCCATGGGTCCTTTCTCCTTCTATAACAAAAAGCGTATTGAACAAGGCGGTGGTTTTCGGTATTATGATAAACAGCAAAAGGGGGTGGCGGGTTTATGAATTTTAGTCAGCTCAGAGCCTTTATCGCCGTGGCTCAAAGCGAGAATTTAACCATGGCCGCCGAGAAGCTCTATACGTCGCAGTCAAATCTCAGCAAGTCGTTAAAAAAACTCGAGGACGAGGTGGGCGTCCCGTTGTTCAAACGTCCGCGGGGCAGAACTGTATTAAGCGAATATGGCAGATATTTTCTTGAGCGCGCCGAGAAAAATGTCAACGATATGGACGAATGCGTCGAGCATATCCGGAGTATGAACCGCAACGCTAAAAACGAGATATTTATCGGCGCTTCCCGGCGCACGGTGGTGAGCAGCCTGATACACCAATTCGTCCTCGCGCATGAGGATTGTTCAGTCTATCTGATGCTTGACGACCCGCAGGTGCTTGTGAATAAGCTAATTGGCGGGGAGCTGGATTTCGCGGTCATATACGAGCCTATTTTGGAGCCGCAGGTCGAATGGCGCCCTTATATCAACGACGAGATCGGCGTAATATTGCATAAAGGCCATCCGCTGTACGAGCGGAAATATATCGATCTGACCGAACTGAAAACCTCGTTTTTTATCAATGACGATACCGTCGTAAGCACTGATATGCTGACAAGGCTTTGCCAGGAAGCTGGCTTTCAACCGAAGATACGCTTTTCCAGCAACGACGCCAAGGTGAATGTGAATCTCGCCAGGACGCCGCAGTTTGTTTCGCTTGGATCCCTGGCTCAAGTAGCACGCGGCCATATAGAGGATGATGAGCCTGATGTGTTTAATTTTATCCGAATGGAACGGCCGCGGTACAGCCGCAGTATCGGCATAGCGAAGCTGTCCGAACGGGAACTCACCGGAAGCGCCAGGAATCTGTACGATGTCATCCAGCGCGGCATGATTAATATAAATAAAAGGGTAATTGAATTGACCCAAAATTGGCAATAGGTTTACTATTCCAATTTGTCCGCCGATGTTTCCAGATCGATGAATCTTGTATAAAACTTTAATATTTTTGCTTTATTTTGAATCATTTTCATATAACTATGCCAAAAATGAAAGCGTGGGAAGGATTAACCATGAATACTGATAAAGCCACCACGACAACAGCGAAAGCCGAACAGCCCGACCTTGTGAAGCCTCACGTTTGTTGCGGTTGGCACAACGGACAACGGTCACTTGATTTAGAATCCGCATATGCATATAATGATTCCGGCGGAGCCGCTAAATAGATATGGTTACAGGTAGTAAAATATTGGAGGATGAACAGCTTTGAACGATTTATTCAGGGTACCGGCATATGACCTGACAGGCAAAGTGGCGCTCGTGACCGGCTCGACGCGTGGGATCGGCCATGCGATAGCGGCGGGATTCGCGGCGGCGGGGGCATCCGTCGCGGTCGTGGGAAGGAAGAGCGCCGATTGCGCCCGCGTTCAACAGGAATTTGAGGAGAGGGGATATCGATGCTTCGGCGCGGCGGCGGATATGGGCGATACGGATAGCATCGAGCGCCTGGTCGGCGCTGTTGAAAATCAATACGGACACATCGACATTCTGGTAAATAACGCCGGTATCGGAGGAAAGGAAGCTCCGATACTTGACATTTCAACTGATGAATGGGATCAGACCCAAAACGTCGATTTAAAGGGAATATTTTTCTGCGCCAAGGCAGTCGCGGCGGGGATAAAAGCGCGGGGGACGGGCGGAAGGATCATCAACATGGCGTCCGCCGCCGGTATTCTGGCGCCAAAGTATGTGTCGGTGTACGGCGCGGCGAAAGCGGCGGTGATACACCTTACAAAAATCATGGCAAACGAATGGGCAAGATATA
>Ga0123357_10001346_pt1 | contig 25990 bp, 20 predicted proteins | sample TergutEmb28metaG_FD_89873 | JGI IMG/M metagenome (GOLD analysis project Ga0123357, IMG submission 89873) | Embiratermes neotenicus P4 segment gut microbial communities from Petit-Saut dam, French Guiana - Emb289 P4 | ecosystem: Host-associated > Arthropoda: Insects > Digestive system > Gut ...
ACATCTTGTGGATGCTGTGCGGACGTTATTCGAGCAGGAATCCGCTAAGCAGAGTTATGCGGAAGGATGGAAGAGAACTTTTTTAATGGCTCATGATTCAAATAAGTTAAGTTCGTGACTATAGTTGTCCCAGGGCATTTAGCCATCCTTCTTTGTTTGCTGAGTTGGCAGATTTCGCGTAAGATTTTCCTTTACATTCAATAGTAAAATACTCCCCATTGCCTTTGCCGCCTCTCATAACTAAGTCAGGTCCATGACCATGTAGTGGGCTCTCCTTTACTGTCTCATCGTGCCAATTGCCTTTGGTTTTATTGATGAGAAAAGCTCTGACGTGTGCTGTAATTGCCTGTTCGGTCAATCTCTCTATCGTCTCCTCCTCATTCATCCATTTCGCCTCTTGTTACATAAGCCACTCAGCTCGCCCGTCTATCATCAAATATCAGCTCGAAAATGTTCATCATCGTGGCATGCTCCGATTGCGCATTGAGGATAAATCCTTATCTGTCAAGGCTTCAGAGAGTGCATCCTCAAAGCGGTTGCTCCATCCTTTTCTTCAGCTTTTTCCATGCATGTGCCACAAGGAAGCTCTCATCCGCATCGTCAAGCATCTGCCTGAACGCCTCGCCTGAAACGGTAAAGAAGAATGAATCAGCAGGGAAGCCGGTCCTGGATGAGATATCAGCATTGCCGATCACCGCTCTTGGGCGTTCTCTGCGCAGTTCGGCAAAAGGCAGGCGGAATATCGATGAGCAGCCGGATCCGACAGGGAAATATGTGGCATCGTCCTCGGTCTTGCGGAATTGAAATAGGATATTCAGCGCCGACAATTGGTCGGGGGTGGAGAGGATAGTAACAATGTCCGGTTCATCCGACTCCTCAAACGGTTTGATCTCGATGATGCTGTTGCCGTTCATGACATCCTGTGGCGAAGCAAGCGCCCACCGCTCGGCGAGCTCCGGGCGTTGTTTCAGGCGCATTCCGGGGGGCGCTCCTTCTCCGGCCCCGTATGAGATGAAATGACCATACCCGCCCGGGACATTCATCGGCCCGTCCACGAACCCGAAGCCGCTTTTCCCACCGAAGCAGCGGACGGCATCCGCCGATAATCTTATGGTTTCTCCCTTCAATGCATTGTTCAGCGATAGCAAAGCGCAGTTCTCAGTGCCGGGGCAGTAGGCCTGAACGCCGTTTGTACGTTTAATCGACAATACTTTCCCGGTGATACCAAGCTCTGCGGCGAAATTCTTGAATTCCATAAACTCGACGCCCCATTATGCTTTTGCGATCTCCTTACTTCACATTCTCCAGGAACTGGATGCTCACTCCGTTCGGATCGGAAAAGAAGAAGAACATCACGTGCGGGTTAGGTTGCAGAATCTTGCCCGCAGTAATCCCCTTTTCTTTCAGCTGAGATATAGCATCTTTCACCGATGGGACCTCGAAGCCGAGGGAGATATCATGTCCAATGGAAATATTGGGCTTAGCAGGATTGAAGACCAGTTCGATCTCTGTCCCGACGTCACCGAGGAACACAATATCGGAACCCCCTGCCGAGAAACGCCTTTTTACTTTCAGGCCGATTATGTCCTGATAGAAATTCAACGATTCGTTCATATCTTTGACAGAGATTGTAACATGGATAAACTTCGTACAAGTCACCTTTTGTGTTTCACCGGATTATCAGTATAAAGAATATGCCCCGAGGCATGCCGCGTTCGTACTGCGTCCGATAAATGCTAAATCTTTTCAGTTGATACAAGGCTGTTATCGGAAGAGGTCACATGTTCGGAAAGAAGGAAAAAAAGGTCCGCGTGCTGTTCGTTGACGAGAAGAACGACCTGACATCGCAGCTTGCGGAGTATTTCACTAAAGAATACTTTGGCAACAGATATGAAGCATACAGCGCAGGCCCGAAGCACGAGCTCGTGGACTGCGAGCTGATATCTGTCATGTATCAAAGAGGAGAGGACATGAGGCGTCAGGTCTCCAAGGACTTCAGGGACAGGGACCGCCTCAGAGACGATGAGGATTATGATATCGTAGTGTTCCTTAGGAAAAGCGTATTTGATGAATGGGCGAAAAGGACGCCCTGGCAGGGAAAGCAGATACTATTTGAGATGGGATCAACGGCGGACTTTGCCGCCACCGATGATCTGGAACTCAGTAAATGCTATTCCGACCTCATTGACAAAGTGAGCACGTGGGTCAAAGAGAACATGGAAGATCCCGAAAAACTGAGATCGATGATAAGCGCATGATCCCCGTAATAATATATGATAAGTGTCAATGCGACCCCAAGAAATGTACAGCGAAAAGGATGCTGAAGTTCGGGTTAGGCCGGGAGGCGAAGACACTCTCAGCCATACCGTCCGGTTCCATCGTCCTTTCTCCCTTTTCTGAGGTTGCTCTGTCTCCCGCAGACATTGCGCATGCGAGAAAGGGCCTGGTGGTGATCGACCTTACATGGACCAACATAGAGGATTTCCCCAGGTTGAAGGGAGCGAACGAGAGGGCCCTTCCGTATCTGTTAGCTTCGAATCCGGTGAATTGGGGCAGGCCGATGGAGCTGAACAGCGCGGAAGCGGTCATGGCTTCCCTGATTATTCTAGGCGAGGAAGAGCAAGCGGAACCGTTTAAAGAACGGTTCAACTGGGCCACGGAATTCGTTCGCCTGAACGGAGCCATGCTGGAGGATTATTCTAAAGCGAAGGACAGCGCAGAGGTCGTGCGCATACAGAACGAGTATTTGGAAATGATACAAAACAGGAACTGAGGGATAGGCGGTCCGAGTGATGTCAGCCAGTGCTCATCCTTTCTAATGTCTCTTCACAAGCCTCTTTATCATAAAGAATATGACGGGCTCTGAACACGCACGCCGGCAAACCCCCCTATTTACTCTGTATGCTTTTTATCCTACTCGACAATATAGAAAGTTGCAATGCCCGATGATGTTGTAACGCTTATTTGGGAGGCTCTCGGAGAAGAAAAGCTGACGACCAGAGAAGCGAGCGACAGACTGGACCACCTGTTCAACTACAGATGCCCCGATGACATCGCCAAGACCCTTTCTAAACTCAGGAAGGCGGGACTGATCAGAGGGGAGATAGACATGGAAGCCGGAGGATGGCTATGGTGGGCCGATGAGGAATGCCGAAAGAACGGATCGCAGGGAGGAAAATGAGAATATGGCGGCGAGTTTTCAGGACAGCGAGATAGTGGCTGCATGGGAGGAGATATTCAGCAAAGACAAGTACCGTCTCGTGTTCGCCGACATTGCGGCAAGCTATCCGGAGAAGAGGAGCGTTTACATTCCGTATGAGGACATCGACTCCTACAACACGGACTTCGCCATGTATCTCTTGGATAATCCGGACAGATGCCTGAGCAAAGGCAGGGAGGCCATGAGAGCATCGCTCCCTCCGGCATGGGCCAAGGATGACGCTGTGAACCTCAGAATAACCAATCTTCCGAGGGATGCAAAAGTAGAGGTAAGGCACCTCAGGGCCAAACACCTTGGAAAACTCGTTGCGGTGGAAGGACTTGCGAGAAAGGCTACGACCGTGAGGCCGCGGATGACCCGCGCCCTCTTCAGGTGCAGCAGATGCGGAGCCGAGATGTGGGAGAATCAAAGAGGCGTGCTGATGAAGATGCCTCTGATGTGCTCGAATCCGGACGGCAGCTGCAACAAGCAGGCGACGCAGTTCGAACTCGATGCGAAAGCGTCCGTCTACACAGACACCCAGAAGATCGAAATCCAAGAGAGTCCCGAGGGGCTGAGGGGCGGAGCCCAGCCGGAAAGAATAACGGGATTCGTCGAAGACGATATCGCCGGCATAATAACTGCAGGCAACAGGATAACGATCAACGGGATCATAAGGTCCGCCGAAAAGCCGGACAGGGATAAAACGACCATATTCGAGATATTCATGGACGTATTGTCGATAGAATTCGAGAAGCACGAGTACGACGAGATACAGATAACGGAGGAAGACGAGCTTCAGATATTGGAGATGTCCAATGATCCGAAACTCTTTGATAATATCGTCGCTTCGATATCCCCAACCATCCATGGCATGACCGAGGTCAAGGGTGCCATTGCTCTGCAGCTGTTCGGAGGATGCAACAAAGAGATGGATGACGGCACCGTGATAAGGGGAGATATGCACGTGCTTCTCGTGGGAGACCCAGGAGTGGCAAAGTCTCAGATCCTGAGATATATGAGCACGCTTGCTCCCAGAGGCATATATGCATCCGGCAAATCCGCATCCGCAGCGGGATTGACAGCAGCAGCAGTCAAGGACGAATTCGGGGACGGCAGATGGACCCTTGAGGCGGGAGCGCTCGTTTTAGCAGACAAAGGATTGGCATGTATCGATGAATTGGACAAGATGACCCCGCAGGACCGTTCGTCCCTGCATGAAGCAATGGAGTCTCAGAGGATATCGGTCGCGAAAGCCGGCATCACGGCCACTCTGCAATGCAGATGCTCCATGCTTGCGGCCGCGAACCCCAAATTCGGAAGATTCGAGATGGCTGGCACATCAATAACCAAACAGATCGACCTGCCGCCCGCACTGATGTCTCGTTTTGATCTGATATTCGTGCTTACGGACAAGCCGAATGCCACTGCTGACAGGGAACTGACAACGCACATTCTGAATGTTCACAGGAGAGGGCAGGCCAGACAGATAGGGGAGGACGGGCCCCTCGTCGTCGGCGTCGATGTAAAAAAGATAAGGGATGAGACGCAGAGCATAAAACCGGTATACGAGCAAGAGATGATGAGGAAATACGTGGCGTACTCGAAGCGCATCGTACCCGTGATGACCGATGACGCAATGAAAGCGATCGAAGACAACTACCTCAAAATAAGAGCGATGGGGGCGGGCGAGAACGACTCCGTGCCGATAACGGCAAGGCAGCTGGAAGCGTATGTGAGATTGTCCGAAGCATCGGCAAGGATGAGACTGAGCCGCACGGTTGAAGAGAGAGATGCGATAAAAGCCGTGGAATTAGTGGAATACTATCTCGGCAGGATCCTGGCCCCGACCGGAGGGCAGTGGGATATCGGCAATATAATGGAAGATTTCACGAAGAAGGACCGCAATGAATTGACCATAATACTTGACATCATCAAGAAGTTCGGATCATCCGACGGGATATCCGAAGAAGAGATAATCAGCCATGCCATCAGCGACGGATTATCTGCCGGGCAGACAGAGAAAAGGCTGAAAATACTGAAGGAAAGCGGTACTCTCTTCTCCCCGCGCGATGGTTACTATAAGGAGGCTTAAGATGATACTTTGTAAGATCCATGTTCATGAAAACGACAGGATACTGGCCGCATGCGACCAAGAGATCCTGGGGATGACGTTCAGAGGCGACGGAATAAAAATAAAAGTGTCGGAGATATTCTACGGCGGAGAGCCCGTGTCCGAGGAAGTGTTCATGGAAAGGACGAAGTCGGTCACAATAATGAACCTCGTTGGCAACTGTGTTGTCGAGAAAGCGGTAAAAGAGGGGCTGGTCTCCGAACAGAGCGTGATGGTCATCGGAGGGGTGAAGCACGCTCAAGTGGTGATAATGTGAATTTCTGTGTAAAGTGCGGGGAAGAGACCGAGCATACGATCAACGGTCTTTGCACGGAATGCTTTTTGGACGGCAGAGAACTGGTATCCCTTCCGCATCATGTAGATGTGAAAGTGTGCGCTAACTGCGGGGACATCGGGTTCGGGGAGACATGGGTGACAAAGGACGTTCAGGACGCGATTGGAGAGGCGGCGGAGCGTGCGTTGGTCCCCATAAAAGAAGCGAAGAAGATCAGCACCGCGGCGACATTGGCCGAACAGGAACAGTACACGTATCTGGTCGTGGTGGATGCCGTGCTCGACATAAACGGATACACGGTAGAAACATCGGCATCCACGATAGTAAGGCTCAAGAACACCGTATGCAAGAGATGTTCCAGACAGCTTGGGAACTATTATGAGGCGATACTGCAGATAAGGGCCGGATCGAAAGACATCCCTCAGGGGACGAAGAGGGAAGCGCAGAACAGGGTCGAGAATCTTGTCGATGCCCAATCCGTTTCCAACAGGCAGCTCTTCATAACCAAGACCGAGGAGGTGCAGGGCGGGATAGATATCTATCTGTCATCCATATCTTTAGGGAAAGCGGCCACAAAGGATCTCGCAGACGCATACTGCGCCGAGACGAAAGAGGCCGCCAAGCTTGTCGGGCTGACAGAGGACGGCCAGGAGATGTACAGGGTGACATACCTCGTGCGGCTTCCCGATTTTCATACGGGGGACGTCATACAGTTTGAGGGACGGTATTTCAAACTGACCAGACTGTCAAGCAGCGGCGCCAAAGTGATCGATCTCATGAACCTCAGGGAGAGATCGGTCAAAAGGTCGGATGTGCCTCTTTTTAAGGTATATGCAAGGTCAGCGGACCTGAAGGACGCCGTTGTGGTGAACAGGACCAAAGGTGAGATCCAGATCCTGAACCCATCCAATTATTCGACGGTCGATCTTGTCGTCCCCGAGGACGCCGAGGTCGGCGATGCTGTAAAAGTTGTTGAGATCAACGACAACCTGTACTATGTCCCATGAGTGTACTTTTTTATCGGAGACTGTAATTAAGGTATCATGATAAAACTGCCGGAACCAGTCGACCAGATAGTGGTAAACCTTCTGAAAGCGGCCAACACAAAACTCCCTCGGGACATAGGTTGGGCGCTGGAGGCCGCAGCCGGCTGGGAAGCGGATCCTTTGGCGAGGACGCAGCTCGGAGCGATAATGGACAATGTGAAGAAAGCAGAGGTTCTCGGCCGCCCTATGTGCCAGGACACAGGCATTTCTACTTTCTATGTTAAAGGTAAGTTCGATGCATCGATCCGCGGCGAAATAATGAAAGGAATAAAGAGGGCAACAGAGACCGTGCCGCTGAGGCCCAATACCGTGGACCCGTTGACGAGGGAGAACCCCGGGGACAATCTCGGCAGAGGGATGCCATCCATCCATTATATTCCAACGGATGATGATTTTCTGGAGATCGCTGTCCTGATAAAAGGAGCAGGATCGGAGAACATGACCAGACTGGCCATGCTGAATCCCTCGGATGGGATCGAAGGGGTCAAGAGGTTTGTTATCGACTCAGTATTGGATGCCGGGGGAAGACCATGTCCACCAGGAATAGTGGGGATCGGGATAGGAGGCACAGCGGAAGAGTGCGTCTCTATGGCAAAAGAAGCACTGATGATTCCTCTCGATTCGGAAAACAAAGATCCAAAGCTGAGAGAGATCGAAGAGGACCTCTTTGTTAAATTGAACGGCAGCGGGCTGGGCCCTATGGGGCTGGGAGGATCGACCACCACTCTCGGAGTGAGGATAAAGACCGCATACTGCCACACGGCAAGCCTTCCGGTGGCGGTCAGCATAGGATGTTGGGCGACGCGCAGGGCGGTAGCGCGCATAACTGATACAAGAGTAGAATACAAACAAGGGGTTGAGCTGTGATGGAACTGAGGGCACCCCTCGACGAGAGGACGGTCAGACATCTTAAGATAGGCGATACGGTGTATCTGTCCGGCAGCCTGATAACAGGAAGGGACGAGATGCATATCAGAGCGATAGAGTACTCCAAACTCGGAAAGCCGGTCCCGGAAGGGATTGAAAATTCCATACTGTATCACTGCGGCCCGATAATGGTCAATGGGGCAAAAGGCTGGACGGCGGTGGCCGCCGGTCCGACCACCAGCGCGAGGATGAACACTCTGGAACCAGAGATGATAAGGAGGTTCGGGATCCGTGCCATCATAGGGAAGGGAGGAATGTCGAAAGAGGTCGGCGAGGCCATGCGCGAGGTCGGATGCGTGTATCTTGCTGCAGTGGGAGGAACAGCGGTCTCGCTCGCGGAGTCGATCGTCAGCGTAAGCGGCATGGAGTGGGCGGACCTGGGCATGGCTGAGGCGATGTGGAGATTGAATGTAGAAAAGATGGGGCCGCTTATTGTCGCAATGGACTCCGAAGGTGGCAGCCTTTACGATAATGTGAGATCAAAACTCGTCAGGGGTACCTGACATCTTTGTCCTCGTCCTCGCTGTCGTCGATTATCTCCAGGCGGTGGGGACCGTTCATACGTCTGCTCAAGAACCACGCTGCTACCGCCAGCATTATGCCTACCACAACGCCCACTAACATCAATACGTGGGCATTATCGAGGCCAAGATGTTTCTTCAGTTCGCTCTTTACCATAAGGACATTAACCGTCGAAGGGCTGCCCGTTACTTTCACAGGTATGGTATCGCTTTGATTGAAACCTTGGCGGCTTACAGTAAGATTGTATGTTCCAGTAGGACACGTTATTTCATAATACCCGTTGCTGTCCGTTTGTGCCGTATAGCCTCCCCCGCCAGAGGCGGGTGTGTCCACTGCAGGCTTGAGGGTAACGTTCGCATCTTTTATCGAGGTCGTGCCGAACGAGACCTGCCCCTTTATTACCCCGTTGGAAGCGACCATTATTGCGCACTGCATATCTGCAATTGAGCCGGTTATTGTATAGGTGTGGGTCGAGGTATTGTACGATGCTTTCGCCAGATTAAGTGCAAGGTAGTCCGATCCTTGCAGAGATGAGGTGTTCGGACAGGTTATGGCCGTATATCCAAAGGTTGTAAAAGATATCTGGAGGCCTGTGTTCGAAGCTACGCCGACACTGAAGAAACCATTCTCATCGGTTTCGTTCTGGAACGCAAGGCCGGTGCTGTCTGTTATAGAAACGGTCACTCCCGCCATCGGCATCTTCCCTATATCGGCAACATACCCTTGAATGAAGTAATTCGGGGCAACAGACGTGTCATCCGCGTTGGATGATGCGAATGGTATCACCAATACTAGCAAAGAAATGGTCGCCAAAACCAGCAGGAGCTTGTACCTCATCACCTTTCAATGGGTGACTGCATTTAATATCTTTTCGAGGTCAAAGGCTTTCGGAACCCAATGCGGATCGATCGAAATCGATTATTTCTCCAAATCTGAGTATACACATACTCTAAATATATCCTGACTCTAATGGTAAGAAATTTACGGTGAGATGTTGGAAAGAGTAAGTAAAACGCATTCTATGGATGAAGTAATGGACCTTATGGAACCGCTCATCGCAAGATGGTTCAAAGAAAGGTTCAGCACACTCACTGAGCCGCAGGCGAAATCGATCCCGGCCATTCATCAAAGGAAGAATGTATTGGTGTCATCGCCCACAGGCTCGGGCAAGACGCTCACCGCTTTCACAAGCATAATCAACGAACTCACCAAATATGCGGCAGAGGGGAGACTCGAGGAGAGGATATATTGTATCTATATCTCGCCTCTGAAAGCTCTGGCCAACGATGTCAACCGGAATCTGAACACGCCTCTTGCAGAGATGAGGGAGGTCGCCGCCGCACACGGCATGAACGTACCGAACATCAAGGTGGCAGTAAGGTCCGGCGACACGCCGCAGAGCGAAAGGCAGAAGATGGTAAAACACCCGCCACACATTCTTATCACGACGCCGGAGTCGCTCGCTTTGATCTTAGCGGCGCCGAAGTTCAAAGAGAGCTTCAAAAAAGTGGAATGGGTGATCCTCGATGAGATACACGACATATGCGACTCAAAGAGAGGAGCATTCCTCTCTCTGACGCTGGAGCGCCTCAAAGAATTCTGCGAGACCGATTTCTCAAGGATAGGGTTGTCGGCCACACTGGCGCCGATCGAAGCGATAGCGGGATTCTTGGTGGGATGCAAGCCCGGCGGAGAACACAGGGACGTCACCCTTGTGGAAGCCGATTCAAAGAAAGAGCTCGACCTGGAGGTCATATGCCCCACGGACGACATGACCACTCTGTCATCCGATATCGTGAATTCCATGATGTATGACAAAGTGAAAGAAATGGTCGACCAGCATGAGACAACACTCATATTCACAAACACAAGATCAGGCGCCGAGAGCGTTGTATACAAATTGAAGGAAAGAGGTCTGGAGAGCATAGAGGTCCACCACAGTTCGCTTGGCAGAGAGACCCGGCTGGATGTGGAGGAAAGGCTCAAGAGGGGCGAGATCAAATGCGTGGTGTCTTCGACATCTCTTGAACTTGGGATAGATATAGGTTCTATAGACCTTGTGTGCCAGATAGGTTCTCCGAAATCCGTCGCGAAGGGGCTGCAGAGGATAGGCAGGAGCGGCCACAGCTACGGCAAGGTCGCGAAAGGAAGGCTCATCGTCTTTGATCCGGACGATCTTGTGGAATGTGCCGTGATGTGCCGTGCCGCTCACAGAGGGGACATAGACAGAGTTGGGATCCCAGAGAACTGTCTGGACGTTCTTTCTCAGACGGTCGTCGGCATGAGCCTGGACCAGAGATGGGATGTTGATGCAGCGTATGAGCTAGTAAAAGGATCATATTGTTACAGAAACCTCAGCAAGAGCGGTTTCATTGACGTTTTGAGATACCTAGGGAGCAAGGACGAGCACGAAGGTGTCTATTCCAAGATATGGTATGACGAGGACGAGAATCAGTTCGGCAGGAAGAAAGGCGCCAGAATGATATATCTCATGAATCTGGGCACCATACCCGAGGAAGCCAACTACAGAGTGGTGACGAACCACGGCACCACCGCGGGGGAACTCTCGGAGAAGTTCGTTGAAAGACTTGCACCCAGAGATGTCTTTGTTCTCGGAGGGAGGTCGCTTGAATTCGTAAGGTCCAAGGGGATGGTGGCGCATGTCAAGGAGGCAACCGGAAGGAAGCCAACCGTGCCTTCCTGGGCAGGAGAGATGCTGCCGAGAAGCTTCGACCTTTCAATGGATGTTGCGGTATTCCGGAAAGAGATGTCGCAGATGATCCAAGATGAGCCGTCGGACTTCATAGAAAAACTCAGTCATGAATTTGATATCGACGAAGGTTCCGCAAGGAGCCTAATATCATACTTCAAGGAACAGAAGGCGGTCACAGGTAGCATCCCCGATGTCGATAGGCTTGCGATCGAGGAATACATAGACCCATCCGGAAATCAGAGGATAGTATTCCATTTCCCATTTGGAAGGAGGGTCAATGACGCGTTATCCAGAGGGTATGCGTACAGGCTGTCCAACATGATAGGTTCGAACGTCTCCGTTACCATGTCGGATGACAACTTCATGATCGGTACTCCGAGAAAGGTGGAGATCGAACAGATCCCGCATCTCCTCACATCAAGGGAATTGGACTCGATACTGAGGAAGGCCATCAAGGACTCGGAGATATTCAAACTCAGATTCAGGCACACCGCTGCGCGCAGTTTTATGATACTCAGGAATTACCTGGGCCGTCCGATCTCGGTCAACAGGCAGCAGGTAAGATCCTCATATCTTCTGGATACGCTTGGCAACATGGATAATGTTCCGGTGATAGAGGAGACCTATCGGGAAGTGCTCGAGGATGACATGGACATAAAGAATGCCACGGAGGTCCTCGAGATGATAGAGAATGGGAAGATGGGGGTCAATGTGTTCCATTTCAGCGGAACGCCGTCTCCGTTTGCGCACTCTATCATATTGTCAGGATTCTCAGATATCGTTCTGATGGAGGACCGCTCAGAACTTCTGAAGGAGCTCCACCGTAAGGTCCTGCACAGAGCACTCGGCGACTCCGTGAAAGAGTTCGAGTTCGACGAGGACCATGTGATCCCATACTTCAGGCAAAAGATCGGGCGCATCACATCAAAAAATGACATCATTCCTCTTCTCATGAGGACCGGACCGCTCCAGGCGATAAGGGAGAGGGGCCGCAACATCTATGCATACTGCGACGATGACAAAAAAGTCGTCGACGAATGGGTCAGAGAGCTGCTCAAAGAGGGAGCGATTGGAACGGTGTTCATGGATGAACCGCACATAATGGTGAAAGGTGAGATCCCCGTATACGCCGCGGCCACTGCAAAAGAGCGTGAACTTAACGAAACCGATCTAAAGGTGCTTGAACAGGTTGGGGAAAGGACGGCGCTAAGCGACATAACCACGGCCTTGGAGATAAGCGAGGATGTGACGTTCAGATCAATGAGAAAACTGGAGTCGATGTATCTAGTTACAAGAATAGATATCACTGCGAACAACAAATGGTATTTTTCCAAGGCCGACCCTTCAGGATTGGATAAGAACAAATGTCTGGACGAGATCGTATTCAGATATCTCGACTGCTTTGCTCCGTCAACGGTTCCGGAGACGGCGTTCGCTCTTTCTTTGACCGAAAAAGAGGCTCAGACAGCGTTGGACTCGTTGGTCAACAGCGAAGAGGTCGTCAGAGGGCAGTTCCTGATATCTCAGAACCCTCAGTATATGAAGACGATCGACCGCATGAGGCTCAGAGCGGGCAAGGAGAACATTTTCGATTTCGATACCGTTGAAGAATACAGAAGAACAAAAGGAGAGCAGTTCGCCTGCATAGAGGATTATTTCAAGTTCTATGGTTCGGCCGGAAGCGAGATAGACGTTTACAACAGGGTCAAGGACTTCAGCCTGGAGGAATGGTATAAGCTGAGGGAATCCGAGAGGCTGCTCCTCGGAAGATTCGTAAGGGGGAAGGTAAGATACGTGCTCTCAGAAGATGGCGACAGGCTTGCGATGCTCAGACCCTCCGAGACGACAGAATCCGATGTCGAGCTGCTTTCCGTCATCGAAAGGATGGGCCATGCCACAATGAGGCAGCTGGTAGCGGTTACAGGCCAAGACAAGACAGAGATCAAAGAATCGGTCCAGAGGCTTGATCGCTCCCTGAAGATCATCCGCGCATTCAACGACAGGGAAGATTGGGGCACAGAGAACACATACAAACTGTATCGCCCCAAAAGACCGGAAAAGGATCCGAGAGAGGAACTTGTCCGCGAATGTATAATCTCTTATGGTCCGATACCGGCGCAGGCCCTGCGTTTCCTGGTGGGAGTAACGCCAGAAGAGGCCGAGACGTACGCTATATCGGCAGGCGCAGAGACGATATTTGTCGGAAGCGGACAGAGCCAGATGTATGTTATGCCGGATGAGGTACCGCTGATAAAGAAATCAAGGAACAGAGAGGAGAAAGTGACGATACGGTCTCTGTTCGATCCGGACCTCGGATCAAAATGGTCGGAATTGTCCGCGAGATACGGGGACCGATGGATCTACCCGGCCACAAAGGGGAACAAGGTCATCGGGGCACTGGAGATATGGGAGATGTCGGGGTGCATCGAGGTCAGAAGCATGGACCTGGATTCTCCTGACCTTCTGCAGGATGTACTTTCGGCATTGGACCGCCTCATGGGATTCTTTAACATGAAGGGGGTGGACATCGTAAGGATCAGGGAGATCCTCGGGAAGGACGCATCCGAACTCGATGATGATATGGTAATGTGCCTCGGAATGAATGGATACAGATCTGTTAACGGATTCTTTGCGAAAGGCGACTTTGTGGACAGGACAATGTCGGACGATGAGCACATGTGTTACATATTCCAAAAGCAGAGGGTATCGAGATCAGATAAGTTCTCCACGGTGGATGAAGCAGTGAAGGCAAGAGGATACATCAGGAACGACCAGGAGATGGTGACAAGAGTATCTCAGAAAATGCCGTTCAAGAAGATACTGGGCGGAGGGACCCTTCTCAGGATGTCTCTCCTGCCGGGATACATAGGGTATACCACAACGGAATTCGCCCCGATATACTCCGCCGCCAAATCAGGCGAGATCGAGAAAGATGCCCGAACAGTGAGGGATTTCATCCGGGACAGACAGCCGATATCAAGGAAGGAGATCATCCACGGCTCTCCGTTCTCGGAAGAACGTACGTTGGAATTGATCTCAGAGCTTTCCAAAGCATCCGCTATCTGTCAAGACCAGGATTCCTTCTATTACGACGTACCTCCGAGCCGCATGGGTAAGGAAAAGGCAATGAAAGCTATAGTAAAGAGACATTTCAATGATTTCGGAACGTTCTCCGCAGAAGATCTGGCGCAGTTCCTTACCATCAGAATGGGGGCGGTCAGGAGGATGTTATCTGAGCTTGAGAAAGAGGGGTATCTCGTCAAAGGGTTCCTTGTGAAGGACGATTCTACTCTAAGGTGGATGCTGAAAGACGATCTGAAAATGAAGCCAGAACCATTCAAGGAGACATTCCTGTTGAATACGCAGGACAACCTGCACGTCTATCTGCGCAACATGATCAAAAGAGAATGCGGCGCAACGGAATGTGTGGTCTTCGACGGAACGGCCATAATAGGCAGCTTCGAGGGAAAAATAGCGTCCTCAGGGGCCAAAGTGGAGAATTTCAAAGGCAGCGAGAAGGCATATAAACACATGAAAGAGGTCGCCAAGTCGCTGGGCGTGAAGATAGAGGAGAAGAAACCCCCTGAAGAGGAAGATTGGGACGTATCAGAGTTCTATCTGAAGACGAATCCTGGGGCCGTCTGATCACTGTCCGGTGATAATGGAACTGTGGTAAAGGAACTCCTGCGCATATCCTGCGTACCGTCCGAACTTCTTCCTTCCGAACTCAGCCATTATTCTGTAGTTCCCGGTGACCCCATACATCTCTGCGAGGCATTTTGAGATCCTAGCATCAACTGGAAAAGCTTCAAGATGCCCGAACCCGAAAAGCGCCACACAATCGGCCACTTTTGGTCCTACTCCATCGATCTCCATCAGGGAGCCGATGCAGTCCGCATAACCCATCTCTCCGATCCCCCCCAGATCGATCGTCCCGTTCTCTGTGCTCTCCGCGAGCTTGATGAATCTTTCCTCACGGTATCCGAGTCTGCAGACAGGTATCTCCTCCTGCTTGTCGAGTATCTCTTTCGGCGTTGGGAACATCCTTCTTTCCCCGAGGTCTTTTCCGAATGTATCGCAGACTGATTCAACCATCTTCGCGATCCTTTTGACATTGACATTTGTTGCAAGGACATATGTGGCAAGGCACTCCCATGGCTCTTGTTTTAAGATCCTCATTCCGGGGCACGATGATGACAGCGATGCGACATAAGGGTCCGCATGAGATATCTCTTTGATTATCTCGGGAAGATCATCCCAGTTTCTGAAATATGTCAGCAGCACATCTTTATTCGAACACCCTTCTGCCTCGAAACCGCCGGAATTTTCGATAAGGTGGACTATTTCATCGCCGATGACCCCATGCCATTCGTCAGCTGTCTTTCTCCATCTGTGGGCCTGTCCGCATCCCAGAGTCGGATCGAGCGAGACATCAAGTTCTATTTGCACAAATGGATGATGTTCGAATAAGCTAAAGGATTTACCGTCCCGGCAACATGCTCGATTATCAAACATTGAGAAAAAGACCTGAGAACTCTGAAATAGGCGTAAGGCCTTCAGAGAGCATGCGTTTTGGTCCGGCAGGATATCCGAGCGAGGGAAAGACCCCGGAGGGTTCGCTTCGGTATACTAAAGACAAAGGCCTGAATGCCCTCGAGGTCGAGTTTGTAAGAGGCGCGAGAATAAGCCCCGAGAGGGCAAAGGCGATCGGAGAGGCCGCAAAGAACCTAGACGTAAGGCTCAGTTGCCACGCGCCGTATTTCATCAGTTTCAATTCGGAAGAGCCGGAGACAAGAGAGAAAAGCATCGGATGGGTCATGGACACGGTACGTGCGGCGCACATCCTCGGAGCGTACATCATAGTGATACACGCGGCATCATACGGGAAGTCTCCAGGCACAGCCATGGGTTCGGTCATAGACGGGTTGTCCAGATGCAAAGAGAAGATGGATGATGAGGGCATAAAGGACGTGATCCTCGGAGTGGAGACAATGGGCAAGAAAGGTCAGTTCGGCACTCTGAAGGAGATATCGGAGGTCATGGACAGTGTGGACGGCGTAAGGCCGGTGCTGGACGTCGCACATGTTCACGCACGTGATGTCGGCTGCCTAAAAACAAAGGACGATATGAGAAGACTCGTGGATGAATTCTTTCCTCTGTGCGGAGACATAGCGCATTTTCACATCAGCTGCATAAAGTACGGAGACCGCGGAGAGATATCGCATCTTCCTCTGAGTTCAAAAGACCCAGATATGCAATTTCTGGCAGATGTGCTTGCGGATTCTGAGCAGGACTGCACCTTTATCTGCGAATCTCCGCTGATAGCCGAGGATGCGGTCGTGTTCAGGGATATGTTCCCAAGATATAGACTCTGAGCTCGTCTCTGGCGTTGAACTTCGGACCGATCATCTCAGCATCTTTCTTGAGAAGCAAATAGTGAAATATGCTATCAGGAACACTCCGAGGAATCCTTCGGCGACCACTGCGATCATGAATCTCGGCAGCATCTCCGCCGGATACATCTGCGTCAGACCGATCGTTGTGAACGTTATTCCGCTGGCATAGAAAGACTCCATGATCATCTCCACATCGATAATGAGGCCGTGCGAGTATGTGACCCCTCCGAGGGCGAAGGTATAGAATAAGCCGAATATTGCAACAATGATGAGCATCCATGCGGCCACCCTTATCGGAGACGTTCCATAGTTTCCAACCCAGTCCGCAAAGTATGAGAATGCCTTTGAGAATCTGCCTTTAGTCTCTCGCTCCGCGCGTCTGAACGCTACGTAGGCGCGGTCCTCAAAAAAGTATTCGCCCTGGGAATGGTACTTTTCCTTTAGGATGATGAATTCCTTAGAGATGGTCTCATATACGGGCTTTCTGCCTGTTTCCGACTTCCCGGCCAGTTTTTCTTTTATCGCATCTTCCACTTTGCACTGGTTCCAGTCTATTTTCAGGTGCGCTCTGAAGACCGCATCCGTTATTTCCAGAGACTTTATCGGGCCGTTCAGATAAACCGTGCTATCGAACGTAGCGCTGTCCAGACACACGCGTTTTGCGCTCTTAGTAGAAAATCTGAAAATACCTTCAAACTTCGAACCGTTGAAGTAAACATTATTCTGGAACGTCGTCCCATTAAAATTCGCGTTGCCTTTGGCGAATCTCGACACGATGAAATAGGCATGGTTCTTGAACACCGTTTCGTTGAAATTAGCATTGCCCTCGAACATGGGCATATTCACACCGGCGCTTTTGAATGCGGATTCGGTGAAGACATCCTCGATCTCGAACATCGGCATGTTCGTATCGGCATCGCCTTCGAATGAAGACCTGTTGAAATTGGCGTTGTCTTCGAATGTTGATTTGTTGAAGTCCGCATAACCGTGGAACACGGACCAACTGAAGTTTGCATCGCCTTCGAACACCGCACCGTTGAAATTGGCATTGCCCCCGAAAGTAGACCAGCTGAAGTTTGCATCGCCTTTGAAGACAGATCCGTTGAAGTCCGCATAACCTCTGAACGTTGAGCAGAGCATTTCCAGATTCTCAAACTTCAGCCCTGAGAGATTGAAACTGCCGTCGAAAAAGGAGAATTTTGCCGTCACGTTTGGATTGTCCTTAAGCATCTCTCTCAAAACGTCCCTTTCGCCCTCTCTGATGTATGTGAAACTGACATCAATGCCATCCGCATAGTCTTCTTTTCTCTTCAGACGATCCAGCACCAATTCGCATTCGTCGTCGTTGCCGGAAACGGACGTGCATCTTATGATGGCGTTCTCTTCGTTGACCGAGACCAATTCTCTTCTGAATTTTTTGCTGTGGAGAGAGTTCAGCAGTTTGAAATAGACATCGCCGTTCCGGAACATCTCCGATGTTATCCGAGCGGCATTTTCTGCTCCCATGAGGCTTGCATACAATAAAGGATATTTAATCAGAGGGCTCACGGACCTCATCCGTGATATCATTTTGTTTGAAGATGTGCGTTGTGAGAGAGGATACGGATAAGAATGCCACTAAAAGCAGTCCTCGGAGTAGTAAAACTTTTTATCTAATGGTTCAATCAACGGTCCTAATGCCACTGTGGCTCAGCGGTAGAGCGGCAGTTTCGTAAACTGTAGGTCGGGGGTTCGATCCCCTCCAGTGGCTCCATATGTCTCAGCAGTCCTCATTGGGACCGTTTCTGACCAGATATTTGTTGACTATCTTCATTGCGCAGACATCTCCGCACATGGAGCAGCCATCCTCTTCTTTTGTGCATCCTCTTGATCTGTACCTTCTGGCCTTTTCGGGGTCGATGCATACTTCGAACATCGTGTTCCAATCGAGGGCCTTTCTGGCCTTTGCCATCTTCGTATCCATCTCTCTCCCTCTCCCCCTGCAGATGTCCCCGACGTGCGCGGCAATCTTCGAAGCGATCAGCCCCTCTCTCACATCATCCTCGTTTGGAAGGGACAGATGTTCTGCCGGAGTGAGGTAGCAAAGGAAGTCTGCACCGTGCTGGGCCGCCACCGCGCCGCCAATGGCGCCGACAATATGATCGTATCCCGGAGCTATATCCGTAACGAGAGGGCCGAGCACATAGAACGGCGCATCGTGGCAGAGCCTCTTCTCCAGATGCATATTCATCGGAACTTGATCCAAAGGAACGTGCCCCGGGCCTTCCACCATGCTCTGGACGCCGGACTCCCTGCATCTTTCAACTAATTGTCCCAGCGTCATGAGTTCTGACAATTGTGCCTGATCGGATGCATCATCGATGCACCCGGGTCTGAAGCCGTCCCCAAGGGAAAGAGCGAACTCATATTTTCTGGCCATCTCAAGAAGATAATCGAAATTCTTGTAGAGAGGGTTCTCCTCTTCGTTGTGCAGTATCCATGCGGTGAGGAAGGACCCTCCTCTGGAGACCACATCTGTCACTCTGTTGTTCCTTTTGAGCCAAGCGACCGTTTCCTTTGTTATGCCGCAGTGAACGGTCATGAAATCCATCCCATCTTTGGCATGCTTCTCTATTCCATCAAAGATGTCGTCTTCGGTCATATCCACGACCGCGTCTTTCCTTGCGGCGGTCAGTCCGGTCTGATATATCGGCACGGAACCCATCATCATCGGGGCCTTGGCGATGAGTGTTTTCCTAATGTGGTCGATATCTCCTCCTGTGCTGAGATCCATCACCGCATCCGCGCCGTATTTTATCGCTATGTCCAGTTTCCTGAGTTCAGTATTCAGGTCGTTCAGGTCTCTGGAGGTTCCGAGATTAACGTTGACCTTTATTCCCATACCTTCTCCGATCGCGGACGGCTCCGGATCATGTATTGGGTTGCAGGGCACCACTATCCGTCCGGAGGCTATGCCGTTCCTCACAAACTCTTCGCTGACCCCTTCCTTCTCTGCGATCCTTCTAATCAGAGGGCTGACGCCTCGGCGGGCCTCTTCCATTATGGTGCTCATGCAGTTACGCATAGTTTGTCAATATTTCAGATTTGCCAATGGCCTCTTCTTCAAGGCTCGTCTTTGTCATACTAATTTGGGATGAGCTAACAGCTGTATACGTGCGCGTGCACGCGTATATATACACGATTCGCAATCGGTGTAATCAGTATAAAGTTTTATTCGGAGTTGCGAAAATGGATGGGGAAAAACAGCAGGGGCTCTGTGATCAGGATTACAATGCAGACAGCATAGTCGCCCTTAAAGGATTGGAAGCGGTCAGGAAAAGACCGGGAATGTATATCGGGAGTACAGACAGCAGAGGGCTTCACCACTTGGTCTATGAGGTTGTTGACAACGGCATAGACGAAGTGATGGCAGGGTATGCCGACAAGGTCAACGTCTACATAAATGAAGACGGGTCCGTGACCGTCAACGATGATGGAAGAGGCATCCCGGTCGGGATGAACAAAGAGGAGGGCAAGGACGCGCTCGAGATGTGCCTTACAGATCTTCACGCTGGAGGGAAATTCAACCAGAACGCATACAAAGTTTCCGGCGGACTGCACGGAGTGGGAGTGTCCGTTGTCAATGCTCTCTCCAAGCATCTGATCGCAATCATCGAAAGAGACGGGAAGATGTACAGGCAGACCTATCACATCGGCATACCGGACGGTCCAGTCGAGGAGATCGGCGTGTCTGACAAGACCGGTACAACGATAACATTCTATCCTGATGACAGTGTATTCGAGACCACCGTCTTTGATTATGAGATCCTTCAGAACAGGTTCAGGAATCAAGCATTCCTCAACAAAGAGGCCACCATTTATTTCGAGGACAAAAGAACAGGGAAATCGGACAAATTCCACTATGAAGGCGGAGTGTCCGAGTTCGTCCAGTACCTGAACAGATCCAAGAAACCCATACACGAACCGCCCATCTCGCTTGTCGGAGAAAGGAACGGAGTGATGATCGACATGGCCCTTCAGTACACAGACGGATACAACGAGGCGATCGATTCCTTCGTCAATACCATATACACGCCGGAAGGGGGCACCCACCTCACCGGATTCAGGACGTCTCTGACGAAGACCATTAACGATTACGGCAAAGCCAATGGATTGCTTAAGGACACCACTCTCGAAGGAAACGACGTCAGAGAAGGGCTTACGGCAATAATCAGCATAAGGATGCCGGAACCGCAGTTCGAAGGTCAGACAAAGGCAAAATTGGGAAGCAGCATCGCCCAGAAAGCGGTCTCTACCTTCATGAACGAGAAACTGGCCGAATATTTCCTGGAGAACCCCGCCATAGCGACGCTGGTTGTAAGAAAAGGGATATCAGCGCTTGAGAGCAGAGAGGCCGCGAGAAAAGCGAGGGACGCCACAAGGAGGAAGAGCGCACTGGAATCAAGCAGCCTTCCGGGAAAACTCGCCGACTGTTCCGAAAAGGATCCGGCAAAATGCGAACTTTACATTGTGGAAGGAGAGTCTGCAGGCGGAAGCGCGAAACAAGGCAGGGACCGTGCGTTCCAGGCCATACTGCCGCTCCGCGGCAAGATCCTTAATGTGGAGAAAGCAAGGCCCGATAAACTGCTCGACAGCGAGGAGATAAAGAACCTGATGATCGCCATAGGCGGCGGTATAGGGAAGGAGTTCGATGTCAGCAAGATAAGATACCACAGCATCGTGATAATGACCGATGCCGATGTCGACGGGGCCCACATAGGCACATTGCTCCTGACGCTGTTCTACAGACAGATGAAGCCGCTGATAGAGAATGGCCATGTGTTCCTAGCTATGCCTCCGCTGTACCGCGTCTCCAAGGGGAAAAAAGAGACCTACGCATATAACGACGACGAGATGGCAAAGGCCATTGAGGAAATGGGCGCAGGCACAAATATCAGCAGGTACAAAGGACTTGGAGAGATGAATCCGCAGCAACTCTGGGACACCACCATGAATCCGGAGACCCGGCTGATGAAAAAGGTCGAGATAGAGGACGGGATGCTCGCAGACCAATTGTTTTCGATACTGATGGGTGATGATGTCGAACCGAGAAGGGAATTCATCATCGAGCATGCTCACGAAGTGATCAACCTGGATGTGTGATATCATGGAAGAGCACAAAAAGATCATACCCCAGAGCATAGAGAAAGAGATGAAAAGAGCGTACATCGACTACTCTATGAGCGTTATCGTGGGACGCGCCCTGCCTGACATAAGGGACGGTCTGAAACCCGTCCACAGAAAGATACTCTACGCCATGTCTGAACTCGGTCTGCCTTACAACAGACCGCATAAGAAGTCCGCGAGAGTGGTGGGAGAGGTGCTGGGTAAATACCACCCGCACGGAGACTCCGCCGCTTATGAAGCGATGGTAAGGATGGCGCAGACATTCTCGCTCAGATATCCGTTGGTCGACGGCCAAGGGAATTTCGGTTCCGTTGACGGAGACTCTCCGGCGGCAATGCGTTATACCGAGGCCCGTCTCTCAAAGATATCCAGCGATCTTCTCGCGGATATAGACAAGAATACTGTCGATTTTGTAGACAACTTCGATGGGTCCCTAAAAGAGCCAAGCGTTCTTCCGGCAAAATTCCCCAACCTTCTGGTCAACGGCTCAGATGGCATAGCGGTGGGCATGGCCACAAAGATGCCACCGCACAATCTCTCGGAGGTATGCGACGCGATGATCTATTCCATAGACAACCCCGAAGCTGATGTGTATGAACTGATGAAGTTCATCAAAGGGCCGGATTTCCCCACGGGCGGGACGGTCTACGGCCTTTCCGGAATAATATCGGCGTTCACCACCGGAAGGGGAAAGATAAAGGTCAGGGCAAACACTCACTTTGAGGAGATCGGCAATGGAAAGAGCAGCATCATCATCGATGAGCTTCCGTATCAGGTCAATAAAGCGACCCTCATCGAGACAATAGCCGAGCATGTGAAGAATAAAGTGCTGGAGGACATAACAGACCTGAGAGATGAGTCAGACCGTGACGGAATGAGAGTGGTCATTGAACTCCATAAAGACGCCATAGAGAATGTGGTCCTTGAGAACCTGTTCAAGAGGACCCAGATGGAGATAACATATGGGATAATCAATCTGGCGCTCGTCAATAACAAGCCCACTGTGCTTACGCTGAAGGATATGATAGGCCACTACATCGGATACAGGATGGAAGTGGTCGTCCGCAGGACAAAATATGATCTGGAGCAGGCAGAGAAACGCTACCATATCTTGGAAGGGCTGATGAAGGCCCTCGGCATGCTTGATGAGACGATAGCTCTCATCCGCGCGTCGAAAGATGCCGCGGAGGCCAACAGCGGGCTGCAGGATCTTCTGGGGATTGATGAAGAACAGGCGAAAGCGATACTTGACATGAGGCTGCAGAAGCTCACAGGCCTGGAGATAGATTCCATAAGGGCGGAGTATGATCAGCTGATTCTTCTTATGAAGGACCTGCGCGATATTCTGGAGAACAAGAGCAGGGTCTTTGCCATAATCAAAGACGAACTCAAAGAGATGAAGGACTCTTACGGCGACAAGCGCAGGACGATCATCAACGAGAATGCTATAGATGTCGAGGAAGAGGACCTGATCCCGATGGAAGATGTAGTGATAACCATTTCCGCAGACAACTACATCAAGAGGATACCGCTCAACACATACAAGCAGCAGGCGAGAGGAGGAGTGGGACTGATCGGCATGCAGACCAAAGAAGAGGACTACGTGTCGAGCATGTTCGTGACCTCGTCTCATGACTATCTCATGTTCATAACGAATCACGGCAGGCTGCACTGGCTCAAGGGATACAGAGTACCTGAGGGAAGCAGGCAGTCGAAAGGGAAACCGATCATAAATCTCCTCCCCGACATAGAGCAGGGGGAGATGGTCGTGAACACAATATGCGTCCATGATTTCCCCGACGACAAATATCTGGCATTCTGCACGAAGAACGGACTGCTGAAGAAGACGAGCCTCAGTGCCTACAGCAATGTAAGGGCGAAAGGAATAAAGGCCATAAAATTCGACGAAGGCGATGAGCTGATAGAGACCTCGGTCACCGAGCAGGACGACCAGATAATCCTTGCCACAAAGAACGGTCAGGCCGTAAGATTCAATGAGTCCGCCGTCAGGCCTACTGGCAGGGACACGATGGGCGTCAAAGGAATGACACTCAACGGGGATGACGCAGTCGTCTCCATGGCCGTCGTGCGCCCGGAAGATAAATTGCTGACGGTCACGGAAAATGGATACGGGAAGATATCCGATGTCATCGATTACCGCCAGACCAACCGCGGTGCGAAAGGTGTCATAACGATAAAGACCGATGAAAGGAATGGGAATGTGGTATCTGTAAGAAAAGTGACCAGCGGCGACCAGCTCATGGTCACCAGCGTACATGGGAAGATGATACGCATGAACGTTGACGAGATAAGGGAGACGGGCCGCAACGCGAAAGGTGTCCGCATAATGGATATGCGTAATGGAGACAAGATAGCGGCGGTCCAGCCGATAATACCGGATGAGGAAGAGGAATGAGGATACCGTCAGGAAGGATATGGCTTATCGTTGTCGCTGCCTCGGCCGCCGCAATGGCTTTATCGGCAGTAGCGGTCGCGCTTTCCGTCTCCAGCGGGAACGCGGCCCTCGCCGTCATATCCGCGTTATCCCTCGGCCTTTTCACTGCATGCGTCGTAGCGGCATGGATAATCATGATCAAGACGTCAAAGGCTGAGGCCATCGAAGAGGAGGTCAAATGCCTGAAGCTGAAAAAAGCAGGCATCGAGAGGCACTGCGAAGAAATAGTGCCAAAGGGGAAGATGCCGAATGAATGAGGTTCCAGCAGCAAACCTTATAATAGAAAACCAGCAATAGGGGGAAATACGCCGTGGTAACTCAGTTGGGAGAGTGCATGACTGAAGATCATGAAGTCGCTGGTTCGAGCCCGGCTCACGGCACCATACATTCTTTTGATATAACATTGATATTTCCCATGCGACCCGTATCCGGGAGGGCATCCTGTGGAAACCGATAAGATATTCATCGACATAAGGACAAGTGAGCTCACTCTCACTCAGGTCTTACAGGAGATCCAGAAGATACAGGCCGAGAATCCGGATTATGAGATATTCCTTGACGGCGATGCTCATGCCATCGCCGGAAGAAGAAGACTAAGGAGAGAATGATGATGAGAGGAAGGGTCACCATCGCGCTGTACAATTCGTACGATCCCAACAAGTTCAGAGAGCCGCACAGAAGAGTGATCGCAAGGACAGGAGGTCTCGCGATGGCATTCGATATGAATTTGGCGCTCATAGGATTCCCGATCCCCGAAGATATGAGGACGCCGATGGAGATCGCGGAATGGGTGGCAGGGACGACCAGCATCGGAGGGCACGGAGACTATTTCATGGAGCTTGCCGAAAAGGGAAGGTTTGGTAAATTTCCATATCCGTCGAAGGGGTTCCCGCCGCAGCTCGGTGAACCTATACTCACAACAAGCAAGCCGGACGAGAAGAAAAAGACCACCGTGGACGAAGTGGCGGACATGATCAAAGAGGGGAGGAGTGTTCTCCTTATCTTTGGCATCGGGCCCCACGGAGTTCCGAAAGACGTCGCCGCGATACCGAAGTACCATATGGACGTAACGAACGGCGGAGGTTTCTCTCTTGAGACATGTACCGCCCTTGGGGCGGTCTGCGGAGCAATAAGCTCCAAGATCGATCAGTACTTTTCGTAAAGGATGTTGCCCGGTTCCAAAAGAACCCCGCTGCCTTTCTCGACCCTGCCGACGATATCGGCGTTTTTGTACTTTTTAACAACATCCTCTGCATCAGCCTCCGGCAGGATCATCATGAAACCCATGCCCATGTTCAATGTCTGATACATTTCACGGTCCTCCACACCTCCGAGTTCCTGGATTATCCCGAAGATCGGAGCGGGGGCTAGGGGGTTGTCAATAACATATCTGAGTCCTTTTCTCATGCGAAGGACGTTCCTGAGTCCGCCGCCCGTGATATCCACAAGACCGTGCACAGCGTGGTTGTTCGTGATCTCAAGGACCTGTTTAACATAGATCTCAGTGGGAGTGAGGAGCTCTTTCCCTATCGTGCCAGGGATCCCTTTAACCTTGTCACTCAATGAGACATTTGATGATTCCAGAACCTTCCTTGCCAATGTGAATCCATTGGAATGCAGGCCGGATGACCTTAGGCTTACGATCGCGTCTCTGCTCTCGCAATTTTCCCCTGTGATTTCGCGACCCTTCTCCACATATCCCAGACATGTTCCGGAAAGGTCTACGCCGTGTACCATCTCAGGGAGCACCGCTATCTCGCCGCCGACGATCTCCATGTTGGACATCTCAGCGCCTTTCTGCAACCCGATCCCTATTTCTTTTGTGATCGCATCATCGGGCTTGTCGATAGCGATGTAGTCAACGAAAGAAATCGGTTCGGAGTTGACGCATATGGTGTCATTCACATTCATGGCGATACAGTCTATACCCACCGTATTCCAGATGCCCAATTCTTTTGCGATAAGGAGCTTTGTTCCGACGCCATCCGTCGCAAGAGTGAGATATTTGTCCCCGAAGTCGATAAGACTCGCAAAAAGATTCGGGATCCGGACCATCTGTCCTATGCCGTCTCTTTTGAACTTCAGCTCGTTTACAAGAGAGCCTATGGCCTTTGACTTATCGTCTATATTGACGCCCGCCTTTGAATACGTCCACCCT
>Ga0123357_10001348_pt1 | contig 25977 bp, 20 predicted proteins | sample TergutEmb28metaG_FD_89873 | JGI IMG/M metagenome (GOLD analysis project Ga0123357, IMG submission 89873) | Embiratermes neotenicus P4 segment gut microbial communities from Petit-Saut dam, French Guiana - Emb289 P4 | ecosystem: Host-associated > Arthropoda: Insects > Digestive system > Gut ...
GCAGGGGCCGTCAAGAGGAAAATGACGCCCGCTCTATGCCCCCCGCGACCCCAGATTCGGCAACGTTGCTCCGCTGCTGGACGACCAACCCAGGAAACTGGCAAAAGGCACCTGGGCAGTTACGGAACATCAAGGAACAAGGAACGGTGCCATCTTGCTGCCATTTGCCAAGACGGACCTTCCGGCCAGTTTCAGACAGGCGGATGACACTGACAAATCGCGCCGCGATGACATGCCCAAGCTCCACGCGACGATCAGCAAATTTGACCTGGATCATCGGTTTGAAAAGCGCCGGCGGCGAACGAGAGACCCGGTGGTGTTGCGTGGGTGTGCCGCGTTGGTGCACCGATTGCCAGATTTCGACAGTTCGGACCGGGTCTGTTGACGGGGAGCGTCAAGGAATGTCTCGCAGCAGTGAGTTGAGCAGCGGCGATGATGTGGGAACGAACGGATTGACGATGGTCACTCCTCCCCAGTTGAATCCGCTCTGCATGTCCTCGGACAGCAGGAAGCGACATCCCGACTTCGATGCGGTTGCCAGGATCACCGCGTCCCAGATGCCCAGATTGTGGGTCGCGGCCAGTTCGGTGGCGAGCAGCATGGCGGCAGGATCGGTAGCAGCCGAAGCGAAGGCGTCACACCACGCCAATATGGCCTTCCGCGCTGTTTCCCGTGTCCTTCCGCCCTTGCGCACCAGAACGTGAAACAACTCCCCGAGGACCTGGGCAGGGACCACACCCTTTCCCTCCGGAATGCGAGCGATCAGATCCAGCGCCTGCTTCTGCCGCTCCGGGCCATTGACGCCCTCGGCATAGGCCAGGATGTTGGTGTCGAGGGCCAGATTCAACGATCAATCCTCATATAGCTCGTCGCGTGACCAGGGACCGATTTCGATGACGTCCTGAGTGCGGAGACGCTCCAGGAGAAGATGGCGCGCAGTTGCAGTGACGTCGTGGTGGCTGGCAGGAACGATCCGGGCGACAGGCTTTCCGTGACTGGTGATGATAAAACTGGCGCCATCATGGACAGAGCGCAGGAGCGCAGAAAAATTGCGGTTGGCATCGGCTGCGGAAATGGACTGTGTCATGCGGCACCCCGACAGTAGTGATATTGCCTACTTATAGAACCTGGGACGGACTGTGGCAAGGGTTGGCAAGGGTTGGCAAGGGTTGGCAAGGGTTGGCGACCGTTCGCGGGGCGGCATTCAGCCGTGCTTCACCGTTGCCCTCTTACTGTTGCGGCATCCGGAAGAACCCCGTAAGCCGTGGGCCGGCCTGCGACCGGTGGCGGCGGGCGTTTTTTTGAGCTTCCCCCTTGCCGGGGGCCAGCCTTTTATGGACAGGCCAAGCCTTGAAATTGTGCGATCTCCTTGGTGGCGAGGTGGCGATTGAGCCCGCTGACGCGGCGCTTGAGGTCGGCGGGCTGGCTTTCGACAGCCGCATGGTCAGACCTGGCGACGTTTTTTTTGCCCTCACCGGGAGCCGGGAGGATGGCGCACGCTTCACCACAGCGGCGATTGCCGCCGGAGCGGTGGCGGTGGTGGGGGACCATGGCGGTCCTGGCTGCAGCGTGCCCTTCATCAGAATCGAAAATCCCAGGCGCATCCTGGCGCTTGCCGCTGCCCGGCTGTTTCCGGCGCAGCCGGCAACCACGGTGGCGGTGACCGGGACCAGCGGCAAGACCTCGGTTGCGGCCTTCACCCGCCAGATCTGGCAGCATCTCGGGTTTGCGGCCGCGAGCATCGGCACCACGGGCCTCGTGGCCCCCGGTCGCTCGGTCTATGGCTCGCTGACCACGCCCGATCCGGTTCTCCTGCACCGCCAGGTCGATGCCATAACCCGTGAGGGCGTCACCCACCTCGCTTTCGAGGCTTCCTCCCATGGTCTGGATCAGCATCGCCTCGACGGCATGCGTATCAGCGCCGGCGGTTTCACCAATCTGTCGCGCGATCACATGGATTATCATTCCACCATGGCCCATTACCTCAGGGCCAAGCTGCGGCTGTTCGGTGAACTGATCCCGCCCGGCGGGACCGCGGTGGTCGCGGCCGATCACGAATGCTCAGGCGAGGTGATGGCGGCTGCGCGTGGTCATGGTCTGGCGGTGATGGCGGTCGGGGAGAAGGGAGATGGCGATCGCGGCATCCGCCTGATCAGGGCCGAGGTCGGAGGTTTTTCGCAGGCGCTTGAAGTCGAACACGCAGGGCGGCGTTTTGCCGTCCGGCTGCCGTTGCCCGGTGGTTTTCAGATCGAGAATGCCCTGGTTGCTGCCGGACTGGCGATCGCGACCGGCTCCGAACCAGGCGCGGTCTTTGCCGCCTTCGCGCAGCTGGAGGGTGCCAAGGGCCGGCTGGAGCGGGTCGCAGCCCATAACGGTGCCCTGATCTTCATTGATTACGCCCATAAACCGGATGCGCTGGCCAAGGCGCTCCAGGCCTTACGCCCCTATGCCGGGGGCAGGCTGGTGGTGGTGTTCGGCGCTGGCGGCGACCGCGATGCTGGCAAGCGGCCGATCATGGGAAAAATTGCGGTGGAGAATGCCGATCTCGTCATCATCACCGACGACAATCCGCGCGGCGAGCGCCCGGAGGTGATCCGCAGTGCAATCGTGTCGGGGGCCTGGGGTGCAGCGGAAGGTCGGTCCGACGCCAGGGCCACAGGCGTGGCCATAAGTACGACCACGGGGGCAGCGGAAGCTCGCTCCGGCGCGGGGGCTCAAAGCAGGGCCGATTTGTCAGAGACACAGGCCAGCCCGGTCGGTGTCAGGGAGATCGGCGATCGCGCTCAGGCGATTGAAGCTGCGGTTGCCGGGCTTGGGCCCGGAGATGTGCTGCTGATCGCCGGCAAGGGGCATGAGACCGGGCAGATCATCGGTAATCAGATTCTGCCCTTCAGCGATCACGCGGCGGTGGCCGCAGCCTTGAAGGGTGCGGGGGCATCATGAGCCGGCCGTTATGGACGATCCGCGAGGTGGCGGCAGCGCTGGGATTGACGGGGGTGTTTCCCGACGATGCCATTGATTTCGTCACCCAGGACAGCCGCCAGGTGGCGCCGGGGAGCCTGTTTGTGGCGCTCAGCGGTACCCCGAGCGGCGGCTTCATCTCAAGCTTTGCAAGCAGCCGCGACGGCTGGGAATTTGCGCAATCTGCCGAGGCCAGCGGTGCGGTGGCGATGATTGTGCCGCATCGCATTGAAAATATCCGCATCCCCCAGCTGATCGTGCCCGACACCCTGCTTGACGGGCTGTGGGCGCTGGCGCGCGCCGCCCGGGCGCGCTTCCCGGGTCCAGTGATCGGTCTGACCGGCAGCGCCGGCAAGACCAGCACCAAGGAGTTTCTCGCCGCCTGTCCTGGCGCCTCCGCGAGCCCCTCCAGCTTCAACAATTTCTGGGGCGTGCCGCTGACGCTGTGCAACGCCCGGCCCGACGCCAGCCTGTGGGTGGTGGAGATGGGCATGAACCAGCCCGGCGAGATTTCCCGCCTCAGCGCGCTGACCCGGCCCACGGTGGCGCTGGTGGTCAATGTGGCGCCGGTGCATCTGGAAAAACTCGGCAGTCTGGAAGCCATCCGCCGGGAAAAGATCAGCATCATTGAAGGCCTGGCGGCGGATGGCGTGCTGGTGCTGCCGCCCGCAATTGCAGCGCCCGAATGGCCGGGGGCGGTGCTGCGTTTCGGCGAGGGCCAGGGCGTGCGGGAAGTTTCCCGCCGCATTGAGGGCGAGACCTGGCACGAGACCGTGCGCCTGATCGACCACGACATCCCTTTCAGTCTCCACCCCGGTGCCCCGCACCGCCTCCACAACGCGATTGCCGCGCTTGCCGCCCTCCAGGCCGCCAAGGGCGACGTGGCGGGTCTGGCCTCGCGTCTCAACGATGTCGCTATCATGGCCGGGCGCGGAGTCGAACAGAGCGTGGGCGGTGTTACCGTCATCGACGACAGTTTCAACGGCAACCCCGCCAGCATGGCGGCGGCGCTGGAGGGCCTCAGGAGCCGTTCTGTGACCGGGCGGCGCATCGCCGTGCTGGGTGACATGCTTGAACTCGGGGATGCGGAAATCGACCATCATCGTGCGCTGCTGGCCCATCTTGAGGGCATCGACGCGGTCTATTGTGTCGGACCGCTGATGGGCCATCTCTACGCCGCCCTGCCGGCCGGACTTAAGCTCGGCTGGCACCCGGATCCGGCGACGCTCGATCCGGGGCTCCTTGCGGGAGAACTCAAAGAGGGGGACGTCGTGGTGGTCAAGGGCAGCAAGAAGATGTTCTGGGTCAACAGGTTCGTTCCCCGGCTGGTGGCTGCCTTGCGGTCCGCGCCGGAACCTGCTTGATGGGCGGCCTGAGCCGGGGATGGATGGCAGGTCGGGATCGCATGTCCCGACAGACCGGCGCATGAGCCGGGGCTTTTCTCGCGACACGGCGCCGAGGCGGGCGGGGTTGTTTGATGATGTTCTACTGGCTGATTGATCTGTCCAACACATTTCCGGGCCTCGCCGGATTCCGCACGGTGCTCAATGTGTTTCGCTACATCACCTTCCGCACCGGAGGGGCGGTGGCCACAGGAGCGCTGTTTGTGTTTCTGTTCGGGCCCTGGATCATCGATCACCTGCGGCTTCGTCAGGGCCGCGGGCAGCCGATTCGCAGCGACGGGCCGCAGTCGCATTTCACCAAGCAGGGCACCCCAACCATGGGCGGGCTGATGATTCTGTCCGGCTTCCTGGTGTCGACACTGTTATGGGCCAATCCGCTCAATCCCTATGTCTGGATCGTGCTGGCGGTGACGCTCGGTTTCGGCTTCGTCGGCTTCTATGACGACTATCTGAAAGTCACCAAGCAGACCACGACCGGCTTTGCCGGCCGCATCCGCCTTCTGATCGAGTTCATCATCGCCATCGTCGCCTGCTATGCTTTGATGCGGCTGGGGCGCGGGCCGGCAGCAACCTCGCTGGCGATTCCCTTCTTCAAGGATCTGGTCTTCAATCTCGGTGCCTTCTTCGCGCTGTTCGGGGCGGTGGTGATTGTCAGTGCCGGCAATGCGGTCAATCTCACCGATGGTCTCGATGGTCTGGCCATCGTGCCGGTGATGATCGCAACCGCAAGCTTCGGCCTGATCGCCTATCTCGCCGGCAATGCCGTGTTCGCCAACTATCTGCAGATCAACCATATTCCCGGCACCAGCGAACTGGCGGTGCCGTGCGGCGCGCTGCTCGGCGCCGGCCTCGGATTTCTGTGGTTCAACGCGCCGCCAGCGTCGATCTTCATGGGCGATACCGGCTCGCTGGCGCTCGGCGGCATGCTGGGTTCAATCGCGGTCGCGGTCAAACACGAGATCGTGCTGGCGGTGATCGGCGGACTCTTCGTGCTGGAGGCGGTGTCGGTGATCGTCCAGGTGGTGTCCTTCAAGCTCACCGGCAAACGCATTTTCAAAATGGCGCCGATCCATCATCATTTCGAAAAGCTGGGATGGACCGAGCCGCAGATCGTGATCCGCTTCTGGATTATCGCGGTGATGCTGGCGCTGGCGGGGCTGTCGACGCTGAAGCTGCGCTGAGCCGTTAGAAGAATCAGGGATTTTGAACGATGATCGCGGTGACATCCTTCGCAGGCCGGACGGTCGCGGTGTTCGGCCTCGGCGGCTCGGGACTGGCCAGCGCCCAGGCACTGCGGGCCGGCGGGGCCAGGGTAATGGTCGGAGACGACAAGACCGGGAATCTTGCCGCCGCCGCGGAGGCCGGGTTTGAGGTGGTCGACCTGCGCCAGATGGTGTGGGACGGTTTTGCCGCTCTGGTTCTGGCGCCCGGGGTGCCGCTGACCCATCCGGTGCCGCATTGGAGCGTACTCAAGGCCCGTGAGGCCGGTGTCGAAGTGATTGGCGATGTCGAACTGTTCTGTCGCGAGAGGAAGCGACAGGCACCTGAGGCGCCTTTTGTCGCCATCACCGGCACCAACGGCAAGTCCACCACCACGGCGCTGATTGCCCATCTGACGACGGTTGCCGGTTATGACACCCAGCTCGGCGGCAATATCGGTACCCCGATCCTGTCGCTGGAACCGCCGCAGATGGGGCGCATCCATGTCATCGAGATGTCATCCTATCAGATCGACCTGACGCCCTCGCTCGATCCGTCGGTCGCCATCCTGCTCAATGTCACCCCCGACCATCTCGATCGCCACGGCAGTATGGAACACTATGCCGCCGTCAAGGAACGCCTGGTGGCCGCGGTGCAGCCGAGCGGCACCGCGATCATCGGTGTCGACGACAGCTGGTGCCGCAACATTGCCGATCGCCTGGAACGCAATGGCCGCAAGGTGGTGCGGGTGTCGGTGCGCCATCCGCTGGCGAGCGGCATCTATGTCGAGCATGGCGTGATTCTGCGCTCCGGCGGCGGCACCCGCGAGGAAATCGCCTGCGTCGGCACCGGATCGCTGCGCGGTCTGCATAATGCGCAGAACGCGGCCTGTGCCGCGGCGGCGGCCCAGGCGCTGGGGATCGGCCCAGCGGTGCTGCGCCAGGGCATGGTCAGTTTCCCGGGGCTGGCGCACCGCATGGAGCAGGTGGGGAGCCGCGGCAACGTGCTGTTTGTCAACGACTCCAAGGGCACCAACGCCGATGCGGCGGCCCACGCTCTGTCCTCCTTCACCGACATTTTCTGGATTGCCGGCGGCAAGGCCAAGTCCGGCGGCATAGAGAGCCTCCGCCATCTGTTTCCCCGCATCCGCAAGGCCTATCTGATCGGCGAGGCGGCGCCGGACTTTGCCGTCACGCTGGGGGAGGAGGCTGTCGCCCATGAGATCAGCACCACACTGGAAGTGGCGCTGGCCCAGGCGGCTGCGGACGCCGCCGCATCAGGCCTTGCCGAGGCAGTGGTGCTGCTGTCGCCGGCCTGCGCTTCTTTCGACCAGTTCCGCAATTTCGAGGTCCGCGGTGCCCGCTTCCGGGAACTGGTGCAGGCGCTGCCTGAAAATTGATCGCTCCCGTTAACCTTTCGGCAACCAGGACTGGGCGACCAATGGCCTGATTCCAGGCCGAGAGGCGCGCTCCATGCTCTCCCGTGAACAACGCACGCCCTTGTCCGAGTGGTGGTGGACCGTCGACAAGCAGATGCTTGGCGCGATCCTGGTCCTGATGCTGTGCGGGGTGATTCTGTCGCTGGCCGCGAGCCCGGCGGTGGCGGTGCGCATCGGCCTCGATTCGTTTCACTTCTTCCACCGCCACGTGCTGTTTCTGGTGCCGGCGCTGGTCGTCATGATCAGCGTCTCCTTCCTGTCGCCGCGTGCGGTGCGTCGCCTCGCCCTGCTGGTGTTCGCGCTCAGCATTGTTCTGATCGTGGCCACTTTGCTGTTCGGCCCCGAGGTCAAGGGCTCGCGGCGCTGGATCACTCTGCTGGGGCTCAATATTCAGGCCTCCGAAGCGGCCAAGCCGGCCTTCGTGGTGCTGGTGGCGTGGCTGTTTGCCGAATCGACCCGGCGGGTCGAAATGCCGGCCACTGCGCTTTCCATGCTGCTGCTTCTGCTGCTTGGCACATTGCTGGTTCTGGAGCCGGATTTCGGTCAGACCATGCTGGTGCTGCTGGTGTGGGGGGCGCTGTTCTATATGGCCGGTGTGCGCATGATCTGGGCACCCGGTCTCGCCGCGGCCGCCGTCGGCGGCGGCTTCCTGGCCTATGTCCTGGTGCCCCATGTGGCGAGCCGCATCGACCGCTTCTTCCATCCGGGATCGGGCGACGATTTCCAGATGCGGATGGCGGCCGAGGCCATCTCCAATGGCGGCTGGCTTGGTCTCGGACCGGGGGAGGGCATCGCCAAACGCAGTCTTCCCGACAGTCACACCGATTTTGTTCTCGCCGTGGTCGCCGAGGAATTCGGCATCGTGCTCTGTCTGGCCCTGCTGGCGCTGTTTGCCTTCGTGGTCATCCGGGCCCTGTCGCGGGCCTATGCCAGTGAGGACATGTTCTCGCGTTTTGCCGCCACCGGCCTTGCCATCCAGTTCGGTCTGCAGGCCGCGATCAATATGGCGGTGAATTTGCAACTCCTTCCGGCCAAGGGTATGACCCTGCCATTCATCTCCTATGGCGGCTCCTCGATGGTGTCGCTGGCCTTCGGGGTCGGCATGATGCTGGCGCTGACCCGCGCCCGGCCACGCACCGAGATCGAGTCGATGGGCGACGCCGCGGCGCTGCCCCATCAGGCGTAACAGGCGTAAAATGCAGGAAAGAGCGCGGCACAATGCAGAGTAAACCTTTGATCGTTGTTGCCGCGGGAGGGACCGGCGGTCATCTGTTTCCCGCCGAGGCGCTGGCCGTGGTTCTGCTCCAGCGCGGTTTTGCCGTCCGCCTGATGACCGATGCCAGGGCGCTGCGTTACAGCGGACTGTTCACCGCCGACATGATCGACGTGGTGCCGAGTGCGACGCTGCGCGGGCGGTCGCCTTTCGCGCTGGCGGCCACCGCGGCCCGGCTTGGCGCCGGTGTCCTCGCCGCATGGCGAGGGTTGCGGCGGCTCAAGCCGGTCGCGGTGGTGGGGTTCGGGGGCTATCCCACTCTGCCGCCTCTGATCGCGGCAAGATTTGCCGGGGTCCCCGGAATCATCCATGACGCCAATGCAGTGCTGGGGCGGGCCAATCGCTTCCTGTCACGTCATGTCCAGGCGATTGCCACCTCGCTGCCCGGGGTGCTGGATCGCGATCCGGAGCTTTCCGGCAAAACCACGATGGTGGGCACACCGATGCGCCCCCTGATCCTGGCCGCAGCTTCCCTCAGCTATGTCGCTCCTGCGCCCGATGGGCAGTTGCGCCTGCTTGTGGTCGGCGGCAGCCAGGGTGCCCGGGTCATGGCCGATATCGTCCCTGGCGCCATCCGTCTCTTGGAGCCGGCCTTGCGCAATCGCCTCATTCTCACCCAGCAGGTGCGCGAAGAGGATATGGCGCGGGTCCGTGTGGTCTATGACCAGCTTGCCCTGGATTATGAGGTGGCGCCCTTCTTCACCGATCTGCCGCAGCGTCTGGCGTCGAATCATCTGGTGGTGTCGCGCTCCGGCGCCGGCACGGTGGCGGAACTGGCGGCGATCGGCCGGCCCTCGATTCTGGTGCCGCTGCCCGGTGCCATCGACCAGGATCAGTTCGCCAATGCCGGGGTGCTGGCAGAACTCAATGCCGCCCTGCGCATCCCCCAGGCGGAATTCACCAGTGCACGTCTGGCGCAGGAGATCACGGCGCTGGCCGGGGAGCCGCAGCGTCTTGCCGCCATGGCTGCGGCCGCGCGCAGTGCCGCACGGCTGGATGCCGCAGAGCGTCTCGCGGATCTGGTGGCCGCGGTGGCGAGCCATTGAGAGGGCTTTCGTGGTCCTGAGAAAAACCGGGCCCACCGGTCTTTCGTTTCCGTCTTTGACGCCATCCCCCCCTGGGGCAGAAAGGCGGGAGCGCAAGGGGCGCGGTGCGGGGCCGGGTATGGCTCCCTTCGGCCCCTCAAACTGGCGCTATCCTGCCTCCTGCCGATTCCGTCCCGCCCATTCCGTCCCGCCATTTCCGTCCTGGGTTGAGGGGCCGGAAACCGCAGTGCGAAAATCCCCTTGTCACGCTCCATCGGCTTGGGGCAAATCTCCGGGCCCGCCGCAGGGCTTTCGCGCCCTGGGTTTCCCGCGCGTCGGACTGTCGGGTGCCTAGCCCGTGTGCGAGGGGGGCGGGTCTGCGGCCAGCCGATCCAAACGGTGGTGTGGGGCCCCGGATCTGAGAAGAGCTGAGAAGAGCGGATGCGGGAATCCTGGTCAAAAAGGACAGGCGTCTCGCCCACAAGGAATGGCTTGATGCAATTGCCGGACGAGATCGGTCCCATCCACTTTGTGGGGATTGGGGGCATTGGAATGAGCGGCATCGCCGAGGTGCTGTGCCATCTCGGCTACTCCGTATCGGGCTCGGATATGGCCGCCAACGCCAATGTGGCGCGGCTTGAGGCCGCAGGCGCACGGGTTTTCATCGGTCACAGGGCGGAGAATATCGCCGGAGCGGGCGCGATCGTGGTGTCGAGCGCGATCAAGCCCTCCAATCCCGAACTGGAGGCGGCGCGCGCGGCCCGACTGCCGGTCTTTCATCGCGCCGACATGCTGGCGGAACTGATGCGGGGGAAACGCTGTGTCGCCATCACCGGAACCCATGGCAAGACCACGACGACGACCCTGGTCGCCACTCTGCTTGATCAGGGCGGGCTTGATCCCACCGTGATCAATGGCGGCATCATCAATGCCTATGGCTCCAACGCCCGCATTGGCAAAGGAGACTGGATGGTGGTAGAGGCCGACGAGAGCGACGGCAGCTTTGTCAAACTGCCCGCTGAAATCGCCATCGTGACCAATATCGATCCCGAGCATCTCGATCATTTCGGGACCTTCGAGGCGGTGCGCGAGGCCTTCCGAACCGTGGTGACGCAGCTTCCCGAAGGCGGCCTGGCGGTGATGTGCAGCGACCACCCGGTGGTGGGCGAGATGGCCGGCGAACTTGCCGGACCCGGCATCCTCACATATGGGGAGAATGCGCCCGCCCGGATGCGGCTCTGCAATCTCAAGACCCGCTCCGGCGCCTCCTCCTTTGACGTCGTCCTTGAGGATGGCAAGGCGATTTCCGGCCTGACGCTGCCGATGCCGGGCCGGCATAACGCCCTGAATGCCACGGCGGCGATCGCGGTGGCGCATCGGCTCGGCGTCGGTGAGGCCACCATCCGCGCGGCGCTGGCGGGCTTCGGCGGCGTCAAGCGCCGCTTCACCCGTACCGGTGAATGCAATGGCGTCACCATCATCGACGATTACGGCCACCATCCGGTCGAAATCGCAGCCGTGCTCAAAGCGGCGCGCGAGGCCGGCGAGGGCAAAGTCATCGCCGTGGTCCAGCCCCATCGCTTCAGCCGCCTCAAGGCGCTGTTTGAGGGTTTCTGCAGCTGTTTCGATGACGCCGACACGGTCATCGTGGCCGATGTCTATGCCGCCGGCGAAGCGCCGATTGCCGGCATCGATCGCGACCATTTCATCGCCGGCCTCAGCGCCCATGGTCATGGCGCGGTGATGGCGCTCCCAGGGCCGTCCGCTCTTGCCGGCATGGTCCGTGACATTGCCAGACCGGGCGATCTGGTGATCTGTCTTGGTGCCGGCAATATCACGCAATGGGCCTATGCGCTGCCGGACCAGCTCAAGGCTCTGGGGCCGAAAACGTGATCCGTGAGCGGACAGGCGAGGCCAGGATGAGCATGGCGGGCTTTCCCGATCTGGAGGCCGATCTCCGGGCGCGCATGCCGCAGCTGCGCGGCCGGCTGCTTTCCAACCAGAATCTGTCGCAGCTGACCTGGTTTGCGGTCGGCGGGCCGGCGCAGCTCCTGTTCACCCCGGCCGATGAGGAGGATCTGAGCTATTTTCTCGCATCTCTGCCCGCCGACATTCCGGTCCAGGTCATTGGTGTCGGGTCCAACCTCATCGTCCGCGATGGCGGCATCCCGGGTGTGGTGATCCGGCTGTCGCCGCGCGGCTTCGGTCAGGTCCGCGTCGATGATCTCACGATCCATGCCGGCGCGGCGGCGCTCGACAAACATGTCGCCGAAGCCGCAGTCACTGCGGGCATCGGCGGACTGGAATTTTATTCCGGAATTCCCGGAACCGTGGGTGGGGCGCTGCGCATGAACGCCGGTGCCCATGGCCGCGAGACCCGGGATGTGCTCGTTGACGCCACCGCAATCGCCCGCGACGGCAGCCGCCGGGTTTTTGCCAATGCCGATCTTGGCTTCAGCTATCGCAGTTGCGACGCCCCTGCCTCGATCATCTTCACTGCGGCACGGTTCCGCGGGCAGCCGACAGAGCCCGAGGTGATTCGCGAGCGCATGGCGCAAATTCGCGCCCATCGCGAGAGTGCACAGCCCATACGCAGCCGGACCGGGGGATCGACCTTCAAGAATCCCCCAGGTCTCAGCGCCTGGAAGCTGATCGATGCCGCCGGCTGCCGCGGCCTGCGGCTGGGCGATGCCCAGGTCTCGGAACTGCACTGCAATTTCCTCATCAATCAGGGTGCGGCTTCGGCGCGCGACATCGAACAGCTCGGTGAAACCGTGCGGGCGCGGGTCAGGGCCCATTCAGGCGTCGATCTGCAATGGGAAATCAGGCGGATCGGAATCGAAGGCCCCGATGCGGGCCCTGAAGACAGCGCTTCGGCGCAATAACTGGCGCTTGGGATCCGGGCGCAGGCTACGACAGGCGAGGCAGATGATGCGGGTGACGATTCTTTTCGGCGGTTCCAGCAAAGAGCGTCTGGTTTCCGTGGCCACAGCACAGGCCCTGCATCAGGTTCTGCCCGAAGTCGATCTGTGGTTCTGGGACTGTGCCGACCAGGTCCATGAAGTGACGGCGGCCGAGCTTCGCGCCCATGCCATGCCCTTTGAGGTGGAATTTTCCGCCACGGGCGCCGGCACCCCGCTGGATCAGGCGCTGGACCGGGCGCGTGAGGAGGGCCGTCTCCTGCTGCTCGGACTTCATGGCGGACGCGCCGAGAATGGCGAATTGCAGGCGATGTGCGAAGCCCGCAACCTTGCCTTCACCGGATCGGGCTCGGCGTCGTCGCATCTGGCTTTTGACAAGATCGCCGCCAAGCGCTTCACCGCCTTTGCCGGCGTCACGTCGGCACCGACGATCGCTCTCGACGGGCTGGAGGCGGCGCTTGAAACCTTTGGCCGGCTGATCGCCAAGCCGGCCCGCGACGGCTCAAGCTATGGCCTTATCATGGTCGCGACGGAGGCCGACCTGGCCCTTGTGCGGGCGGCGGCCGCGAGCGAGGACTATGTGGTCGAACCCTTTGTGGCGGGGCGTGAAGCCACCTGCGGGGTGTTTGAACGCGCCGATGGAACGCTGGTGGCGCTGCCGCCGGTCGAAATCGTGCCGGAAGCGGGGGAATTCGATTACGCCGCCAAATATCTGCTGAAATCGACCCAGGAGATCTGCCCAGCCCGGTTCCCGACCGAGGTCATGGCGGCGATCCGCCACCAGGCGCTGCGCGCCCATCGTGCGCTGTCCTGTGCCGCCTATTCGCGCTCGGATTTCATCTGGTCGGAGCACGGCCTGGTTTATCTGGAGACCAACACCCTGCCGGGATTGACCGCGACCTCGCTTTTCCCCAAGGCGCTCGCTGCCCAGGGCATCCGGGTCGCCGACTTTATCCACGATCTGATCGTGCTGGCCGGGCGTCGGGCGGGCGGGCGTTAACCAGTCATTAGATATTTAAGGGATAGTTAAAGCCGTCGCATGGGGCGGTTTTTCGCGGATCCTGTTTTGTCAGCCCGGTCACGGGGGGGCGCCCGTTCGGCATCAAATGCTTCGAATAACGGGTGAAAAGGCATCGCCCCTCTACCAAATTTACCAATTGTTTACCAGGAAGGTCGAAAGTTAATGCCAGCGGTGCGACGCGCGCGCCGCGGCGTGCGCGTTGCCCGCACCGGCTTCGCAGGCAGATCGCGCCCTTTGAGTTTTCTGGGGGACCTCCCGTGAGGATCCCGGGCGCACGCCAGCGGGACATCATGGGCAGGCCGTTGTAGATGAGTTTTGCGATGACCAGTGGAGTCAGCCTCGCTCGTTCGCTGTTCCGGCCGCTGTGGCCGGAGGCAGATCTGAGGGCGGCTGCGCGCGGTGCGGGGATCCTGGCCAAAGCCTGGCTGTGGCGCCGCCGCCGGGAGCTGCTGGATCGCCTGCGCCACCACAATGTCGAACCCGGTGATTGCCCGGAGCGTGAGCTGCTGGCGGCGCTGATCGCCGTTGTGGAGCGCGTGCCGCGCCATGCCGGAGCCTTTGCCGCCTGGCTGCTGGTTTTTGCCAGTGTCGCCTGGGGTGTGGTCCAGGGCGGCCATCTGAGCGACTTCATCAGCGGGGTCAACGACACCCGCAACGCATTCGCCAATGCGGTGGGCTTTCGCATCAGTGCTGTGGTGATCAACGGCCGCCACCATCTGAGCCAGGACGAGATCCTCGCCACCGGGGGCATCAGCGGCCGTTCCTCGCTGCTGTTTCTCGACGCCGACGTGGTGCGCGAGCGGCTCAAGGCCAGCCCCTGGATTGCCGATGCCACGGTCCTGAAACTCTATCCCGGACAGCTCCAGATCGACATCACCGAACGGCTGCCGTTTGCCCTGTGGCAGCGCAACGGGCGGGTGTCGGTGATCGCCGATGACGGCATGGTGCTGCAGCCCTATGTGTCGCGGCCCTTCCTGTCGCTGCCGCTGGTGGTGGGCAAGGGGGCGGACCGCAATGCCAGGGACTTCCTCGGGCTGCTGGCGCGCTATCCACGCCTCCAGGCCCAGACCCGGGCGGCGATCTTTGTCGGTGAGCGGCGCTGGAATCTGAGACTGAAGGAGGGGGTTGATATCCGTCTGCCCGAGGTCGGGCCTGAACAGGCGCTGACTACGCTCACTGTGCTCGACCAGGAGGACAAGCTGCTGGCCCGCGACATCGTCGCGGTCGATCTGCGTCTGTCGGACCGGCTGGTGGTCCAGCTGTCGGCGGCGGCTGCCAGCGCTCGCGAGGAACAGTTCAGGGACAGGAAGTCCAAAAAGAAGGCTGGTGACGCATGACCGGCCTGGATCGCAGACTGACGCCCAAAACCCGACCGATGCCCCATCACCGCACCGGACTGGTGGCATCGCTTGATATCGGCACCAGCAAGGTGGCCTGCATGATCGCAAGGCTGCGGCCGTCGCCGCCGGGGGCGGCGCTGGGAGGACGCAGTCACCTCGTGGAACTGATCGGTTACAGCCAGATCCAGGCCCGCGGCATGAAGGCCGGCGCGATCACCAACATCACCGAATGTGAGCAGGCGCTGCGCCAGGCGGTGGCATTGGCGGAGAAAATGGCTAAGGTACGGGTTGATTCGGTGCTCCTGTCGGTATCGGGGGGGCGAATCATGGCCCAGCTCATCGAGGCGGCGGTGCGGCTGCGCTCGGGCACGGTGACCACTGCCGATGTCAGCCATGTGGCCTCGGCGGGGATACTTCATGCCACCCCCGAGGGCCGCTGTGCGCTCCATGCGGTTCCAGTCGGTTATACGCTCGACGGCATCAAGGGGGTCAACGATCCCCGCGGCATGGTGGCCCGTGAGTTCGGCATCGACATGAATGTCGTCAGCTGTGAGACCACGGTGGCGCGCAATCTGATGCTGGCGGTGGAACGCTGCCACATCAATGTCGAGGCCATGGTGGCCGGCCCCTACGCTGCAGCGCTTTCGGTGCTGACCAGTGACGAGGCCGACCTCGGTGCCGCAGTGGTTGACATGGGGGCGGGGACCACGACGATCGCGGTCTATTGTGGCGGTCGCTTCGTCCATGCCTGCGGATTTGCTGTCGGCGGACATCATGTGACGATGGATCTTGCGCGCGGGCTCACGACCTGTATTGCTGATGCGGAGCGAATCAAGACGTTATATGGCTCGGTTCTCACCCTTGGTTCCGACGCTCGTGAGTTCATGTCGGTTCCAGCGGCCGGGGATGAAGAGGATCTGCCGCAGACCGTTTCACGTGCGACCATTGCCAATATCGTCAGGCACCGCGTTGAGGAAATATTCGAGATGGTCCGGGACCGACTCAAAGACTCACCCTTCGCCGCGGAGCCGAAGGGCACCGTCGTCCTCAGTGGCGGTGCGGCGCAGATGACGGGCATGGTCGGTCTGGGAGCCCATATTCTCGGCCGTTCGGTGCGCCTGGGGCGCCCGCTCGGCTTCAATCGGCTCCCCAGTGAGGCCAAGAGCGCGGCTTTTGCGGTGCCCACCGGTCTTCTGGTCTATCCGCAATATGTCCATCTCGAACATGTTGGCACAGCGCCCGCCGCGCAGGGTGGGAGCGCGGGCAGCGGATATTTTGAAAAGGTCGGACGATGGCTGCGGGAGGGGTTTTGAGATGAATCAGTCATCTTATCCTGCGACATTGACGGACGCATGCACGGAACCCTGCGGCCGCCGGCCGGGGCGAAGCAACGGACTCGTGATAGAGAGGCAGCCATGACCATCGATATCAATGTTCCTGACATTCATGAACTGCGGCCGCGAATCACCGTGTTCGGAGTCGGAGGCGCGGGGGGCAATGCTGTCAACAACATGATCGCCGCGGGTCTGCAGGGGGTGGACTTCGTAGTCGCCAACACCGATGCCCAGGCGCTGACCATGTCCAAGGCCACGCGCATCATCCAGATGGGAGTCGAGCTCACCCAGGGACTGGGGGCAGGCTCGATGGCCAATGTCGGGGCGGAAGCTGCCACAGAGGTGCTGGACGAGATCCGCGACCACCTTTCCGGGGCCAATATGGTGTTCGTGACCGCGGGCATGGGGGGCGGCACCGGCACCGGCGCGGCCCCTGTGATCGCCAGGATCGCGCGCGAGATGGGCATCCTCACCGTCGGCGTGGTAACCAAGCCGTTCCACTTCGAGGGCACGCGGCGCATGCGCACCGCCGAGGCCGGCATTGCCGAGCTGCACAAGGTGGTCGATACGCTGCTGATCATTCCCAACCAGAATCTGTTCCGCGTGGCCAATGACCGCACCACCTTCGCGGATGCCTTCGCCATGGCCGACCAGGTGCTCTATTCCGGAGTCGGCTGCATCACCGACCTGATGGTCAAGGAAGGTCTGATCAATCTCGATTTTGCCGACGTGCGCGCGGTCATGCGCGAGATGGGCAAGGCCATGATGGGGACCGGGGAGGCCACCGGCGAGAAGCGGGCGCTGACGGCGGCGGAAGCTGCGATCGCCAACCCCCTGATCGACGATGCCACCATGAAGGGGGCCAAGGGGCTCCTGATTTCGATCACCGGCGGGCGGGATCTGACGCTGTTCGAGGTCGATGAGGCGGCGACGCGGATTCGCGAGGAGGTCGACCAGGACGCCAATATCATTGTCGGCGCCACTTTCGACGAGGCCCTGGATGGCCTGATCCGGGTTTCGGTGGTGGCCACCGGCATTGAGCAGGAGCGCATCGCCGTCCACCAGCCCGCCGCCAGCACATTAAACGTCGTTGCGCCGCCGATGGCGCCATCGACCCCGACACCGGTGCTGTCGTCGAGTTCGGAGACCCGGCTCATCAATCTCGCCGAAAAGCTGCGGTACGAGAATCAGTTTCGCGCTCACAAGCTCGAAACCCATGCCGTGCCGCCAGCCATGATGGCGCCCTCGCCGCGACCGGGGCATGAGCAGGCTGCGGCGTCCGAGGCCACGGTGGCAGCGCCGGCGAGGCCGACCCAGGCGCAGACGCAGACCTATGGCGATGTGATCGTGCGCCCGATACCGGCCAAGCCGCAGCCCTCGCTGTTGCCTGAGCCGGATCGGATGCTGACGCCGGTCAACGATGCGCCGGTGCCGGAGAACTTCATTCCCCCGCCGGTGGAGCGGGCGCAGTCACGGACTCCGCGCATGATGCCGCGGCCCGAAGATCTGCCACGGCCGGTCCAGGCTGAGATTCGTCAGGAGGAGGCCCGTCGGCTCAGGCAGCGCAGCCCCTCGGCGCAGGGTGAGGGGGACGACAGCCACAAGACCAGGCCGTCGCTGCTGCAGCGGCTGGCCAATGTCGGTCGTGGCCGCAGTGAGGAAAGCGAACGCCCGATCGTCGCTCCCTCGCCGCGGATGGAACCGATGATGGAGCGCAAACCGCAGCCGCGTGGTCCGCAGGGGAATGGGGAGCCGGTATCGGATTATGGCCGTCGCCACAGCCCGCAGGGACTCGATGGCAATGGCCGGGTCGCGCCTGTTGCGCCTGCGCCACAGGGCGACGACCATCTTGATATTCCAGCTTTCCTGCGCCGTCAGGCGCCGTAACAGGCTGTAACAATCAGGACATGTTTAATGTGAACGAAGCCCCGGTGCGGTTTGATCGCACCGGGGCTTCGTTTTGCCCTTTCCGAAACCTGATTCGTCATCTAAGTTGCTGATAATAAAATATTATTAATAGATTTTCGCAGGCCATTAAATGTCCAGAAGATGGCTTTTGATGGGCTGAAACAGGTGCTCTGTCCTCAATTTTGCTGCGGTTTTGGCGTGATTGCGGCGGACTTGGGGTAACAATCGGTAAACAAGCGTGAGTTGGCGCTGTTCCACGCCACGATTATGGTCTGCCATCACCTCTCGGGCATGCGAGATTCGCGCTCTCAAGGTGGTCGGCAGGGGCGCACGGTCCCGCAATCGAGGTCACGTTGGGGCGGTTTAAATGAAGTCCAACCGGCAAACCACGCTTCGCAGACAAGTCGCCGTAACCGGAGACGGTGTCCATTCGGGCCTTCCGGTCACCCTGACTCTGGGACCGGCATCGATTGACGCGGGTTTTGTGTTTGTCCGCAGTGGCAGTGATGGCAGCGAGCGCGAACTGCGCGCGATTACCCGCCACGTTATTTCCACCGAACTTGCGACCGTGCTTGGTGACCGTGGCGGCCCGCTGGTCGGGACCGTGGAACATGTGCTGGCGGCGCTGCGTGGCATGGGCGTCGATAATGCCACGATCGAGGTCGATGGACCTGAAGTGCCGGTGATGGACGGCAGTGCGGCGGATTTCGTGGCCGCGATCGACAGGGCTGAGGTGGTCAGCCAGTCGGCGCAGCGTCGTTTCATCGAAGTGTTGCGCCCGGTCAGCGTGACGATGGGCAATGCGGTAGGCGAACTGCGGCCCTATTCGAGCGGTTTCCGTGCCGAGGTGGAAATCGATTTCGAAAATCCTTTGATCGGCCGCCAGAGTTATGCGCTTGATGTGACCCCGGCGCGTTTCCGCCGTGAGCTGTCCCGGGCCCGCACCTTCGGCATGATGCGCGATGTGAAGCGGCTGTGGAGCAGCGGCTTTGCCCTTGGCGCCTCCCTGAAGAATTCCGTGGTCTTCGACGATGAGCGTCTGCTCAACAACGAAGGACTGCGCTATGCCGACGAATGCGTGCGCCACAAGATCCTCGACGTGATGGGGGATATGGCGCTCGCCGGGTTGCCGCTGCTGGGTGCCTACCGTTCGATTCGTGGCGGCCACAAGCTCAATCACGCTGTGCTGACAGCCCTTTTTGCCGACCGCGGGGCCTGGCGGGTGGTGGAGCGTCAGAGCGCGCATCGGCGTGCGGCCCGTGGCCTGGTCGATGTCGGGGTGGGGCTGGCCGGTGGCCGGATTGCCGCCGCCTATGGCCCGGATGTGTCCTGAGCCATCGAAGAAAGCTTTTTTTGGAGAAGCCGTCTTTGCCAGGCCTTGAGCGCTGGGGGGGGAGCGTGTGCGCGCCAGGCGTTAACGATTATGGCGGTGGCGGGATTTGCAGCCGGGATGGGAGATCGGCGCAGTGTCGGGTCGGATGCGGTTTGCGGCTGATTCTGCTGAGGTCTTGCCGGGCGCCTGAGGCTGATTTGTGTTGATGAAAGGGGCCTGCCGCCTTAATCCGGGCCAAATGCTGCCCTATTGGTGGGGACGAGAGAAAAATTTTTCCGGCTACCCCGTCTGCTGCAGAATGGGCTAGACTGCACGATGCGGCCTCCCGGGTTTTCGTGTGGGCGGCAGCCTGTTGCAAGCCAAGGGGCGCGCAGGGTGCGGCAGGAAGATCGACTTTCGAAAAAAAACACGTTGCTTTCAAAGCCGGAAATCCCAGGCGAAGACCGGTTTCGCGGCCTCAAGGATTCACTCTATCGGACTGTGGGTGGCGAAGGACGTTGCATCATGGTCTCACCCCAGCATAGGAACGTCAGGTCTTAAATTCATGTCGGCACAACCTATGACCCGCGAATTTCCCGAAGTTGCAATCCGCCATCCCTCGAGGTGGCTGCATCCGGCCATGCTGTGCCTGGTTCTGGCGCTGCCGCTGGCCGGCTGCGGGACCTCGGCCGGGGAGTTGTGGGACAAGTTCACCACCAAGGACGACACCTTCGTCGAGGAGCCTGCCGACAAGCTCTATAATGAGGGTCTCTACCTCATGAACGAGAAGAAGGACATGAAGCTTGCGGTCAAGAAGTTCGAGGAGGTTGACCGCCAGCATCCCTATTCGGAATGGGCGCGCAAGTCGCTGGTGATGTCGGCCTATGCCTATTACCAGGGCGGCGATTATGACGGCTGCATTGGTGCTGCGACGCGCTATATCACCCTGCACCCGGGCAGCCCGGACGCCGCTTACGCCCAGTATCTCATTGCCGCCTCCCATTACGACCAGATCCCGGATATCAGCCGCGATCAGCGCCGCACCGAGAAGGCGCTGGCTGCGCTCGAAGAGGTGGTGCGGAAATATCCCGACTCCGACTATGCCAGCAGCGCCAAGACCAAGATGGAGGGGGCGCGCGACCAGCTGGCTGGTGCGGAAATGAATGTCGGCCGCTATTACATGAAGAAGCACGACTACACGGCGGCGATCAATCGCTACAAGACGGTGGTGACGCGCTATCAGACCACCCGCCATGTTGAGGAGGCGCTCTACCGTCTGGTTGAGGCCTATACCTCGATCGGCATCGCCACCGAGGCCCAGACCGCTGCCGCCGTGCTCGGACACAACTTCCCGGACAGCCGCTGGTACAAGGACGCCTATAATCTGGTGAAGTCCGGCGGCGGCGGTGAACCCACCGAGAATCAGGGCTCCTGGATCAGCCGGGCGTTCAAGAAAATCGGGCTTTAGAAGGCTGTCCTTTCCGTCTCTCACTTAAGGCTCTCTGGCAGGGAATCGAAAAAAACCCATGCTCGCCCGTCTTTCGATTCGCGACATCGTCCTGATCGATCGACTCGATATCGAATTCGCGCGCGGGCTTGCAGTGCTGACCGGCGAAACCGGAGCCGGCAAGTCGATTCTGCTCGACGCTTTTGCTCTGGCGCTGGGCGGGAGGGGCGACGCCGGTCTGGTGCGCCATGGCGCCGAGCAGGGCCAGGTCACAGCGGTCTTCGAGGTCGGCCCTGATCACCCGGCAAGCGCGCTTCTCGCGGCGAGCGGCCTTGACGATTCCGGCGGTATCATCCTGCGCCGGGTCCAGCTCGGTGACGGGCGCACCCGGGCCTTTATCAACGACCAGTCGGTCAGCGTGCAGATTCTCAAAGCCGTCGGTGCCGCTCTGGTCGAGATTCACGGCCAGCACGATGAGCGCGCGCTGGTCGATGCCTCGACCCATCGCCGTCTGCTGGATGCCTTCGCCGCTCTGGAGCGCGATGTCGCCCGGACCGAGGAATTATGGAAGGCGAGGCGCGCTGCCACCACCGCTCTGGAGCAGCACCGCACCGGAATGGAACGTGCGGCGCGGGAAGCCGATTATCTGCGCCATGCCGCCGAAGAACTGGCAACGCTGGCGCCTGCGGAGGGCGAGGAAACCACGCTGGCTGCCCGTCGCACCACCATGATGCAGGGTGAGAAGATCGCCACAGACCTTCGCGAGGCCCAGGAAGCGGTTGGCGGTGACCATTCCCCGATCGCAGGCCTTGCTGCTGCCGTGCGTCGGCTGGAGCGCCGGGGCGCGGCCGCGCCGGCCCTGATCGAGCCTGCGGTCAAAGCCATCGATGCCGCCATCAACGCGCTCGAAGAGGCTGACCAGCATCTCAATGCGGCTCTTGCTGCGACTGATTTTGACCCGGCGGAACTGGAGCGGATTGAGGAGCGGCTATTCGGGTTACGGGCCGCTTCGCGCAAATATGCCACTCCGGTCGACTCTCTGGCCGCTCTGGCGGCAAAATATGCCGCCGACCTGGCCCTGATCGATGCCGGTGCCGAACAGCTCAGGACGCTTGAGACCGCGCTCAAGGAGGCCGACCAGCGCTTCCAGGAGGCGGCGACCAAACTCTCTTCCGCCCGCCACAAGGCTGCCGAAAAGCTCGACAAGGCGGTCAATGCCGAACTCGCCCCGCTCAAACTGGAGCGCGCCAGATTCTCGACGCAGGTGGTCAGCGAGCCCGCAAATCCCGGACCCCAGGGCTTCGACCGGGTCGAGTTCTGGGTCCAGACCAATCCCGGCACCAAGCCCGGCGCTTTGATGAAGGTGGCTTCGGGGGGCGAATTGTCGCGCTTTCTCCTGGCGCTCAAAGTGGTGCTGTCCGATCGCGGCTCGGCACCGACGCTGGTGTTCGACGAAATCGATACCGGGGTCGGCGGCGCGGTGGCCGACGCCATCGGAGCGCGGCTGGCGCGGCTCGCCGGCAAGGTCCAGGTCATGGCGGTGACCCATGCCCCGCAGGTGGCGGCCCGCGCCGGCCAGCATCTTCTGATCTCCAAGGACACGCTCGACCGCGGCAAGCGGGTGGCTACCCGCGTCAATGCGCTGGAGGCCGAGCATCGCCGCGAGGAGATTGCACGCATGCTGGCGGGGGCCGAGATTACCTCGGAGGCACGGGCGGCGGCAGACCGGTTGCTGCGCGCCGCCACCACGTGAGGGACCAGTTGTCCCACGCGATCTGTGCGGTGCTTTTTTTGAGTTCTCAGTTCTGTCGCTTGCGCGCGGTCCTGGGGGCGCTTGCGGGAGGCATGAATGGCTCTCGACTGGGTTCCTCTCGGCAAGCCAAAACCCGGAATGGAGGCGGAGTATTATAGTTTATAGTCTGCTCGGTCGGTTCGACACGGCGCGAACCTGGCTGTAACCGGTTCCCATCCCCGTTGAGCCCGTCGACAAGAGCCAGAGGGATGCCTTGCTCGAGCGCTTTTGGGCAGTCGTGATTTCGCCGGATGAAACGCTGGATGCTCTGCGTGTGGAAGTGGACGCCTGGATTCAATCAAAATATGAAGATGCGCCCGGACAAAGCCGCCGAGGATCGACGAATGGGTGCGAAAATCTGACGGTTATTATGTGCTGGATCTGCTGCCTGAAAGCGACGGATTCGCAGTTGCGGATCGTCGTGTTGCTGTAAGTGATTGGGATCTGGTTGGTTTTCGCGGCAGTCTGCTTCGCTGTTGCGAGGATGTGCTTGGGGCGACGCTTATTTCCGAGGCCTGGCTCCACCATCTGCCTGATCAGCTCGCCGATTCTGGCGAACGCCTCATGGCCTGCGCCCTCGCCTATGCCAGGGATCACGACGTGAGCCATATCCTCAATGGTCGCTGTTTCGCCTGGGAAGAGGAGGTGGAGAGCAACGACACAATAAGCCCGCAGCAAAAGGCGCTTGTCATCGCCTCGGCCGCGCGCTGGGCGGTGTTGTGGTCATCGCGTGGACATGGCCTGAACGCGGATTACTAACACGTGCTGCCATAGGTGAGTGCCTTGCCCGAGTCGTCGTGCCCGGGGCCCGTTGCCGGGCTCTGGACGGAACGGGGACAAGCCGGGGTGGGCTTTCGATTTCCGGAGGACGCCGTCATGACAGTGAGCCGCAAGGGGAAACGCAGGCTCGTTGTCGGTAGCCGGCTCTATCTCTGGTGGGTTCATGATGGCTGTGAACCGGACGATGCCTGGCTGCTTTCGACGGCGCTCATGGTGGCCTCGGCGGATCGGCGGCAATGAGCGGTTCTTTCTCGGTTAGCCTGACGAGCAACGTTATCTGATCGTCCTCGGTCGGGAATTTCCGGGGCTGCCCGATGCGGGAGGTTCGTGGATTCGCCTCCAATGTCCGCAGTTCCAGAGTCTGCCGGATCGTGTCACCCCGCTTGATGTCCGTCGGCTGATTGAGTGGTGCACAAGCGGCGACGAAGACCTGGTTCGCGTGGACTGGAGGGGCAGGCCATTGTCACCGTGACGGCCAAAGTGATGTTGTTCGTTTCCCGCAGATTGACGATTGATACGAGGGCGTGTGTGCAGGACGGAATTGACGGGGCGCATACGGACGGCGGAATAGCGGATGGTGCAGGAACGATTCAGGGATCTGGCTGCCGGAACCTGATTCTCGCCGATCGGTCGAACACATTTACATGTACCAGGTACGGATCATGACGACATCCAGCTTTACTCCTATTTATGACGACGATCTGGCAAATTACGACATGAAAAATAATCCAATGTTGTATGATTTTCTGAAATTGGCCCCGCGTGGGATCGCGTGGGACCAGGGAGGCCGACACCTCTCCCATATGTTTCGGTCCGCAGGGTTTGCCTGCGAATTGCCGGACCGCAGGGGTTTCGCGGTGCTGGACATCGGCGAAAATCAAAAAGGACAGGCCTACTTCATTGATCGGGAGGGAAACGTCTTTGACAAGGTCGACATCGCGCCCGGGTTTGCGATAACCAAAGCCGATTTTCTCGATGTCTTTGATAATGAAGGGTCGGAGGAGATAAATTTCATTTTCAGGTATGAGGATAATAGCTGGTACAATTACTGCGCGTTCGTCGATCGATACACCCTGAAGACCATCCGGATTTCGCAAACGAAATGATGGCAGGCGCGCGCCTCTCGCCTTTCGCTCTTCGCGGCTCGATTGTCGAAAGCCATGGAGAGTGCCGTGAACCGGCACGCGGTGGTACCTCCACCATCCGGGCCATTTGGAGCAGGAACGGTGTCGATGGCGTCGTCAAAGAGTGCCCACGGGGCCCACGGGGGGTATCGGGTCAATATGTGGCATGTGGCAGGATCCGGGAACGCGGATTGCCGCGATAGTCCCCGGATGCCCGATGTCGCCCATGTAGGGACGATCCGTTCGCTCTGGCGGATCAGATCGCGGGAGATGGCCGAGAAAATGCCGTTGCCAAACGCACCGTTGGGTGGAAAGATTGGCCTCTCGTATTTGAGCGCGGCGCGCAATTTAAAGATAATGAAGACAGACAGAAAATCGAAATCGTCGCAGGTCAGTGCGGGGGATGAAGCCGGCGGCAGGGAAGGTGAGGGCATGAAGCTCGTCCGACGCAAGGTGGATCTGGTCCGGCTTCCACCTTTGACGCCCGCGCAGGAGGCCGAACTCGCAGCACTGGCGAGCAGATCTGCGGACGCGATTGACTACAGTGATATTCCGGAGGCGACCGACGCGTTCTTTGAGAACGCCGTGCAGGGTCGTTTCGGAAAGGTGAGGTGACGGGATCAGGATCACTGCGTATGGATGCCGACGTGCTGGCGTGGCTGCGCCGCCTTGGCCCGGGCATCCAATCGAGCATCAACGCCGTCCTGCTCCCCGCAAAATGCGGGTGGCACTCAAGGGAGATTCCGCTCCGGAGGCGATCTGTCGCTGACAGACATGGTGTTCGGCTCAGCCCCTCCATTGTCCGAAGCCGAAAGTCGATCACACGTCGAGAGTGGCGTTCGCTGCCGATCCGCACCTGCCGCGAGGAACCAGCCCTTATGCTCTCAAGCGCTGGCGCATGGCAAGTGCCGCGGCATCTTGCTCTTCAATTCCACGCGAGCGTTCACCTGATGTTCCGTGCAGTCGGTGGTCGCGCCGACCTGTGGATCGGATGGAAAGGGGAGCGGTACCGAGATCGCGGCTTGAAGCGCAGGCTGCGATGAACGCGCACATGGAGCATGGAACGTGATGTCTCGGGTCTGGCGGCCGTTTCCGACAGGCCCTGGTTGCTCACAAGGGGGAGTCCACCTGGCATGGCGCCCGATCGGGCCGGCCGTGTGCCGTCGGTTGGATCGCGGGATCGTCACCTTCGTCCATAGACTGCTGCTGCCGCAAGATTCGTATCGTTGCTGTTTGGAGTCAATAATTTGAATTCTCAATGAGATGAGCCGAAAATTGGACCTAGTGAATGAAGTGAGTAATGATCAGAAATAGCGCGAAATAGAATCCCAAGGTGTAAACGACCTGAAAAAACGGCACGTTCCGCCGCCGCGCTGTTCCGAATACGTTTCCGATGCGACCGGGGAACATATATTCGAAAGCTGAGATCGAGGATGTTCTCAATCATATTGAAGCGATTTTGATCGCCGCCGCAGAGCCTGTTCATAACAGACAGGGTGGCAGATTTATTCTGTCGACTGGCTGCCAGTGGCGGGCGCTGCAGGCGGATTTTCCGCCATGGCAAACGGTCTGCGGCTATTTCAGATGGGGTAACGGGCCTCCGCCGCTGCCTCAAGCCGCTTCGCTCCCGGTTTTGATCTTGGCAGGAAGGCGGTCGTCCCGCAAACTGATGTTTTCGCAACCGGATTCGGCACAGCC
>Ga0123357_10001349_pt1 | contig 25964 bp, 12 predicted proteins | sample TergutEmb28metaG_FD_89873 | JGI IMG/M metagenome (GOLD analysis project Ga0123357, IMG submission 89873) | Embiratermes neotenicus P4 segment gut microbial communities from Petit-Saut dam, French Guiana - Emb289 P4 | ecosystem: Host-associated > Arthropoda: Insects > Digestive system > Gut ...
AGAAGTGTGTGGAGTCCCAAGGGAACTACTTTGAGGGTGATTAGGTGTCCAACGCTCCAAGTAAGCCAGTTTCTTTTTCCCGGCCAAAGGTCGGATACTTTTCTAACAGACCACGTACATTCACCTACCGTTTCGTCGTGTTTCTCTGTGCGCCTGCGATAACTCAAAAGCCGCCGAAGAGATTCTCACAAAATTTGGCATTTGGAAATTTTACTGAAATTCGTCGACTGTTGATAATTTTGGTTAATCGGACAAGTAATTTAACGCTGTACTTGAGGGCCTGCACACATATATACGAGTAACTCGGGCGTAATTTGAGGCTTCCGCCGCGAAGTAGATGAGAACTGCGCTCTTCTGGGTTATAACGCAGCGGGTAGTGGTAATTCCTTACCGACGTTCCGGGACAACCTATCGGTCCCATCTTCAAGGGTCAGGACCTTGATATGATGTGATCAGAAATGTGTATTGGTCTTCATGTAAAGTACCCTTATTCTTGTTAGATTTTAATGAAACTTGAATTTTCTGGACTGATATTCGAAAAATACTCATATATCAATTTTTTTTAATCCGTCCAGTGGGAGGCGACTTGTTCCATGCTGACAGACGGACGAACGGACAGACGTGACGAAGCTAATAGTTGCTTTTCGCTATTTTGCGAACGCTCCTAAACAACGAGACCCCCTCCATCTCTGCAGCAGCTCTCTTCTCACTGTGTTGCTGTTTTGTTCCACACGAGTTATTCATTGACTGATGGCACAAACGTACCTTTAGTACACTTCTTGGAGTGTTTCGTCCTGAAGATGAAGGCACTACGATCCTTTGAAACATCGGCAGCCATTTGCCAGCGGACACGACATAACATTCCAGAACATTCGAGTGTCCAACAACACCGCTCTGAGAAACTGTGATTTCATAAACGGGTTACCGATAGCACTTGGACTTGCACGTTGTAGGACCATCGTCATGTTCCCCCACACCCTCTTTCTCCCGACATGGCACTTTGATAATTTATTTTGGTCTGTAACATTTCAAATGCGACATGACAAAAGGGCTAATAGGAATGACGGTTGGGGGCACTTGAACAATTCAACAAACCGTTTTGCAGTTACATTATGGAATATTTCTGATCCCTTCACGTACTGCACTCCTTCCGTGACACGGACGATAAAAAGTTTACAAGCTTCATTTAAGTCCGTGTTGTGGGTTAATTTCAGACTTGAACATCTATTCGTTGTCATGTTTATCTTATTTTTAGCACTGTTACGATTTTGAATCTTCATATACGATTTAGGAGCACCGTTGTCCAATTCAGACGTATTCGATTGAATTAAAAAGAATATTACACCCATTTTAAAGCCTACTGGTTACGTGATGCACCAACAGGTTTAACATTCAACAGTTGTTCGCTCTGCCTACACTATATTAATGTGTTTTGTATTTATCTGAGAACAAACAGCGACTTGTGCGACTTACACCATAAACTGATTGGTTTTTGTAACCGAGATGCAAAGTGTTTACTGCGCGGCACGAACTGGGCCTTTAAATAAATCAGTCTGCGCTTCGTCTTTGAATGCTTAATGTTTGTTTTAATTCATAATTGACCAATTGCGGCTTTGTGTATTTACACCACATGAGAATAAATTTGTCTTTTTGTAAAAAATCGAAATTGCTTAACGGTTTTTTCCCCCCGTCAATTGCCGCCAACTCCATGCCGAACGTTCTCCCAGTATCAGCGCTCTGTGGTTTAGTACCAAGTGTACGCTGTGTTTGAAGCTAGTTCGGTTGACATGTCTGCAACCGAACGAGAGGGCGCCGACTTTGTGATCGAACGTCGCTGTGTAATGTTTACCACTCATGTCTTACACTGGAGAGGTCTCAAGTTCGAATCTCGATTGCTTTCTAGTTCCGAGAGAGTAGCGAATGGTAGGGCACGGTGCAGTTTCTTTGCTAATAAATCTGCGTAAGTGTGTGAAGAACGAACACCTGTTTAGATTTGGCAATCTGTTACCTGTGCGTTAATTTTTGTATTTAAGCTGTTGCTCAATGTGTGGATGTGGAGACCCGAGAGAATTGCATAACGAGGAACTTTCAACAGTATTTTGCATCGTATATTTTTAGACTGCTCAAGTGAAAGGGACAGGTGGGCGAGTCTTTTAGCACGCATGGGAGAAATTAGAAATGCATTGCAATAGTATTAGTCGGAGAACGTGAAGGGAAGAGACCACTTTGAAGACCAGGCGTACATGGAGGATAATATTAACTTGGATCCTTTAGAAACGGAGAGGTATGGTGGGAACTGGATTAATCTGGCTTGTGAGAGTTCAGGCTGTGATCAACACACTCATTAACGTTAATGTGTCATATAAGGCGGTGAATTTTTTGACCAGCTGAATGACTGTTAGCTTCTCAAGGACACTCCTTCATCGATTTCGGTGCGTGTGTACGAATCTGCCTGTTTTCACATCCTGTACGTATTCTTTCACTTCCTACAGCTTACGCTGGTCTGAATGCTGTGAAGAACGTTTTTTCTACGAAATACGGCGTAACCATTCGGCCCTTTTGATCTTCTTCATTATACTGTAGAGAACTACAGTTGCACCTGAAAATCCAATCCGCCGTCGAGTTTTACAATCCACGCCCGGTTCCGTGCTCCTGGTTAGAGCTAGCAGTCTTATCGGACACGACACAGCCATGGCGTTTCTGTTTGTCTTGTACTGAAACTTTCTCATCCCACGAAGATCTTTTAAAAGCACCGCAATACGCCATACAATGGCTACCCGGTCCTTCTTTCCCGGGAGTAAAGCGGCCGGCGCGTGGCGTTGACCGCCCACCCCTATCTAGCGCAGAGGTGAAAGAGTAGAGCTTTGCTTCTACTCCCGCTTTGGACCTTCGTGGCCTGTTCTAGGGTGAACTTTACCTTTTACCTATACCATACGAACGGTTGGATTTTGACCATTCTTCTAGGTGGATACCAGCGTGTTATGATGCCTTTGTTTCTGCAGATGGAGGAAGTATGTTCGTCTACAATGTCGGTACCAACTTTTCAGACTACATAGTGTAATAATCACAAAACTATGTTACGTACTTTGGCGTCGTGAGAACCTCGAATCTTACAATTGATAGCCGTGGATGAGCAGAATCCATCCATTTAAGACAAGCTAGTACGCCTTACGTGTATGCATCACGTCCAATTCGTTTGCAGCACTGGACAATATATCTTCCCTGGCGTTGTGCAAATTTGGGATTTGCTACTGTCGAAGATGTCATAGTCTTTGTTGAAATACGGCAATTTTGGTGCTACATTCTGTATTATTACTGGAACTGGACTCAATTTTTGTTTTCATAACAATAAGCATACTGCCCATTACACGAAGTGAAGTGAATGGCAGTGAGTAATGCTGAGCGTCTTTGAAATCCTAGCCCAAATTGTGCTGATTTCTGTCTTCAGGGACGTGACGCCTTCTTGTCTCTTACACGGCCTCACATCCCACAAGACCGCAGTTTTGGTATCCACACTGTTGTCTTCTCGAATGCGCATTGTTAGACTAAGGTGACAATTCGTGCCAGATTTTCGAGGACAGATCCCGAACCAATTTTGTCCCCGACTTTGTCCCTTTTTTATTTTTTCTATTTGATTGTGCCTTGCTGATAATCTTTGGAATGAAGACTTTTTTGGATCTTATTAGCGACTTTCCCGATGAGGAGATGGTGGTGCTGCTCATTGAGTCATAAGCACTATTTATCTATCTATCTATCTATCTATCTATCTATCTATCTATCTATCTATCTATATATCTATCTATCTGTCTGTCTATCTGTCTATCTATCTGTCTATCTATCTATCTATCTATCTATCTGTCTATCTATTTATCTATCTATCTATCTGTCTATCTGTCTGTCTATCTATCAATCTATCTATCTATCTATCTATAAGACAGGTAGTGTACGTATAACGTAACATTGAATGGCGTTCGCGTAACCATCCTTGCCTTGAAAAAGCAGTAAGTATTATATATTCTAATGTATTTGTAGCCTTAATTACATGCAAATCGCATACTCCTTGTTTGCATTGCCATCTGTGGCCTCCACCTCTGCAGCATTTTTCCACGTTCTCACAAACGACATGATTTTTTTAAAAGTTAATTGAACCTAAATGTGTGTTATGATTTCCTCTACAATTTTTATCTGAAACATTTATCATTCTAAGAAGAACTTAGGGAGATATAAATGCACAACCCTTCATGGAAAGTACCCGTTACTCTTCTGGGATTTTAATGAAACTTGAACATTCTCAATATATTTTCGAAAAATACTCTAATCAAATTTCATGAAAATCCGTCTAGTGGGAGCCGAGTTGTTCATACGGACGTTCGGATAGACACGGACAAACATGAAGGTTATAGTCACTTTTCGCAATTTTGCGAGCGCACCTAATGACATGACCGTAACGAGTGTATAAATGTAATAGTCATTTCAGTGTTTTCCCCATCCCTGCAAACGGCAAGGAAAAACAGTCACTTTTATGTTACACGGACGAAGTTGCATGTGTCATTACACATAATCCCTTAGCTTTCTTGTTGTTTGTAATTTAAAAGCGGGTATTGAGTCACTAGGTACCGCTTCTTAGAGCCTTTTAGTGCCAGCATTTCCGATCATGATAGCAAGCCATTTAATTACTACAGCACCAGGTTTAATCAACAAATCCTCAGTAAATATGATCATGTAATTAGGTTCATTTCTCTTAACATGTTCACTTGCTGGCTAAAGAAACTGGTAACAGCCTTCTAGACTGCACGGCGTCATAGTCCAGGCGATCCTGGTCTTAATGCTAACTTTTAGCTGCTGCTGGCTTATTATGTGCTAAGTTTTGTTTACCACAATTCAATATTTGGACCAACTCTAGACACAGCATTTGAAATTAGAACTGTGTTAAGGTTGCGATTCTGCTTTTAACCTGTGTGTTAAGTCTGTGTGTGTTTAAGTGCGGTGGAAGTGCTTGATGAATTATCAGGTTTCGCTATGCCCGTAATCAGTCGTTTCATTTGACAGCCATATTTAAATTCAATCTCAATGATTCGTTTTTTACTCGTATAGCTCGAACCGTAAAGTTGTTGGCGCAGATTCCTTCGACTCCATAAGCAGAAAACTAAAACCACGCCTTAACCCTTGAATAAAAAATTCACGTGAATTTGTTAGGAATATAGTCCCATTTGTTACTTTTGTAGGATACATTTTATAATGTAGCGAGCTATACATACCACCCCTCCCTGTGTATAGAGAAACGTTGGGAGGGGGCTTTTTTGAGGCGGTAACGTTGGTATTAGCCGTGCCGTGCCGTGCCATGCCATGCCGTGACGTGCCGTTGTATTATCGCTGCGTGCAGCGCCTCAGTGCGGCAACGACTGAAGTTAGGCAGACATGACCTTGTTGTGAGAGAGATGGAAACAAGGAAGACGAAGGAGGAAATATTCAGGCGAAGAGAAGAGAAACAGTATACTTATCATTTATTTTATATAAGCTTGTAATTCTTAATTTTTGCAGAAGGGATTGTCCAACTACACGGTAAGAGTCAGTTATGTGATAATTCGGAACTGGGAAAAGGTAGAAGTTGTCTGTAAAGGGTTTTGGTTGGTCGCGTGTTTGAGGTAAGTGCTGCTAGCAAGCTGGCTGGCTGGCGTTTCGAAATGGTGGATATCCAAGTGCGAGTGAGAGGGAAGATGTTATGGCTGTGGCGGATAGGGGAGTGCGAGAAAGATAGATAGTATGTAGTAGCCATTATACGCGTGTGGAATATTGTGACGACTGTATCAGTTGAGCTGTGGAGCACATGTGTGATCTCCGCGCATAGCGTTGTGTTCCAGCTCATATATAGCAACACTATATCCCGTTTCGTTCGTTCCTTAGTCCTGGATCTGCATTTTACGACATCTCGTTCGGTATAGAATACATTCAGTGTTTCGTTGCCAGCGCCAAATTCTCTTCGGATTAATTAGCCGTATTTCACCTCCGTTAGTTTGCGTTATCAAGATGTATTTATTTAATGTTTGGCATTCAAGGTAAGCGCTACTCCATGCGCTCGTTTTTAAAAACTAACATTTTTATTACGTTTCTCCTGCCTGTCCGCAAGTTACAACTGATTCGTCACACCCCAGAATTATTTACGATTAAGAACGCCGTTAAAGTATGCATGTTTGTGCTTTGTAGCTTATGTTCTCATGTCAGATTCCTAACTGCGTGGGGCAGAAGCCTGCTTGAGAAGCTGATAATCGCTAGGTAAGGATTCGCGCACGACCTTTGACGAAACCCACGTTTAATTATCGTTTTCACAGTGAAAAGCACTGCTGGATCCTGTGCACTGATCAGCATACACATTTGATTTCATACTTAACGTAGCGGTAGATTAGCACTGCTGCTTCGTATTTTGGATGGCTCGTGTTCAAATCTCGGCCTTGAGCCTGCTGTTCTGACTGAGGTCATTTATGGCTTTCCTCGGTGTATGCAGTCAAATACCGAGATAGAACCTTAAACTGCGACACAATCGCCACCTTTCACATTCCGCTTTGTTATTCGGGACTGATCCTACAATTCGACTACTTGATCGCAGCTATTGACAGCTTCTTTAACTAAACCGCAGTCAATAATAAATTAGATGTTTTCATCTGCAGTGTCAGTGCCGGTAATTTTATTGCATCTTTTAATCAAAGTCTTAAATAGGTTTCCCATTTATGTTTTCTCCGTTATCTGCAGCTCTGATCTCTGTTATGTTCACACTACTCTAATCTGATAGTCCGTATTTGGGAATATTTCTTTCTTCTCTAGCGTCGTATTTGTATTTCAGAGCAGCTGTGTAGTGGAGTGTGTATCTGTTTAAAGCACAGTGGTCAATGTACGTGTCAGCTGCTTTAATATATACAAATCTGCATTTTGCCAGAAAAGTGTACTGTATGTGTTTCCTGTGATACTTGTAATGTAGAGCTGTTTTCTCACTGTTCAACATCAACTTTGCGATCTTTGTAGTGGAGCGTCGTGTGTTTCTTGTGAGGTAGGAACTGCATATTTAAATATAATTCGGACGAATTACAAGCCTTTTAAGTGGTTCGAGATGAGGGCAACATTGTAACTAAATCTGTAGGTATGGGGTGATGGTGTGTAGGCAGACCTCCAGCATTTCACGACATAAAGGACCAGCGACTGGCGTGGTTAAGCAGTTAGCAGTTCTTGTATTCGAAAGATCCCGGTTGAAGTCTCAGATAGTAAGGGGTTACGTATGGAATACGCTCAGTCAAACACAACAATATTGTTGTGTTTGACTGCGCGTATTCCGTACGTAACCCCTTACTATTATAAGAAACACAACGGGGATGACGCACATCAGAAGTCTCAGATATTCCCATCAGCGGTTTTCGTTGTTTGCCTCACTTCATCCAGGAAAATGCTAGGATAGCACCTCATTGGTGCCATGACTGCTTCCTTCCACGTCCTTTGCCATGGATCATTCATACATAATTTTAACATTCGACGCCCCTTAATGTAGACAGTTAAAAGCTGGTCCCTAGACAGTTTTCGCCACAGGTTTTTAGGTAGAAAATGGGTAGTAGAAAAATACTGGATATAATAGTATCCATTGCCCGAATTCGAGGTGTTTTAGTTTCTTCTTGCATGCAGTTTTGCTTTTTTTGGTGTCGTGCCCAAATATTCGAATGTCAAGGGATATGTCAGAGAGTTATTTTGTGATTTTGTCATGCATTCTGTGAATGAGAAAAGGACATACACTTAGTTTTCTCAGCACTTACTTACAGACCAACCTACTTAATTAGCAACATTAAGGCTTCTTGTTTTTCTGTGTAGTAATACGTTTTCACGGCTGATCCCGGTGGCTGTGCTGTCTTAGACATAGGTCTTACTTGCATGATTGCACAAATCGCAGGTTTGAATCTAGCTGAGGGCATGGATGTTCGTCTGTTGTTTTTGTTGTGTGTTATGTAGGTAGCGGTCTCTGCGACGAGCCGATCACTCGTTTAGGGGAGTCCTGCCGGATCTGCGTGTGTTTGTGTGTGTGATCTAGAACCCTTAACAACGAGGCTGCCTAGGCTGCTGCCTCGCAGAAATAAAAAAACGTTTTCACTCACCAAATTAAAATTATCTGCATACACCAGAAGCTGATGTGTCCCTTTCAGTTTCAGTGACTTCTGGTTTACAAACAAAGAAGCGTCGTTAAATTCATAATTGTGTATTTAGTGTGATCAGGTAGAAGCAAAGACTCATTTTCATGGTCTCTCTGTCGTTCCCTAATTCGGTGCCAGCTGGATAGAAGGGTTTGCGGAGATGCGTGTCTTTTAGGCCTTGTGCGATCATTAATATCCTAGATGGCCTTGTTTACTGGGCTTTTGCCATGCAAGTTGTAGTTTAAGACGAAAGTTGTGTTCGTCTCAGATTTCAGTTTTTAACGGCAGTGAAGTTTTAAATCGTAGTTTTCTAGGTTGTGGAAACATGCGAGTGATTACAAACGTTCAGAAGAAGTGCTGCCTGTGTCTTCATGATAGGACGGCAACAGTAACTAGGTCAGAAAAAGAGATCCATGTTGAGTGACTACATATCTCGAAAATTAAATGGGCAAGGTAGTAGCTTTGTCGTAAACACTCTCAAACGCAAATTTACCTGAGATAAAACAGATTTCGTATACGCCCATCACTACATTAGGTTTCACACAGAATTGATCAGAAAAGTAACGGGCTACGGGTTGGACCACCCTCGTGTGGCTTCGTAGCGTGGTTCGTAAGGAGCTTATCTTAGCCATTGTACACGAATTGATAGTTCTAACCTGCATCACAGTCTTCAGATCACCAGCTTCTGTAGCTTGGATTGTTTAATTCTCGTTGGCCTTTAGGGGGCTTGAAATGGGTACAGTGGAGGAAGCTTGTTTATGTGCCTAGTTAGGTGTTATTGCTGTTGTTGAAAAGGCCCCTCCTTGTTTGGTTGTAACTGTGTGAAAACGGCACCAAAAGTTACCCTTTAGGCTTTTAGGTGCTGCATGAATTCATACCACAAAAAACTGTTTTTAGACTTAACTCCTGCGTAGCGTCTGGAGTAGGTTCGTAACCTCTTTTGTGCCGTGAACCCCCCCATTAAGAGTCTGGTGAAACCTACGGATTTATTTAACTGCATAAAACAGAGTTAGTGAGATTTGTGAAAATTAAACATTTTTGGAGATTAAGAGGCCGTAAATTACTTTGCCTACACTCATCATTGAAGGAAAAGTTGAATTTGAATTAGAGGTTAGTGAAAATGGAGTATTTTTTCCCCCATCCCAGTTCACGGGACCACAGATTAAGAACGTCTGTTCTAGAGAAATAGTATTGTGTATTAAGATCGGGCACGTTCGCAAAAGTTGCGAGAAGCTACTGGTAGCGCCTTCGTCTTTGCTCACATGGAAAAGATGGCTTCCGCTGGTCCGATTTTCCCAACATTTTATAGTGGGAATTTGAAGTCTGTTGTATACCAGGGCCGCTTTATTGTCGAGGCTTCCTATCACACCCAGATACAACACTTTCGGTAGGACTCCTCTGGATGGGTGATCAGCCTGGTGTAGAGACCTCCGACACCACACAACGCTCACAAGAGACAGACATCCGTGCCTCCGGCGTGATTCGAACCCGCAATCCCAACAAGCGGGCGGCCTCAGATCCACGCCTTAGACCGCGTTGCCACTGGGATGGGCCTAAGGTGACGTGTAACTAAGGAACGTCAGACGTGCAGGCATAATATTTAGTATTTGTTGAGTCTTGTATGTGTGGGAGAAGATACTTAGGTGTGTAGATAGGTTATGCATATACCGGCATGCAAATTGTGTACAAAATGTCGCGTGTAAGTCAGCAATTACAAAACATTTCGACGGGTTGAAGTTTGGAGATAATGAAGAACTGACAAATTCAACGTAGACAAAATCAGTGTACTTTTGTAAATAATAAGACCTGTAAAGAAATACGGTGACATACCTTACGGCCAAGTTACAAGAGTCCCGGATGCAAAGATCCGAACCCACCCGTCTCTTAAATTGTATGTGCATTTTTGTCTTGTTAAGAATCTGTCTCATTCTGCTTTTATTAGCCTACACTCTCCTGTCTGTCTGCCTCCTGATTTCACTTTGTACCTGTTGACCGATTTTAACAAAACCTGGCATGAACACGCATGGTCACCGGACGCTGTACTTTTTACTTCCAGTAACAACGGTGTGGCGTATGCGCGAACTTGTTAGGTAGGAGCGACACTAACTGTATTTATTTCTCCTTTACTAATTGTATTGGTTGGTTGGTTCTGAAAACGTATGTCGTAATAAACCTTGCAAAAAAGTTTTGTTAAGGTGATGTGTATGGAGCATGTAAAGTAGCCAGGTGATCGGACGGTAGTTTTCTGTAGCTTGCGGTTTCATATCAGCAACGAAAGAACCATTTTAGCCAGGAGTGTGAAGTTTGGTATAAAGCTAGTTGAAATACACGTCTACATGAAATGTATGCAGGCAAGAAATTACAGATGTTTGGATAATGCGAAATTTTCGGCTTATATCTGGTAAGTTAGCGTGTACAAAATCTGTACGCGGGGGCTCGAGTTCGATCATACGCCGGTCAGTATTGGACTGGATAAAGGTGGCATTGTTGTGCGATATTCTCCCATTACGTCTGTTTTCCCCTGTCATTTACATTCCAGTAATTCCCCCCTACCCATTTCATTCGTCTGCCACCGACGCGCTTTTTTATTAGCATTTGACAGCGTCGTTAGTTAAAAGAATAATCTGAGGTCTTCGCTGTTTTGGAAAGTTACGCAGCGTTGATTGGTAGTTACCGACGTTTCGGGACACCCATTCGGTACCATCATAAACGGTCAAGCAGCCCAAGAATAATAGTCTGTAATTGGTAGTAAGTTCTTTACACACCTATATTGTAGGCTATGTGGAATTACGGCTCGGCCACAGGAATTGAAGCTTGGGCTAAAATACAGCGTTGCCACATAATGGGACCATGACCCACGCCCCCGTCCCCGATAAATCGGGACTATCTTCAGTGCCGTACGGTTGTGTTCTCGACTAGTTTATCAATTCTTACAGTCAAATGCGACACATTATGTTGGCTGTAAGTTAGGAACAAAGGAAAAATCTGCATTTGACGGAAGAATTAATTATTAAGTGGCAGCATGTTCGTCGCACGTTTCTTAGTTCGTTGGCCTTATTCGTTGTTTTGATTGACAAGAAATTGAACAAATCAGGAAACGTACGTGTAACGTAACGTTGACCCGCCCGTGATTCTTGCATCCTGGACACTTTTCAGATGGTCATAACGTGTAATCCACCCTGATAACTCTTTTCTCTTGTTGTGACAGTTGGTGCTTGTCTTACTAGAATGTTATTCTATTATTAATGTGCGTTATGTTTCTGTGAAGAATGTATTATATATTTGCCTTGATTTTGTTTTTTTTTTTTAAATTTAGTTACACATAGCCTCACAATTTCAGACTGACGAACCATTTTGAAATTTCGGATTTACAGTATTCTCTACACAATTTGTATGTATATTAATTATTTACGCACAAATTTCATATTCATAGGTATAAGCAATATTAAATATTTTGATTCTATATTAGTGGTTTCCTTAACCATGCATGGTGTAAGTGGCAAGGAAAAAATCGATAACTACACAGGTACGTGACGTCACCACACGAAGGCTACGTCATTGATTATTACGTCACACCACAATTTTTTTTTCTACGGTATGTGGCGCCATATTATTACGTAATTCTGGTGAAGTATACAGCAGTGACTATGTATTTTTGCCTTAACTATCCATCATGCAAGGATGCATCTTAACCGCGAAGTTTTATCTGACCGAAAGCAATACGTATTAAATATTTATTTTTCTATATACTCTCTTAATTATCCGGTATGCAAATGTAATCTTCGTTTGTGCCATACTGTGTGCCATCATCTGTGGCCAGTGTGGCGGTGTCATATTTTTCTATATACTATCTTAATTATCCGGTATGCAAATCTAATCTTCGTTTGCGCCATACTGTCTGCCATCATCTGTGGCCAGTCTGGCTGTGTCATATTTTTCTATATACACTCTTAATTATCCGGTATGCAAATATAATCTTCGTTTGCGCCATACTGTGTGCCATCATCTGTGGCCAGTCTAGCTGTGTCATATTTTTCTATATACTCTCTTAATTATCCGGTATGCAAATCTAACCTTCGTTTGCGCCATACTGCGTGCCATCATCTGTGGCCAGTGTGGCGGTGTCATATTTTTCTATATACTCTCTTAATTATCCGGTATGCAAATCTAATCTTCGTTTGCGCCATACTGTGTGCCATCATCTGTGGCCAGTCTGGGTGTGTCATATTTTCCGTAATTGTCTCGCAAGGCGAAAGATTTTTGCAATAGATCGGTTTGACACGAAATGTGTTTTGATTTCCCCTACTATGAATTATCTGCAACGTTTCATCTTCCAGGCGATATTGTAAAGGTATTTATGTCTTCATATACAGTGCCTGGTGGTGTTGTGCAACTTTAGCCAAACTGCAGTTTGCTAGCCAGATTTTAATAAGAGCACCCAATATAAAATTTCACGAAAATCCGTCCGGCGTGAGCCGAGTTGTGCTATGCGGACGAACGCACTGACGGACAGACACAACGAAGCTAATAGTTGCTTTGTTTTCAACTGTCCGAACGCGCCTTAAGAGCAGTTAGAAGAAGTGCAATTTCACGCCTATTGAAATACATTTTTGTTATGTACATTTTTATTTTTATTACAGCTGCTTTTAATTTGTAGATTTGACAACAGTCAGCTGCTGTGGCCATGGCCTTTGAAATAAATCTTAGAATTTCGCGTTGTTTTGATGTTTGTCCATAGTATTTTGATGTTATGAATAACGGTTTCGTGTTGGGGGGCCGTATAATTATGGGGTCCTCAATCGGGTAGCTACGCTCTTTGTATGGACTTTGCCTTTGAAGTTGGAAATCCCACTTGTTTCAGTGTTTCAGTTTTCCTATGCAGAGTACGTGCTCAGTTTTGTTCACCGAAGTCCCTGAAAACCGTTAATGAGTCGTTAACGTGATGACATGTGAGATTTAAGGTTGTCACGGCAGTGTCTGGGAAGGTTAGGGTCTTCCGGTGACGCCGTGCAGTTTGGTAGATATGAACTAACGTTCCAAAGGAACGTGCTGCGTCTGTCTCCCTCCATGAAGATGGAGGTAGTAAGGTTACTCCGCAAATTTTGTGCCTGTAGTAAGCTTCACGATGTCACAACTAAGAAGACAGTCATTTTCACATTGGCAAGTTTACATCTAGACAGATTTCGTTGGACCTACTATTAGAAGTTGGATTTTCCGTAATTTTATGTTTGGTGCAATTTTTCGACGCGTTTTATTTATGTTACTGTGTGTTTTATTTCTTTCCACCGCAGCTGTCGAATCTTTTCAGCTGGATATTGTTTTTTATTTGCTCGTTTTTATCAGACTGTTTCTCAGCTCTGTTCTCTTATTACTGCACTAAGGCTTTCATGTTTCCATGTTTAGCATTCCTATGACATAATCCAACTGCGTGTGATATTATGGTACTGGTTATCCTCAGAATATTGAGTTTGTTTTAAAAACAATGTTTCACATATTGAGGAGATGGGACATTATTCTTTTGTTGTTATCGTAACTTGAAATCTGTTTAGATGCGATTTTGAGGAGGCAGTTGGGTTTGGAGCCAAACGCTTTTGTGTGTGTGTGTGTGTTTATATATATATATATATATATATGTGTGTTAGCATTATTTCGCAGTGTCAGTGTTGGTACTTGACTATCTGTGTGTATTATTCTTAGCGTCTTGATCTCGAGTCGTGTATTTTTTCCTCATGCCACACTATTGAGTAGTTAGAACGAACTAATACATGATATCAGAAATTCTTTGCGTCATCTTGTGCAGTAGCTCGATTTTAAGTTATAAAAGTATATTTCGTTTACTACACAGAATTGCATGCCCTTGTTTTCTTGCACAGTGGTTTATTTTTCCGTATAATAATAATTTTTATGATTATTAATTACCTTTATGCAGGGTATTTACAATTATGTACCTGAAACAAACCATGTTACCTGGGCATATAATGTTGCAGCTATTCTGCAATTATGTTATGGTGCATGTAACATTGTCTATGTTGAAAGTTTTGTAATATTGCGGTTGTTATTATTACCACTGTCGTCGTTGTCGTTGTCATTGGAACTGAAGGGCTGGGTCATAATTTTCTAAACCCTTTTTCCTCCTCCTCCTGCCTTCTCGCACTACCTCGACCTGTGATGTCTTATCCTTGAAAATCACGTTTATCATGGATACTACGCCTGTATGTAAACAAAACATGGCATTTTGCGAACCAAGACGCAGCATCGAAAAACGCTAACAAATTAGAGCGACTGGTGTGTTAATCGCATTGGTTGATGGTCTGGAAATGCCATGCGATTGCTTGCCGCATTTCCATATTGCTTACGTACAGCAGCTTTGTTCTTTGTGCGCAGGATGGTCGACTGCATCATCACAGTGAGGCAGATGCTGCGTGGAAACAAGACTCACCCTAGCCTTCGACTGACGCCATAGCATGCAGGTAGGCAGGTCGTCATCTTCCATTCTCTCTCCGTCTTTCCCTTCGTCAGAATCGCCAGATGCTTGAGTATCAACCAACAAATGCGGTCGATAAAATATAATGAAATACAAATCATGAAATAGAATTTATTGTGATATTCGACTCCTACAAGTTTCGGCACTGGGGTGCCATCCTCAGGCATTCTACTAAAATAAAAGAGCGCGAGTCCAAAACGCCAATTCAGATATTGATCGCCCTCATTTTCATCTTCGTAATATTAAAATATTAAAATTATAGAGAACACATGGTTGAAGTTATAAACCCACAATGCTGTGACACCAAAAATCATATGATAGTGAGCCTCCTCAAGTACAAGCTCACACAGCATTATGGATTTATATTTGTCAACTTTGTGTATTCTAGGATTTTAATATTTTGATGATCAAAACGAGGGCGAACGATACCTGAATTGGCGTACTGGACTTGTGTTCCTTTGTTTTAGTAAACTCCCTGAGAGTGGAACTCCATTGCCGAAACATATAGAAGTTGATACTTATCATGAATTGTATTTTATGATTTGCGTGTTATTGTATATTATTGAGGGCATTGTTCGTTGATGTATTGAATATAAGGAAATGCATGGTACTAGTAACATAACAATCATCACTAATAATGCTCACAGTATCATTTACTGGTCTGTCACTTATCAAGCAGTACTTGCAGGGCCTCGCAAAGTAGGAAGCCGGGGCCCTACTTGGGGACCGTTGCGATTTTTCGGCGCTACACTGAAAAATGGACCAATGACAGAAGTGATTAATAAATTTTGTTCCGAAAAGGTGTCATTAAATTGCAAATGAACAGCTTACCCCCAAAAAAGCTTCGTGCATTATTAATTATTCTTTGGAAATTGCATTTAATTTGAAGGCATTTGTTAGACGTGTTCATATCCGTGTAGTGCGCCTAGTATGAAGTTGCGTTGTTTGCGTTTTGCGGCTTCAGAACTGCCGAACGGATCGTCATGAAGCCATATATTCGAGAATTTTGCAAGAAATTTTGAGCCATTTCTTTTCGCGATAAAGTCGCAAAAACGTAACGTGCACTCTACATGAAGATCCATGTGCATGTGTGCATGCAGCTGCAGTGTACACACATGTCTACATACCATCTCAGTGATCTAATGCGAATTTCAAAAGGAAGTTCTGCGTCGGCCTATCTGTCATCCCTCGCGCAAGACGTAATAAAGTTCAGGCGACTTGACAGGAAGCTTGTTTTTATTCTTCTGATGTTAAAATACTACTCTGAACCTCACTTGGAATTGTATTAATATATATTTTTTAAAAAAGTTGACCCTTCACGCGCCATAAAGACGTATGATGGAATAGAGGTATAGCTCCGTTCAGTCTTAACCTCGGAACTAGATGGAGTTGAGTGGTCAGTCTCACGCCCCGGCCGCTCTCCGCTTCGGAAGGATCCCCCAATACGCGTTTAATGCGAGGTTGGATGGATCCCAGTGCTGGTTTGGACATTTTGGAGTAGCGAAAATCACTTACTCCTGCAGAGATTCCTATCCCAGATCGCCCAGCCCGTAGCCTAGCCACTACATCAATAATAATATAATCGCCGCCGCTCTTACTGTCTTCTTCACCACCATCTTCATTCCTTTCATTACTGAGTAGTTTGGCCTGTCATATTTTATTACTTCATCGTGTTTCGAGTATTTGTGGTTCATTTTTAGGCGCTTTCGCAGAATTGCGATAAACGACCATTAGCTTAGTCATATCTGTAAGACTGACCATCCGCATGGAACAACTCTGCTCCCACTGGACGGATTTTCGTGAAATTTGATACTTGAGTATTTTGCGGATAGATATTGCGATAATTCGAGTTTCATTAAAACCGGACAAGAATAACGGGTACTTTACACGAAGAGTTTTGTACATTTATGATATGAAATCTCTGAATTCTTCTTAGAATGAGAAATATTTCGGACGAAATTGGTACAGAAAATCAAAACACATTTAATGCTCTACAACTCCCCCCTCCCCAAATCGTATCTTTTATACGATAATGTGGAAGAATACGGTAGAGTCGAGCAGGCCACAAAAGACAATATAATAAGGCACGTGCGCTTTGCGTGCTGGATATCTAAGACTACAGACGCTCTTTTAAAATATCTAGTACTTCTTGATTTTCCACGGCAACACTGGTTACGCGAACGCATCTCTGTTTTACGTTATACGCGCATTGCTTGTCTTGTTTAAACGTGCTACAAACCGCAGAAGAACAGGCTGTGAGGTTCTCCTGTCTGTGAGTATGAAGAATGCGATCTTCTGCGATGCGACACCGTGTAGTCAGATACGTACCGACGTTTCGTAACGACCTGTCTCTTTCACTGGAGTAGAAGAGAGAAGAGTAGAACTACTCTTCTGCCATGTACTACTGGCTGGACCGAATTTCCGGCACGCTAATGAGTTTTTTTTTCTCTATTCTAATGCTTCCAGGCTGGTTTTGGGGCCCATTGATCATCCTATATGTTCCGTTGGTTAATGTCTTCAAGGTATGACGATGACCGATCTCTCACCACCGCCTGATGCGGGTTAAAAATGTGTGGAGCTTTACCTCCACTTTACTTTATCCATTCATGGCGTGGTGCGTATTTAAGCACATAACCAAGCCGATTTTCACTCTGTTGTAACAAAGAGGCCATGTACGTTGCTACCGTACCTCTGTATTTTTCATCTGTTTTCCTTTAATGTATAGAATCAGGATAGGGAAATAAGAAGCAAGGCCGATACGTTGTATTCAAATGTTGCTGTAATGGGTCTGGACTCTGACCCAGCATCCAGCCCCATCACTTTTTCTCTTTGGACGAGTCGATGTTGACAGAGGGGGCAACTCTTCCGGCCGAGCGACGTGGCAGTGGGTTTATTCATTTCTCTTGTTAAGTTAGCGGTCTTGTTCTTTTTCTGTAAGCCCCTAATTATAAACATCTTTATAAACCTTATCTGTTGAATGAGAGTTCGAAGATGTAAGTGTAACTCATGTAACCCCCTGAAGCATGAAATATACGCGGCAGTTCCGTTCTGTCCAACTGCCTGATTGACTAATTAACTACACTAACTCCCTTTAGCAGCGCCATTCTTGAGAGGCTAATAGTTCCTCAGCTAGTTCAGAGAAGTTCTCGACATTTTATGGAATTCAGAATTTCATTACCTTGTTCACAACAGCCACCCACGTCCCTATTCTGAGCCGGATCATTCCAGTCCACGCCTGTCATCCTTTTTCTTTAAGACGTGCTTTAATGTAGTCCTCCTGTATACTCCCAGAGCTTCCAAGTGGTCTCTTTCCTTCAGGGTTCTCTACCGAAACTCTGTATGCATTTCTCTTCTCCCACATACGCGTCATGTGCACCGCGCGTCTCATTCTCTTGGATATCATGACCCAAAAGTAGTTGATGACGAAACATCACGAAGCTCCTTATTGTGCGCTTTTCTCCAGTCTCCTGTTATTTCCTCCCCCTGACGTCCAGCACCTTCCTCAGCACCCTATTCTCGAATAGCCTTAGCCTGTGTTCTTTTGGGAGATTACATTTCACACCCATACAGAGCTGTAATTCTGTATGTTTTAATCTTTGAACTCGTATATTTAGATAGCAAGTGGCAACACAACAAGTGGCAGCAGCTGTCCGGTATTCCCTAGTTTTAATATACTTGTAATTTCGTCATGCACGCGATTTTCTTTTGTGACCGTCGTTTCCAAATTTTTTAATATTGTCAAACTTTCAAATCAGTTATTACCGCTCTTTATGCTGTGATTTTGTTCTGAATTTTCTTCACATACTTTGCATTGTTATAACTTACTTCTAGAACAGCGCCCTTCCTAGCGACTTATAAAGCTTCTTGCGCGCGCTCTCTCTCTTGATAGTGTGCATGTTTCCACCGAGTAAATCATCGTCATCAGCATTAAGAGAAGCCAATGTGTCGCATTCAGTTTCAACCTCTCCTGGTTTGCGTCAACCTACGTCATAGCATTCTAAGGCAAAGTTGAAAAACACATAGCGATAAAGCATCTTGTCACACCATTCTGACATGTTAGCTTATCCAACCTTCACTGCAGGTCTCATCTAAACACACTTTTATTAACCTAACTTGTTTTATGCGTATAACAAACTCACAAACAATACTGTACAAATTTCCATTTCCAGCTGAATCATTATCTTCATTGAGGCCTATAAATAGCTGATGTACCGCCCCATTTTATTTCAATTTTATCTGAAGTCATGGCGATTATACAGTATACGGTCACTTCTTGACCTGTTACGTCAAAATGCACACGATGTTCCCCAATAATTTCTTCTGTACATGGAGGCAACCTTAACAGAAATATGTTGAATACAATTTTGTATGCGGTTGATAATAGTGGTGTGCCAGAATAATTACTATGGTGTGTTTTGTCAGCGTTCCTACCCATAAGTAGAGTGACTTCTTACTCTGTTGAGACAGTTTATCCTAGTTTCAAATGATATGTACATTTCTGGATTAGAACTACTGTTGTGCCTCATGCCTAAATCACTACTGTTGAATTTGATCAAAACCTGGCGCTGATATCTTTTAAATTTTCAGTTCCCATCTGACACTAGTTGCTCAGCTGTTTGTATTTCAGTATGCCTAACGTCGTTAATCCCAAGGACTTTCAATAACTGACAAGCAGTTCTTCTGCCTGTACAGAATACTGTGGGATTCAGCAGGCAGATCACCTTTCCCTTCCTTTTCTAAGTTAGTTCTAGGTTGGTAACCCCTCTGCAAACCATTTATGCCTGTTTACATGTCACTAATATTTTCTTGCTTGCCGTTTGAGGCTTATCGATTTTTACCTGTCGGATGTTCCTTCTGTTCCTGAAATTTTTACTTGCTTCACGCTTGTATTGTTCACATTATGCGCATTAATTTGACTTGGATCCTGCAACCACCGCAATTTAGCCTGATTCCTTTCATGTAAGAATTTTTAACACTTTCCTCAAACCATAGTTCGTGCTGCTTCCGTTCGTACTGACCTAGACTGTCTGCAGCTGAGATTTTGATATTCTGTCTCATATTTTCCCGGGCCCTGTTTATGTCACCACTATCATCTGTGTTCTCCAAAGCTGTAAACTTGAGATTTTAGTCTGGTACTGTATCCCAACTTCCACGTCATTCAGCTTCCTGAGATTGAAAATCTCCGAGTCAAACGTAGATATGATCGTTTAATTACCGCCAGTCTTTCCGTAACTATTCCATTCACCAGACAGTGATCAGTATCGCAGTGAGCTTCTCTGAAAGATCATACATCATGTATACTTTATGCCATTTCTTATGTTTCAACATGTAATCAATCTTTCCATCTTATGTCCAAGTGTATTTATGAATGTTTCGATTGGGGAACGTCGGGCTCTTGAAGCTTAGATGTTCGATTGCGACAAAGTTTGCTACTTACCACCATTACCGTTTTCTTGTAAACTCATTTTCACCTGTCGGTTTGAAAATCTTCTCTCCCTGATTCTGCATTGGCTTCACATAAAGGAACTTCGTAATAGCAGATAGGTAATTCACCGAATGTCTAATCTAATTCCTCACAGAAATTGTCCTTTCAGTCATCACTTTGTCTTCAGTTGAGGCGTGTACATTCAGAACAACGACATCATTGACCGACCTCTCAACACTGTATACATCATCCAAAAACTATGAATTATATCCTCTCAGCTGCTGGTGTGTACAAAAAATACTGTCCCTAATCGATGATTTTCGTGATCTTTTCCGTAGACACAGTTATAATCCTCTGCTGGTCAGTGCCACTCTTTTGCCATCTGACCACCTGTACTCCCCCTTCCAACACTTGCCTCTTGCACTTGCTGTCACTGACTGGCCTGTGGAGACTCGTTACATTCCAAGTTCCAAATGTCATGCCCATTTTCCGTTATGCAATTCCAAATGATGTTTGTCAGAAGGCCTGTGAAGCATTTCATAACATGTTATATTTTTACAGCGCAGAGTTAATTATTCCCTCGCACAACCCCTAAGCTAGATTACTCCTTGTCTGCTGTCCATAACTACTCATTCAGTATATGCGCAGACACTCAATATCTGGGACTCGTCTTCTCCGTCTGCAACCCGAGTACGCCCCGTGCGCTGGTAACAGGGACACCCGCTTATGGCTTCCTATCCAACGCTCCCCGATATCCCATAAGAGCGTCGCTTGTATGAAGGTTCCCAGGTGTCGCCTGCATGTCCTTCTGATAAAAGAGTGATACTGACAGAGGAAATTGAAGTGTCCGGAGAAGAACCTGTTCTAATACGACTTTGTTTACCACATATCTCACATATACTGCCTCGGTATCGAACCTTGGCCTTCGGGTTAGAACCCTTCAACTAAGCGCCTGACCCATTGCACGGGCCTCTGAAGCATAAACTCCAGGAAATAATATTCATTTTTTTCCTCACAGAAAAAGCGCCGACGCTAGTACAAGTACGAACTGGTTGATGATGTAAAAGGAAATAATCCTTTATTGTAAAAATCGTGCGGGAAACTTAAAGAGTTTTTAGTATGAAAGAATGTAATCATTTTGCTTCAGAAGGTTCTTGCCGAGAGGTAGAGCAGAAATGGAATCTGATGGCACACGGAAACGCACGGGTGGAGAAGTAAAGGGGAAAAAGGGAATGGGGGGGGGGGGGGGGGGGGTAGCCAGCACAGTCGTGCACTGTATCGGACACGGTCTATCCAGCATTACTACCGCTGATCCGCACACCTCGACTGCCAGCAGCCGACTGAACTGACACCCCCGCCGATATAAATGGACTCGTCCGTTTCGCTGGAAAACCAAATCTAGTGTCTGCGCGTGTGCCATCAGGTTCCGTTTCTGCTCTAACTACAGTTATCCAGTCAAGTAAACACTATGCGACAAAGACGTATAGGAAGTGGAGGTATAACTCCGTACATTGGGTGGAGGAGTTTTTTAGTTTAACGCCCCAGTCGCTTTACTGCTGAGGGAAAATTTCGCATTGCCGACTGAGTAGAAGGGCTGGTGGGCTCCAGGGCTCGTCGGGACGGAGTGGTGAGATAATGTGCCCTGCCGGGGACCGAAATCCTGTTTTACTCCATCCCCATAGCCTAGCCGCTGTAAGGAATGCGCTATATCGGTGTGAAAATGCTGAGAATCATGTGCCCGTGCGTAGTTTAGAAAAGTTGTCTACACTCCGAAAACCAAACATTTCTTAATAGCATTAATTTTTTAGGTTTTCACAGGTAGGAATCCTCAGATTGTAGTCATGTAGGCTGTGACGCCGTGTAGTCATACTGCCGGATACCGACACTGCGGAGGAACCGTACTGCCTGTGTTGTCCGGGTCCTGAAAGGTCGAGAGTACATGCTCCAACGGAACGCCTATGATTAGCTACAAGTATCACAACCCTGACGACCCCAGTCAGTAACAGTTATGCATGGAGAAGTTGAGAAATGTGGGCCGTTTTGAACCATCAGTTAGGCCAGTTGGAAGATTAAGCGTAGGTGATAAGGTAACATTAATATGAGTCTCAAAGCTACTGGTGCCAAGCAGGCTGGCTCAAGCGGAAATGCTTTCTACTTGAGCAGGGGAAGTGCCCGTTTGCAATTTCTGCCGGGACGCTGATGATAATTTCTCTAAACACCCGGTCATTCAGTGCTGGTAAAGTTTGCTAATGATTGCTTCTTAATGAAACCCATGGACCATAAAGGAATAAGTGAATTGATGAATTTGTCCGTGTCGTTAAACGGACGCGATGTTATGAAGACGTAAGGGAAAATGAAAGCGTCACATATTAACCTAGCCATGGTATAGTGAGATCAGTTTCAGGCACCGACTTCTTAACCCCTGGGGCGTGGGGGATAGTTCTGATTTCCAATAGATAAGAGGGTTGGTGAGCCGCAAAACCGGTTTGAACGGACTGATGGTTAGAAACTGGTTTTATCTTCAGTTTACCCTAAGTGTCTTGTCCTGTTTCTTGTGGGTATATTTATGATACGCTGTGCCAGGAATTTCGTCTCCACAGAAGTGATTCATGGTTTGAGTTTAAAGTCCATCATCATTGTTTCATAACTAAAGTGCGGAGATGGCTCATTGAGTATAGTGACTACGTTACGGGGTGAGCGACCGCGGATTCTGTTTTCGATGCTCCTTTAAAAAAGTACTTGCTTTCGTCTGGAAAGCATCCAGACTAGTTTCTGTTCAGTGCGTTCGGGCGGACGTAAAGCATCCTGAGCGTGAAGCCGTCTACTCCCATCTAGTGGCGAGGTTAAATAGGCATGCAGTATAACTTATGTTGGGGCGATCCCGTTGGCCGTGCGAACTAAGGCTTATGTCTGCGGCCGCTCGATTGCTGGGATTGCGAGGTCGAATCCCGCAGAGGACATGGATGTTCGTGTTGTGTGTTATGTAGGTAGAGGCCGGTGCGACTTGTTCAGATGAGCCGTACCTTCTCCCATTCATATGTGGTATAGTGCTTAATCATGTGGATGACCTGACCCTTACCTACATCTTGACCACTGCTAAGAGCTTGTTTTCATTTTACGGCCTTCTTTTTGGGTTTCTGTGCCGTGTGGTATGTGTGTTCCGACGTTTCGGAAAAACCGGATGACTTCCGTGACTTAAATTAATGCTTATTGTACATCATATAAGAGTGATTTCAGGCTTCAGCCGCGCAGTAGATGAGAACTGCCCTTTGTGGTATATTACGCATCGTATAGTGGTAATTCCTTGCCGACGTTTCGGGACAACCTATCGTTCCCATTATCAGGGGTCAAGAATCTTGCTCTCCATCTGCAGGGGTCAAGAGTCTTGCGTTATCCTTGAAGATGGGACCGATAGCTTGTCCCGAGGAGTCTGTAAGGGATTACCTCTATACTCTGCGTCATATCACAGAAGAGCGCAGTTCTCATCTAATTGTAGTGCGTGGGCGCGCGGTGTAAGGCATGGGTCTGCAGCCGCTCGGTTATTGGGATCGCGGGTTTGAATCTCGCTGAGGGCATGGAAGTTGGCCTCTTGTGTTTGTTGTGTTGTATTGGTAGCGGTCTGTGCGACGAGCTGATCACTTGTTCATAACATTCTCACCGGATATGTGTGTCTGCGTGACCTATAAACCTCAACACTGAGGGGGCCTATGCCCGATTTAGGGTGTAGGGCCACAGCAAATGTAATGTTCGAAATTTTGTTGTCGAAATATTTAGTGCACACTTGGGTTTGTATTAAATATGATATTCTGTTTGGTTTTTAATGTTCGTCCGCACAAATTCAGTCCCCTGACACTCTTGGAGGGTAGGCTGTGCAGAAGTAGGGGAAGCTGGGTGATGGCGTTTCATGTAAGTTACTTGAATAGAAAGTAGGTTCGTTAGCTTCTTTTGGAGGGAGCTATCTCCGGCCTGCATTCATTACTGTCTACAATTATTAGGGTTTCAGTAGGGTGAGGACAGAGTTCTGTCTGTGTTTAGCCTTTTACCGATGCCTAATTGTGGTTGTAGTGCCCATGCTTGTGTGATTTGAACGGCTTGTCTGCATTACATCAGTAGTCAGCGTCTCGTTTCATAAAAGATAGAATTTGTAACACGATTGCCGTCTTGAATCTGACGACGTATAATTTGGTAGGACCATATTGTTTCTATCTTCAGTGCATTCTTCCAGCCTGAAGGGGGAGACCGCACGTACCTTCGAAACGTCGGTAAATTTCTGGCGTATTCTGCGATATCATGCTATTCATGCTTCTGCCTCACAAGTTACACATTCGGCGTGTTGTTATTAATGTAGGAATGAAAAACTATGACTTTCGGATGTGCTGCGGTTATTCGTGCCAGGTTTTGTAAATAGCGATCAGCTGGCTCAAAAGTTGAAATATGAACACCAACAAGCATACCTAGAGGTGGCCTTGAAAACTATTTAGAAAGGGAAGTGGACTCTGGGAATTGGATGTAGGGAACACGTGTAGAATACTGTAAGAAATGCAGAATACTTTAACTAGTACAAATGTGACTTGTTCTGAAATATGGCAGCTAGTGGTAATGTAGTCTGGTTTGTTTTGTACAGTATCAAACGGAAATGTAACGCTAGTAAATCTGAACTGTAAGATTGCTCCTGCCCTTCAGAGAAGGTACGTCATAAATGCAGTTATCACTCTATTCTGAAGGTTATCCAGATAGGGTAAATATTTAACACGTGTTCTGGCTGCGGTGCTGGTGGCATTGTAACAAAAATAAACGTCCAGACTAGGGCGTGTGTGTGATATCAAAGACCGTGTTTTGCAAGCACAAGTACTGTGTTGGGTTGTCCTTTTATTCGTTTGTGCAATCGGTTACAAAGTTCGTCGTTAACAGTTCCGCTTATAAATGCAGTATGTTTATGTAGGCCTAATTTGTATGTGTGTGTGTGTGTGTGTGTTTTGAAAATTCCGGTCCCAGTGGCCGCGCGATCTAAGGCGTAGGTCCGAGGCCGCTCGCTTGCTGAGTTTGTGAATTCGAATCACGCCGAGGGCATGGGTGTTTGTCGGCTGTGATTGTTGTATGTGTTGTCAGGTAGAGGTCTCTGCAACGACCTTATCACTCGTGCATAGAGTCCTTCCGACTGTGGTGCGTCGTTGTGTGTGTGGTCTAGATGTTACTGTAGAAGCCCGAAGATTGGTAAAACCTAGGTTTTACCAGTAAATCCTAGCACTTACCATAGTGAGGTGGTAAAAGCCAGAAAAATGCTTGGAAACGCTTTCATTTCGGGCTTTTACCAAACTATGTCGGTAAATGCTGGCATTTGCCGACACCTATTGGTAAAAGTCCCTTTTGTTTGGCTGTGATTATGCTTTGTAAGTGTGTGTGTTTTAACTTTTAATTATTCATTGAACATGTAAGTTTGAAATATTTTGGCGGTCATTTATCTTGCATAATTCTATGAAACTCAAACACAGACCACGAACAAATTCTTGATTTGGAATTGCAAGGTAATGATAATACAAGTGAAACAAAAACCTACGTAACAATGGAAGTGGAGACCGAAGTTAAAAATAAAAAAATAGACCCAGAAGCAATCTCTAAAACCCCTGACGGGATAACTGCCACCATCAGCAGAGCTCAAAAAGTGAAAGTGTTTTGAGAGGCTGCCAGGGAAGGACTTGAGGAGCAGGAAAAGAAAATGAAAGCAACTTCCTCTAAAAAGTACCAAAAACCTACTCTCGGACAAAATGCTAGAATAAAAATACCAGATTTTGACAGAGCGAAGATGGATCCAAGATCAATAATAGCAATTATCACCCACATTAAAGATGAAGAATTTTATGAACTTGCTACTAAGTTGGGTAAATTAAAG
>Ga0123357_10001350_pt1 | contig 25962 bp, 20 predicted proteins | sample TergutEmb28metaG_FD_89873 | JGI IMG/M metagenome (GOLD analysis project Ga0123357, IMG submission 89873) | Embiratermes neotenicus P4 segment gut microbial communities from Petit-Saut dam, French Guiana - Emb289 P4 | ecosystem: Host-associated > Arthropoda: Insects > Digestive system > Gut ...
GCGCCCATACTTTCTTTTCCTCTATTTGCTTGGCGGCTGTCGTTATCTTTTATCTGAATTAATGAGTCCTGAGCCTAAATCTTTTCTCGGATTGGTCGCGCCGCAACGCGGAGCCGCTGCTGGAGGGGTGGAAGTTGATCTCAGCCGGGTTCGCTCTGGAGGTTGCCAAACGCGACAGGGGCAAATACGCCGGCATGGTGAGCGATCACCCCGTAGTCAAGGCCCTGGGCCTTGTCGATGAGGATGGAATGATTGACGCATCCATGGTCTACGAATGCGCTGAGGGAACGCTAGGGAAGCACGCTGACGGAGGAAAGTTACGGTTCGACGCCGGTCCCTGGGGGATTTTCACCTTCGGTCGGAACGACCTGAAAACGATTTACGAATACGTGACAATGCCACGGTGACCAGACCAACCGGCAGAAAAAAAAATTGGGGTAGGTTTTCTTTAACCTACCCCAAAACATGTCTTATAAGTGGTCGGGAAGAGAGGATTTGAACCTCCGACCCCAGCGTCCCGAACGCTGTGCTCTACCAGACTGAGCCACTTCCCGACTAATTGATTTATTGTCTTTTTCTTACCTTCCTTACCATTTCGTTGCGCTTGTTTTTTGCACCTCGCACATGTATTGCGATTTCAGAATGCGTCTGATCTCCGGCAACTTGCCAGCTTTTACAGTCACAAAATACAATTTTTATTATATCACGGCTGCTGTGTCATGTCCAGCAATTTATGCGATGGTCTCTGGGGCGCTGCTCTGGTACACCAGAGTGGTGATTAAACGTTTCCGCAGGGTAGGGCATAGGGTGGAATTTCGCGTCCTTCCATCCAGCAGCACACTGGGAAAATCACACTTTGTGGAGGCGCATTGCCTTGATCTGGGCTTTCGGGTAGCGACCATTCTGGGATACAAAGGGTGAGGACAATACGGCGCATGCCTCATTGACACATAGCTTATGGTTACTTACAGCGTTTAGTTACTTAAAAAAATTTGTGAGCGATATCGAATGGACCACCAAGGCGGTTGCGCCAAGCGTGGAACCTTCCGCCCAAGCAGGGCATATCACCGATGTCATGGCTATCCTTGCGCAACTGACCGCAGGTGAAACAGGTCAAGGCATTGGTTGGAAAGATCGGCTATCACCCGTGGGTGAGCAGGAATCGAGGATGGGCCTCGCTCGCATCAGTACAAATGGGGCCTATCACCCGTGGGTGAGCAGGAATCGAGAGATGTTCATCTTCATGCCGATATCCTGTTGGTGGTCCGCCTTGGGGAGGGCAGAAAACGTGATGAACATACCTGTTGATCACCATGCCACTACCCACACGGCATTCCTGTGACGGTAGTAGTGTCCATGAAGAATACGCCGCTGTTTTTTCCTTGGAGGCTGTATAGGAGACGAAAGGGCCAACTGTGCCGCATGAGGTGGCGCTCCAGTATGGAGGCGTCGCAGTCCGCCTTTACGCAAATGGAAGCACAGGGGCAAGTCGCACACAAACACCGTGAAGAAGGGAGCCGCCGCCTTGACGATTGCCCCTGCGCAACTAAGATGGTAATCTTGCCAGACTGTTACGGACTGCAACGGTTTTTGTGGTATCGGCAAGATCCCACAAAAATACAGCGCAATTTCTTTGGTGGTAGATTGAGTTTTCATTCCTTATATGAATAATTCCAAAATAGTTATGCGAACACTTCAACAGGCATTCTCGCTTTTGACTGTACTGGCGGCGATTACTCTGGCAAGCGCCGCCAAGGCCGCGCCTGCGGCAAAAACCATGACCTTGAATCCAGCCACGCCGCAACCCGACCGTTTTGTCGTCCAGGGGGCCTCGCTCATCGATCTGCGCTCTCTGGAGCGGCCCGTGTTCTTTCGGGGCATGGGATACTCGCCCTTTCTTCCGGGCGAAACGCCGGTGCGCGGGCTGGGACCGGGGAATGATGGCCGCTACGAGACGCATCTGCGCTTGATGCAAGCCATGCATGCCAACTATCTCCACGTTTTTCCGCGGTTGATGCCGCCTAAATTTTTCGAGGCCTTGGATGCAATCGATCTAGTTTACGGCCAGGATGTCTGGATATGGGCCTATGAGGATGATTTTCTTGGAGATGCGTTTCAGGCCAAAACCTTGAACGACATCAAGGAGGTGATTGATCATACCTACAAGGTCGGTCGTCCCGACCGGCTGGTCCTCTTTTCCATCGGTGACGAATTGCAGGCCAAGTGCATCACCTCCACCGACGCCCGCCATCCCGGAGTTCGCGACTACCAAGGCAAGCACCTCACCGTGACCAACCGGACTCCAACTGAAGTGGCCTTGGCCAAGTTGATCGACGGAGCGATGGACTATGAACTCACCCGCTACGGCCGCCGCCATCTCTACTGTCACACCAGTTGGACCCATGTCGGTCCGCTCGGCGACCGGCCGGATATCGAGGTCAGCCAGGAAAGCGTGCTGGTGCCGGACATGGGAGATCTGATCTGCCTCAACGTGTACACCTATGCCAACGGCGTGCGGACCTCACCGCCGGGTTCGGTCACCGGCACCGCGTATCAGGGCTATCTCGAACAGTTGGCAGCAGAAATGAAACAGCCGATCCTGGTGACCCAAGTTGGATTATCGACTTCGCCCATTGCGCCCAAACCTTGGATCCCTGGATTCGGGGGCCACAAGATTGAGGAGGTACCGGGTGCCTTCAGGTCGGTTTGGCGGGATATCCGCACCGCGAAAGGGCGGGAACATTACAGCGGTCTGGTTTTTTTCGAACTCCAGGATGAATGGTGGAAGACCGCTAAAAGGCCGGAGGAGACACTGCGCCAGGACCCGGACGATCCTGAACAGTGGTTTGGGGTGTACAGTGTGGAAAAAAATCAGAGGTTGACTCCCAAGGGAGCCATCCCTGCGACGATTGGCACCCTATTTGCCGAGCCGTGACCCAAAGAGAAGGTGCCCCATCAACGCCATGCCGCTGAATACACGGGCAGCCCGTGCATCCAGAGCCTGCCAGGAATAAGTCCTGGCAGGCTTTTTTTATCGGCGCTTACTTGAGAAATTCGACGACATATTTGGCGGCGGTGCCGAACAGGATCACTACCAACATCCACTTGATCACCTTGGCGGGCACAAACTTCTGGCAACGGGCCCCCAGGTACATCCCAGCCATGCCGCCCAGGCCGAACAGAATACCCAAGATCCAGTCCGGCGCCACCGACAATTTCGGATACAGCGGGGCGAGGGCGGTATAGAAGGCCACGCCGGCGACCGAGGTGACAAAGGTGCCCATCAGGGCGGCCCCAGCCACGGTATAGACGGGCAGGCCGAAAAAGGTGACCAGGAAGGGGGCGACGATGGCGCCGCCGCCAATTCCGTAAATTCCGCCGATGATGCCGACAATGAAACACAGGATCATGATGCCGGTGACGGAGACGTCATACTGCTCGCCTTGGAAGGAATAGCCGATCCGTTTAAAGTCACGCCGGGTGATCGTGACCGATGTGTCCTGATTGCCGGAAGCGGCCAGCGATCCGCTCTTGCCGGGGCTTCCGCCTTTGGCGGTACCCTGTTGTTTGATGAGATCCATGACCATCTTGCCGGCGATGTAGAAGATGACCGCAGCGGCGAACAGTTTGAAATTGCGAGGATCGCGCAACCCGGTCACCCGCACGAAGGCGCCGATCAGCACACCGGGCAAGGTTCCCAGGACCACCGCCCAGGTCAATGGCCAGACCATGCGGCCCTCTTTCCAATACCGGTACACGCCGGATGGAATGGCCACGATGTTGTACAACTGATTGGTCGAACTGACCGAAGGGTGGGTGTAACCGAGTACAGACATTTGAAAGGGCAGCAGGAGGAAGGCGCCGGAAATACCGCCCATGGAGGTGAAAAAGGAGATGACAAAGGCAACCAGCGGCGGGATCCAAGGGTCGACGGTGACACCGGAAACGGGAAAGAACATAATGTTTCTCCTTTGCTCTGATCAATGATATCGAATAGATACAGTATTAGAGACACGATACATTATATTTTCGTGTTACTATAAAAAATGATCCATGGCCTGTCAAGGAAGAAGGATGTGGGCCGGGAGACTGCTTGGTGAAGGATCTTGATAAATCGGTGCGAGGACTCTCCGGTTTCAGCGCCAACTTTCCATGCATGGCGTTTTTCGTGTTGCTTGAATACGGCCAGCCGCCCACGATATACATCGTGCTGCTTTTCTTAGATTGAGGAAAAACAGAGACACTGGCGTGAAAAATGCTGAGGTGTCTCTGTTTTTTTGCCCTGCAAATGATTGCAGCTTGACTTTTGCTCTCGTTTGGGATTATCTGTGCGGGCTACTGTCAGCGATCGGTTTTGAGCGCGAGCCTGTTATCGATGTCCTGCGCGTACCTTCGCCACCCTCTCTCTTATTACAAGGCAGGCACCATGGCATTTTGGCGAGTCCCTCTCGACGCCCAGGATATCCAGATTACCCAGGGCGGCGTGTACATCATCGACGACCGGTGCAAAGGCTGCGGGTATTGTATTGCCTTCTGTCCCAAAGACATCTTGCAATTCTCCGACCGTTTTAATCGTAAAGGCTATCATCCGCCGGTGGTCGTCAAGCCCGGTGAATGCGTCAACTGTCATTACTGTGAAATCATCTGCCCTGAATTCGCCATCTATTCGGTGGAGATTCAGCCTGTCGTTTCAGTGAAATAATTCTCCAGCCTCCGGGAGTCGTGTTATGAAACCCGCTGTTTTGACCGGTGAACACTATATCACCGGCGACATTGCCTGTGCTGAGGGCGCCATTGCAGCAGGGTGCACCTTCTTCGGTGCCTATCCCATCACGCCGGCCACCGAGATCGCCGAGCACATGGCCGAGCGATTGCCCGATGTCGGCGGCACCTTTATTCAGATGGAGGACGAAATCGCGGCCATTGCCTCCATCATTGGAGCCGCCTGGACTGGGGCCAAGACCATGACCGCCACCTCCGGCCCCGGATTCAGTCTGATGATGGAAAACATCGGCTTGGCCGTCTGCACCGAAACCCCCTGTGTCATTGTCAATGTGCAACGGACTGGTCCTTCCACCGGCTTGCCCACCATGACCGGCCAGGGCGACATGATGCAGGCCCGTTGGGGGTCGCATGGCGACTATGAGTTGATCGCCCTGGCGCCTTCTTCGCCGCAGGATTGCTTTTACCAGACCATTCGCGCCTTCAATCTGAGTGAAAAATATCGGGTGCCGGTGCTGGTCATGGCCGACGAAATTGTCGGCCACATGAGCGAGAAGGTGGTCATTCCCGATGCCGGCAAGATCAAGACCGTCAACAGGCCCACGCCTGTCGGCCGCAAGGACCGGTTCAAACTCTACGAACCCGGCCCCAACGGCGTGGCGCCGATGCCGGCCATCGGCGACGGCTACAATATCCATGTCACCGGCCTTACCCATGATGAGCGCGGCTATCCTTCGATGAGTGTCGAAGCCCAGGAACAGATGCTCGCCCGGATCAAAAACAAGATCCGCAACAATCTTAACGATATTGTCCAAACCGAGACCTATCGTATGGACGATGCCGATATCGTGGTCGTTTCCTACGGAATTTCGGTACGCACCGGTTTGGCTGCGGTCGATCGGGCGCGGGCCATGGGGTACAGGGCCGGCCTGCTGAGATTGGTCACGGTCTGGCCTTTCCCGGAAGCCATGATTCGTGCAATCGCCGGTCGCATCAAGGGGTTTGTCACCGTGGAGATCAATCTCGGCCAGGTGCACTACGAGGTCGAGCGGTGCGCCGGCGGCCAGGCAGCGGCCCATCTTGTCGGCCATGCCGGCGGCAAGATCATCCATCCAGACAAGGTCTTGGAATGCATCCAGAGGGAGTTTGAACGCGCATGACCACCAATCCGAAAAGATCGGCGAAGCAGCCGGAACATCCCCTGGACGACCTGATCCGCACCGACCGCATTCCTCACATCTGGTGCCCAGGGTGCGGCATTGGCACCGCTTTTTCCTCCTGTCTGCGGGCCATCAAGGCTACCGGTCTGCCGTACAACCGATTCACCATGGTTTCGGGCATCGGCTGTTCGGCCCGCGGCGCCGGCTATATCAAGCTCGACTCCTTTCATACCACCCATGGCCGGGCCATTCCCTTTGCCAGCGGCATCAAGATGGCCCGGCCTGACCTGAAAGTGATTGTTTTTTCCGGTGACGGCGACCTGTTTGCCATCGGCGGAAACCATTTCATCCATGCGGCCCGGCGCAACATGGATCTGACCGTGATTTGCGTCAACAACCTGACCTACGGCATGACCGGCGGCCAAGTGGCGGCGACCACGCCCAACATGGCCAAATCCACCACCACGCCGTTGGGCAATCCGGACTCGCCCTTCAACTTGCCGCTTCTGGCCTACGCCTCCGGCGCTTCCTACATTGCCCGCTGGACCATCCTCCATACCCGCGATCTGACCACGGCGATCAACGAGGCCATCATGCGCAAGGGATTCTCGTTCATTGAGGTTCTGTCGCCATGCCCGGTCAATTACGGCCGCCGCAACAAGGAAAAGCCGATCGATACCCTCAAGCTGTACCAGGACCGGACCATCACCAAGAATGGCGCCGACCCGGCCAGGGCGGAGATCGACTTCGACAGGGGGGTGATCATCGGCAAGTTCATCGACATCGACCGTTCCGCCTGTGACGACCGTTACTGCGAGATCAATCGTCCCTGCAGCGACGATTGAGCGCCTTTACCCATCATCGGCAGCAATTGACCAAATGAGCAAGAAAACACAATCAAGCCAGACCGAGATCATCGTCACCGGTTTCGGCGGCCAGGGCATTATCCTCGCCGGCCGTATCCTCGGCACATCGGCCTCGCTCGGCGACAAGAAGGAGTCCACCCTGGTGCAGGCCTATGGGCCGGAATCCAGAGGCGGAGCCTGCAACGCCCAGGTGATCATTTCTGATAGCCCCATTCACTATCCGTATGTCGACAAGCCCAAGATCCTGGTGGCCATGTCCCAGGCGGGGTACGACAAATTCGCCCCGACCCTGGACCCGGATTCGATTCTCCTGATCGACCAGGATCTGGTCAGCCTGGAACATGCGGTCTGCGATCATTACGCCATCCCTTCCACCCGCATGGCCGAGAATCTGGGCAACAAGATGATGGCCAACATCATCATGCTCGGTTTTTGCACAGCCATCACCCAGGCCGTGTCGAGCGAGGCGGTCCAGGCGACCATTGCCCGGTCGGTGCCCAAGGGAAGCGAGGAACGCAATATCGAGGCGTTTACCAAGGGATTTGATTACGGTCTGTCCACTCTCAAGGGGCGGGAGAAACGGGCCATTGGTCGGACAGGAGCCGTGCTGCAATGAAACGACAGAAAGAGCGACTCTATCGGGTCATCGTTGCCGGGGCCACGCCGGAGGGTATCGCCGCCACCAACAAACTGGGCGAACTCGGCATCCCGGTCACCCTGGTCGACAGCGATCCCGATCTCGACCGGAAACTGTCCGCCGACGAATACCGGCTGCCCTCGGGATTGACCTTCAGCCACGCCTACCGGCCCGGTCTGATCCGGATCATCCGCAACAGTTCGATCCGCACCTTGCTGCCGGCGAAAATCACCTCGATCAAACACACCTCTCAGGGATTCAGCGTCCGTATCGACCAGGAACAGACCTTTGTCGATCCCAACCGATGCACCCTCTGCGGCAAATGTGTCGCCGCTTGCCCGGTGGAGCATCCGGATCAGGGATGCGCCCTGCGCTACCATCAGCGCACCAGTCTGCCGGGACGGGTCACCATCGACAAACGCCGGCAGCCTCTCTGCCAGGAAAGCTGTCCTTTGGGCGTCAATGCCCAAGGATATCTCGCCCTGGCGGCCCAAGGCCAATACGAGGCGGCCCTGGCCCTGGTCCGTCGCGATAACGTCTTGCCGGGCATCTGCGGGCGGATTTGCACCCATCCCTGCGAAGAGGCCTGCCGGCGGGGTGGAGTGGATGATCCGGTTGCCATCCGTTCGATCAAGCGGTTTCTTGCCGACTACGAAAGCGGCGACTCGGGTAGGAAAACATCGTCTGACCCCATTGAACCGGGCAAGGTGGAGCCGAGGCGAACCGAGAAGATTGCCATCATCGGTTCCGGACCGGCCGGAATCGCAGCTGCCGCCGACCTGGCGCGCAAGGGATACGGCGTGACGGTCTTTGAGAAGGAAAAGGAAGTGGGCGGATTGCTCCGCTACGGCATCGGCGCCCACAGACTGCCCCGAAATATCCTCGACCGGGAGATCGAGCTGATCGAACAGATGGGCGTAGTCTTTGTCACAGGCCAGGCCATCGACCTGTCCGGCGATCTCGACCGGCTTGCCCAAGAGTATCAGGGCGTGGTCATTGGGACCGGCACCTGGCATGACCGCCGGCTGGGCATCGAAGGCGAAGATTTGGCCGGCGTCGAGGGTTGCCTTAGCTTTCTGACCCGGCAACAAAAGGAAAACCTGACCCGCCTGCCGGAACAGGTGGCGGTGATCGGTGACGGCAATTCCGCCTTTGATCTGGCCCGCACCCTGGTCCGCATGGGCGCCAAGGTGAGCATTGTCTCGTGGTTCGGCGTCGACCATATCCCTGCCGATCCCGACGAGGTCCGCGAAGCGGTGGAGGAGGGCGTCACCATCATCGACGCCACCCAGGTGGTGGCCTTTCGGGGGAAAAACGGAACATTGACCCATCTGGAGTGCATGCCCACCCGGCTGGGTCAACCGGATGCCAGCGGCGTGACCTGGCCCGAGATTGTGGATGGGGAACAGCCGTTTCCTCTGGCTTTTGACCGGGCCTTTGTTGCCGTCGGCCAGGTGGGCGGTTTTGATGCCGACAGCTTCGGCGGCACGCTCAAAGTGACGGCCCGCGGCTTCATTGCCACCGACAGCGATACCCGCACATCACGTCCCGGCGTATATGCGGCCGGCGACGGGGTTTCCGGGCCTTCTTCGGTGATCAGGGCCATGGCCTCGGGTCGCCGGGCTGCCCGGACAATCCATTTTGATCTGACCGGCTGTGCAGAGATGGAGGCCCAGACCCGCCCCGCAACCAAGGACTTTTGCTGCATCCCTGAAGATCTGCCTAAACGGCAACGGACAGCCATGCCGGAGCGCCAGCCGAACCTGCGCAGGAGCGATTTCAAGGAAGTGGCGTTGGGATTCAACGCTGCCCAGCTGGCCGCCGAGGCGAGCCGCTGCCTGCAGTGCGGGGTATGTTCCGAGTGTCTGCAATGCGTGGACGCCTGTGGTGCGCTGAAAGCCATTGACCACAGTCAGGGCAGGGAGGAGGTCATCGAGCAGTGTGGGGTGGTGATTGTCGCCGATCCTGACATTGCCCTCACCATCAAGGGCGAGGACGTCATCCGCGCTTATGGTCCCAAGGCAGCCCGGCCGGATGTCAATGACATGATCGTGCGTGGTTTCGATGCCGCCGCCCGAACCATGCTGCTGCTGGGGGGTGCTGCGAAAACGACCAAGGGCCACGGGTTGTCGCTTTCCATTCCTGACGCCGGTCTGTCGCCGGAGGTCCGGATCGGGGTCTTCGCTTGCCGCTGCAACGATTCGTTCGGGTGGCTTGACGGCATGAGCGAGCACCTCGCATCCCTGACCGCTACCCATGCCGATATCGTGCATACCGAAATGCTGACCGCAGCTTGTGTGGCGGAAGGCGCTCAATCGATCATCCGGGCGGTGCGGGAAAAGGGGATCACCCGGATCGTGCTCGGTTCCTGCGTCTGCTGTCCGCTCAATTTCGTGTGCTGCGGCTGCACCGATCAGCGCAGTCGTCTGAAGACCAGCCTGTTTCATGGTACTGGCATCAGCCGTTCCATGGTTGAGACCTGCAACCTGCACGGAGAGATCCTGCGGTTGGTCGAATCCAAACCGGAGCAGGCTCTCACGCGATTCAAGGGCCTGCTCGGCCGGTCGATCAAGCGGACCAGGACACTAAAACAGTTGGTAGCGGTGGACCGGAATTACAATTTCGCGGCGGCGGTAATCGGCAATTCCCAGGCCACCACCACCAGCGCCCTGACCCTGGCCGACAGCGACCATGAGGTGTTCCGGTTCGGCACCGTCGAACAGCCGCTCAACGATCTGGTCGAACACCCCAACATCCACAACTTTCCCGACTGGAACGTCAAGGGGATCAGCGGCACGCTGGGCGACTTTCAGATTTTGATCGAATCCGGCGGCCGCAGCCAGACGTTGCGGGCCGGTACAGTCATCCTCGGAGAAAAGGCGCGGCGCCGGATCGCATACACCCATCAGGAGGGCCTGCCGAGTTACGTGGTCGAACCCCTGGTGCAGCAGCGCGGGGTCGTGAATATTCCTTTTGCTTATCCTTGCGCCACCTCGGTTCCCGGCCTCTACCTGGCCGAACCGCCTGACATCAACGTCTCCAAGCTGAAAAAAGGGACAGCCGCGGCGGTGATGGTGGCCTCGGCCATGCCCCGCGGGCCGCGGCAATCGAAGGGCTTCACCGCCACCATCGACCAGTCCACCTGCCGGGGCTGCGGCCGATGCGCCAATGTCTGCCGGTATCATGCGGTCACTCTCCAAACCAACAACATCGGCGGCTGGCATGCCCATGTTGACGAAGCCCTGTGCAAGGGCTGCGGCAACTGCGTCTCGGTCTGCCCCACCGGGGCCGCTGACAGTCCCTACCGCAACCGGGCCTATCTCGAACAGGCCCTTGAGGAATTGCTCTGCAAGGACAATGTCCATGAATGATCACATCAACGACAGTTCATTGAACATTCTTTTATTCCTGTGCAACTGGGGGGCGCATACCGCCTTTCTGACTCTCCAGGACCAGCGGCAGCCGATCCCCGATGAGATCCGCATGGTGCGGACTCCCTGCACCGGACGTATCGACCGGGCCATGCTGCTCAAGGCGTTTGCCAAAGGAGCCGATGGCGTCGCCCTGGTCGGCTGTGAGCCCGGCACCTGCCGCTACGGTTCTGGCACCGCCACCTCCAAACGGAATACGCAGGACGTCCAGCAGACACTCGATATCATGGGACTGGGTGGCGAACGGCTGCGTTTTGCCGGGTTTCTTCCCGAACAGTCCGGGGAGCTGCTCGCCTTCCTGCAGGAGTTCACCGCCGAGGTCAAAGCGCTCGGGCCGGCTGGCACCAGGACCGTCCCGGCGACGCCTCCCATGGACATGGATCAACATAGGCAAGCCCTGCGGCAACTGGTTGCCGATCACGATATCCATGCCTGCCAGGATTGCGGCAAATGTTCGTCGGCCTGTCCGCTCTCCCTGATCGGCAAGCCGTTCTCACCCAGGGCCATTGCCTCGGCGGTGATCACCGGCGGCATCCATGCCCCTGGCGTCCGGGAAAATGTCTGGTCGTGCCTCACCTGCGGCCTGTGTTATGACCGTTGTCCGTCTGCGGTCAATTTCCCGGCATTTATCAAAGAATTGCGTCACATCTACCGTCAGGCCGACCTGCCCGACCAGGAGGTGCATGGCGGTTTTTTCCACTCCCTGATGCGCTCCATGAGTTCCGGGGCCGTCACCCCGAGGCGATGGGACAGGCTGCCTGAAGAAATCCGTGTCGATCCGGACAGCACCACCCTGTTTTTTGGCGGCTGCGCCCCGTATTACGACATCTTTTTCGGCAAGCACAGCGATAGTCAGACCAACCGGATCCTGCTCGACAGCCTGCGCCTGCTCAACTTTTTCGATGTGGTGCCCAGGGTCTTGCCCGATGAGCGTTGTTGCGGCCATGACCTGTTGTGGTCCGGCGACCGGGAAAATTTTCTCAGGCTCGCCCGTCTCAATGTCGAGCAACTGCACAATCTGGGGATCGAAACAGTGATCACCACCTGTCCCGAGTGCTACATGACCCTGCACACCACCTATGGCGAGCAGGGATTGACGCCCCGCTTCCGGGTGATCCACCTGTATGATTTTCTCGAAGAGCAGATCGACAAGAACGCGGTCGGCTTCAAATCGTTGGATCGGGCCATCACCTTTCAGGATTCCTGTCGTCTGGGACGGCTGGAAGGGCGGGCCGATTTGCCGCGGAAGCTGCTCAAGCGGCTCAGACCTGCCAAGTTCGAGGAGATGAAGGAATCGGCCGGGGCGTCGATCTGCTGCGGCAACTGCGCCTGGACCGGCTGCGACAGCTACAGCAAGGCCCTGCAGGTCAAACGGCTCGAACAAGCCCATGCCACCGGCAGCGACCTGTTGGTGACCGCCTGCCCCAAATGCCAGATCCATCTCAAATGCGCCATGGAAGACCCGTTCCGGCGGGAGCAGTTGCAGATTGAACTGATGGATTTAACCAGCGTGATCGCCCAGACCATTCATTGGGAAGGGTAGGTCTATTTGCCGAGCGGGCAACATGCTCAGGTGGCGCCTTGCGCCTGAGCGGCGGGATGGACACCCATCACAAATGTACTGAACAGCGAACCAGCTTTATCGGAGAATGAGCATGTCAAAAATTCCCCCTGTCAAACCAGTTGAGCAGGAACCCCGTATAGGGGTGTATGTCTGCCATTGCGGGCTCAACATCGCCCAATCTGTCGACTGCGTCAAGGTGGCCGCCGAGGCGGCCGATGTTGCAGACGTGGTTGTTGCCAAGGATATCGTGTATGCCTGTTCCGAGCCCGGGCAACAGCAGATCAAACAGGATATCCTCGATAACGACCTGAACCGGGTGGTGATCGCCTCCTGCTCGCCCCGCCTGCATGAACCGACCTTCAAGAAGATGCTCGACTCGGTGGGATGCAACCCCTATCTGCTCGACATGGCCAACCTGCGCGAGCAGTGTTCCTGGGTGCACATGAACGACCGCGACGGTGCCACCGCCAAGGCGGAAACCCTGGTCAATATGGCCATCTCCAGGGTCCGCCACCTCGAACCACTGTACGAGGACACGCTGCCGCTCACTCCGAAGACCCTGGTCATCGGCGGTGGGGTGGCGGGTATTCAGGCGGCGCTCGACCTGGCCGACAGCGGCTATGAGGTGACTCTGGTGGAGAAAGGCCCGTCCATCGGCGGCGTCATGGCCCAGCTCGACAAGACGTTTCCCACCATGGATTGTTCGATCTGAATCTTAGGTCCTAAGATGGCGGATGTCGGTCGACATCCACGGATACGGTTGTTGACGTTGAGCGAAGTGGTCGATGTAAAGGGTTATGTCGGCAACTTCAAAGTGAAAATTATCAAGAAAGCCCGCTATGTCGATGAGAAAAGCTGCACGGCCTGCGGTGACTGCGTTACAGTTTGCCCTGTGGTGCGGCCCGATGAATTCAACATGGGTCTGGGATCGCGCAAGGCGATTTACACCCCTTTCCCCCAGGCGATCCCCTCATCGTACCTGATCAATGCCAAGGAATGTTTGGGACACAATCCGGCGGTCTGCTCCAAATGCGTGGAGGTCTGCGCCAAGGGATGCATCAATTTCCATATGTCGGACGAGGAGATCATTGAGGAAGTCGGGACGATCATCGTCGCCACCGGGCTCACCCCCTATGATCCCACGGAGATGGACGAGTACGGCTACACTCGGTTTGCCAACGTGCTCACCAGCTTGGAGTTCGAGCGGCTGGTCAATGCCGGCGGTCCGACCAAGGGAGGGATGATCCGGCCTTCGGATCGCAACCAGCCGAAATCGGTGGGGTTCATCCAGTGCGTGGGCTCGCGTTCGGCCACCAAGGGCGGCCACTACTGTTCCAATATCTGCTGCATGAACACCGTCAAAGCGACCCTCATCATCAAGGAGCACTATCCCGATGTCGAGGTCAAGGTGTTCTATATCGATATCCGTGCCTTTGGCAAGGGATTCGAAGATCTGTACACCCGCAGCCGCCGTCTGGGCGCCCAGTACATCCGGGGCCTGCCCGGATCGGTCGAGGAAACGGAAAACGGTAGTTTGCGGGTGGCGGTCGAAAACGGCGCCACCGGCAAGCTCGAATTCCATGAGCTCGACATGCTGATCCTGGCCCAAGGCATGAAACCGGCTCCGTCCACCCAGCGGCTGCAGGAGATCATGGGACTGCAGTTGACCTCCGACGGATTCTACCTGGAGGCCCATCCCAAGCTCCAGCCGGTGGATGCCGCCACCCGCGGCATCTTCTTTGCCGGTTGCGCCGAAGGGCCCAAGGACATCAAGGAATCGGTGACGCAAGCCTCGGCGGCGGCCATGCGCGCCATCCGCCTGATGCACAAAGGTGAGATAACCGCCGAACCGATCACCTCGACCATCATCGCCGACAAATGCAAGGCCTGCGGCAAGTGCGCAGAAGTCTGCCCCTACAACGCGATTTCGGTGGATGTCAAGGCCAAGAAACCGGCGGTGGTCAACTCGGCGTCCTGCGCCGGTTGCGGCACCTGCTCGGCCGAATGCCATTTTGACGCCATCAGCATGAACCATTTCACCGATGCCCAGATCATGGGCCAGGTGGATTCGATGCTGAAGACAGCGCCGGAATCGAAGATCCTGGCCTTTGCCTGCAACTGGTGTTCCTATGCCGGGGCCGATTATGCCGGGGTGTCGCGCCTGCAATATCCGGCCAATGTCCATCTGATTCGGGTGATGTGCTCGGGCCGGGTGGACGAGAAATTCATCTGGGATGGGTTCCGCCAGGGCGCGCCGGTGATTCTGGTGAGCGGCTGCCATATCGGCGACTGCCATTATATCGACGCCAACCACTGGACCCAGAAACGGGTCGACCGTATCCGCAAGAAAATGGAGAAGATCGGCCTGCGGCCCGAACGGCTGCAACTGGAGTGGATCAGCGCCGCCGAGGGCATTCGTTTTGCCGCAACCATGCAGCGGATGGAGGTGCTGCGCCAAAGCGTCACCGCCGAGGAACTTGCCGAAACCCAGAGCGTTCTCAGCAAACTCTGATCCTGTCCTGCTCTTCATGCCCCGGCAAGCAGTTGGGTAGTATTTGCCTGCTTGCCGGGGCGTATCGTTCGTTGCCTCTGCTTTTTGTGGGTCCGCACCGGAGAGAGCGACCACCCGCGCTTGCATTCCATTTCCATTGCAAGGCGCAGTATATTTTGGGGCATATCAAGGCGAAGTATTGCAGAAGGAGTACACTTGGGCGACATTTTTCGCTCCGCTCGAAATACCGTTGACGAATCGCTTCTGGCGGCGAAGGCGAGTGCGGCTGTCTGGCGACAGCGGGTTTTTCATCACCCGCATCTATCCCGGATACCGATAAAGGTGCGGTGGCGAGCCTGTGTACCGGCTGGATTTTAGAGAGCGCACTCACAAGGTGGGATTGCTGAGCGCAAGGCGGTAATAGACCGCAATTATTCGCTTCCATTGATCAGACACGACCAGCATGGGAAGCCAGGAACTCATTAATGAGTACGTTATTTACCGGCCACTAACCAGGGTTTTTTGTGTCATTTCGACGAGCACTGCGAGGAGAAATCTACCAAACATTTTCGTAAGTTCTCGCGCAAGCCAAGGAGATTTCTCCCCTTGGTCGAAATGACACGTTCGCTTCGCTCAGTGCAGGCTCCGCAAGGGCTGTTGTTCGGTGATTAATGACCGTATTGATAACCCAAGCAGTACAAAACGCTCTTCGTCGTCGGCATGATCGGGGGCATCACTGCTGTCTCGTGAAAGTTGAAGAATAAGGGGCTCGGAGAGCAGCCTGGTGGTACAATGATTTTGGAGCAAGATCATACAAACCGGAAAGATCCGAGCCATGGCCTAGAGCGATATCATTCTCAAGCAACTGACCTGCTAACCCATGGGGACTACTTCTTATCTCTTCGATTTCGTGGATGAGCACGGCGTATTCAGGAAGATCGCATGTATATTTTGCTGGACGGAACTTGAGGCTATTTATTAAAGACAAAGGATTACTAGACAGTTCAAGGCAACAAGGAGGAGAGCATGAAGGTGTTGGTGATTGGGGGAGGAGGCCGCGAGCATGCCTTAGTATGGAAGCTGAAACAATCCGACAAGGTTGACTCGATTGTTTGCGCACCAGGCAATGCGGGCATCAAATCCCTTGCTCAATGTGTCGATATTTCCGCGGGCAATATCGACGCGCTCCTTGATTTTGCCCTGAAAGAGCGGATCGATCTAACGGTGGTCGGCCCCGAGGAACCGTTGACCAAGGGCATTGTCGATCTTTTTCAGCAACACGGGCTTCGCGTTTTCGGCCCTGACCAGCAAGGAGCCATTCTGGAAGGCAGCAAAGTCTTCACCAAGGATTTCCTCAAAAAATATGGGATCGCGAGTGCCCGATATGAAACGTTTTTCAAGCGGGGCGCGGCGAAGAAATTCATCCGATCCATAGGGGTGCCGTGTGTGATCAAGGCCGATGGGCTTGCGGCCGGGAAAGGGGTGATCATTGCCACGACCCTTGAGGAAGCCGAGCAGGCGGTTGATTTGATCATGAAGGAAAAGGCCTTTGGTGCCGCCGGCAACCAGGTGGTGATCGAGGAATTCCTTCAGGGTGAAGAGGCATCGTTTCTCGCCTTCACCGACGGGACAACCGTGTTGCCTTTGCCTTCATCGCAGGATCACAAAGCCATTTTTGATGGCGACAAGGGACCGAACACCGGTGGAATGGGCGCCTATTCCCCGGCACCGGTGATGACTGAAGCGCTGACCGCACGGGTGATGGCTGAGGTGATGCTGCCGGCTGTTCGCGGCATGGCGGCGGAAGGCCGGCCGTACAAAGGCGTGCTGTATGCCGGCTTGATGATCGATGGCGACCGGATCAACGTGCTCGAATTCAACTGCCGTTTTGGCGACCCGGAATGCCAGCCTCTGCTGATGCGCCTGCAAAGCGATCTGGTTGATATCTTCACCGCATGTATCGACGGCACCCTTGATCAGGTGCGCATGGAGATCGATCCGCGGCCGGCGGTCTGCGTGGTGCTTGCCTCAGAGGGGTATCCCGGCAAATATGAGGCCGGCAAGGTGATTTCCGGATTGCAGGCAGCGGCGCAGGTGGAGGGCGTGGAGATTTTTCATGCCGGTACCGCCATGAAGGGAAAACAGATCATCACCAGCGGTGGCCGGGTCTTGGGAGTGACGGCCGTGGGCGACACCATTCGCGACGCCATCGACCGGGCGTATGCCGCTGTCAGGGAAATTCAGTGGCCGGGTTGCGCCTATCGCCGTGATATCGGGCATCGGGCGCTGTCACGCCCGAATCAGACTCGTCAACCCGTGGTGGGGATTGTGATGGGCAGCGATTCCGATTTGCCGGTCATGCGGGCCGCCGCCGATTTCTTGCAATCGGTTGGCATTGATTTCGAGATGAGCATCACATCGGCCCATCGGACCCCGGAACAGGCCTGCACCTATGCTAGAACTGCCCGCGAGCGCGGTCTCAAGCTGATCATCGCCGGGGCAGGCATGGCCGCGCATTTGGCCGGTGTGCTGGCGGCCCATACCACTCTGCCCGTTATCGGAGTGCCTTTGGATGCCTCATCGTTAAACGGCCTGGATGCTCTCTTGTCCACGGTGCAGATGCCGCCCGGCATTCCGGTTGCCACCATGGGCATTGGCAAGGCTGGCGCCAAGAATGCGGCGGTTTTGGCGGTTCGCATCCTGGCGCTCACCGAGGACGGATTGCAGGAGCAGTTGGAACGGTATGCCCGCACCATGGCTGATGAGGTCGCGGCGAAAAACAAGGCGTTGCACGGGTGAACAGCTCTGTCGCCGCCGACCGGGAAGGGATTGCCCATGCCGTCGACCTCTTGCGGGCGGGCGGTGTGGTCGCTTTTCCGACCGAGACCTACTACGGCTTGGCGGTTGATCCGTTTAATCGACAGGCCCTGGAGTGGCTGTTTGTAATCAAGCGGCGGCCGCGCCGACTCCCGATTCTGGTTCTGGTATCCGGTCGCAATCAATTGCCCTTGCTGACCGACGATCTGCCGGCCATGTATCACCACCTGATCGAGCGCTTCTGGCCCGGCCCGTTGACCTTGGTCTGCCCGGCACTGCCCACCCTGCCGTCGTTGTTGACCGGGGACATGCACACCATTGGCGTGCGCCAATCGCCCAACGAGACAGCGGCCGCCCTCATTGCCGCTTTCGGCGGCCCGGTGACCGCTACCAGCGCCAACCTCACCGGGTTTCCGGCAGCAGTCTCTGCCCATGAGGTGGCGAGGATCTTTGCTGACGACGTCGACCTGATCGTTGACGGCGGCGATACGCCCGGCGGAGCCGGATCGACCCTGGTTGGCCTGGATCAGGGAAGGCTTTGTTGTATCCGGGAAGGCAGGGTGGCATTTGCCGAGGTGCAGGAGGCTGCGGTGGCCTTTGCCCAGAAGCTATGAATGAAAACTGGAGAACCGATGGCTGATTTACAGTGGAACAAATCGTTCGCCTTGGAACAAACGGCAGGTGACGAAGAACTTTTGGCAGAATTGCTGACCCTGTTTCGTGATGCTTCGGCCAATGACTATACTCAGTTGCAGCAGGCGGTGGCGGACGGTGACGCCTCGGCGGTGGCGCGAGCCGCCCATAGCTTGAAAGGGGCTGCGGCAAGCCTTGGTCTCGAAGGCATTCGCCGGCTGGCAACTGATATGGAAAACGACGGCCTGCGCAACTCAGTGAACGTGGCTCGGGAACAGTTGCCGATCATGGGCGAGCTGCTGGCGCAATTCCAGAATCTGTAGCCGAATATCTGCGGCGCGATGTCAGCAACGGCGTTCGCGCCGCATTCGTTTTGCCATGGCTGCTACGAGTCATGCCTGTCATTCTCTCTTTGATCCACCTGTTTTGTGTCGCGTCAAGGGGCTTGAGCAAGCCCGCGTAGATTCAGGTGCTTTTCTTTTTTCCGGCTCCAGGCGTTCCTGGCCTCGAAGTGTTCGTCTTCCGCTTTTTTTTCACCGAAAAACCAAAGGTGCCGATTGCACGCCCTAACGTGAAGTATCGACCGTGAGCAAAGGCAATCGGTTCTGTCTTGGCCAGGTCAAAGGCCCCTGTGCGGGGATCGATGTACTGCTGGTCGGCCTTGACGTTGACCACTTCGGCGCAGAACATGTCATGGGTTCCCAATTGCCGGATCTCGGTGACCCGGCATTCGATATTGATCGGCGCTTCGACAATGACCGGTGCTTTGACCTTGGTCGCCGGCCCGGGTGTCAGGCGCATCTCTTCGAATTTACGGTAATCCCTGCCCGAGCGAACGCCGCACCAGTCGGTGGCGCGGGCTAGTTGCCGGGTGGTAAGGTTAATGACGAATTCCCGGGTGCGCGTCAGGATGGCATGGGAATGCCGCTCTGGGCGGACGGAGATATAGCAGAGCGGCGGATCGGAACAGAGGGTGCCGGTCCAGGCGATGGTGATGATGTTGTATTCCTCGGGGGTTTCACCCAAGCTGACCATGACTGCCGGCAGAGGGTAAAGCATGGTACCCGGTTTCCAGTCGACTTTGTTCATCGTTGTCGGTGCGGTGTGTGTAAGGGGTTGGAGTGGGGCGGTCAAGATGGTCTGAGGCGGCCGCGGGAAAGGGAGCAAAACACGCCGACCGTGCAGAACAGGGCCGAAATGAGGAACACGGTCCGGATGCTTTGCAAAAACCGGTCGAAATTGGCAGGACCGATGGTTTCATGCCCCACTAACAGGGCGAGCACCACCGTGGCAGTGGTCATGCTCACCATCTGGCCCAGCAGACGCATGGTGGCTACGGCGCCGGAGGCAATGCCGTAATGTTCCCTGGCCACCGATCCCATGATCGCGTTCGTGTTTGGCGAGGTAAACAGGGCGAATCCGAAGCCGAGCACCACCAGGTTGCACCCGATTCCCACAAGATCGTTCCTGCTGGGATGCAACTGGCTGAACACGAGCATGCCCACCACGGTGACAGCCATACCGACACTTGACAGCAGGCGCGGTTCGACGCGATCGGAGAGCCGGCCAGCCAGGGGCGAGAAAATCGCCATGACCACCGGTTGGATCATCAGCAGCGTGCCGGCGCTTCTGGGCGGCATGCCTTTGAGATACTGCAAATACAGGCTCATCAGAAAGGTGACCGCAAAGGTGGCGGCATAGTTGAGCAGGGCGGCAAGGCTGGAAAAGGTGAAGGTCCGGTTGGTGGTGAACAGGGAGACTTCGAACAAAGGCTGCGTCGTCCTCTGCTGCTGATGGAAAAAGGTGAACAAACCGGCCAGACCGATAACGGCCAGGATCGTGCCGCGCAATGACGGCAGTTCAGAGGCTCCATAGACCAGGGCCAGAATGGCGATGGCGTAGATCAGGCTGCCCGCGATGTCGAGCCGCTGGCCGGGCGTGCCGGCCCATTCTCCCCGGAGATAGGCGAGGGTGATGGCCACCGAACCCGCACCGAGCGGCAGCATGATCCAAAAGATGGAGCGCCAGCCGAACTGCTGGACCATCGCGCCTCCAACAAAGGGACCGACCGATAAACCGACATAAACGGCCGCCACGTAGATGCCGATGGCCCGGCCCCGCTTGTGGGGTGGAAAGATAGAGGTCAGGATCGCCATGCCGGTGGTGATGAACAGCCCGGCGCCAGCGCCTTGAAAGGCGCGACATGCAAGAAGCCATGCCGAGCTGTGGGCAAGAGCCGCTGCCGTCGAAGTCAGGGTGTAGATGGCCAGTCCGGCGGTGAACACTTTTTTGCGGCCGTAAATGTCAGCAATCTTTCCAGTCGGCAGCACCACCACCGTCACCGCCAGCAGGTATGCGGTGGCGACCCAGCTCAACTGAATGGCGGTCAGGTTCAGATCGGCCTGAATGGCCGGCAGGGCCACATTGACCGATGAGATCATGAACGGTCCCAGAAAGGAGGTCAAAGTGGTGACAAGCAGGGCTGACCTTTCCAGGGAAGTGCTGGTTGCTGGCGATGGCGTGGTTGAGGGCATGGCGATGAGAGATTACCTGTCTTGGTAATAGCCTTTTTTCTTGTCCTTGATCTTGCCGTAATCCGCCTCATCAAAATCCCGCTTCTTGTGGTCATGCTTGTTCGGCCTGTCGCCGTGCGATGGATGTCCTGGCTTGCCGGTCAGGGAAAAACGGCCATCCTTGAGGGCATGAAATTCCTGTGACCCCGGTTTGATGCCCATCTCCTGGGCGATCACTCCCCAGCCCTTGCCCCGGTTGGCGTTGTAGGTGCGTAGTATCTGATCGTGCGGCTTATTGGTCATTTTGCCGAGTTGCAGGACCATGAAGGCATCGGATGGGGTGGCCACGGATCGCATCAGGGAATCCACCTGCGGCTGCGGTACGCCGAACTGATTGCTCAAGGAGGTGTGGTACTCCGCGGGTGAGGCCGTGGCCCGGCGATTGAGATCACCGAGAAAACCATTGAGGTCGGCATGTGCGCAGAGAGGAATAGTGGCAAAAAAAAGTGACAGGAGCAGAAAAAAGATTGGTCTGTTCATTGATGTTCCTCTTGGGGTGGGGTGGATGGATCGTTATATCTATTTAATTCATTGGATGAAAATTTTGAAAACATTTCGTCCGTACTGATAGTATTCCTCCAGTGAAATTTTGCCAACTGTTATGAAGCGGCGGGCGTTGGTGCCCTGAAGAACGCTAGCCATTGGCAAAAACTGGGGCGCAATACCTACGATTTCATGGGTTCACAGCGTTCGATTCCGTGGGGTCCCAGCCATAGGGACGCAAAATCAAAAAGCATCCATCATCTCTGATTCACAAACTGCCCAGGCCTGCAACGGAGAATTCACCGAGGCAACCACCTAACGAGCCAGCAGTAAGGTGTGGCGGAAGCCTTCCGCCTGCAGCTTATTTTCATACAATTTGGCTTTTTTGAGCGAATTGCTGGCAAAGATCATCACCCGGTAGAGATTCATACCTGCGGCCGGATATTGCTGGATAATGACGTCGCGTCCCCGTTTGGCAAAGGTTTTGGCCAGGGTACGAGCGCTTTCGATCTTGATAAAGGCTCCCACCTGTACGTAGAAATTCCCCTTGTCGAAATCCGGAACCGGCGGCGCGGGAGGCGGAGGCTTCGACTTGCCGGTTTCGGTTGGCGGCTTGGCCGGTCCGGTGGGCGCCGTCTGGTCCATTGCCGGCGATTGCTCTTCCATGGCCACAATTTCAACCCTGGAGGTTCCTTTGGCGACAATGCCGAGTTCCTGGGCCTTGGTGTAGGTCAAATCAATGATCCGCTCTTCCACAAAGGGTCCCCGGTCGTTAATCCGCACGATCGTCGAGCGGCCATTCTCCAGGTTTTTCACCAAGAGGACCGTGTTCATGGGCAGTGTCTTGTGCGCCGCCGTATCGCCGTACATGTTGTAAATTTCACCGTTGGCCGTCTTCTTGCCATGAAATGGCTTGCCATACCATGAGGCGATCCCCCGCTCGACATACCCGACGGCCGAGGGAATGGGGTAGTAGGTGACGCCGTTGATCACGTAGGGCCGTTGGGTGCCCGAAGTTCTTGAGCCTTTTTTACCCGGCTTGCCCAAATCGCCCCCGCGGCCTCCCGGCGTTTTGGAGGCGCAGCCGAAGGTCAGCCCCAGCAGGAGGACAAGCGCCAGAAGGAAAACAAGGCGAAGGGAACGGGAAAAGAAGGCGGGCAAGGTCATTTTTCGTCGGCGGGCAGAAGGTGGCGAAACCGGTCCAGGAAAAAGAGCCCGGCCGCACCGGTGGTGTGCGGAGTGTATGGCAGGAATCCGGAATCTTGGCCGACGATGTTATCGAAAGGGGCCTGGCCGTCAGCTTTGACCATGGACAGGCGCAGATCGAGATAGGGACGAAAGACCTTGATCACGCCGTCTGTATCCTGGCGCACGATCATCTGTTCCCAGCGACGCTGCCCATATCCCAGGTACCAGATGCCTGCCCGCGATTCGCCGGTCAGGCCGTCGCGCATACTCAGGGGTCTTTCGTCAGAGTAATGGAGATTGTGTTCCAGCAAGGCCTCGACCTCGGAACTTCCCTGCACGGTCAACCGTTCCCATGGTTCGTACTCTTGTCGGTACGAGAGCAAAAGCGAGGTGGGAGCATCATTGAAACTCCACTGTCCGTGGCAGACCTGGCAGGCAACCCGCGAATCGTACTGTCGGTGAGCCGGATGGTGAAGAAGAGGGACCGTGTGCTCCTTGCCGTCCATGCGCCCGGTGAGCACCAATGTCTGATCACGGATTAAAAGCGTGCCGAGTGCGGGAGTAGGCTGGCCGGGCCGCCATCCATGGCAGGTAATGCAGGCGATACGGGGTTCTTGACGATTGTGGCCGCTGCGTTTGTGGCAATCAATACAGACGAGGCCGCGTTGCTGGTGGATGTCGGGTGCGAGATCGTGCCATTCCACTCCGGCGGGACGAGGTGCGGTGTTCCGGCTGGTGCGCAAAAAATAAGGGGTCCGGTATTCCCAGTTGTAATCGTGCTCGTAGCGTCCATGATAGTCGCTGCCCACACTGTTGCCATAGTGACAGCTCAGGCATTGCTTGTCCGCCGGGGGGGTGAAGGCGTGCGAGAGCATCTTGCCGTTCTCGAAGGCCAGATGGCAGGCGCCGCACCCGGTCCCGTGCTTGACGGCATCGTAGGCATCACCCTGCGCATACACATGACAGCGGAGGCAACGACGACGCAGCATATCGTCTGCCAGGGCAAGAGTCCCGGTCGCGGGGTCGGTCATGGGAATGTTGGCAGGTTGCGTCAGGCGGTCTTCAGCGCCGAAATGGCGGCGTACCCTGTTGATCAGACTGTCCAAGGTGAAATGGCGCGAGACAGCGGCGGAGCTGACCTGTTGAGGATGACAGCCGCCACATGCGTCAGCCATGTGGCTGGGATGGCTTGGGTGGGCAATCAAGCCAATATGGGCTTTGTCGGCTTGACTCTCGTTGTCCTGCCCGCCATGGCAAACAGTGCAGCCCAGTTGATGCGATGCATCAAGCCGCATATCATCATGGCATCCCACGCAGCCAATCTTGATTGGCAGGGTCGTATCAGGGGAGGTGGCAATGCGCGGTAGGGAGGATGAAGGCTGAGTATCTTCGGTCCGGCAACCGGTCGCGGTCAAGACCAGCAGGAGTATCGTGCACAAAGCGAGAGAGCCATTCATAACCTTGACACTGTACCATAAAACTGCTACATCAAGGAACCTTAAATCATGCCTCGTAACCACCCAGCCCATCGCAGTGCCAATATAACTCAGCTGGGTAGAGTGGTCGATTCGTAATAAACAATGCTCAGGAGAATTTCAAAAGATTAAAGCAAAATAAATCAGCATGTTACCTGTGTACGGTGACACGCATTTTTTATTTTTTGCTACCCTATTGCTACCCTGGCGCGAAATGCGCCGACAGTTACGCCACCTTAGCTCAGTTGGTAGAGCGGCTGATTCGTAATCAGCAGGTCGTCAGTTCAATTCTGACAGGTGGCTCCAGTAAAAAGAAGGGGTTATGTGTGATAGAAACACATAACCCCTTCTTTTTTACAAAAATCAGGGTAGCAATAGGGTAGCAAAAATGCCTGTGACCGGAAATCGGTGCGGCCACTGCCCTACCCGACCATCTCTCTCCCCTGCCCAGCCTATCAAAAAAGGCGCTGGCGGCTTACCCCGCCTGCTTTCCCTGGCAGCGGAGCGGGCAAAAGAATGGTATCGCTATCCACAAAAGTGCCATGTTCTGAATAAGGGCAACCGGCGGACACGATCTGAACGCCGGGAGGCCTATCAAATCATCCTTGAAACCATGCTTTCTTTTCTGGACCTGGCTTCTTTATGTTTGGGAACGCCCACTCTGGATAATGGCTTTGTGGACGTGGACATGAAAACCCTTGTGGCCGCATCCGGCATGAGCCAGCGCCGTTGTGAGCGGGCCATTGCCGATCTCAAGCATGCCGGGTTGATGGAAGTCAAACAGCCGCGCAGGATTAACGAACATGGAGAGTATGTCGGCTTACGGGCCATCCGGGTTTTGCGCGAGGCGTTTTTTGAATTCCTTGATCTTGGCCCCATGCTCCGGCGGGAACGGGCCAGGGCCACAGAAGCATTGCGCTGCAAAGCCCTACGGGCCAACCGCAAACTGACGGATATGATGCGCCGGGCTGTCCAGGGCATGAAGGGAATGTTCCGATACTCTCCAGTTTCACGGGGAGAGCAAGATTGGCGCGATGAAAGCGCTCTACGCTGGAACAGGCTTTGCGCCAGATACATGCTGACCGGGCTTCTTGGTGATGAACTCCGGCGACGGGTCAACGCGGAACTTGGCCTTCCGCCTGACTATAGCCCTGGACGACGCGCATAAACACAGAAAACCTCGCCCTGCTCCGGGCTTTTTTCATCTTCAAAGCTGTTTTTCCGGTCGCCCCCACCCCTGAAACCGCTTTGCCATCCCCTGCAACTCCCTGAAAAAATCCACCGTACTGTTTTTATCTCTGCCGTCCATACAATATGTGTCGCATAGTTGGCCCTTTGGTGTCGGCCATAAACCAAAAGGCAAAAATTTAAAAAAGGCGGAACAGGAAGGCAGCCAGCTTGAACGGATTTTTCCTGCTCAGTCCAAACGGAAACATACTCTGCCATGGATAGGCATGGTTGAGCATACTTGAGCGCCATACAGACACAAGGCCCCATCCACAAACACACTTTGCCAGAGTCAATCATAGGCAGGCATATTTAAGCCATACATTAACAAATGTAATCATATCTTGTAGTTAATAGTGTCTACGGCTGGTTTTCTGTGCTATGTTTTGAGGGCAGGACAGATGAAGTAATATTTTATACTGTCCATACTTGTCTATTATTATATAAATTACAGCATATTACGTGATTAACTCCTCCGCTGAGGTATGCCCTCATCCGGCAAAATCCGTGTTTGGCGTTGGTAGACACGTTGGTACTTTTCTGGTATGTATTTTCCCGGAAAACATGCTGATATTTAGGAATGTCCTGACAATATCCCTTTAAAGGAAAATGCGGCGGGCGGCAAGAAGTTCGTTTTGGGATAAAATACATAATTAGATGATAATACAAAATTATTCATTATTTTGTTGGTATAA
>Ga0123357_10001351_pt1 | contig 25951 bp, 22 predicted proteins | sample TergutEmb28metaG_FD_89873 | JGI IMG/M metagenome (GOLD analysis project Ga0123357, IMG submission 89873) | Embiratermes neotenicus P4 segment gut microbial communities from Petit-Saut dam, French Guiana - Emb289 P4 | ecosystem: Host-associated > Arthropoda: Insects > Digestive system > Gut ...
TAAAATGTTGAATTTAAAAGCTAAAACCATGATGCCAATTTTCTTTCATATCAGAGGAATCATCATGTTTGAATGAGTACCCTAAATCACTGCACCCTCAAGGAATTCGCAAAATATCAAAGAAAAACGTGCTAATCAGAAGTGACATTTGTGAAGACAATATCACGAAGCTAATTCATAAAATAAAGCACAGTTGTGTTTGGAAGTGAGCGCAAGCAGTGAACAATAAATATGTAATAGTATCACACATAAAGAATGAGGTACCATGCCAGTTAGGGTACTATGGCAAAAGTGTGGGTGTGTTAATGAGAGTGCTATAATGCCTTCCACTTCTGGGAAACCTTTCACCTGTAGCAGTTCAGAAGCTTCCACTAGCATCATAACTCTTCTACATATTGTGGTATGTGTCTGGCACCTTCAACTACAGTTTGGAGAGCTGGCACTGTGTGATAACATCCATGAAGCATACTACTGTGATATGTAAGCTCACTCACTCACTCGCATAAATGTGTGTATGGGTAAGATATATTGTGCAATGTTATCGAACGCTATACGTGATCAAAGTGCTGATATTGTGGTCCTGACAAGGGCACTTTAAAGCTTAATATATGTATAAAGTATATGTACAACACAGCATTATATACATATATACATGTATATACATATATGCACCCACACTGGAAGCTGCTGCACCCACTCCGTTCATGGTGTTGCCACGGGCCTGGTAGAGTATGTCAAGCTTTCTTTTATACTGGAACTTTAAACTAACTTGCAAAGAAGCAGTGAATTTTAATCATTCTGAAACACTATAGGAATTATACAGATCTTAGTGTAGTAATTCCTCATGTCTTTTGAGAATACTGGAATACATAAGTAAAACACATGCAATTTTCAATTTCAAGGTGGATGTACACTTAACAAGTGACATGTAATGATACTCGCACACTTGCCAGTTTAAACTAAAAATACACCAGCTGGCTTGCTGTCCATGCTAGATAAACCTCCTACAAATGTTGTCTGTGCGCAGTATCTTCTTTGACATCTCAGTACACACTAACTGCCACAAACATGATGGCATGATGGTGGCACAGGGCCTCTTAGATTTCTTTGAAGTACTGACAGTAGTAGGGCACAGCTGGCCGAATTCATATGATATTGCATGGCATTTTGAGATGCATTAGCCTGTAGTATATACTGATTATTGGAGGTGCCATCCTAGTTGTTATTACAGGCCACTTGTTCGGTGTGGGTCAACCTGTAGATTTCATTTTAGCCCACTTTCAGTCCTGACGTCAGTGATCTCAACAGGTTAGGCCACACAAAGTGTCAAGAAGGCATGGATTTAACTGCTCTTCACAAGTTCCACCACTGGTTCTACAATGGAATCAGTCACTGGCTCTGCATATCAAAATACAAAGCACTGCATGGGATACAGAAAGCTGTACAAATGGACAATATTGTTCCTGATTACACTGACACCAAGTATAGTTCATCAGCATACGATATTCTTCAACTATTTGACGAGGTAACCATAACTTTTTATAGTAATTGGGATTGCTATACTAAGTGGTATAAAAAATGACATCTTTGTGACCTCAGAGTTTTGCATTACCAGATTTTTATTACAGAACAACAGTCAGTATGTAATATGGAATTTGTAGATATGCTTATTACCTACCTCTGTGTCACATTTAACATGCATAGGTCCAGTAATTAATTATGGTCATCAAACCAAAACTAAATAAATTTTTTGAATGCATCTCATGTTGCAATTTTACATTCCACAAAATACATGTTTAAGTCTACATATGGGTGCATATTTTTCAAAGATTTATTGCCATACGTAATTCCAGGACACTAAGGTAAGTGCTACTAGAATCACTGCTACATCACAAGTATGTGCTTCCACCTTGTTGTTAAAGCATGGTGCTGGGATGGCATTCAGTAGCAAAACCACATTTCATGGAACTTAGTTGGCTTGTCCAAAAGTTTAAATTGAAAATGCAAATGCATGCACACACATACCCGCACATTAAACATAAGTATAAAAAATAAAAACAGCACCAGGTATGTCCATATAATGAATGCATTTGAGAACAAGTGCCAAAAAAAAATATCTGAACTTAAGAGAGAGGAAGTAAGAGGATACAAAGAAGTATGAAGTTTCACAATTGTTACTCTTTGCCTAGGATGTTGGTTGGTAGGGTTAAGGATTCACATCATCAGGGATGTTTTCCTTCTTATGACACAGGAGGTAGTAAGTCCTTCTGGGCTCAACATGCTTAAGGATCTAGTTCCCAAGGGTGTCTGCCAGTGCAGCCCATCCTGTCACCAGTATTTTAAGTGTGTTATTACATGTTATTTACATTCTTTCAGATAAAAGTATTTTGGAAGCACCTCGCCTGGCCAAATCCCAAGGCCCGCAAAGAATTTGCAGAGAAAATAATTTATGTAAGTATAATGTGTACTGTATGCAGGGCATATATGTTGGAAAAAGATTTTAAGATATGTGAAATCCTTTCTGTTTGAGATAAGTACAGAGGTTATGCTGTTCCATGTTTTCTTGTCACAAAGTAGGGATGTTGGAGTATGAATTAGCCATGCTATCCTTCTTTAATTTTCCAACATCACGCCTATTAAAAACTGTATAACTCTGTCTTCTTGTATATGTAGGTAATTGGGAATAAAACTTTCAAACTTTCTCCCACACTGAGTGTTTTGTGGTTATTAAAGTTACTTAACCCTTTAAATGCTAGTGTTTATCATATGTACCCTCAGGGTTAACACTTATTAACACTGCATTTTGTCCATACATTTGCATTTTAAATTAGATGGAGAAGTACAGATTCAAAATTCAACCCAGTTCCATGCCAGTGCACAGTACTACCCTTTAAATATCTGCCTCATTTCAGGACATTTGTGAATGTTTAATTTTCTACGCTGATGAGATACGTCACAAGGTACAGGATATGTATTCTGGTGATACTGTAAGTGGTGAAGAAATTCAAGCTGTGAGTATAATAAAAAGCTATCACCCAACTTAATGTTTTTGTAGTAATACAAAATATGTTATAAATTTACAATAGCTTTATAACCAAGATATGTATTTCTGTAGCTCTGACGTAAAACTGAATTTGAGATTTCTATATGATCTGAAAATCTTGCTATGTAATATGGATTTGGTGTTTAAAATTTTTTAAATAGTGAGTCCAGAAGAATGAGCAAGGAAGCTGCCTGGCTGTTTGAGGGAAAATGATAAGGAGTAATTATTATTTAGCTCATTTCATTCTTCTGTCTTAACACACATTAGTCCTAGATTTAGCATACTTGTATTAATTTCAGTGGTGCTTGGCAGTAACAAACATGGACCATGTGCAACAACCAGTTGAGATTATTGTTTCTGAATTTGGCCTGGATGAAGTTACTGCAGCTGATAGAAGTAAAGGCAGTTCATCAGACAGTGGCACACAGACTGTGAAAGTTGTAATTGATAACACAATTGAAAGAGCAAGGAACAAGATATGTGAAGAAGCTGTTCAGAAGGTATTGTATACATGGCCTACATTATCAGAATTAACTGCTCAGACCCTCAGTGATGTGCAAGCCTGTCTTTTCCGTATGGTGTCTTTCAGATGATGCCTTTAGCCACCCAAATCTTGATGGAAGCGTTTGAGCACCTTGACTCTGAAGAGAAGATAGGCAGGCTGATAAATCACTTATGTTGTAACCTGTATACACTCCACTCACATCTTGATACCAGTAACTTCAATTATCTTCTAGATATCATCTGGAAGAATCTTTACTCTAAACTACATGAGGTTTTCAAAATAAACCTGAAGGTAGGTACATTGTGAATTAATTTAAATCTCTTGTAAAATTTCTCCACCTACCCATATCTCTCTGTGTCTCTGCCTGGTGTTTGCTAAACAATATTCTTTGTAATGCATCTGACTTCTGTGTCTGTTACTGCTTCATTGGGTTTAAAATGTAAAGCCATGTATTTACTGTTTAACAAAAAAAGTAATCCATTCATTGTTTATAAGCCTTATGTCATGTACAGCCATGATTCATTACATAGTCTGTCTTGTGACAGGCCCACAGCCTATTCCAAAGCAAGTGCTCCACAGAGTGTGATCTACTGCTACCTTCTTCAAGTTCCAGTATCTTCCCTTTTCCTTAAAGCCATCTACAAGCTGCTTACATTTCCTTCCTTTCTTCCAATCCCTTGTATCTTTCCTTCAATAACATGTTTTAAAAGGCAACTCCTACACAAGATCTGCATAATTCAGTTAACCTTCCTTCATTGTATGTAGGATGTTCCATTCCTCCTCGACACTATGTAATACTTCTTCATTTTTTACAAAATTAGTCCAGCTAAGCTTCTCCAACCTTCTCCAGCACCACATTTCAAAACTATAAAGGTACTTCTGCTCTGTTTTTCAAAGTGTCCAAGTTTGAGAAGCCATGGCAGTAAATAAGAGAAAAAAAGTCTTGCCAAACCCTCCCATTAGAATCTGAATATAATGGTGAGTAAAAATAACTTATTGTTAAGTTTCTTGCAGTGCACTAATTTCCATGTGTGTTTAACACACTATCTTCCTTTAATCAAATCTTGTCATTCTTTTAATGTAATATTTTAACAGTTCAAGAGGAGTGATCTTGAGTGATATTATCCCATTGTGTATTTCTTACCAATAAAGTGTTAATTATTCAACCAAACATAACCATACAGACCCAGTATATTAGTCTTTTATTGTACACTACAATATGTTTCGGCTGTCCGGTTGAGCCATCAACAGGTAGGTGCCAGATAAACGAAAAGAATATAAAGCGCTCCCTTTATAATCTTTTTGTGTGTATGGCACCTACCTGATGACAGCTGAAACAGGTAGTTTATAATAAAAGACTAATATACCAGATCTGTATGATTGTGTTTGGTAGGGTAATTAAAACCTTATTGTCATGAGGAGTGAGTTAAAATCTGTAAACTCCTTATTAAATATGGCCCTGGCTGTGGCCAGTATTTGTAAAGAAATGTGCATTATCAAATGGTTTTCATTAAATAAGACAGGCAATATATGTATAACGTAACTGTGAGGTGCGTCTGTGCAACCACTGTTGCAGTGGAAAATCAATAAATATTACATATTCCAAGGATGTGATTGTAGCCTTAGGTACCCATCATGCAATGTGTATGTGCCATATTGGCATCAGTGGCCTCTTCTGTTCTACAGCACATTTCCAATGTCACCAACAGCACCACTTTCAAAAAAAAAAGTTAATGAACATTAAATATGAGTTTTGGTTTTCTCTACAACTTTTGTTTGAAACACTTCTCATTCTACAAAGAACTGAGCGAAATATAATCACTAATGCACATTGGTCTCCATGTAAAGTACCCGTTATTCTTGTTAGATTTTAATGAAACTGGATTATCTGAACATATTTTTGGAAAACACTCAAATATCAAACTTCATGAAAATCTGTTCAGTGGAAGCCAAGTGGATGGATAGGTAGACAGACAGACGGACAAACATGACAAAGCTAATAGTTACTTTTCGAAATTTTGTGAATGTGCCTAAAAATGACTCTCACTAGCCATATGAGATAAAGTACCACTGTAAAACCACACTATTAAGTTTCACTGAACGGTCTTGATAAAGAAAAAGGTCTGTTAAACATGTACATGTGTTGCATAAGACTGTGTTTTAATAAGCATTCATAGGAGTGTCTGGCTTCCAAAAATTCAAGTTAGATTTTTTGCCACTCTAAAGATTGCCAGATTACTAAATTACTTATTCTAGAACTGAAAACTGGTACGTTATGGAGAATTAAATCATATGGTAAATGTTTGTGATGAGTTAGGACAGAAGATGGAGAACCCTATTTTCAGGTACTTTTCCATCTGCTGGAAGAACAGAGAAAATCCAGCAATACTTGACAGACAGCTGGTTCCAGCTGGGATTCAGACTGGTAATTTTCTGAGTATATGACACATGCCTTATCACTAACCAAACTATGAGGTGCTATCAAAACCATTTGAAATGGCACCTCTATGAATAATATATTTATTATCATTCCAGAGAGAGCAATCATTCTTTAAGAAATTCCACGAGATTCTACACAATTTAGCTGAATTATTCAAACAGTTTAATGAAAATATTGACTTAAGTGACCTAACAGACCTACAGCAACTAGTGCAAATTCATGAAATGGATACATGGGAGTTGGTGCACCAGTATCGCATGGAGCAACTTTCAGGACAGAAAGAAATGCAGACACCAAGCCACGGTCTTCTCACCGTCAGGATGATGTTTCTGGAAGGGAACCTAAAGATTGAGATCTTGAATGCAAGGAATCTCCAACCAATAAGTAGTAAAGGTACTAGTGCATTGTAGAATATTACATGTTCAACTACCTAACTCTGTGGAGAGGAGCTGTTCTTGAAAAGCTTTATTCCTCAGCTAGCCAAGAAACTACCAACATTTAATAGAACCCAAAGGTTCATTAAAGTATTCATGACAGCTCACCACTTCTCCCTATAAAAAGCCAGATCAATCCATTACATGCCCTTCCAACCAATTTCTTTAAAATCAATTCTAAAATTATCTTCTTATCTATGCCTAGGTCTTCCAAGTAGACTCCTTCCCTCAGGCTTCCCCAACAAAACCCTGTGTGCACCTCTCCTCTTACCCATACATGCCACATGTCCCACCCACCTTATTATTCTTTATTGGATTACCCAAATATTATCTGGTAAGTAGTACAAACCACGAAGGTCCTCATTGTGCAGTTTCCTCCAGTCCCCTGTTATCTCATCCCTTCTAGGCCCAAATATATTCCTTGTAACTCTGTTCTCGAAAACCATCAACCTACACCCTTCCCTCAGTGTGAGAGACCAAGTTTCACACCAACATGAAAGCATGGGCAAAATTAAAGTTCTCCATATTTTCATCTTCATATGTATGGAAAGCAAATGGGAAGACATTCTGGACCAAATGGTAACAGGCATTTCCAAAGTTGAATCTGCTGTTAACTTCCTCCTGAGTCTCTCCAGTGAAATGTCAGGACAATACCTTAAGGCCACAACTACATCCTTCCACAGCCTTCTGAATGTACCATTCATAATCATTGTGCCATATCTGATTTAATGCCATGTACCATAAGCAGTTTAGCATTCTACATTATATCCAGTATGGTCCAATAATTATGAATGAGAAATTTAGAAGACTGTGGAAGGAAGCAGCTGTGGCATTCTCTCTGTTTTGCCCTTCTCATAGTAGCTGGACCCTCACATGTATCCTTTAAATATATTAAAAACTAATGTAAAATACTGTTTAGCTAATAAACTGTGTGCAAATAATGTACACTTGTAATGACAGATCAAAACTATATGTCACCCCATGACATGTTTATGCAGGCCCATAGGGAAGGTGGAGGTATAACCCATTACCAACCTCCCACTGGAAGGAGGTGGGTGGTCAGATCCATGCTCTGGCCCCCTAACCCCCAGGAAAGACCCATTACCCATCATAAAGAAGGCTGGGTGGGACTCAAGGCAGGTCTGGACAGCACAGAAAATCTCTCTGCACCAGAATTCAATTTCCAGACCATCCAGCCTGTAGTGAGTTGCTATACCATCTCTGCTACCCCAGCCGCTGATCGAAATTATATTCATCATGAAACTAGATCAAATTAGATTTGGGAAATACTTGCTACCAATTACTACACTATTGATTTCTACCTCTCTCCTACTTGAAATGTAGAATAATATGTACTTACCTGTAATTTGATCTGTTATGTTGTATGGGTGTGGAGGCTGGTATCAATGTAAGCAAAGGTTATTTACTGATAGTAATTAAGTGTGAATTGTTGTGGACAGCAGTTGAACTTAAGAGAAAAAGTAACAGGTGAGTGGAGAAAACTGCAAAATGAGCACTTTATATGGTCTGTACTTTCTAAAAAGTATTACTAGAATGAGACTGCTTGGGAGGCCTAGGTATAGATGGAAATGCAGGAAAAGTATCTTGTTATAGTGTGAGGATGTGGACTGCATACAGTCCAGTGGCTGTTCTTGTACACAGAGAAATTAAACATTAGTTCTAGTATAGGCTGTGAGTTTTTTTAACAAGCATAATGACTATTAATTCCTCACAAAGGAAATGTTCCACAAAAACAAGAAATAAGTTTGTCCAGGTATAATGCAATAAATAATTTAGAATGTACACAGTCAAAATGTAGCCTAGCACAAACATTCTCCATATGTGTGGACCACTGGGAATTAAAAACTTCGGTACAGAATTTTACATTTTTTACTCCATGCATTGTGATATAATTGTTACAAATTTGACTAACTAAATGCACACACTCTAATGTTTTAATTTACAAAACTCCTACATGTTTTGGGCCAGTGACGCCAGAAACATGTAGGCGTTTTGCAAATTAAAACATTATAGTCTGTGCATTTAGTTGGTCTAATTTGTAACAACTTTGGAACAGCTTTCAGTACGCAGTTTTAGTAACATGTTACAGGTGAGAAAATCTTTTGGAAATATGACATTATAGAAATTTATCTCCAGAACCTCGAAAACTTTAAGTCAAGAAAAGAGGGTGCACCTTGTGAAAGTTAAGTTATCATTATGGCAGGACAAATTTGAATAGACACGCCCTCCATATTAAAGCCAGTAAACATAACCACACATGGATAGAAACTAAAAATTTCAATTGAATGACTGGATAAACTATAATTAAATTATTTTGTTAATTTATATTTCTTATTTTCAGGTTCTTGTTTTCCTTATGTTAAAATTTACCTTCTACCAGAAAGTAAATTCCCAGGTGTTGTCCAGCAAAAGACAAAGACCCAGAAGAAGACAATATTTCCAATCTTTGATGAAACTTTTGTGATGTAAGGAAATTACATAACTTTTGTCATAAACAGGGTATGGAAATGTGGCCTTAAAATGGCAGGAATACACATAATTCCAATATATCTTTGCATATTTACAGATAAGCAATATTCTAGACAGAAATAAAGTTTAAATAAAACAACCGAAAATCGCTACCATGTGTCACATAAATTAGCCTAATCGTTTCAGTGTGGAAATGTAAATACATGTAATTGGCACTCCCAAGAATTGCCACTGTCATGTTATTCACATATGCTTGTGGCTGATAGCCTCTTAGTAGTTTGCATTACGTTATTTGACACTGCTAAGTGAGAAAATAGTATATCAGTACCACTAACTAGCCTTTAAAAGCTTCAGTCAATACAGCAAATTATAGCCATGGAACAGCACTTTAGAAATGATATCATGGTCTCTTAGTAAAGGTTAGTCTTGTCTGGATATAATGTGAAGCAGTAGTTTCAAATGTTTAGGCATCATTGTCAGCTACGGAACTTAAGGGGTACTTAAAAACCTTCAATTTAATAAAAGCTCTCAGTTTAGTGAGAGTCTATAGATGATGTAACAGCAAGGACATAACAATAGTTCCCACAGTAGTAACGTGTTTCTTGTCTCTGCAGGGGGTGAAATCAAAACTTCTTACACCTTCAGTTAGTTCCAGGAGAAATGTCAGAAATACTAAGCAGCAATTTGGTGGTGCTGGAAAATAAACTTGAACTTCAGTATACAGTTATTGGATTATGTGACAGTGACTGTAACAAGAGACTTGAGTGGAGAAGAAAGGAGAGGTGAAAACCACATCCTTCAACCCTTCATGATGAAGGCAGTGCATTCTGTTAGAACATTCAGAATCAATATCTTTCCTGTTCAACATAACAACTCAGGAAACCTTGATCCTCAGTGCATACAGTCTACTGAAAAGAGAAACTGCGCTACACATATAGCACATAACTGTCTATAAGCAGCACTTTATGTCTTCCCCATTGATATAAATGTGCTTGCAGTGGAGATGTACACATACTTCAACACAAACACAGTCTATGTTATGTAGATCAAATTTGTTTCCTGTTTTCCCAATGCTGAGTACCAGTAGCTTTGCAGGGTGGAAATTCTAAATTCTTTCTCTTCTTTCCGTCACAACATGGGTTCTCGAAATGCTGCAAGGACTAAAATCCTACTTCTGCTCACAGGACCAGTGCTCAACAGCGTTAAATAAATTTCTTTTTTAATCCATGCAGTTTCTTTGCTGCCAGCTCGTTTGTGTAACCACACAATTTTTAAAATTGATAAAACTACTGTTACTACAACAGAGATGCTCTGGAAACTCAGGGAACTTAAATTAAGCACAGATGACAGAAGAGATAAGAAGTTTGTTCTGAAGAAAGCTAAAATTACGTTTCAAGAACTGTAAACTTCAACCAAAAACACTGTAGCTAGGCAGTTCACAGAAGAAGTTGTTGCATTTTATGCATCATGTGTATGTTATACTGAAATGACGAAAAAGCACTTTGAAGCAGAGAAGTCCATCAGTTGACTAAATCAAAATGATATGAAGTAGCCTGAAATTGAAACTACTGTACAGCTAGTCAGTACTAAAATTGGACAGTCTCCAGTTAGTACTGATTTGCTATCAGATAAAGTGTCCTACATAAGGAGGTTCGTAATGCAGCAGGTAGCAACTGGGAGAGAGACTGTCCCCACCGTACAGAAGCCGGTCATAATATTGAAATATTTCAGTCTCATAAAATTTATGAGTTTGTCTCCTCTTTGCCTGAAACATCAGAACTTGTAGGGTGTGTTGTCAATTATATATGATTATCTCATTGCTTTAAGAAAAAGAATGGATCAGAGTACAGTTTAAACATTACTCAACTGCAAACTGAACTTGGTGTGATGTTGAGCCAGTTTTACGATGAAATGAAAGTTGACATAAAAGATCTCAGAAAAGTGCAATGTAATGTAAAATATGCATGGCTGGTCCAGCAAAAGAAAGTGATAAATGAAACCTGTTGGTGACTTTAAAACTGCAGGTGATACTCAGATATCAGGGGAACAGTTTTCATATATAATGTAGTTATAGTAACTGTCCACTGATATTATTTACAGAGTGCAACACTGACACATACATGAAGACAACTCTTAAGCTGCTGATTACCATCTCTTCAGATATTCAAGATTTATGGCACTCATTTTATAAATTCCTGATATTATGGTACATGACAAGTCAGATAAAATAAAGCACTTCTACATAACCATCTACATACAAGTAGCAATCCCTCCTTTTCTTCAAGATTGATTGTGACATATTTTAATGGCTTTGTGAAATTCCATGAATTGCCTTGTTTTGCCCTCCAAAAATTGATCATAACCAAGTTTAGCAAACTTCAGCTGTAATTAGTGATCTCTGAAAATGGTAGTATATAGACTGAAACAAATTTGTTACAAATTGAGGTCAGTTAAAGGTATATGGAGAAAGCTGAAACTGTACATGAGTATTCTCTGTCAATGGAAAATTCTTCAGCTGTAAGTTGTGGGTTTCTATCACGTTTTATATTGAATATATACTATATTGTCTATATACTTTTCACACCAGAACTATTTATCCTGCCTATCTAAAGATGTGATCAATTTAAATTTGGAAAAATTAATACCTGCATTGAATTTATGTTTAAACAATGATAATAGGAATTATTTTCATGATCATGAGATGGATGGACCAAGTAGCATGCACACATGATAGCTGATTAAGATATATGAAATAAGGCAAGGAAAATCTGAAGGAATTCGAGGATGTGGGTGAGATTCATCTGACTCAGGAGAGGGCCCAGTAGCAGGCTCTTGTGGACATGATACTGAAACTTTGGATTCCATGGAAAAGACGGAAATTTCTTGACTAACTGAACAACCTATAGCAAGTTCAGGAAGACTCTCTATTGCAAGGAGGTGGCAGTGAAAGTGATCGTTATATTAATGATGATGATGGTGGTGGTGGTCGTGGTAGTGGTAGTAATAGTAATAAGTGGTGATGATGATGATACCAACAATGACAATAATGGTGATGGAAGATGTGAAGCATTTACTATTGCTGCTGAAGGGATAAAATCTCCTCAGGTGGCCAGCTGTGGCAATTTGGAGCAAACTCCACTCTTTTGAAACCCTGTGCCTCCATCCAGAAGAAAAGGTGTCCATCCCCTAGAGTCCTATCATTCCCTGATGAAGGCGGGGAATGACATCCATTTCTTGATGAAGGAGGGAGAGGAATGGTAGTTTCACACTGTAACATGTTGGATGTACAAGATATGTTCATTTACTGTATTGCATGCTACTGTACAGATCCATGCATCATGAAATAACTTGATGTCCACTACATTTCTTAAGTAGGAAGAAATTTTCAGTCTGACAAAACTTTTAAGTTTATATGCTTTGTGGTTGATTAGTAACTGGGTCTGTGACAGAAAATAACTTGATTAATTAGCACATTCTCAATCAGGCATTTTTTCTTTGTAGGCCATTGACATCAGTGCAACTGAATGTTGAAAATGCAATGGTGATGTTTATGGTCAAGGAAAAGGTTTTCCAAAGAAACAGGTGCCTAGGAGAAACACTCATCTCTTTTCATGATATTCCTAGATGCAATTATACCACCAAATTTGAACACTTAGAACAGATGCATTTGAAACTCAATATGCCAACAAAACTGGGTAAATTAAAACTTCATTTGTCAAACATTCAATTGAAAAAACAGGCCATTTAAGAATGAGGAAGTTAATATGTAATAAGTCTTAATTTTTCAGATTCCGGAGCATTTGTAGTCCTTGAACACTACCATGAAGCACTAGCAAGGGAATTTATAAAAAGCAGAAAACTGAAGAAATGGAAGATGAGAGATACAGACAACATCCATCTCCACGCTGTAAATGTACAGATGTCTATACTAAATGTGCCATCGTACATAATGAGCGCATTCGGTTTCCGTTGTTTGCAATCTCTAACATGTACAGCACCAATGGCAGAACATGTCTCACCAACCGACTTGGAGCTTACCAACTGAATAATGCAAAAGGAGGGAATGAAATCCCAGTAGTCACAGAGAATTTATAAAGTTATGGAAGACAGAAATTTCAAGGAAGGTTAATCAAATTAGTGACATTCTGGAGGATAGGAATGAGAACTCATGACAATGGTAACAACCTAACAAAGTGACGATGAAGCTCCTTAAAGTAGGAAGTCATATTGATCTAAATGTTATCAGTAAAGCTCCTGAGAAACAGAAACACAAAACAAACTTTTTGAATTCACAAGGCACTGGAGTGCAAATAAAATGGTTTTCTGCACTCCTGTACAAATGGAGGCATTTTGTAATTTCTGATTGTTATGTGTAATCATCATGTCCACTGTTTTAAAATACTTTAGTCAAGTCTTATGAAAAGGCAGTAAACCTTTGAGTTCCATGAAGGGATGGGAATTTCAGGACTGCCTGAGCAATTATCATGTTCCCAAAAACACTTAGTCAGTAAATCCTCTTGTGCCACATATCTCTCAACTGAATTACATTCAGTTAATTTATTCTTTTTGTATCCAGCTTCAAGGAAAACCACTTTCTCTGTGCCAGTCCCACAGCAGTAAATTTAAGTGAGGTAGGACCACTACCTTCTGCATTATCTGATAAAGTGCTACACAGCCTCATAAATGTAAAATAATTATATAATCAACACATGAAGTAAAAAATAAGACCACTTCTAGCTGTCTGATCAAGATTCTCAATTTTACACCTCTCAGATATGTCAGACATGTTGCTACAGAACACATAAAACAGCTTAACTATCAATAAAGGACAGCCAGTTGCAAAAGATATGTAAAAAGTAGACAGATTTTATTTAATAAGTGAGTAAAGTCATTCTGTGTTACAAGTCCAAGATTTTAAACACTGGCTGGTTAGATTTTTGCAGAGGATGAACTCTGATAATGTACATTAAAAGACTGGTCATTATAAATGACACATATTATTATTATCAGACGTTAAAACAACAAATTAACAAAGCACATCAGGAATATATTCAAGTAGATGTGAGGATCTAAAGAATGACTGATCAAATGGACAAAATTATCAGAGAGCTAACTGAATGAAATAACTATGTTCACCCTAAGCTATTTATTTTTACATTTTATAATGTCTGACATTTATCTACCTTAGCTCCCAACCTTCCATCCTGAGTACTACTGTTCCTGCTGTAGCATTCCTTCTGAGAGCTACAAAAATGGTCAGTTTTAAAAACACAGAGACAGACAGACAGATGCATGCACGTGCACGCGCGCGCACACACACACACACACACACACGCTTGCAATTATGCATAATTAATATATTAATGTAATTACAGTACAGCACTGGGAGCATACTCTCATGCTGCATTAAGTGCAAGAGTTGAAGCATGCAAACACTAATGCCATCAGAGAAGTGATAACAAATATGATAAAAACAATGCAAAATAAACATGCAGGTGTTGTACATTATGCCATGCCACTTTCGCTGTATATTACAAAGGAAACTGGCCCTGGGTCACTATTTTGACCAAACCTGGACTTCAAATGTACAATCAAACACAACTACCTACATGAACACTGCCACCAAAGGCAAAACTCGCCATCCAAAAGCACTGACAGCCACTCATATCTTCATACTGTTTCCTTCAAAATCCAACATCCCAATGACGCAGGGTTTGGATTCTAACTTAACAGGTAAACATTCTACTAAGTGGTTGGGTAGGAAGTCAGAAAACAGTAATGTGATAAGGCAGGGGGAAGAAGACAAAGGTAGCAACCGTGTCAGGAAAGCAGGCTGATACACAAAAGCTGATGCACAATGAATGTGATTGTGTCTGTTTTTCATGTCACACCCTACTCTGCAAAGTTAATCTACATATATTGTACACTCTTTGCAGAAACCCAGATCACAATAATTCTGAATACTCAAGTCACAGGTGCATATTGCACAGTTATGGCTAACTGGCCAACCAACCTACCCAGCAACTTCATAGAAGAAACTCCTTGAGGACCTATTGTCACTCAAATAGATAAGAAGGCCTGGTACTCTACCATATCCAGAGGAAGATGAATCCAGTCCACATTCTGACACATTTCTTTCACAGTCATCTTAATATTTTTTCTTTCAACTGCTCCTAGGTCTCCTTCATATAATTGGTAAATTATCATCTCATATTGACCATAGCTGTACTATATTTGGACAGTCATTTGAGAAACTTTGCACGTTTCATGGATTCTGATTTAGAATAGACATTAACAGGGACTTTCAAGATCAAATGTTGAAAGGAGAGATGTAATAGGTATTCAAGGCTTGAAGTAACATGTGAAGGAAGTCAGTCACAGTCATAACATTTACAGGTGGGGGGAACTCTATATCTTCAAAGGTGTACTCCATGCTAAATACTGGGTTTTACTGTAACCTCATAACCATCCCACAACAAATTTTCATACTTTCTGATATGATATTAAAACTGCCATAATGAACTAAGATTTAATACCAAATCAATAAATTCGTGATATTCATTAATTGCATTTTCCATAATTTTTAATAGTATGGATTTTTAATTACCCAAATTCTAAAATTTGTAGTTGCAATAAACTACCGGCTTTTCGCTTCTGTAATGAAATGTTTACATAGTATTCTACCATGTGGACAAGGTTAATTTCCCCATTACTGAAAAAATATCTATTCAATTCCACTCAATTAAAAATCATAACTGTTTTACTAAAGGCCTGATTGTCTTCAAATTTCAACAGTGAACTCTTTGAGATATGTCAAGTACTTGTAAAAACATATATTATCCTTACAGTTCAGCTTGTATGATAAGCTTCAAAACAATCTTGTTTCTACAGTTGCCGATATCACATTTTTGGAAGCAAAAGGCCTGTGTTTACATGACAGACTTCTGCTATGAGACCTTGATTTTCAACTTTTAGCACCAATTTCGGCAATGTAGCTGGGGACATTCTGCAGGAAAGATGTCCTTTTTCTCTGTAAACCCCTTCTATAAACAGTTATAGGGTTCACAAGTGTGGAATTCAACTTATGTCATTCTCTCTCCATCCACCAAGTAGCCAAGGTGTCTGACAGCAAGTTTTTTTCCTTATTGGCTATTGGTTATAGTCCATAGCTTCCTATTCAATTGGTAACTAGGTCTCTTTCCAAAGAGTAAAGCGGCGAAGGTGGGAAGATAACACAACTCCACCTAATACAGAGGTAAAAAATTAATGAAGCTATACGAGTATCTCTAATACATCATATGCTGCCACAGCATTGACAGAGGTAAATTTATCTCTACTTTTATCACACACACACACACACAAATGATTACTTCGTCTTTTCTCTCTTGCACATGGTCTGTGTTTTGTCATTGTTATAAGTTGATACTATGCTTACTATTCATGTCTCGTCATGTTAACTGAATGCACCTGGAAACTACGTCCTGCATTCTTGTAATGTTTTGCATGTTTGTTCGTGTCAGTAACAATAATATGCGAAACATATTTATCGGAGATAACTCAAAATTTGCAACAATGTCATTAGAGTTTTAGGAACCACATTATGCTGCGAAATTGCAGCAAGGAACATACCTTTGTCCGGCGATATAGCCGTTGGGTTCACATCCTCATTCCAGTCCTCCTCCATCTCCACTTGTCTTCATTTATAAATTTCTGACTCTGCGAATTCTTAAATTTCACTATCACTAAAACTGACACTATAATCACTACTGCCACTTAATAAAGTATGACACAAACTTTCGGTTTCTTCTACCCCAACGCACTTTCATAAACCCCGCTAACACGACCACCTCGCAATGACCACGAATCGCAGCAATGGCTGCCGTTGAAACGGCCATTGGCGGGAATATCCCAGCCACGGATTAGAGCTTCATCGTAAACCCTGCTGTGAGCACAGCGATACCACTGCAATCAACAAACCGTGGACCTCACACATTGACGTAAACATAGCAGTGGACACTAACAAGACACACATATATATATATATATCTACAGACAGAATTATGATCGTACGTACAGGCTTCTAAATGACCTCTGTACTTTGAAATAACCTTATTATTTACCAAGAAGAGAAATGCCCACGAGGCTAACAGTTCTACCTTATTGTCCCTTGATTTTAAATTCGCGCGTGAAAAATCGAAAATAAAGGTATTCCCTTCCCCGTGAATCTTCTACATCCTCGCTAATTTAAAATCGCGCATAATGCATGCTACGTTTTTCTTCGTATCTTCACACAGAATCTCCAATACAAACACATCATTTCATTATAAATCCCATGTGCTCATCCGACCACACAAACACGTAACAAGGCAAACGTTCGCTTTGTGCAATCGGTTTTCAGGAGCGCTTAACACCGACGACTTCGAGAACCAACCATACATTCGCAGCATTCCTGCAATAACATACTTATTAGCAAAACAATACACTCTAACTCCACTTATCTGGACTAACACAGCAAGCCATCCTGATATGAAGACAACCTATATAATTTGAACTTTTTTTTTTAATTGGCTACATTTGCAGTCTGAATTTCGGCTGTTACTATTTACAGTACATACCTGCATCCAAACCCTTGATCATGCCTGATTTATAGATCTAGAAGCCATAACATCACAATGTACTTGAACCAACAACCAGTAATTTCAAGGAAAATCTGTTTTGTAGAACTCAAGACAAATTCACAACAGCCAAGCAGACCCAGATAAGTGGACTTCTGTATACTGGTTAGGGATTTAACCCTTTGGCACTGTTATTTAACACATACTACTACAGACCAGAGAGAAGGAGAACAATTGGAAGACCGAAGAAACATTGGCGCAAGCAGCTGTAACTCTGGAGACGGAATGGATCAAAGGGTCCAATCCTTGATGTTTATGATGATGATTTAACACATACTGAATATAGGTCCCATTTCAGTCACATGAACATGCCACACCAGCTACACGGTATTCGTAATCCACACCGTTCTAAGAGACCCAGTTCAATTCCACTCCATGTTGGATTGTGGTTGGAGCAGTGAAACAATGAGGCAATTTCTGCAAGTATTCTGGTTTTCTCCTGTCACTGCCATTCTACCAATACCTCATAGTCATTTCCACCTACCATCAACACCATGTAGTCTTGGTGACAGCATCACTAAATAAGAGAGTAAAACAAAGTATTCAGCATTCTTACATTCTACACTCCTGAACTGCAAGTCAGTTCAATAATACAAAAAGGCAAAATTACTTACCAGTTTTATGAGTATAAAAGAAAATTCAAAGTTGGCCACATATAATGAAGTCTTCCACTAGATAACGAATACCACAATTCAGAGAAAACAATTAAGTAACACTGCCTTACATCACCTCCAAAAACTTACTAAAGCAGTTAACACTTTCACTCTCAGAATAAAGATGATAATTAAAGACAGGTTATACACCAGTGAATGAATAACATGGGGATATGAAGGATGACCAAATATTTCAACTACACAACTCCGACAGGTTATGCTATCGTGTTTTCAAAACAGAACAGATGTTACAATTCCTCCTGCATCCTGGGCAACATGGCAATAGTATATGCACAAATAGTAATAAGTCCTTCCAGAACTTAAAACACACACAAACAAGAAAAGAATCATACATTACAATCAATAATACAAAACCTTCATCCAATGAATACATTCTAAGCCAACCAACTACAATTACAGCAAGTAACATGCACCAAGGATAAAATCTGAGGTTTTCATGGCAGTGAAAAATTGGCAACCAATATGACTACAGGACTGAAAATCAGACCACACTCTAAATGCATCGCAGATATTCGTCTGTAAAAATGTACAACACTGAATTGTTGCCAGATCACAAGAAAAATCATCACCAGCAAATATTCTTGAACAGAACAAAAATTTCAAGCATTAAAGTGGTGATCTATGCTGATCGGAAAGAATGTAACTTAACATCAGATAACTCTTTATGTTTACATGAGACTCACTAAAATGCATTGAAATAATGAAACATGTTCATACTAACAGACTGAGATTTACATTACACCTTCCAACTGACATGTGCTGGTCCAATCTGGCAAATTATGTAACATATTTTTATTAAGCAACAGATAATTGCATCACACCTTCAAACTGGCATATGCTGGCTCATTCTGGCACCATCTGTCAATGTCTCTTCAACATGTCCTTCATTTCTTGTTCCAGTCAGATTGTATTTAGTTTTTACTCATTTTAAGACAGACGGATTCACTCACTCTCTCTCTCTGCATTCTGTTAATATAACCAATTTATTCCTTTCGATAGTCCTAAATTTTTGTCGTCACAGATCTAGTCTACAGATTATCCACAATGTCTCAGTTACATTAAGTTGTGGTCTTTCCATGCACAACTTGTGTTCCAGTTCATGAATTTCATCTCAGCCACTGTTCTTCCACAAATGTTAATATATCATAGGCCTGTAACATCCAGGTTGTACAACCACTGCGAGAGATTCTTATTCTTGTTACACAAACTCATATTTTATAAGTTCTGTCTTAATGGTAAACATGCAATGAGATCCACTACTTAAACAACAGAAATAAATCCCAACAATAACAATGATTATGCTCCTGTCTTAATTACTCCTATGGCCACTTACTAATAAAGCATAAAACTCCCTGTCAAACGATATCTGCCTTGAAAACTATTCATGGCAAATGTATCACTTAGGGTTATCATGTCTATAAATGTGGATCAGACACAGAATGCATATAGACTTTATAGGTTGTAGGGGGAATACAATTGAATACCCATGGTACATTCCTAATCTAAAGGTTTACCCTCAAATACTATTCAACTTACACAGATGAAACCCAGCCATGTCATTCTTAAATCCACCCACATAAAGTTCTAATGTTGTGTTCTCATTATATGTGACATAAACTACATAACATGCATGGGTTACTGTTTACTGTTCAAATAAAAAAGAAAGTCATACAGATGCCAAGTCACTATAACAGGCGCGGTAATGTAATAATTATAATTACAAGGCTAAGAGCTGGATGGCCAAGAATTCATTGTTTGATTTCCAGCAGAGGGAAGAAATTTCAGTTTTCTCCAAATGCTGAGACTGAATCTGGGGCCCAACCAACTCTCTATCCAGTGGGTGCCAAGGTCTCTTTACCCCTCACCTCCACCAAGGTTAAAGCAGCTGAAGCACAAAAGTGACCATGCACCTTCACCCAGTTCCCAGGTTAAGCCATACCTCCATTCCTCCTTGTGCTATAATAGCACGCACATGGATGCCATTACCTTTATTTTTATCACTGTTTCAAACATATGCTGAGAGTTATCAAGTTCCACATCTATGCTGTGTACCACATTACAGCACTGACTTTATAAATTTTTCTATCAATGAACCAACATTAGCTTCCAACACTACAACATAACAGAACAAACACAAGTACCATACTGTTAGCCATAAAACCTTCTTCCATTTCTAAAGACCATGTGCAAGACTACTTACAACTGCAATCCCTTGGCAACATTAATGGTAGCTAAAATACAAAACTATCGTGTAAATACTGGATATGGCCAATAACATTATACAGTCTGTACAAAAAGTGCAATTAGGCACAGTGTTTCACAAATCAACACACTACATATAAAACAGCAACTCAAATCCTGTACAGTATTATCATCATTGTGTAAAAATATAATCCTAAAAATATATGTAGCTTTGTTAGATCCATTAGTGGACAATTGTCTTATAAAACTAAACATTTTACATAAATCTCTGTATAAGAATATGTTAGGCATTACCAGGCATTAGTACATTAATGAGGAAAAGGCACTCTCATTCTAGGGAAAGAAATCACTGAATGCTTCACATTACACCATATGGCACAAGCAAGTGATCCACAAACTTTCCAAAAATCTCAAGCCACTTGCAAATTCTAAGTAGCAGTGGGGTGACATGAAGCAAATTCCATAAGCACCCACCATTCTGGAGCGACCACCTGTGACCTTCACTAGTGTGTGCCGGTGAACTGACTCACATTTTTGTTAGTATGTTGGGAGGGGGACTGCAATAATCATGCTCTAAATATTACAAGCCACCAATCAAAATTTAGTCATCTGGACAACCAGGTGCCCAGAATTTGTGCATCCCTGGTTTAAGATACACATATATTTATTATATGCTGAAACAAAGTATCAGCATTTTGGAAGCAAATGATAAGATAGACAGTGTTAAATAAATTCCACCATAACTCTGCCAGAAAATTCAATGGAAATAAATGAGATTCAACGTTTCATCTTGTCAAGAATAGGAAGGACCATATCAAAAGTTGGTCTTTTACCAGAATCCTCATTCATGCAAATTCGAATCAACTTGGCAAGATGTTGTGAGATACCTGGAGGGATGGTTATTCGCAAACCTTCCAAGGCAACCTGTGAGTAATAAAGAGATTATACATTATTTTACGTAAATATAGAATTATCAAAAAATGTAAGTCAATAAACTTAGCAATTTAAAATCATCTCTTACGCCCTTGAGCCTTTATTTGGCTGTAGCAAAGGCCCTATTCTATGCAAACTTACTTCTTGTGAATTCAATAGTAAATAGTTGTTGCCACCTGCCTCAGACCACTGTTTGAATTTACATAACACATGGTTTCCATTCTCCGGGAATATGATGTTGCATCACTGGGTAATCAGTTTCCAACATTTCAAGACAAAATAAACATCATGAACTCATTACCCAGTGACAGAGTGTCATATCCCAAAAGAAGAGAAACATCAGGTACACCAATGCGAAAACCGTGAAAAGTCACTCAGCACATTCAGATCTATCCTACGCACCCCTGCGAGAGATATGGCTCACCTTAGCCAATTCATTGGCCATTAGTACACAGCACTGAATTACCATTTCCCACATTACACTCTACAGCCTAGTCACACCATGAATGGAGGAAGTTCTTTGTCACGCTGGTAAAAAAAAACAGCATATACAACTTTTTTTTTGGTGTGTGTGTGTGTGTGTGTCTACTGGACATCATATAAGCAGTGTTATATGGCGATTCTAGTGTGGTATCCCTAACTTGTAATTTCTCAACCAGACTAGAAATACTTCTTGAAACCGGATACATGTTAATTGAAGAAAACTGTGGACAATATGCAATGACTCAGACACATATACTGTGTCATTACAGTTGTCTGCTGCACTTATTGTCACTGAGAAAACAGCAATGACAACCAAGAAGTAAATACAAAGCCTTTGTGGCTATAGCTGAATAAATCATCTGTTTCTACACTCCACCGCCGACATCACAATACAAAAATTATGTACGGACACTGTCACATGAGTATGGCTAACTGTGAAGCTGTGCAGTTCCAATTATTATCAGTATTTGAAAGGGTATTAAATGACTGCAGACAGACAAGAAATTTAAGAACATAAATACTCTCTCTTTAATAAATTATATTAAACTGCTACATAAGTTAGGTGTGACACAATGTCACTGACCTCTTTGGTGGTCAGTTTCTTCTGTTCAGCATATCAAGGCTCAGTTACATATGTGGAATACTGATAAGAACATTTACATACCTTCATGCCAACCTCCATTGGTGACAGATCAGCAAAAGGCACTTCTCTTGTTGCAAGCTCCCACAGCAGTACAGCAAAACTCCACATATCACATGCTTCCCAATTGCGGTCACTGGGTTTCTTCTGTAACGCTATATACATACGCCATTACTCATACATTACCAAGTTTGCCTTTGCTTTGACTACTAACTTCCCCACATGACAGGTCTGCAAATAACTTCGGACACAGTACAAAACTTTTAATTCTCCCACACCACAACCAACTTTTCCTTTATTAGCCAAGAGTTTTGAAAATTAATTTCTTTACTATGACTTCTCTAAGTGTCACTTGGGAGATATGCCACATCCAAGAATGGAATAACAATTATGGGTGATCTGTCCATCACACAACAATCAGGTCCCAAAGCCTGAAATATGTAAAATCATGACTGACAGGGAAAAACCCAAGTATTCATAGAAAACCCTGTCCCTGTGTCACTCTTCCCATTACTAAATTCAATATGGGTTGTGAAAAGAATAGAATAGAATAGTATTTGGGTTTGAGCCCTTGCAGGCCCGATGCACAGGCCCTTTGTGCCCCATACTCTGCTACTAGGTTAAAGGAGCCCTGTTTCTTTACCTAACTTCCAGATGGTCCCTATATTTACGATTTGTAACATCCTCAGGGTCCAAAAAGAAGGAAACCAGATATGCGTGTCTGAGTGAGGCCAAGGCCTCACTCACACTCACACAGAAAGTGGCCTGAGGTTTCCTCCTCAGTACCACACTTCCTACAGGTGGGGTCGCTACTCAACTCCCATTACATATAGATGCCCTGTAACTACAGTAATGACCCTGGATTATGTCCTATTAAAGGACAGTCATCCGTCCTTTGTAGCCGGTCTAGGGCCCAAAATCAATTTTTAAGCCTGTCTCTGAGTACTACAAGGAACATGCCACATTGCCAAATGCTGGTTAACCACCCAGTGTTAAATCTTAATATTGATATTCTGCCTAAGGACAGTTAAGGTCTAATAAATTTCTGAATGGAGTCGCTCCTTGCAAGCTTGTCGGCCATTTCATTTCCATGTACCCTGACATGTCCAGCGACCCAGTACAGCACCACGGTGTGCTGGGCAGAAATATCATTCAACACCTTTTGGCACTGTTGTACCAATGGAGATGTTGTTTTGACAGCATAAAGTGCATTCAGAGTCACCTGGCTATCACAGCAAATACAAACATATAATACCCTGAGTTTCAATTTCATAAACATAAGCTAGTATCACATATATGTCAGCCTGAAAGACTGTAGCATGATTTCTTAGACGGATATTGAGCCTTCTTCCTAAGGACTGCCCATAGACCCCAGCACTGGTCCCCTCCACCTTGGGCCCATCTGTACACCAGACAAGCCCCTAACTATGGGAGGAGTCCCAGGTCATCTGGTCCACTCCTCTCTAGTCAAAATATATTGGATGTAACTCCCTGTATTCATCAAAATCAGATGCCACAGTCTAGCCACATGAGTTTTCACACAGCCTATAAACGTAGTGGACACAGGCAGGTACACATGTCTGTGTTGGACAACATAATGTGACACAGTTATTATCCAACTGAATGGCCTACCAAGAAAATCCATTTGATTTTGTCAAATATGGTGTCTACACCACAGTGTCACATGCAACAAGTCAAAAACTCTGTATTACATATGCATGTGTAGGCCAATTATTATGACTCAAACATCTAGATGCCACATATTTCACATATGCCAGTCACACAAACAAACAGAGCTTGCAAGCCTATCACAGGGCGAAAAATGCATGAAAGAGTAGCTGGGAACAGTGCTTCAGCTTGTCATAATCTCTAGATTAAGCTCCTGCAAATGAAGTCCAAGGCACAATGACTCATCACCAAAAATATAATGACAAAGGCAAATATCCCCACTGCATTTGTCATTTCAAATGCCAATTCACTGTTTAACAGTTATTTAGACAGTTCCAACTAAATGCACTTACAATTAACATATATATCGTATTATATCACGGAATACACTCTCCTACACGTTTGACTTGTGTAAGCCACCCTCAGGGAGAATAAAGTACAAAGGAAAATAAGGCAGGTAATGTACATATAACATAACATTGAGACACGTTTGTGCAACCATCGTTGCAGTGGAAAAGCCATAGGTATTACATATTCTGACAGTGCATTTGTAGCCTTAGGTATCCAGCATGCAATGCACATGCGCCATTCTGCCATTTGTGGCATGTCCAGCTCTACAATATTTTTCTACATTTTGTCATAAACAGCACAATAAAAAAATATTATTGAACAAAAAATGAGTTTTCTCTAAAATTTTTGTCTGAAACACTTCTCAATCTAAGAAGAAATGAGTGAGATATGATCAAAAATGTAAACTGGTCTTCATGTAAAGTACCATTTATTCTTGTCTGATTTTAATGAAACTTGAATTTTGACAGATTTTCAAAAAAATACTCAAATATAAAATTATGTAAAAATCCATCCAGTGGGAGCTGAGTTGTTCCACGCAGTCGGACAGACAGAAATGACAAAGCTAACAGTCACTTTTCATCATTTTCCAAATGCACGTAAAAAGACATATGTAAAGACACATACACATCTTCATCAAAACAGTATCTAAGTGTACAACATGATATAATACAATACATATTTGTTAACTGTAAGTGCATTTCGTTGCAATTGTGTGAATAATATTAGGATCACGGTTTGTTCATGCTGAGGACAAATTTTGTGTCTTATTTTTTGAATGCATTAATAGTTTTATGTTATTGTGCAATTTTTTTGAGTTGCATCATAGTTGCATCATGCAGTGTTGATCTTATGGGTCTACATGGGGGGAGGGAAAAAAACACCACGCCAGGCTTATTATTCAGTGTTACACACTAATTTACACACACCACACTTGCTGACTCTTGGTCATAAGACTAGTGACCTGACGTAGACACTTCCAGAACTTTCAACAGCTTGGGTCTTTGCTCTAGTACGCGGGTAGCAAGCTGGAAGCATGGTTTTGCGAATTAGTCATCAAGTAGCTCCGCACCTGACGAGATATACTGTATAAGGTTGTGTTCTCCAAAGGGGAGCCACAAGCCACTACAATACATATTGCATAGGGCAATATACAACAGATGTGTTAACATTTCTAGTTCATAGGGAACAAGCTATAGCAGTTTTAAGTAACTATACCCTTGGGTAGTTGAAGAATGAAAGACCAACTTGATGTCACTTGCTATTTTATTTCACTTCTTATGTGCTCAACACGTTTCGGACATTAATATATCCATCATCAGGAGCTTGCGACTATTCTGTTGAATTACCACATTGGTCATATTGTTCTTGGTTCGATGTGTGTTGGAGTTTCGGTGTGGTTGGGTTGGAGTGGTA
>Ga0123357_10001352_pt1 | contig 25942 bp, 25 predicted proteins | sample TergutEmb28metaG_FD_89873 | JGI IMG/M metagenome (GOLD analysis project Ga0123357, IMG submission 89873) | Embiratermes neotenicus P4 segment gut microbial communities from Petit-Saut dam, French Guiana - Emb289 P4 | ecosystem: Host-associated > Arthropoda: Insects > Digestive system > Gut ...
ACTCCGATGAAGCCCACACTTTTCTCTGGCTATTATCTCCGTAACCGTTCTACTTTGGACATAGGTGTTTTGGGTTATATCGATATAGTATAACATAAGGAACACCCTCCCGAAGTCTGGTCCATTCCTCCTGGGACACCCTGTATATACCCATCTTCCTATTTACACACGAGATCTAAATCATGTACACATCAGACTTCTATTAGTATAATACCTGTATGACTATTTGTCTTAACAAAATTCTGTATACATTTAATTCCATTTTTAATTTCATTTTTTCCCATATCCTTAGAGCCTCCCCATACTACTGTCACATCTTGCTTTGTTAGATGCTCAATATCTACTTTAGCTGAGTTTGTAATAATTTCTACACCTGTACCTGGATCCACAAATCCTTGGACTTCAAAGTCTTCATCTAAATTATATTTTATTCCAGAAGTGCATCCTCTTGCATGGCTGTCACCAATTATTATAATTTTATGTTTCTTCACTACTTCTTCTTAATAATATTTTTCACCTTATTTTTACTTTTATTTGGCTCAGATACTCCTGCTGAATCAGTTGTCATTAATTCATAATCATTCATGCTACTAAGCAATTCCTACAGATTATATATCACCAATATTGATGAGAGCATAGGATTCACACATGGAGATCTTTTATGTCCTCTAGCCACAACTTCTGTCCATGGATCTTAACCCTTAACCCGCTAACGTGGAAAATATGGTGAGCTCCTAATAATGACAGCAGATGGCAGATGGGACTTAACTCGGCGTTTAAAGGGTTAATTTGCTGATTGCTTTTGCACTACGTCATTCAAAGTTGCAATCACTGTTGATAAAATACTGATATCCATTAAAATAACCTCTCCCACTAACTGTCTCACAACCATATTTAAAATCTGGGTCAGCTGAACCATATTACATTTTGGCCTGTAAATAGCCAAAACTAGTTACCTTGATATTCATGTGCTGGGGTACCGAATAAATACACCTGTGAATACTCGAAGCTTAAATTCATGTCACTTTTCCAAAATTGGTGTAGTGTTAGTATAGCACTGATTTTGCATCTTCCCTTCCTCAAACAGCATGTTTTTCCAAACAGAATCTAAATGTGCAGATGGTTTCTATTATTATATATGGAACTGAAATACTTTTAATGTATAGAATTGGTGCTTAGAATAATCTCTCAGTAGTAAGCGGACAAATTATTTGGTGACAAGTAATTTAACTTCAGTGAAAATTTCTTTCCCACTAGGCAATTATGTATGGATGGACATAAAATAGAATAGAATAGCATAGAAGAGAATAAAATGGAATAGAATAGAATAGAGTAGAATACGATAGAACAGTATTTGGGTTTGAGCCCTTCTGAACCCAATTCACCTAGGTCTTAAAACAGGCCCTTTGTGCCCCATAATCTGATACTAGATTAAATGAGCCTTGTTCCTTTACCAAAGTACCAGATGGCCCCCATATTTAGATTTGTAATATCCTCAGGGTCCAAAAAGAAGGAACCCAGATGTGCATGTATGAATGAAGCCAAGGCCTCACACCCACACCAAATGTGGACTGAGGTTTCTTCCTCAGAACCACACTTCCTACAAGTGGGGTTATTACTCAGCCCCATTACATAAAGATGTCTCTCAGGGTGCTGTGTCTGGTAAAAAGACCAGTAACAACCCTGGATTGTGTCCTATTAAAGGATAATAATCGGGTCTTTGTAACCTATGCATGGACAACTTGATTTCTCCAATTGTGGCACTCTTACTCCAGACCTGCATGAAGGTGGACAAATTTGTCTTTTTGCTTTGAGCTGTTCTTAATACAGGCTTTTTCACTGTATTTCACTGTGAAATTCTGTAATTTTCTGCCTTGTGAACTGAACTCTCTGCCACTTGTGTCTTCATGCCTCAGGTTGACAGATGCATAGTTTACTTACCAACTATTGTGCATGTATGTGTATTTTGAAGTTCAAGCAGTTGTTACTTCCTTCCACTGATACATAAATTTGTGGATGCTTTTACTATTACAGAAAAATGGCAAGCATGATGTACTGATACCAATGGAACTTGTGCAAAGTATGATGGGTGGTCTTGAAGACATAGAGCTACGCATGGAAGCACAGCTCACAGAGTACCTCTATGGAGAAACAGTTATGGGATTCAGTCACACACGTATAATTAGTGGTTTGCTCAACTTATATTTTCTTGGAGCATCACCAATGGTCTTCATACCAGGAATGTTATTTGAAGGGCATGTATGTCAGATTATAAGGACAGACAGCACTGTTTAGTGTCTAAAAAAAATTCATGTTTCATAAAAATATATCCAGGTGATTACTTTTCCTAGATATAGAAATTGTAAACAACTTTTTTTGTGTGTGTGGCTCAGAAGAGACTTCTTCTGTTGCACTGAAAGAAGGTTAAGGGGGTACATGTGTGAACACTGAATTATGACATTCTATTTTAATATTGTACATACATTGCATGATGCAAAATTGAATTTACCAAACCAAACTTGCATGCACTGAAATGTGAACCCAATAGTTTCACAATCTCCTACATGTTTCAGAACTTCTTGAGAGCCATCATCAGGGAGTCCTTATATCAGTTATAAAGCTGTGCCCTTCGAATAGGCCCCTAACATGAGGCACAGTCACTCACTATCACACATATTAAATTTTTATTAAAACCGCAAGAAATACCACATCATAGAATGTTAAAATGTTAAAACAGCAGCTTGAGCATTTCCTCAAGCTTGATGTAAGCTTTATCTAGGGGCTCCACAAACTTCACTAGGTGGTTAGTGAACATCAAAGAAGCCAACTCAGAACCCGAATAAGGGTGGAGTCCTGTAAGGGGCCAAAAGCAGTACAAATTATGAATTCCATTTTTATGACGGATCATAAGAATAATGAAGCTGCAAACTAGGGTTAACGTCCCTGAGGTGTGGTGTGTACACTGTGAGAGGAGTAGAGGTCTACTGACTGCCCAGTAAAGTTGGTTTGATACACTGAATATGACAGTCTTTGTATAGCAAGAAAAATCTGTTACTTCATCTGAACAGTAGCTAAAAAAGGATACTGAGATAACATACAGATTGCTGTGTGTATGTTTCAGGCAGGCAGTAACGAATGTTTAAAGAAAAATGTCTTCATAGCTTGAAATATCCTGTTGTTTTTACAGTACAAGTTCAACAACAACTGTAATTTGGTATAGTGTTACTGTTAATTGATTACACAAATTAACTTTGTTTTACAACACACCTGCATCTCTTGGCCTGTAATGAAGCTGTGTAAATATGTAGAAAGAAATATTGCAAAGAAGTTATGGTTTTTCAAAATGTTGAGATCTCAAACCTTCCAATGTCTTTCAGGAAATTATTGTTCTTGGAGTAGAACCAGAAGTGTGATATTATTATACTGTATTTTATTACATTATACAATTATAGACATATGTGATAAAATCTGCATTAGAGCAGCTACAAAATTAGCCATCACATGTAATATAATATAATATAATGCACTTAAAATTATATTTTTATGATTTTTAGGTTTGTTTGCTTAGTCCCAAAAAGCTCTTATAACCTTAGTCATATGCCTCTGTCTATACATATAACTGCCTATCTGCCTTCCTGCATGTAACAGCCCAGCACATTTGGACCAGTTTCCTTGGAATTAGGTATTGAGGACTTTCATGAAAACCTCTCAAAAATTACAAATTTGTTGAAATCGCACCATAACATCATGTATAGTCAATGAAGACCTACATACTTTTCATTGTTGCTGGTGACATTAAATCACCATAATGGTATTGGGCTATTAAAATAGCCAAAGGGGTACAAACATAATGTGAACACACCACAACATTACCTTATGCATACATTGCCTGTCTTGTTAAGATCAGAGAACTTGGTACCCTTAAAAACATTATAACTTTTTGTAATAATTTTTCTATATACATTTACCAAAGTGCTTGATGATGACTACTGTAAACTGAAAATACAGCTATGGTGTACAAGAAAGCAATGCTGTACTAGGCTGATTTACCATTGTTCTTGATCCTGTAAAGTCTGTTATATTTCCATTTGACACAACATCTGTTAAATTAAATATTTCATTAAAAATATAATAAGGGGTCCAATAACAATTATTTCTATTATTTCCTATTCAGGTATTCAAAGAGTCAAAATCTTGCTATAATTCATTGCCCTTTCTGTATGATTTTTTATGTTTAGGTGATTGTTGCCTATCGTGATGGAGAGCACCTCTCCAGTGAGAAGCTAGCTCAATCAACACTAAGAATTGAGATTATGGCTCAATTTGAAGGTGGCAGCACTCTCAGCCTTCCTGATATAGTGGCTTTGCCAGTAGACAAACACAGAATCACAGCTGATTTGGAAGATAATGAATGGAATGCAGGCAGGAAATACACAACAGAATATGCCGACATTGTTTCAATACAACGATACTGGGAGGAAGGAGTCTTGTACTTCAAGTTTCAAGTCCCACCAAAAGTGTCAGAATTAATACTGACAGCATTGTATGAGGATGAGGAAGGAGAAAGCGTTCAAGCCAAAATTAGGGCCATACAACATTACTCCCCATCCAAGAAGTATATGAGTGTTCGAACAAGCTCCTTTGATTCAGAAGCAGGAGAATTTGCTACATTTCATGTTAAGACCAATTTTATACTTCAGAGTTTCAAATATGTGGTAAGCTGACATTACAAACTGAATTTAAAAAAATCAGTAGGTTTGTAAAGTATTTTTTGTGTTACACATACTTCTAACTTGATGAATTTGACAGAACCACACAATGATCTATGCACTGACAAAAAATGTACTTACATATATTAACTAGTGTGTCTTATTGTTGGTTCATTTTATATTCTGATTTCTATTATAGTTCATCAGTAACATGACAGAGCAGAGAACTTGTGTTTTGTTTACAGTTGAGATTTTTGTGTTCTGTATAGCTCTAATCAAAACACCTTTTTGAAACAGGTGCACACCCAGAATTTTTCACTGGGTGGGGTGACTCTGAGGCTATATATATGTTTGATTTTTAACATTATGTAATACCACCATTTTGTAAGTTTTGCAGTAAAATAACACTGTGTGCAACTGCGCTTATATGCATATAAATATAACTACATGTTCCATGACTTATTCACCTAATTTAAATCCCTCTCTCTTATTTTTTTTAATTTCAAGCATGACATTCAAAGTTTATTATTTTATTTTTGTAAATTCTGTGTGCTAGTCATCAGCTGATGTCGGCTGAAGGGTAAATCACATGAACGCATCGTCATGTACACAAAATATATATATATATTTTTTTTAATTTCGATTTGGTGGGGAGGGTGCAACTCGGCCACCCCCCTTGGTTGTGCCCCTGATTTAGCCCACCAAGTATTCTGCTCAGCATGAAATGGTTGTCTGAATTTGTTAGGTGCTAAGCTGACCAATATCTCTGAATTCATTCTCTACATGAAAATACAGGCATTTTGCACACATCTCACAATTAATGCTTGGTCACAACGACAGTGGTACAGTTCAGGCTGCTTGATTTTAAAACAAAAGAACAGAAAAGCTTCATATTTTTTCTCCCTCCCAAATTTTAGCATAAACAATATACCTGTACCATAATATTGTGGTTAGAATTTCTCTTCAGAAATCCAGTTTGAATTACAAGACTCTATTTGTTGGCAGGTCCTGACAAAAGGACTTCTGTTATTGGCTGGTGAACAGAAAGTGGAAAGTCCTGCTCCTACAACAACCACATTTGCTCTACCTATAGACCCAAATATGGCTCCAGGCTTCAGACTGCTTGTGTATCATGTGACACTGAATTCAGAACTTGTTGCAGATAGTGTATTTGTTCCAGTCATTGGTTTTAATGGATATGAGGTAATATAATGTTTCATACTGTACTGTAATACAAACTTGTGTTCCTGCACAATAACAAGGTCTTTGAAACAAATATTGATTTATAAAAGGATAGGCCATATTGGGCAAGAGATATAGATAACTTTTTATAACAATGAAGCAAAATGTATTTAACTTTATAAGTAATGTCATCATCCTTGATGTCTGAATCCCTCGGAAATGCAGCGAAGTTCCAGAAGCAGATAAACATGGGTAATGCTATCCCACTATTTTTACTTTTATTTTTTATTTTTATTTTTACTTTTACTTTTACTTTTAATTTTTATTTGTATCCTTATTATATTTTATTACACTAAACAATCCGTATTGTCCTGTCTTATTACATTTGTCATACTAAATAACCATGTGATTGTTTTACACATTTGTGTTGATATCGCCCCTTAATCCCCAAAAATATGACTATTTCCATATCCATACGGATTATGTAATCCTGTGCGGATTTATGAAATGAAATGAAATAAAATGATATCACCCAGTTTTTTAATCTAAATTATGATATACTGAATTATACAGGCAAAAATCCATGCATATTTTTTACAGATCCCAACTCAGCGTTTTGCAATTCAAGGAGGACACTGAGGGTACTATTAAATAGAGAAAATTAGGCCATATGAAACAGAATATCACAGGAGGATAAAGAAAATTACAAGATGAGGACTCTACACCTAATATATTTACATAAAATATATTTATATGAACAAGAATGAAATGGTTAGAACATGTGATACATACACGTGGTGAATATATGGAAGTACACGTTATTTTAACAGAATTCCTCAACTGAACAGATTCCTTGGAAAATGTAATTGTAGATGTGAGGATAATATTAGAATGACTCAGAGAAATAAGGTGTGAACAAGTGGACTGGATTAACCCTTTAAATGCCGAGTTTAAATCCCATCTGCCATTTGCTGGCATTATTAGGAGCTCACCATATTCTCCACGTTAGTGGGATAAGGGTTAAACTGCCCCAGGAGTGGCAGAGTTTTGTCAATATGTTACCACCATACTATCTGGTTTCATAAGCTTAGAAATATCTCTGACAGCTTAATAATAGCTTTTCAAGCATAGACCTGTAAGTAACTTGATGTCTGTGTCTACACAACACAATATTACTGTCAGGAATACAATGTATCTTTCAAAGTTTCTGGTATCAAATTAATCCATTCAGCCAAGTTTTGTTTGAAAAGGAATAAATGTATTAAATGTGGAAATTTACATAAATGATAATTTATCTCCTTGATGCACATGTAAACATCAGTTGCCTGGATTTTCTTTTGAGGTGGTGTACCCAGAAAACTTACTTTTCTTGTAGTAACCTTTCAACATCTCTATTATATTAAAATAAAATTTGACTAACCTTTTGTTTCTGTAGATAAGCCTTGAGATAAATCAAGGCAAAGATCACACAAAGAAGACAGCACAGGCTATAATGACTGCCAAAGCTGGAGCTTTCATGGGAATAAATTCAATGAGACGCACTTCATATTTCATGCAAGCAGGAAATGATATCAGCATGTCTCGTGTCACAGAGAGCTTCTATGCATTTGACAACTTCACGAGGTATGGTCTTTAAGCCAGTATTCACTGTTGACATCAGCTAAAGACTTTTTATCATCAGTTAACGCTCCTGTTTCCTGTTTCAGATCAGAACCGAAAGTAAAATGGAGGTCAAGACAAGGCTTAGTTCCAGATGAGGCTTCATATTTCCACAGCAGGATCTATGGAAAAAATAGCTATGAAACTTTAATATTTTCAGGTGTTATAGTTTCCACAGATGCACATCTACCAATCAGAAAATTGGATGGTAAAAATTATTGCTGTATTTCAACTTCATGTGCAAAGCTTAGCAGCTGACTGTTATCATATGTTATTTATATTTTAATTCTTTCTTGGCCACGAATTCTTAACCCTTCAGCCAGTGGTTTTTTTCTGTATTTTCTGGCCATCTTAAGTTAGCTCTTTGTGTCAGAAATTAGAAGTAAGTCTGGGTGTGAGGTGACAGCAGGACTGCTTGAATGCAGTATTTGAAATCATAAGTCACTGGCAGTACTCCTGTGGTATTGTTGTAATGTAATGTAATGTAATTTATTTGTGTTCTATAAATTCAAATTAGGATACAATCCTGTGGATATAGACATTGTCACTTACATATAATATAATATACACAGTGTTGGTAGAATCTTAGTTATAAATACAGTACAGCATTAAAGTACTTAAAACTAATTGTTCATTTAAATTTCAATGGAATATCTCTGTTAATTAAAATATTCCTTACTATTATAAAAGGAATTTATAAGTAAAAACCTCTTCAAAGCATTCCAAAATGGTAATATATCATTGGCTAAGTCTATGATTTCGTGCAGAAGGTTGTTAAAAATTTTGATTTCTGAGTAGTACACTCCCTTTTGAAACTTTGTTAAATTCGCTGTAGGTGGATGTAAGTTGGTTTTAAATCTTGTGTGAATACTGTGGATCTGATTGTTTGTATGAAATAAATGTTTATTTTTTACAACATATATTGATATTGAGTATATATATATATATTGGGAATATAGGGGTAGTATTTCTAAGTTTTTGAACAGTTCCCTACATGAATCTCTCGGTCTTGAACTTGTAATGATTCTAATCACCCATTTTTGAATTTTAAAAATCTTATCACTATATAGTTGATTTCCCCAAAAAATTATCCCGTAACTTATAATTGAATGTATGTATGCAAAGTAGACCATTCTTAATGTTTCTAAAGACATTATAGCTTGTATTGTTTGAATTACAAAACATGCTGTAGGGCTTAAAGGGTTCATGAAGTATTTTAGATTTCTTTCAATTCTTCAAATACCTTAATTTTCTTCACACTATAAATGTCAAATGTACGAGAATATTTGAACTGCCCTCTCCTGCCTGAATAACTATTATGTGCCACAGTAAAAATTAAAATTATATGCTCCTTGAAGTTTAATCCAAAATACTAGATCCTCATTTGAGGTGAGTCATCACATTCAGCTCTGGTTGCCCCATGGAATACCCATTGACTATTAGGCGAGTTGGGTCCCAGACTTTGCTAAATGTGGTGATAATTGTAAATCCCTACCTCTCAGAAATAAAACATCATTTTTCAAAAACATAACAGTCACTGTAATGACCAAACTGCTGTGTTGTACATTTATAGGTATGACAGTTGTTAATTTAGTAATAATGAACTCAGTAATTCCTAAACAGTATTGTGCACTGTGCATTATCCATCACAGATATCAAAAGAACCTTACAGAACAATATGCCATCATTTCCACACTGCAAATTATTTAATTTCTGATGCAGTGAAGAAAATATTAAGTCACCCTAAATTAAATATTTATCAGTGTATATATAGGTGATTGCCTTACACATGCTGTTTTATGCTTACAACCATACACAATTGATTTGCAGATGACTGTGTTGGGAAGGACGGCTATAAGCCATGTTTCAGTGAAGGATGCTTTCTGGCAACCAAGAAATGTGATGGATATAATGACTGTGAAGATTGGTCTGATGAAAGTGAATGTAAGTGTCCATTACACCAATGATAATTGTAATCTATTGTTAATTCATGATCAGCACTCTTCATAAAATAATGAGGAATGAGATGGGTGGGGCATGTTACACATTTAGGAGAGAAGGAAAATGCATACCGGGTTTTGGTTAGAAAACCAGATGGAAAACACTGCTTAGAAGACCTTGGTATAGCTGTGAGATAATATTAAAATAAATCTTACAGGAGTGGGATGGGGAAGTGACTGTAATCATCAGGCTCAAGTTTCAGAATAATGAGGAGTTCTTGAACGTGGTAAAGAATTGTCGTATGCCAGTGCAGCTAAATTCTTGATTAGATGAGGGGATATTAACTTCTGAAGGATTCTCCTCCATGGAATTATATAACGTCCCGTCAGTTCCTGCCAGGTAACCTCATTTGTTATAGGATATTCCCTGAACACTGTAATTAATTGAACTGTTGTTATGGAACTCAAATGTTCATCAATATTACCACAAAAAATCTGATCCCTTCCCATTTAGGTAAGTGTGTGCGTGCATGTGTGCACATGTTTTGCACACAAGTAAACAAGTTAAGGTGATGCAGTAATTCTATTAAGCTTACTGTGATCTGATACTTTGAAGTTTGTGCTCTTATTGCACGTAATTCAATTATATATTAGAAACCGAACAACCATGCACAGAAGGTTCTCGATTATTAAGTTTCTTTGCTTATTATATCAGACACACAAATTTTTGCCCTATGTGTTATTCAGTTTTCTCAAAATAAGATTCAAATTTCTGCCTAACATGTAACAGTAGATCTTGCAGTCAGGGAGGTTATGAGGACTGTTTGGTTTTTTGTTACATGCATTAATATGCATTGACAATGCCCATTTACTGAATTTTATCCACCAACTATACATAATAGATTAGCACATCAATACTTCACATTAAAATCAGGCACCAACACCCTAAGCTAAGTTACAATTAATATACACTTACAATTGCAATTTTCTAGAACATCAACCCACATTCAACCTGTTGTCTTGGGATAAATCAGTTGTTCAGTAATACAAACTCTCATTTGTTCCATTTTACAAATCACTGTACACAATAACAAACTAATCAGAAAACTCAGACATATATTTTGGCTTCAAAATGCAACCATATGTTTAAACCCTCTCTGTCATGAGAAGTTTGTTTTTTTCCACATATCAGCCTATTTCCTTCAACACAAATGCATTCGATAGTTTAGCCTGGTATTTTTCTTTAATGTTTTCATAATTCAGCCCAGTAGAAGACGTTTCTACTTGAATCTTTAAATTTAAATATGGAAACATTCGTTAATTGTGAAATTTCTAAATCAGGCCTCAGATACTTTTGTACACACCTATGCCCCACCTTCAGAGAGGGTGCCAGGATGTACAAGAAAAAATCAGATCTTCTACTATATTTGATAAATGACTGTAATATATAGCATTGGTTTTACTAAAATATCAAGCGTTCATCAAAAATATCTTTCAATAGTAACATCTGGAAGACTGTTAATATTCATTAGAATGCAATCATATGTTACGATACGCAGCAGTCTTTGAGTGTGCTCAATTTCATATTACCATTTATGCAAACTTGAGTCTGAAGTAACTTTATGTACCCCTTCCATGGACTTAACTTTATAACCATTGTCAGAACCCCACAGAATAGCAAATTAGTGTTTCATAAATCAGCTTTCTATCATAATCTTGTATTATTACGTCTGTTATTTGTCATATTTAAGTAACACATTTTATTTCAAATTAAAAAATTGTAGTATAATTTTGGTGTGTTGCAGGTCCAGTGCAGGAAGATGATTGGTATGAATACAGAATTCTGAGAACCAGCCGATCTGATGTAAGTACAATTTAAATTTTTTGCTTTTATGCCATATGCAGACAGCAGTGGAATGTATGTGTATATTTTAATGTTTTAATATACAAATCATGCATCTTGAACAGTTTATTATTCAGACTAACAAATACACAACATATATATTAATAATATTTTCTATATCACAAGCACTCCTACATGTTTCAATGCAACTGCATCATCTTCAGGGAGTCTTGACCTTGTACTTTGCTAAAGTTACAAAAGTATTAAAATTATTAAAATTACAACTCAATAAAATTAGTAGATTAAAATGTTCACATGATCATTGTTGTATGATAAAATACAATCTGTTAAATGTTAATAATTGTAACATGTGGAAGTTGTTTGTTTGGTGGCCTCATATACAATCTGGACAGTTTTATGGATGTAATCCCTAATACCATGGGTTCCTTGTTTAACATCTTTGAATGAAGCAACCCTCCAGTGTACTGCTTGAAACATCTTTCAACTTCCTGGTTAGTGACTCATCAGAGAACTTCATACTTCTCACCCTGCTGACAAATCATAGCTATTTTAATCATTTCTGAAAGAAATACTTCAATATTTCGAATTCCAAACAGGAAGACCCACGTGCAGAAGCTTAATGGACAAATTGTGTGACAAATGTTGTACTCTGCTGATAAACAAAATTCTTGGAGCTAGCTCTATTTCTCAAAAGTGGACAAAGGTAATTTAGTGGCATTTGCAAGATTGTGATGTGTTACTATTAGTCTCATCATGCCAGTCCATTTCTGTCTGCCTTCAAGGAAAATGTAACACCCACTCACCACATTCTTGTGCAGTTTCACACTTGGGATTATTACAAAACTCTGCCACCACATTCTAATTTCGGTTAAAGCAGACAATAATACAGGTAATTCATATTAAGCCCTACATATACTTATGATAATATCTTACTGTAATTGGTATTGAAAACTGAGACAGATTTTGTTCTCTGCGAGATGCAAACTGAGGCTAGAGAAGAAACTGATGAATTGAACATAAGGATTGAGTTGTATTGGTTGTAACTCTTTCTGTTTATGCGATAAGTACATGCACAAGATATTGTGAATCTGTTGTTAAGATGCAGAGAAAACCACTAAATCTTAATGTTATACCTGACTAAGATTTTGCATTCATTTCTTACATTTCCATGCAAGTTACATGCCCCACCCATCTCATTTTCCTTGATTAAATGATCATACTAATTTTGAGCAAAGAGTACTCATTATGTAGTTTTTCCAAGCAATGTCTGACTTCTTCTCTTTGTTCAAATATTCCCCCAGTGCCCTGTTCGCAAGACTGTCACATTTACCAACAAATGCACACAATAGGATTAAAAACTAGAAACACATTTTAAAAACTTCTACATGTTTCAGCACCAAGATGCCATTCTCAGGGAGTTTTTAAACCTTATGTACAGTTTGTAATCTTATTGTGTGTATTTGTTTGTAATTGTGATGATTGTAAGAATAATGCACGGAATGAATAGTATCAAATTCTTTGTCTGTGTTACTTGTTAATATCACAGACCAAGTTTCACACCCATACAGAACAGGCTGTGAAATTAGAGTTATGCATATTTTAATCTTAACTTTTTTACATGTGAATTGGGAAGAAAAAAGATTCTGAATTGGCCGGTAGCATGTTTGTCCTGATTTTAGTATGCTCTTAACTTCTTCATAAGGCACTGTGGGTTTGTTAATCTCATTCTCAAAATATTTGGATTTGTCACATTTTTTAAACATTTTTCTGCTTCTTACAGAATGGGGAAGAAATACTTGATGGTTTTTAAAATTGCATAACTGATGAAAGAAAAAATGAAAGTAATTAACAATGAATGAATGGAAAAATTAACTGTAACAGTCAGCAGTTGAAAATAACACTCCTGAGGTAAACTTACCTACCATTAAACACTGCAGCAAGTCTTTAAGTAATGGCTTAAGTACACTACCGAATTCACTGTTTTAAGTCATAGATGCTGACAGAAAGTATCTCATACACTTTGGACTTCAGGTAATTCCTCACAAATAATTCATCTGCTAAGAAATCGGGGCCATTTAACTGGTCTACTTGACAGGATGATACTGAGATAGCGAACCACAAGCTATTCATGGTCAAGTTCCCTGACAAGTGTGAGTGGCAGAATGGGTTCAAACCAATTATTAAAGGGAGCCTGATCTCGTACATGGACAGGTCCAAGACCAATGAAGGCATTGATGCTTGGATGTATTGATGGGCTCAAGAAGGAGGCATAACTTCAGCCTTGGGTGCACACCATATTCCGGGCTGAAATATATGCCATTCAGGCATGTGTAGTGGAGAATATAGAAAAAACTACACAGTTAGGAACATTTACATTCTTGTGAAAGTAAAGCAGCCATTAAGGCTTTTGACAGTTTCCAGATAAATTCTAAATTACTCTGGGACTTCATCAATCCCTGGTGAAACTGACAGAACATAACAGGATTCAGCTGGTATGGGTTCCAGGACAAATGTGGATTGATGGAAACAAAATAACTTATCAATTAGGTAGGCAAGGCTCTGTGTTCTCTTTATGGTACTTACAATAATAACCTCCCACACACTCCAGAGCATGGCAGCTTTACCACATAACTAACTAACTAACTAACTAACTGACTTACTAACTACATAGTTCAGAGTCCTTCTTGAGAAGCTAAGAGGTTCTCAACTAGTCAAGTAATTCCCCACATTTTATGTAACCTGGATATTCATTACCATATTCACCTGTCCCTGTTCTGAGCCATATCAATCCAGTCCGTGCCCCCCATCCCACTTCTTGAAGATCCATTTTAATATTACCTTTCCATCTATGCCTGGGTTTTTCAACTGGTTTATTTCCCCAGGTTTCACCACCAAAACCCTTTATATGCTTCTCCTCTCCCCCATATGTGCTATATGCCCAACTCATCTCATTCTTCTCGATTTGATCACCGAAATAATGTTTGGTGAGGAGTGCAAATTGCTGTACCACATAGAAAGTGCAAATCCATCATAACATTCTTTGACAGCTGTGGTGCTCAGGTGAGCAATAACAGAGACTCTTGTACTTCTGCAGTCTAGCCTTTATGTGTAGGAAACTCATATTTGCATACTGAGTTCAAAGATGAGTGTGAATCTTGTCTTTTTTCACTGTCAGTACTCTAGGCACCACCACCTTACATAAATATTTAAACTTGACTCCAAGTATTTCAAAATTCCTGTAACCTTCACTATGTCATATCACTCTGTACTAATAATGTTAACATTACATTCGCCTTCTCACTATTCTAAACACACAATACAATGAAATAAACAAGCTATTTCCTAATAAACTAATACAAGCAACACAGCACTGCATAAAGAACAGATGAGTAATATCACATTTTTCTTTTGATTCATCTGTAACCATTTGTTACTTGTGAACTAACTCTTCATTACCTAATTTCTTGTTTACATAATTAAAAAAATTCATTAGTTGTTTTCCTACATTTTGGGGCCATTCTGTATACAGTGTAGTACATAGTGGACATCACTGATCTTAACTATATGAGAATCAACAACAGAGTTTGTGTCTAGCTCCACAGGTTACATACCCCTTCTGCTGATAGACTTTCAGTGCTTTATTTGTTCCATATCCAACCATTAAAGGAACATTTAAATTTATTAGTAGACCAACAAATGCACACTGGTACAATACACTTTATCATGTATTATTAATTACACATATTGTGAACATCATCAGGGTACCTTCACAAGAAAACTGGTAAAATACAACAAAGTGCCATTTTGTGTAAGTACAAGGGAGAACTTGAGACATTTTTTATTACATTAAGTTGTTTTACTTTTATAATAGCTCTATAGCAACCGAAACATGTGCATAATTAATAATATTCGATACAACATATTTTACCAGTGTGTGTTTATGTTCTACTACAGAAATTTAAACTTTCAGTGCTATCAGTGATGCTGAAACAGGTTCTCTGGAAGTGCGAGGCTTAAAGAAACTAGAGTAGCTGAATTGCACCTGTGACTTGACAATTTTGTTTTCTTTATGAATATCTATAGATGAGGGATCTAAGGAACTTACTTTCATGAAACTGAGTTGTGTAAAAGTGGAACTTAAAATTTTGCTACTAGTCTACACTTACTACCTATAATGCTTCATAAATGTACACACACACACACACACACACACATATATATATATATATATATATATATATATATATATATATAGCTATTAGATTTGTGACTAATTTGAAAATGTGCTGACATTGTTTTGGTTTGAGACAATTTGCTTGAAGCACAAGATGTAAGAGAAATCTGTAAATCTGTTGCTCATTTCCACATGATTAAATTAGATTATAATGTAAATATGTTTACTTTTATTGTATAAGAATCTGTATTTTTTTAATTCTTCAGGTACTCAACTCTTCAATTACTTGTTTATCTTTTCCAGGAGTTGTATGACACAGCTGGTAATGACTGGAGCTGGAAGGAGATGAATGGAGAGTATGGAGGCGAGGAGTTCTTTACAATGGACATGCCAGCCGTTGCCGATGATTGGTACTTCACAGGTTTCACTCTCAGCAGAATTACAGGCTTCACCACAATTGACACACCAATTGCAGCAAGTATTTAATATTGCTAATAGCTGTGATGTTTTGCACCAATACATTTTAGTCTACTCTCTTTTTATAAGCAATAAAAGTCTTATGCTGGACCAAGTTAAGGGATTCCTTAAATGTAGGACCAAGTGACTGACACGCACAAAATTTAATGTGAGTATTATACCACTGGAGACCACCCTAACGACATACATTTCGCTTTCTTGTATTTGGTGTTAACAAATACAGACACATCTTGTGATATCTGAATGACAGTGACACAACTTACTATAAGATAGTGAATTTATGCATGATAACAGATTTGTTAGAAATATGCAGCATATGACATTTTCATTTAATGTAAAACATGTCACTTGCATGGACTCTGTAACTAACTTTGGTATGTTGGTGATAAAGGAACAATTGATGCTTAGAATTTAAGAACTGACATAGAGGCAGATCATAAGAAAACAACATTCTGTAGGAAACGATATTTAGAAGTCAACATTAAGGGACTTGTGACTCTGAGTCTGTGGCTAACAACATGTGTGTAATAAAGTTGCAAATTCTACCAAAGAAGAAAATAAATACTGTTGTTACTACTGCCACTAATGACACCACCACCACCACCAGTACTATTACTAATGTAACGCATTAAGAGAATTCTGGTTTTGACTCTTAGAGGACTGTGTGTGAGTTCTGCACACTAGAGCAAAGCTGAATTGCATTGTATTATTCGGTTATAAATTTACATTAATATAAATATGGCATTGGCAGCTGGGGCAGCATAGTCAATATAGTGTCTAAGCTATGAACTGGGTGATCAGGGCTTTGTTTCTGGGCATGTTCAGAAGATTTTTCTCTTCTCCAAGACATCCAGCCTGGCTCTTGGTTCCTATCAGCTTCTTACTGCATGGGTTATGGGAGCTATTTCTCCGTGAGCAAAGTGGCCAGTGTGGGAGGGTGACCACTCATTTCCACTGGGTACCAAGTTTAAGAATAAGTAGAAATACCATCTGCTCCCCTTTTATGCTTTCATAGTGTGGACAGGGATAACATTCATATATTACATAACAACTATAAATTTGCAGACATAGGAAGGAAGCTCTAGGAATTCAGTCCATTAGTCTTTGTATGTGATATATAGGAAACTTTAAAGAAATTTGTGTTTAGTTTTCCAGTACTAGGCCATTTATGATGCATGCTGAAGGACCAACTGTGTGTCATCGTGGTGAACAGATTGGCTTAAGGCTGCTGCTTTTGAACAATGAGCCATATGAGATGTTTGTTGTTTTAACGCTCCATGCCTCCCCAGAGTACAAATTTGTTCATGTGGAAGAAGGGGGTATTGTCACGAGTTATGGGGCAAGGCTCTCAGGAGGAGATCACCAGCATCTTGTTTATGTAAGTGCATGTATGGAAAATGTATAAGACATACATGATGATTCAGAATTGATAAGTAATTAATGACTCTTGCATTTCAATTCCTGGTAGTAGATGTAGAAATAATTTTGTTCACTATCATGTAACAATGGCTGTGGGATCCGCTATCTCACAGATAATAGATAAAAGGCATTCTTTTACTGAGTGTACTACTAACCACTCACTTCCATCTGATTTTGTGCATACTTAAATTACTGAAACTTTGGCTTGTCATTCCCAGTCTACGTGAAATTACTGAGTTCATTGAACCACGAAAAATGTTAAATGCACAATAATACATGTTATGAGGATGAGTAATTTTCATTATGGATTCTATACATCTGTGGGTCTTGCCTGAATTGGAAAATTTTGTTCTAGGACTGCCAGGTCCTGAGAAATTACCTGTACACAGCCTAGGAAAATAAAGAGGTTTAAGGTATAGATGGGCTTAAACTAGTTTACAGCAGGATCCAGTGGCACAGTTTTGTGCAAAATATAGCAATGAACTTCAGGGTTCCATAAAATTGTGGAATTTCTTGACCAGCTGCATAGCTGTGAACGTTTCAATAAAGACTCAGCAGTGAAGTTAATGTTGTAACACAAAGGTAATAAATTTGATAGTCCAGGAACTGAAGTCAGTGCAGTGAATGTACGTTTCAGAGTGTATGAATATAATCATTTCATGCCCAAATTATCACTTTGAGCATGTTATTTCAGTGCCCATACTATTACTCAATTGAAATGTCATTTAAGTATCTTAAAACATTTAAAGTTTTATAATCCTGGGATTTTCATTCTAATTATGATAATTACAACAATTTACTTACTCCATGGAGCAGAGTCCTTCTTGAGAAGCTAATCAGTTCTCAGCTAGTCAAGAAATTCCCTGCATGCCCCACCCATCTCATTCTTCTTGATTTTATCAACCAAATATATTGGGTAAGGATTACAGAACATGAAGGTCCTCATATAGTTTTCTCCATTCCCCTCTTTCCTCGTCGCTCTTAGGACCAAATATTCTCCTCATCACCCTATTCCTATACACTCTCAGCCTACATTCCTTCCTGAATGAATTATGTCAAGAGTTATTAAAAATGAAAAGTAGAAAGACCCTAAAGGAGGGTTGTGTTGTCATCAGTGCATGATTGGTTTCTGCTCTTTCATGCAGAATGATTTAGATGGAATCTGCTGTACTTCAGGAAAACGTTTATTAGGTTAAATTACCTCACTGAAACAAAAATGCCTGTATCTGAAATTGAATATTTGTGGAGAGAATGGGGAGAAAACTTTTAAAGAATGAGAAGTTTTTGTACATTGATTGATAATCAAATACATATTAAAATAAGGAACTCCTGCAATATTATCACCTGTAATTGATATCTAATTTATACCTGAGAGGCATTTAGGAAGAAAAACTCGCACTACTCTCATAAAAATTAACCTTAATTTCCATGTATTTTATGTAGCATGCTCATGTCTGCAGAGCTTGGCTTGACTACCAGCTCAAGGACAGACCTTTGCAGTGTAGAGATGATATATGATGTTAAACAGGTACAGTATGTAGAACTGCAAGAAGACCACTTTTTTATTGTGCCATTATTTCTGCAACCATTCAATAAAACCTAAGGAACCTCCTTCCAACACATGGCAGATTCCTCCTCAAACATCCGAAAAGTTGTTCATGAGATGAAACTTTCAGAGGACACCTGGATATGTTGTGGCAATAGTAAAACACTAATATGGCAGATGTTGCTCCTGAAGGGACAGTATATGTTGACTTTAACTATCGCTCAGTTTCTTTCAAATATGATTTGAATTTAGACATGATGTGTATGAGTTTTGTTGTACAGAGTGTAAGTCATCATGTTCACTTTGTTATGTATATTCTGACATGTTATGATGTTTCTAAGCTCATAAAACCTCTGAAAATAAGGAAATAGTTCATATATGTTCATTCAAGCATGACAAACTGTTTCACTTTGGAAAATCCTGAAATGTCTACAATAGCATGTACAGAAATTTTGAGAAGTGTTGTTGACCCATGCATAGCACAATTATTGTAACTTATCTAGTGTATTCAGTGTAAGTATGGTGGTAACAAAACGCAGATGAACAAATGATTTCTGTTTTGTAGCTACCTGCTGGAGCACAACAACATGTCAACATGCCTGTTGCTCCTGTTGTTGAAAAAGGAGACATTGCAGTAACTGTTTCAGCCATGACTCAAGTTGGCAGAATTGAACTTGTGCACAGCATAACTGTACTTGTAAGTAATCCATAAAAATAATGATATTTTATTCCAGTCAAATCTAGTTAGAGGATAATCTAGAGCTTTGTGCAATGGTGTCAAAATTTTGACAATGAAATTGTTGTGACTTGATGATTTTGCACACAAAGAAAGAAGAAAACTTGATGAAGAACAAAACTGTATTATTGGATAAGCAAATATATGTGAATGAAGTTAAATTTCAAGCCTACTTGGAAATTTAAGTCTCTTTCTTGTTGCAAATGTGTCAAATATTGGGGATGATCCCAGAGGAATGGACTGTTTTGTTACATGCACATTTCAGTGCACTGAAGCACTCTGTTATTAACAAAGAAGTATGCATATGGAACATTTCATCACAGAGTTCTAATCTTTAAAGAGTTTTCCTAGGCAAATAATTGATGAGAGTTATTCAAATATTCTGCAATGTTTGAGAGAAATTATATCATTTAGGCTCTTGTAATCCAGTTCTGAAAGCCATATGGCCTGATAAGTATTGAAAATTGATTTAACAGTTGTCATTATTAAAAGAAAGACAATATGACTATAACACAAACAAGAAGTTTCTGTGCTTCATAAGTGCCATGCCTTGAAGGAGTATGGAGATTTAAGGTGTGGCATCATTTATCCCTAAATTTGGTACTAGATGAAAGTGACTTGGTAGTTTCGTCCCCTGGTGCACAATGAGTAGTAGAGTATGTATTCCCTAGAGTCAGTCTGTAACATATGTCACTTGAAAAATAGTTGGATACATAGGGCAATTATAATAATACCGAAATGTGGTCAGTGTCACATTACATTCCTTGCATCATTAATAAAGTCTCTCATACCATTCTGTTTGCAGATGACACTAATTTTCTTGTTTCTTCCAATAATCTTAATGAACTATATCCTAAATTAAATTTAGTACTATGTTGTATTTTTAAATGGTTTCAAAACACTCAGTTGATTCTCAACTTAAATAAGATGCATACTGTAAAATTCACTTCATCTAAATGTCTGACTTACCCATGACACATTGCATATAACAGTCAAGCCCTCACTGTCACTGAAAATACCAAATACTTAGGCATGCATCTAAACTGCCTCCTAACTTGGAAATTACATTTAGATAATTTAGTAAAAAAAAAATGAGTTAGATTTGCTTCATGTTGAGAAAATTATTGTCTATTTAAATGTAAAAATGTTATGAATGGTTTATTTTGCACATTTTCCAATCACAAATCAGTAATGGTACAATTTTTTGGAATTCAACTTCATTAATGAGGAATGTTTTCATAATTCAAAAAAGAGTAATTAGGATTATGCTGAGACTGGGTACAAGGAGTTCTTGTAGAGGGGGTTTAAAAAAATTTGATATTCTTAGAGTTCCTTGTTTACATATTTATGACTTTAATGTTATTTGCAGTTAAAATTCCTCACATTCATCAAACTAACGCCTCTGCTCATGGTATGAATTCAAGGCAGCAAAATAAACTGCATATGCCTTTAGTAAGACTTTCCTCAATGTAGAGAGCTGTCTACTACTCATCTGTTAAAAAATATTCAGCCAACTTCCATAAAATATATTTAAATTTCACAACAATGTACATATTTGCAAGACTTTGTTAAGGGATTACCTTGTTAAAAATGACTTTCATTCCATTCAGGAATTTTTTTCTACTGATGATGATAGCTAGCTAGCAATAAATATTTAATATTTTGTGTTTGGTTTGTTTTTAATTCTACTTAATTTTACAATGTAGGTATATGAATATTCATATTTTACTTGTTTCACTCTTTTGTAATGCACATGTTGCTTTGAACTAGTGTGCTTGTGATCTTTTCTTTGTTATGAATCATGTTTTTACTAATTTTATGTAACTTATTGCTTTGACTGGATTGCATATTGCAATTCAGCTGTTTTCATGACGAATTCCACATTCAATCCAACTTGTGCAGATGATGGATCTGTGAATATATATGTATATAGTCACCTTGTTAGTAGTTTCCTTGACAGTGGAAAGTGCTCATTGTTAATGCAAAACAGAAGTTCACCAATCTGTGTCTCATTTCACAAAGATTACAATTTTTATCCTAAACAAACTGACATACAATAACAAGCATTGCTTTCTAATTTTCAAAGAATGCCACTGTACTTAATATTTGTGCTACTAGCTTTGAAAACACATTGCCTAATACAATTCTTAAAAAATTGTTAATAATGATGCCATACAGACAACTGAAAAATTAACTCATCTTTTTTCAAATTGATAAGTAATTATATGTGGTTTTGGCTGGCATAGTAACAAGTTTTACATTTTGAAAGTGAAATTGTGTTTCAAGGGTGAAGGTGGAATGGTGAACAAGCACACTGCAGTGTATTTGGATCTAAAAAATAAAGCACTTGTACTGCAATATTTGGATATATATGTGGAGGAATCACCCATAATACCATACCACCCTTGGAGACGCTATGTATATGGAAGCACTAGTGGATATATCACAGTTACTGGTAAGTGGTCAAAAATTCTTTATGTATGTTTCCTTAGGCACCTGCTTTTTTCATTTGCATCAAAATTTACTTTCTGCACCCTGGTAAGACTAAATAGAGCCACAAAATGTTTGATAATAATAGCACTGTATGGCACTGTTGCTGTCACACTTCTCACAACTCACCAATTGCGAGTGTCATATTATATCTCAATCAATATTGCGTGAGAGTCGCAGCTAATACAAAATTTGTACACTGCATAGGTGGCATTATAGGACCAGCATTTCCTTCAATCCCCCTCACAGCTGGCATCGTGCTGAGAAGAGAACTCAAGGGTACAGATGGAAGAGTATTTGAACTTGCAGTTAACATGTGGACACTTCACTACCTACGTCTCACAAATCAACTGAAATGGGATATTGCCAAACAAGTACTTGAAGAAGTGAATGTCATATTTGCCCAAGTAATGAAAAGATTTGATAAGAAGGGCTGGTTTAAGAACTGGGATTCTTCCCAGCCAAGTGTCTGGTAAGTTTAATGAACTTTTCATGCTGCTTGTGAACACTTACCCTTTCCACCACCATCATCCACCATTCCACCATTACCACCACTCCAAAACCACCAATGTCACTGCTTCTACCACCACCACTGCCACAATGACAACCATCATCATCACCACTGCTGCCACCACCATCACCGCTGTTGCCACAGTAACCACCATCATCACAACCACCACCATTACCACCACCATCAATACCACAACTACAACCACATCATCAATTAAGCCTTATGTCCTCTCCATGTGTAATGCTTGATTACTTGATTAATTCATCTTTGCAGTATTTATTTTCCAGTTACATAATAAAAAATCAAAGTTTTCCTTATCCATGTTATGAAGGCATATAGGGGGATTACAGTTATAGCTGCAGTTGTTCTTAATCTCAGCAATAGGTGGAGGTCAGTAATTACAATGTAACTACTGATATGTTATACTTGCCATGCTTTTTTATTGTATTTACTGTTCTAGACTCCCCTTCTCTGCTTGTTTATTGTAATAGACAGCAGACTTGATTACCTTTAGTGATGGATGGGGCTAGTAGCACAGATGATTAAAAATAGTGAATAATCCTAAACACTGAGAATACTGGCCATTCAATTAGCTATCAACCCAGCAGACAAAATCAACCTTTTTTTAGTGGTAGGTCAGTGGGAATATGAGTAGCAATAAGATTATGAAACAGAAAATCGCAGTATAAGAAGATTTACAGTCCAGTTTGTGTCACCATAAAATATTGTCAGTACACATTATTGAAATAAATGTAATGCTTAAAATTTAAAAAATTATTTGAAGCTACAATCAATACCTGAGGATGCTGAATATTTGTGGTTAATCTGCAAAGCAGGTACTCAAAAGTCTACTTTAAACTGGAAGTGGGATGTGGCCTGTTTGAATATATATATATATATACATTCGTAATATGTTGTGGAATTTTTTCAGGCTCACATCCTGGGTAATCCGAATTTTTAAATATGCATCCTTTCAAGACTGGGAGAATTTGTTTTATATTGAACCACAGATTTTTACAAGAAGTGTTGAATGGATTTTGAAGTTCCAAACAGATACAGGCAGCTTTACAGAAACAGCATGGTATTACAGTCCATTAGATACAAAGATGCAGGGCAAGGTATGGTGCTTTTCTGCACAGTATTATATCCGTAATCTAGTGATTTTCATCAGACCATAAAAGTGTATAGAGAGGTTTGAGAGGGAAAGCTCCACATGTTCTAAACATCAATGTTGGATGGAAGTGAGTGGTTAATGTAACAATTAACAGCTGTTATGTTTAGAGAAATATTACTATTACTGTAAAACATGAATAATTTTGTTCACTATTAGTTTAATTCTGAAATAAAATATCACACTTTTATCCCTCCAAACAGTGTTTAATCTTCCGCACTTCCTTCCTGTTAAAAATAGTATGGTCAGAGTTACTATATAGCTATTCTAAATATTAAGTACCAGGTTCTCCGATTCTGAGTTGAGCACTAAGGCAACAAAAAGCTGGAGGAACACAACTTCAAAGAGTGTACAACACTCTGCCTGTTTCATGTAGGGGAATGAATATCTTCTTAAATCAAAATCACGATGAGTTTTATTATTGCTTAAAATGTTCTGATTAATGTTTATGATTATCCAACATGTCACATTATCAGTCAGATCATACAGCACCCACATCCTTCCTTCTTGCTTGACAACCTGACATATAGCACCTTGCCATGCCTGCCACTATTTCTGATGGTGACAGTTTAACAAGAATGACACTTACATGCAACTTTATTGTCTTGTTTTGTCTCCCTGCCTACCTTTCCCCATTAAGTCACTATGTAGTAACTGATAGTTCCCAGCTAGCTTGTGTTAGAGAGGCAGCCATTTTAAACTCTGGCAATGGTACTATTTATCCTATGGTTGGCTTTCATGGCTTTCCTCTACTCTTCAAGGCAGATCCTGGGATATTACCTTGAACTGTGCCATAACCATTCCTTGGCAGTTCCCTATGCCTTATCATTACACTGTTGCAGTTGAGTCAGTATTGTATAACACACTGAAGACTTAATCAAGGGAATTTAGTCAGCATAAATTGATGATTAATATATCTGTTTTCAGTTATGAATACTTTACAAAATTTTTATTACTCATTTATTCATTAGTGGATTTTAACCTTGGTTAAAACTCCACTCATGAGTAAATGAATAATATAATCTTATGTATATTGAACCATGCATCATTGTGACAGTTGAAGAATAAGAGACTAACTTGATGTCACAATTTATTAAGTTTTATTTCACTTCTTCTATGCTCAACATGTTTTGGACATTAATACATCCATCATCAGAAGTCTGTAACTTTTCTATTGCACCACCACATTGGTTGTGTGTTCTGTAAAGATGGAGGTTTTTAGCATTAGTGTAAATTACATTATGTAGAGCTGAATGCTTGGTGTGATGTGTTTAGTCGCTTTGTTGCAGTTGGTACGCTCGTTTATGTTGGTGTTGTCTGTTCTAGTATTTTCTGCTTATAGATTTTATGTTCTCATGTGTGCAGTATGTGTGATTGGTTGATTGGCAATGCTTTGCTAATGTACTCTGGTGTTGTGAGTTTGAGATTGCACGTACCTTGTTTCGATGTGTGTTGAAGTTTTGGTGTGGCTGGTTGGGGTAGTATCCATGTGGCAGGCTGAAGCAAAACTGGTCTGTTCATGTGGAGTGCGGGGGCTGGGGGGTTAATGGCCATTTTGAATAGGGGGTTTATTTCTCCTGAGTTCTGCTCAGGAATGAGTTTGCCTTCTCGGTGGAGGGATTGGATGTAGTATTGCTTGTAAGGGGTGAGTAAGCTTGGGTTATTTATGGGTTTCAGTAGGGTCATTATACTATTCATTTGGCCATATTCGTGCTGGTTTTGTAGGATGTGTTGGGCGTATGCTGATTGGGGATTGTTGTTCCTAATGTATCTTATGTGTTCTTGGAAATGTATGCTCAGGCTACGGTTCGTCTGGCCAACATATGACAAGTGGCATGTGTTACATGTCAGTTGATAAGTACCCCATTTATTGTGGGGTGGGGTGTTGGCCAAATGAATAGTATAATGACCCTACTGAAACCCATAAATAACCCAAGCTTACTCATCCCTTACAAGCAATACTACATCCAATCCCTCCACTGAGAAGGCAAACTCATTCCTGAGCAGAACCCAGGAGAAATAAACCCCCTATGCCAAACGGTCATTAACCCCCAGCCCCCGCAC